>X424_Quagga__coassemble_83_pt1 | contig 12179 bp, 8 predicted proteins | sample X424_Quagga__metabat2_low_PE_008 | metagenome-assembled genome bin X424_Quagga | reverse complement strand
CCTGCAGCACCTGTCGAGGCAGCACCCGCAGCGGTCGCACCTGCAGCAGTAGCAGCAGCGGCAGTAGCAGCGGCAGCTCCTGAAGCAGAACCGGTAAAGGTGATCAAGTGCCAGCCGGTGTCCGAGACACCTGTTGAGAATTTCGCGGCAGCTCCTTGCGACCCTGAGTTTGCAGATGCCGCACCTGTTCAGGTACAGCCCGCTTATCAGCCTGCACCTGAAGTGTCCGCACAGCCTGCATATCCGGAGGCTCCTTCCCAGATCGGTCCCGTCAACTACGTGAACACATCATCAAATCCTTACAGCGAGCCTGACCGTGCTTCACACAATCCTTATGCACCGGCTCCTGCCGGCGCGCAGCCTGCTTATGCCGCAGAACCTGCCGCGAATAACGGAACAGGACTGCTGATCCTCGGAATCGTGTCAGTCATTCTTGCCTGGAACATTGCTGTGGGCGGAATCATCGCAGGCGCAGTCGGTAACTCAAAGGCTAAGCAGCTCAAGGGACCCGATGGCCAGTATCCTACCGGCAAAGCAAAAGTCGGCGCGATCCTTTCAAAGGTCGGTTTGATCCTCGGTATTGTTACCATTGCCATTGAGATAATCTGCATTATCGTTCTCATCATAATGGCAATTATGGGTATTTCTATCATTAATAAATAACCCGATCACTTTATAGAACGAAAGAACGGGGACTGCTCCTGAAGCGATTCGCTGAGGCAGTCCCTTTTTCGTGCCTTGACAAATAGCGTGGCCGCATAATATAATCGTAAGGCTATTTTTATGCAATTATATATTGCGGTTCTATGCGCTGCCGCGGCTCTCGCGGGTGTGCAACATTTAGAAGATTGGAAAGATCTGGAGGATTATTTTGTATGGCAAAGATGACATATCAGCCCAAGAAGAAGCACAGAACTTCGGTTCACGGCTTCAGGACAAGAATGGAAACAGCGAACGGCCGCAAGGTTCTCGCAAGGAGAAGAGCGAAGGGCAGAAAGCAGATTGCTGTCTGAGACCTGTCGCGCTGAGATTTAATTTTGAATTCTCACGTGTGTACCGTTACGGGAAGTTTGCTTCGGGCAAGTTCCTGTCGGTGCATGCTATGAAGAGACACCCGGGTACAAGGCAAAGCGGCTATACGGTAGATCCGGTCATTATCAGGACCGGCTTCTGCGCGAACAAGCGGGAGCTCGGAGCCGTGGGGAGGAACAGAGTCAGGCGGTTAATGCGTGAGTCCTTCAGGGAATTTCAGGATAGTCTTCCATCCGGCTATGATTATGTTTTTACATACAGGCATGGAAAAGATCTTCCTGGGTATTCGGATATCCGCAACGATATGGTTAAGTGTTGCCGCAGATTGAGGCTTCTGCCTGATTGATCTGCGGCCGTGATGCATAATGCGGAAGGGACCGTCTTATGGTTGGCAGAGCATTAATAGCGCTGGTTCGTTGGTATCAGAAGCATATTTCGCCTGCGATAGGGCCTCATTGCAAATACCAACCCACATGTTCCCAGTACATGATAGATGCAGTCACGAAATATGGCGCATTGAAGGGTGGAGCTATGGGCATCTGGAGAATACTCCGGTGCAACCCCTTTTCGAAGGGCGGTTACGATCCCGTCAGATGATATAGGCATTCTGATGCCTGCTTTTGGAGACACACAAAATGGTAGATGCAAACATCATGCTGTCATTCTCGATTCTTGAACCGCTTTATATAGCGTTCGGATGGCTTACGAGAGTCCTGTACAACTTTTTCGGCAATTACGGTCTTGCGATCATAATGCTGACCATAATAGTTAGAGGACTTCTCATCCCACTTAATATCAGATCGCAGAAATCAATGCTCAAGATGCAGGCCTTAAGCGGCAAGCAGGCTGAGCTTCAGCGTAAATACGGCGACGATAAGGAAAAGTACCAGGAAGCTCTTATGGAGATGCAGAAGGAGAATGGTGCCGGCGGTCTGTCGGGATGTCTTCTTCCTTTCCTCCAGCTCATCTTTATCTGGCCTATCTTCCGTATCGTAAGCGGACCTCTCATTTATCTTACGCAGGTTCCTAAAGAGAATATCGATGCAATGATCGAGCTCGGCAAGGGAATGGGCGAGAAGGTGATCGGTTCCGGAGTCATTCAGACGAACCACATCGGCCTCGTCAAGGCACTTGCAGAAAATGCGCAGTTCCTTACTGAATGCGTAAAGAGGGGCTTCATCAAGATGGATCAGATGGTCGATCTCCATTTCCTGGGGATGGACCTTTCAATGACACCGTCCTGGAATCCGGTAGAAATTGCCAAAGATCCCAAGACATTCCTGCCGCTTCTTGTTTTCCCCATCCTGGTTCTCGCTACGAGCGTCCTTTCGATGAAGCTCACCGAGATAATGAAGCCCGGACACAAGGAAGAGAAGGAAGCTAAGCAGCGCGAGAAGAACAATCCCGCACTCAAGGGTCAGAGCGGAACTGATGATGCTACAGCGAACTCGATGAAATTGATGACATGGGCGATGCCTGTCATCATGCTTATCACGACATTCACAATGCCTGCTGCAATGGGTCTTTACTGGGTAGTCGGAAGCATCATGGGCATTATCACCCAGATAATCGTTTATTACATGTTTACAAAGCCTTACGAGAAAAAGAAGGCAGAAGTTGAGGCCAAGAAGGAAGCGGTTTTCAAGAAGTCAGGCAAGGCAGCTTTAGAAGCTGAGGGCGCATCTGTGGAAAAGGCTTTCGGTAAGGGCAAGAAGGGTAACAAGAACTAATTGGTCTGTAAGGAGGCCTCAAAATATGGTAAAGACAGTAAATAAAACAGCAAAGACAGTTGATGAAGCAGTTGAGGCGGCTATTGCCGAGCTCGGATGCACTAAGGAACAGGCACAGATCGAGGTCATCTCGGAAGGAAGCGAAGGCGGTTTCCTCGGAGTAGGAAGAAAGGATGCTGAAGTAAAGGTCTCCTTTGATGACGGCATCGGTTCTGAGACTTCTGTTGCTGAAGATGCTGACGATTCTGAAGACGATACATATTACGGTGACGACGAGAGCTTCGAAGGCGATGCTGTCAGCGAGGCAGAGGATGCGGCTGCAAACTTTGTTGCAGAGGTTCTCTCCGGCATCGGCATTCACGGCAATATGGATTCCTACAGGGAAGACGATACGATCTATATTTCTGTCACAGGTTCTGACTGCGGCGCTGCCATCGGCCGCCACGGTGAGACGCTTGAGGCGATCACATACATGACAAACCTTATCGCAAACAAGCACAGCGAGCAGAGAGTACATGTTCATCTCGATGTCGGCGGTTACCGCAAGCACAGAGAGCAGATCTTAAAGAGTCTTGCAGACAAGGCTGCATCAAGAGTTAAGCGTTCCGGCCGTAAGGTCATAATGGAACCCATGACACCTTCCGAGAGAAGGATCGTCCACTCTTATCTGCAGGGAGTAGGCGGCGTCACAACGCACAGTGAGGGTGAAGAGCCTTCCAGATGCGTAGTAGTAACGCCTGAAGAAGACTGATAAGTCCGTATGTTCGCATATACGGATGAGCCTATCTGCGCGTGCTCCACGCCTGCGGGAATTTCGGGACTTGCCGTAATACGCATTTCGGGAAACGGATGCGGCGTTCTCACAGATAAATGCACTAAGATCCACCGCAGCTGCGGTGACTATGACAGGGTTTCAGACCTGCCCGGTTATACATGCGCCTATGGAGCGGTTATCGATCCCAAGACCGGAGACTTTATAGACAAGGTCGTTATCACACGTTTTGAAGCTCCGCATTCCTACACCGGCGAGGAGATGATAGAGATCTCCTGTCACGGTTCTTCTGCGGTAAAGCAGGAGATTCTGAGGTGTCTTGGAATGTCCGGCATCAGAGTGGCTTATCCCGGTGAATTTTCCAGAAGAGCTTTCATAAACGGCAAGATGAGCCTTGCTTCCGCCGAAGCGGTAATGGACGTGATAAATGCGGACACCGAGCGGCAGCTTCAGGCAGCGGGCAGCCTTATGTCGGGCGCCCTTGCCGATAGGATCGATACTATCGAGAAAAGCCTCTATGAGCAGATGGCCAAGATCGAGACACTGGTCGAGTTTGACCGCGATGCCGACGACGAAAACAATGAAGATACGGAAGAGGACAAGATCCTGGAGGAACTCGTAAGTCAGCGCGAATCGCTTGAAGCGCTCTGCGCGGGATACGGGAAGGGACGGATCCTTTCCGAGCGCATGAGAGTTGCGCTCCTGGGACTTCCCAACAGCGGAAAGAGCACGCTCCTCAACACCCTTACCGGTTATGACCGCGCAATAGTCACAGAGGTTGCCGGAACCACGAGAGATACTATCGAAGTACAGGTGGATATCAACGGGATCCCCGTGACGCTTATTGATACGGCCGGTATAAGGGAGACCGATGACATTATCGAGAGTATCGGTATCGGAAGAGCCATGGAGGCGGGAAGAGAAGCAGATCTGGTCTTCTATATGATCCCTCCGGACATGGATCCGTATGAAGTACGTGAAGGCCTCATGGAGCTTTCCGAAGATATCGGCGGCGACAGGATCACCGCTGTCTTTTCGAAGAGCGACGAAGGAAAAAATCCTGATGAGAAGGACATCATCGGGGTGCTGGACAAGCTCGGCATCACCAGGACCATTTCGGTCTCGGCCGAGGAAGAACTCAACATCGATAAACTCGAAGATATTATTACGTCTTACTATGACAGCCTTGGCGGCGGACAGTCCGAAGGTCTGCTGATCACCAACAGCCGTCACTATTCCAAATTCAATAAAGGCGTCAAGAAACTCGACATGGCCATAGAGGCGCTTGAAGAGGGACTCGGCGTGGAAGTATGCTCGTCAGCGCTGCGTTCGTGTCTCGACGAGATAGGTGAGGTTACAGGCAAGACTGTATCAGCTACGCTGGCTGATACGATTTTCTCCCGTTTTTGTATAGGCAAGTAAATGAACCTCGAAGAAGCACTCAGACTCGGGAACAGCTTTGAAGCCGGCAGTTATGATGTCGCAGTGGTCGGAGCAGGTCACGCCGGATGTGAGGCTGCTCACGCCTGCGCGGTATTGGGACTCAAGACAGTGCTTTTCACGCTTGCGCTGGATTCGCTTGCAAACCTTCCTTGCAATCCGAGTATAGGCGGCACATCAAAAGGTCAGCTCGTAAGAGAGGTTGACGCTTTAGGCGGCATCATCGGAAAGATGGCTGACAAGTGCGCCGTTCAGATGAGGATGCTCAACAGGTCCAAGGGGCCGGCCGTTTATTCGCCGCGCGCTCAGGAAGACCGCGCCATGTATTCGGTCGAGATGAAACACGCGCTTGAGAATCTCGAGAATCTCACGCTCGTTCAGGCTCATATAACGGAATTGCTTACGGATCCCGAAGGCAATGCTTCCGGTGTGATGACGGCCGGCAAAGCGGTTTACAGGGCGAAGGCCGTTGTAATCTGCTCCGGAACATATATGGAATCAAGGACGATAAGGGGAGAGGTCATAACGGAGAGCGGTCCGGACGGACTTCCGAGATCCGTCGGCCTTTCCGGTTCACTCAGATCCTGCGGGATCCCCATTCTCAGATTCAAGACAGGCACTCCTGTCAGAGTCAATTCCAACTCGTGCGACTTTTCTCAGATGATGAGGCAGGATGGCGAGGATGACGTACCCCCGTTCTCATTCGAAAACGAGATGAACGGGATAGTGCCTGCACCTTCGGAGGAGCAGATACCGTGCTGGTCTGTATGGACGACTCCCGAGACCAGGCAGATAATCTCTGACAACATGGACAGATCGCCTCTGTACAGCGGTGTAATCAAAGGCGTCGGTCCGAGGTATTGTCCCTCGATAGAAGACAAGTTCATGCGCTTCAAGGAGAAGGAACGTCATCTGATCTTCGTGGAGCCCATGGGCAGACATACGAATGAGATGTATCTTCAGGGCTTTTCGACAAGCCTTCCCGAAGAAGTACAGATAAAGATGGTCAGGTCGCTTCCCGGACTTTCGGAGGCTGTGATCCAGAGGACTGCATACGCGATAGAATACGACCTTGTTGATCCGCTTTCTCTGAAGGCTTCACTTGAGAGCAAGATAGTCCCTGGACTCTTTACGGCGGGCCAGATCAACGGCTCGTCAGGCTATGAGGAAGCTGCCGGACAGGGAATAGTCGCCGGCATCAACGCCGCGATGAAGGTGCTGGGCAGAAAACCGGTAATAATCGACCGTTCACAGGGATACATAGGCGTCCTGATCGATGACCTTGTCACCAAGGGTACACAGGAGCCTTACCGTATGATGACCTCCAGAGCGGAATACAGGCTGTTCCTGCGACAGGACAATGCTGATGAAAGACTGACACCGATCGGATATGAGACAGGACTCATAGATGACGTCAGATACGGAAAGTTTATTGAGAAGAGGGATATGATAACCCGTGAGATCGCACGTCTCAAGAGCACATACATAGCGCCGACGGAAGAACTCGGTAAAGTGCTTGCGGAAGTATCCCAGACGATCCCGAAGTCGGGAGAGAGCCTTGCCGAGCTGATAAAGCGCCCGGGAGTAACCTATGACATGCTCGCGCCCTTTGACAGGGAACGCAAAGAGCTTCCCGTTGCCGTTATCAAGTCCTGCGAGACGGATATCAAGTACGAGGGCTATCTTGCACTCGAAAAAGAAAAGATCGAAAGATTTGCCAGCCTTGAAAAGATCGCGCTGCCGGAAGATATTGATTACAGCGCCATAAAAGGCTTAAGGCTCGAAGCCGCCCAGAAGCTTTCGGCAATGAAGCCTGAAAGCGTAGGACGCGCTTCCCGCATTTCCGGAGTATCACCGGCGGACTGCGAGGTCCTTCTGGTGTATCTTGAACAGAGGAGAAGAAGCAATGTTGAATGACTCCCACCGCAAGAGAAAGCCGATAACCAAAGCTGACATCAAAAGGCTCAGAGACAGCCTTCCCAAGCGCGTGGATATAAGCGGCGAGGGAACGAAGGTTACACAGAAAGATGATGTGAAGCCTGATGTCAAAGCCGAAGATAACGGCGAAGGTGTGGCTCCGGTCCTGGAAGAACATCTCCCTGAGATCTGTGTGCCGCTTTCTGCCGAAGAGATACGGGCATTCCAGGTTTACGCTTCGATGCTCAGAGAAAAGAACAAGGTAATGAACCTCACCGCCGTAGATGACGACAACGGCATCGCAATGAAGCATTTCATAGATTCGCTGACACTCTGTCCGTATATCAGGGATGAAGAGGAAAAGACGGGAAACATGAACCTGAGTCTGGCCGATATCGGGACAGGCGCGGGCTTCCCCGGAATGCCCCTCAAGATATCCATGCCTGAACTCAACGTTACGCTCATGGATTCGCTCGCAAAGCGTCTCGGATTCCTCCGTGAAGTCTGCGATGCGCTTTCCCTCAGTGGTGTTGAAATGGTCCATGTACGCGCTGAGGACGGCGGCAGGGACAGAAAATACCGTGAGAAATACGACATAGTTACCGCAAGAGCTGTTGCTGCACTCCCCGTGCTCGCTGAATACTGCCTGCCTTTCGTCAAGGTAGGAGGAGTGTTCCTCGCAATGAAGGGACATGCCGAAGAAGAGATCAAGGACGCCGGGAAAGCGATTACGCTCCTCGGAGGAACGATCGAGAAAACGGACACGTTCAGACTCCCGGGAACCGATATGGACCGCACGATAATCGTAGTCAGAAAGATCCGTCCCACGCCCGCGAGATTTCCCCGCAAGGCCGGTATGCCCACAAAAGAGCCTTTGTCCTAAAAGGAACTTAAATCCCCCGATTATGCCCCGATAAAACGCGCGCTATTTATTATAATATTTACGCGTGCGCGAATTATTTAAAATTGTGTTATAATAATACAGTTTGGAATTTTTACGTTCCGCAGGCTGAAGTCCTGCGGGGATTATCGGAGGTAACTAATGGCTGAGAGTGAAGATAAGAAGCTGTCCAGAATGCAGCAGGAAGCTGATATGGACCAGGCCTTCAAGTCTGAACAGACGACTATCATCCCTGTCGATCTCGACGGTGAGATGAGAAAATCTTTTATTGACTATGCGATGTCGGTTATTTCTGACCGTGCGCTTCCTGATATCAGAGACGGTATGAAGCCTGTTCACAGAAGGATCATCTATTCGATGTTCACACAGGGCTTCACTCCTGATAAGCCGTACCGTAAATGCGCTACCACGGTCGGAGATGTTCTCGGACGCTTTCACCCTCACGGTGACGCATCGGTTTACGATGCGCTGGTAAGACTTGCCCAGGATTTCTCTTTGAGACATCCGCTTGTTGACGGTCACGGAAACTTCGGTTCTTTGGACGGTGACCCGCCGGCTGCTTACCGTTATACGGAAGCAAGGCTTGATAAGATCGCTCTTGAGATGGTCAGGGATATCAACAAGAACACTGTTGATTTCAGGCCCAACTTCGACGAACACGAGATGGAGCCTGTTGCGCTCCCTTCACGTTTCCCGAACCTTCTGGTCAACGGCGGCATCGGTATCGCGGTCGGTATGGCGACCAACATCCCTCCGCACAACCTTGGTGAAGTCATTGACGGCTGCATCATGATGATCGACAACCCCGAGATTTCCGTAGAGGAACTCATGACCGTTATCAAAGGCCCTGATTTCCCGACAGGCGGTGCTATCCTCGGCACATCCGGGATCCGCGAGGCATATTCAACGGGAAGAGGCCGTATCATGGTACGTGCCCATGCCGAGATCGAGGATCACGCCGGAAAGACCAGGATCATCATTCATGACATTCCTTACTCGGTTAACAAGGCAAGACTCATCGAGAGGATGGCAGACCTTGTCAAAGAGAAGAAAGTCGAAGGCATCTCGGGCATCAGGGATGAATCCGACCGTAATGAGCAGGTCAGAATAGTTATAGACGTCAAGAAGGATGCGAATCCCGAAGTCGTTCTCAACCAGCTGTATAAGAACTGCTCTCTGCAGGAAGCCTGCTGCGCCAACATGCTCGCACTTGTTCCTGATGAGAGCGGGAAGCTTGAGCCTAAGCTTATCGGACTCAAGGATGCGCTTTTCTACTACATCGGACACCAGGAAGATGTTGTTACTCGCCGTACCCAGTACGACCTTGAGAAGGATGAACAGAAGCGTCATATCGATGAAGGACTCCTTATCGCCATTGACCATATCGATGAGATCATCGCGATAATCAGATCTTCAAGGACAGAGCCTGAGGCAAAGGAGCGTATGTGCGCCAAGTTCGGGCTTTCTGACAAGCAGGCTCAGCAGATCGTCGATATGAGATTGGGCCGTCTTACAGGCCTCGAGCGCGAGAAGCTTGAAGCTGAGATCAAGGCTCTTACCGAGGAGATCGAGTATTTCCACAAGGTCCTCAGCGATAAGACATTGCTTGATTCCATCATCAAGGACGAACTCCTTGTCATCAAGAACAAGTATGCCACCCCGAGAGTCACGGAGATCGTTTACGGTTCGTTCGACGATATAGACGACGAGTCACTCATCCAGGAGGAGAATATCGTTGTCACGCTCACTCACATGGGCTATATCAAGCGTCAGCTCGTTTCGACATACAAGGCTCAGCACAGGGGCGGCCGTGGCATTTCAGGCCAGTCTACGCGTGAAGAGGACTATGTCGAGAAGATCATAACGACGACGACACACAAGTTCCTTCTTTGCTTTACCAATACCGGAAGAGTATTCAAGATCAAGGGCTATAAGATCCCTGAGACGACTTCCCGTTCATCACGCGGCACGGCTCTGGTAAATCTTCTGAAGCTCGCTGACGGCGAATCGATCCGCAACGTTATTCCGGTAGATGATTTCGATGATGAGAATCTCTTCCTGACCATGGTCACGAAGAAGGGTGTCATAAAGAAGACTTCGCTTTCCAAGTATGCGAACATCAACAAGAACGGCCTCATCGCAGCTACGCTCAGGGATGATGACAGCATCGTATCCGTCAAGCTCACGTCTGCGGGACAGGAAGTCATAGTTGTCAGCGCGGAAGGTAAGGCTATCAGATTCAATTCCGATGACGCGCGTGACATGGGACGTACCGCTTCCGGCGTTCGTGCCATGAAAATTGATGACGATGATGTCGTAGTAGGCATGGAGCCTGTCGATCCTGACAAGGAGATCCTCGTTATTTCCGAGAACGGATACGGCAAGAGGACCAAGACAGACGATTACCGCAGCCAGAACCGCGGCGGTAAGGGCCTTATCACATACAAAGTCAGCGAGAAGACCGGCCGTCTTATCGGCACTGTTCCGGTTACGGATGACGATGACCTCCTCATCATTACGGGGCAGGGAGTCATCATAAGAGTATCCGCTGCCGAGATCCCCACACTTTCAAGAGCAACTTCCGGCGTAAGGCTCATGAAGTCGAAGAATGCTTCGGTTGTCGACTTTGCGCTTACCGACCGTGAGGAACCCGAAGAAGAGGAAGCTCCCGGTGCTGAAGGCGGAGAAGTGATCGGCGAAGCTGATGAAAGCGGAGTTTCCGATATGCCTGCGGGCACTGATGCGTCAGAGGACGGCAACGGGGAAGTATGATGAAGATACTGCGGAAGCTTTCGGCGACGATCCTTTTTGCGGCAACCGCTCTGGCACTCACCGTGCAGATGACGGCAGTATCCGTCAGTGCGGATGTGGGACAGCCTGAGATATACGTTCCCGCATTGGAAGATGTTCACTGCCAGTCGTATTGCGTATACGACAAGACAACAGGGAAGATCATAATGAGCCAGAAGGCGGACGAGAAGGTTTATCCGGCTTCGATGACAAAGGTAATGACCTGCTTGCTGAGCCTTGAGATCCTTGATACTGACGAGAAACTCACGGTGTCCAAGTCTGCACTTGAAGGTCTTGGCAATGATTCGTCACTCATGGGTGTCAAGGAAGGCGAGAAGGTAAAGGTCAGCGAGCTGCTGTACGGCCTTATGCTTCCTTCGGGCAATGATGCGGCCAACGTGCTTGCGGAAGGATGCGTCGATGCTTTCTTCGAGAAGTTTCCGGCGGGAGGCGAAGCCGTCAACAAGGACGGGGTCAACGCCAAATACATTACCGATGCGCTTCATGACAGCAAGGAAAATATCCTGAACTCCAGGAAGATCCAGGCATTTGCCGTTTTGATGAACCTCAGGGCCGAGAAGCTCGGATGCAAGGGAACACATTTCGTCAATGCCAACGGACTTCATGATGACAATCACTACATCACTGCCCAGGATATGTGTACTATGATGGCGGCGGCCAGTGATATTCCCGAGTTCAATACACTTATCAGCGCACAATCGCATGTATTCAAGGCTACAAACCGTCACAGGGCAGAGCCTTGGTCTTATGTCAAGAATTCAAACAACCTGCTGTTCGATCCGTGGCTGGCTTCAAAGACGGCCAACGGAGCTGATTCGCATCTGGCTGCCATTGTCGGCGGAAAGACCGGAACCACGTCACAGGCAGGAAAATGCCTTACGCTCTATACGGTATGCAAGAACGGCCATGATCTCATGGTGACCGTCTGCAACGTTCCGCCCGCATATCAGTTCTATCTTACGATGTATGTTGCATCCGTAACTGCATACGGAAACCTTTCGTGCTGGAAGACTGATCCGGTCGAGAGGGTATACGGAACTACGGGTGACTACAGGTCTATTAATGCTCCTGCGGACCAGCAGCCGCAGTATGACGGTGTCGACACTCCCGGAAAGGAACCCGCCGACTACTATCCGGCGACGCCTACTCCTACTCCAATGCCGACTCCGAAGCCTGAGACGGACGAAGAGATGATGGCCAAATATCCGCCGCTCGTTCTGTTCGTAAAGCAGAATACGGGCGTGTCGATAACGATAGGTTTGATCATGCTCGCTATTATTATAATGAATATCGTTCTTATCATACGTGTAAATAACCTCAAGCATGGCCGTACGAGAATGACGAAAAGGCGCAATCAGAACACAGTCAGATAACCTGATTTCAAGGCTTTCCGGACGCGCCGAAAAATTAATCCGAAATTCTCAAAAAACTGCTTGACATTACCCACCACTTGTTATATTCTTTACAAGCACTTTGCGGAACGGCTAAATAAAAACAGCCCGCAAACACCGCAAAAAGGCACGGATCTTGAAAATTGAATAGAATGCAAAACTTGAAGTAAAACGGACCTTTTCAA
>X424_Quagga__coassemble_82_pt1 | contig 12293 bp, 5 predicted proteins | sample X424_Quagga__metabat2_low_PE_008 | metagenome-assembled genome bin X424_Quagga | reverse complement strand
CAACCTTGCTGATATTGATGCTGATAGGCTTCTTCTCATCCTTCATCAGGACTGTATCTGCGCCTGAAGTTGTACCGTAAGAGATCTTTCCGTCTATTCCGACTGTGAATGTTATCGGGTCAGCAGTCTTGTATCCGTTAGGTGCAGCTGTCTCTGTGAGGACATAAGTTCCCGCTGCAAGACCTGTGATAACTGTCTTGTAGTCTGCAACTGTCTTGAATGTAACGCTTGTTGTCGTTGCGCTGAAATCACTTGCTGTAGAACCGTTCTGCTTTGCAGTTACGTTGCTGAAATCGAACGTGTTGCCATCTCCGTTGGTGATGGTGAGCGTAGCGCCTGCAAGTTCTTTGGATGTGTCATCTTTATCAACCTTGCTGATATCGATGGTGATAGGTGTTCTCTTATTTAATACTTTAATAAGTGAACTATCTGTATTGTTATTCTCCACTGTTACATTGGTGATCTCAGTTATGTTTGTTACGCCTGAATCACTTACAGTTAAGTGGATAAGAGCTACAGCAACATATTTGCCGTTTACCGTCTCAACAATTGTGTATGGACCTATCTCATCAAGGCCTTCGAATTTAACCGTTTCGGTATAATCCACCGAAGGACTCGTGCTCGTGTTGGACGCATTGATTGTCTTTGTATCAAACGGCTGATCTCCGGAAGCAGTAATATCTTCTACTGAAGTAAATTTACCGCTGTAGATACTGAATGTCGCTGAAGCGCTTTCATTCAGATACAGATTCTCGAATGTCTTCTTCAACTCGACTGAAGCGGGCGTCGTAGCCGGTTTCCTCTCGTTGGTAACATCGAGGATGAGACTTGTCGAGGTGCTGGATGAATTCTTTTTGATATTATCCGCACTTGTAGGGCTGTCAAATGTAACGCTGCCGTCAGACTTCAGCGAGATGTGTATGAGAGTCGAGCCAAGTCCGTCATAGTTTGTAGGCGTGCCTGTCTCTACAATCGTGTAGGGCCCTGCAACTGACAAAGTGGCCGCAAAAGAATTTCCGATCTTTGACATTGTTTTTCCGCCGGAAGAAGGAAGATCGGATGCACTCCTGTAGTTGCCTTCGTAGATCTTGAAATTGACGTCAAACTTCTCAGAGCCTTGGTGTTCAAAAATCTTATTTATGCCGACACTTCCACTCTTTGAAGGAGTCTTTCCTGTGAACGGGAATCCGGACTGGTGGATCTGAACTTTGTAGTTTTCAAATGTCTTAGCTATGACGTTACCATCATGTGTAGCGTTTATGGTGACTTTTGCTCCCGGTGCAAGAATCGTTCCAAGCGCAGCACCAGGTCCATCAACAGTAACGTCAGTAATATTGCTATCAAAATTGAGAAGGATATGAGTAGCCGCGCCAAGTGTATCAGTATTCTTATAAGGAGAATCGATACCATTGTACTTAATACTATGGGCGGATGAAGTTTGATCAATCAATACTTTGTTGTCATTGTTTGAATCTATGACATTAATGACAATAGAACACTCTCCGCTCGAAGGTATGAAATCAAAACCATACGAAACAAGCTGCTCCTCAGTGATATTTATGTAGTTTACGCCATCGTGGAGCTGTATCTTATAAACTCCCTCTCCGTTAACGGTATAGTCGCTCAATAAGAGGTCTTTCTTATCGTAGAAACCATCCGACCAATTACCTATCTTGGATAAAACAGATGAGAAGTCAATCTTTTTTGCATCAGCGATAGATCCACCGGAAAATGAAGACAAACTATCTCCTGCTACAACAACCTTTTTGTCGCTCTTGGAATAAAGAACATATCCTGAGCCGTTATTCGAATAATCCGCGTCAAGCGGGATATCGGTTCCGTCTATGGTTATCTGAGATTTACCGTCACTAGTTCTTACAGGCTGGGCAAGGACGAGGTTGGGTCCGATGTACAGTACCGCTTTCTCACCTGAGGCGTTCTGATTTATCAATGTCTTCTTGAGCATGCTGGTATAGTCACAATCAATAAGGTCAGGTGAAATCTTAATATTATTGAAATAATAATAGAAGTTTCCGGGATGTGCAGTACCATAAATAATATCAGCACTTAAATCCATGACATCGTTCTTGCGCCTTACGAGTGTATCGGCAGCAACAGTACCTTCCATATGGTTGGAATAAATATATGTTTCCGCAAAAATACAGAATGCGTTCGCGTTAGCGAAAAGAACTGCAGGATCGTTTGATGAGAAATCGTTGTCAGCAGGATCGTAGCTAGTGTTGATAGTGAACTTGCCGTTACCGCCTGCACCTCCCTGGGAACCGTCCATGATGCATTTTGTTGCAAGCTCGTCTGTTGTGCCTGCAACTACTTTTCCGGCGAGTATAGCAGCAGCTTCAGATGTGGAACCTGCGACTACATAATATTCAACGCAAGAACCGTAGTTTGACTTGGGAAGCTTAACTCCGTTTGCGTCCATGGCGCCTGCAGTGAGAACGCCCTTAAGACCTGCAGGAATGTACTTGGATGCATCAGCACCGTTGTTGCCTGCGGAAGCTACGACAGTGATCTTCTTGGAAACAGCCTCTGCAATAAGATCCTTGAATGCATCGTACTGGCCAAGATCCCTGAGGGAGATAGCCATGAGGATGACCTTGCATTCCGCATCGATCGCGTAACGTAGAGCCGCATAAACATCTGCAACCTTACCCTTACCGTCATCGCCCAATGCCTTGATCGAGATAATGTATGCATCATTGCTTTCCTTAAGGACAGCTGATGCCATATCCGTACCGTGTCCGTTCTTGTCATCGCCGTTGTCACCCATGACGGAAACCTTCTCATTTGCAAGAGAAGAACCTGTATCGATGATAGCGACCTTTGTCTTTGCGTTGGGATTTACCTTAGCACCTTGAATAGATATCTTTGAACCGCAGATCTCAACATTGCCGTCGATACTGTAGCTGATATTCCTGCTGTCGAGATATGTAAGTGCATTGCTGTAATTTAATATGTCATCGAAAACGATTACGTAAGAGCCGTCAAACCTGACGCCCGATGCTCCCTTGAGGTTGGAAAGATCAGCGTCTGTGTCAATTATCAATCTATATTCAGCGGGGAGAGATGAAACGATTTCCAGGAATTCTTCAACAGACTTCGCATCTACGATCTTTACCGCAGGAGCAGTTTCAGCGGCAGAGGTCTCTGTTTCGGAAGTCTCTTCAGTCGACTCGACAGGTTCAGTTGACTCAACGGGGTCGGTTGACTCAGCCGGTTCGGTCGATTCTGTGGGCTCGGATGATTCGGCGGATTCAGAAGGCTCTGAAGGCTTTGTCTCTTCAGGAGTTGTCTGTTCCGTCGTTTCAGCTGAAGACTTTGTTTCTTCAGGTTCAGCTTTTTCTGACGTCTCAGCCGGAGCTTCCGTCTCAACAGGCTTTGAATCCTCTTTGGTCTCAGAAGGCTCATCTGCCTTGGAAGGCTCTGCTTTAGCTTCGGTCTCCTTAGCCTGTGTCTCCTTGACATCCTTCTTCTCAGCCGTTGTCTGTTCGGGCTCGGAACTGGTCTCCTTTACGGAAGGCGCTGCCTTGGTCTCTGCCGTCTTGGCTTCGGTCTCATCAGAACCGGTTGACTTGGCTTCCGTCTCCTTCGTCTTTGAAGCCTTGGCTGTCTTCTTCTCAGCTACAGCCTTGGTCTCCTTCGAAGGCTCGGTTTCAGCCGTAGTCTCGATCGCGATGTCAGCACCGTCTTCATTTGCAGTTGCAAATACGCTGTACACCAGATTAGGTGACGCGATAGCCACTACGAGAACGGATGCAACAAATGCTGTCAAACGTTTCAAAACTGCTCTTTTCATAATTCCCCCGTAATCCTCATTAAAAATAAAAAATATAATATGGGCAGGGGCATCTAAAATCAACTAAAAATTCATAATTTGTTCATTTTTTAAAGGAAATGACACGTATCTGACGCATATTTTCGTGTTTGAAATACTGACCGTGTTTTCTTTCGGATATGTCTCATTGGACGAAAATAGCAAGATTTGAACAATCAGGCCTCTTGGATCCGTATCGAAGAAACGGCCGGGACCCGATATGCGGTCAGATGAAAAAAGCTGCCTCAAACCCTTTGAGACAGCCCTTTTCGATCATTAACAATTGTCAGAAGCTCATCATCTGTTCAAGATCAGTGAAATGATGACTAACGCTGCAATGATAGCAGCAATGGTTGCGATGACCTTCGGTACGGAGACAGGCGACTTGCCGGCGATCTTTCCGGTCTGGCCGTTGACTACAAAGTTGAATACCTTGCCATTGAACTTGTAATTCGAGATCCAGATGGGTGCGAGGACGTACTTGAATGTGACCTTCGAAAAGTCGGTATCAAAAGTGACTTTGGATACGGTATCAGCCCTCTCAAGCTTCCTTTCATATTCACCGATCTCATTGCGCAGCACGTTCTTGATCTGTGTCTTTGCTACCTGCCAGCCGTCATCAAGACCAACGGTATATCTTTCCGCCATGAAGCCTGCGATGAATTCGGGTGCATATGGTCTGAGCCTGGAGAAATCAAATTTCTTCACCGCGTTGATGTACGGATTGTCAGTCTTCTTGCTCGCATATACGACCTCATCATCAACAAATTTGCGGTATATTCCCGAGAAGTTCTTGTACTCGTAGTAAACGTCTGTCTCACCCTTTGAATTCTTCCTCTCACGCCTGTATCCGAGCGTTACGTTGTACGGAGAAGCGGTCTGAGTATCGTAGGTCCAGAAAGGCAGATACACACCGTTGAAGTTCTTTGCTTCGCAGGATTTCTTGGCGGCATTTGGCGCGAAGAACTTTCCCTTGATCCATTTCTTGAAGAGATCGGCGGCCTTCTGCTGGGATACCTCAAAAGGAACGACACCGCCCGGAGCCATGACATTCTGCATATCGTCAACCGGCATGACCTGTGTTGAACCGCAGTAAGGGCAGCAGGCAGCTGTATCATTCGCATCGAAAACGGTTGTAGCGCCGCAGTTCTTGCATGTAAGTGATTTTCTTGCCTCACCCCAGTTAAGGTTCGCTCTCTGAGTAGCAGTCGTGAAGTCGATCTCTTCTATCGCCTTTACGCTTTCCTCAGGCGTGGGAAGCTTTTTCGAATAGCCGCAGTAAGGACATAACATTGAAAGAGTGTCAGGATCGTATACGATCGTGGCACCGCAGCTGGGGCACTTCTTATCGGTCTCTTCAACCGTCGAACCGATAACGACACTGTTGCCCTGAGCGTCAATATACGTATCAGCCTTAGCCGGTTCGGATGCCCGCTGTAATGCAGCTGCGCAGATGACTTCAGGATCGAATAACCCGTCAGGTCCGACCGGATAATTCGAAACAATGCAGCGCTGCCAGAGGAGCTCACGCTTATTCCATTCATTCTTGAGGCTCTGTTTCAGAACTTCAAACTGTTCATACTGCTTCTTGGCATTGCCTGCAGCAATTCCTGCTGCCTGCATCTCTTTCCTGTTGCCCATCTTGTCATACATCATGACAGCGTTGCTCTTCTGCAACTCAACGGCTTTGGCATTAGCCTGTTGATTATAGAGAATATTGTACTTTTGGGTAACGACATTACTCTCGATCTTGTACTGCTGAGCGAAATCAGGATGCTCTGCAAACCATTTTGCCGAGAGCGGCTCTGCCTTTGCCTTGAGTTCTGAATCAGGTGTTACAGTATCCAGCTGAGGAGCTCCCTCGGGGTGCATACTTAGGTAAGTGTTTACGATCTGCTGCTGAGCTGAAGCGACCTTGTTCTTGAGTGACTCCGGCAGAGAACCCTGCGTTATTGTCTGAGACTCATCAGGATTTACATAGATCAACAGATTCAGACGATTTGCATCCATGTCGGAGATCGCCGCACCCGGTGTGATCACCGGTCTGATATTAGGATTGTTGTCAGCCATATACTATCCTCCCTTTATTACTCTGAGTAGTTTAACATAATTCTCAGTAAATAATGAATGCTACGGAATAGGGCTTAAGGCCTAATGTCGTGGCACCGTTTTCGTAGCCTCCGAAAATGATGCTGTCCGAAAGTATCGGGCGCCAGCCTTCAACTTTATCCGTCACGGACATGCCTTCGAAGCTGTCAACGCAGGTAATATACAAAGGCTTTTCAGACCTGTTCATCACAAAGACTATCTTCCCTGCGCCTGTTCCTTCCCGTCCGAAGAAGTCTCTTCCTTCAGACAGATACCTCTCGAAAACAAAAGCGCCGTCATTTACCAGGAGCGTCTTATAGAAACCCGTCCTGAGGCAAGAATGGATCTTGCGCATACCGGCCACTCTCTTGAAGAAAGCGAGGTTCTCCTGCTGCTTTCCGGTCAGATCATTCCACGGATATGTCCTTCTGTTGAACGGATCCTTATAGCCCTGCATCAGGACTTCATCGCCGTAGTAAAGGCAGGCTGCTCCGACGTACGCATTCTGGAAAGCAAACGCCATCCGCGCAAGAGAAGCGCACCTTCCGTAATCCGCGGCATCGACCTTGATACCGCGCTGTATCACACGGTCATCAGTCTCTTCCGGTTTTCCGAGCATCGTCATTATGCGCGGGACATCGTGTGAAGAAACGAGATTCATCATGCAGTAATAAGCTTCAGAAGGATACCTCTCGCGGAAACCCTCGAATCTTGAATCAGCGACCTCGGCGGAGATATATCCGCAGAGGAAATCAAGAAGGATGTGCCTGAACGTATAGCCCATTACCGAGTCGTGCGTATTTCCGAGCATGAAATCGCGGTAAGAACCGTAGCTGCACTTGTTGGAAGCATCCTCCCAGACTTCGCCGACAAGCATGCCCTCGCCGCCGGTCCTGGCCTTGAGCGCGGACCGCATCTGCCTTATGAACCCGTCGGGCAATTCATCCGAGACATCGAGCCTGAAGCCGTCAGCGCCCCTGGAAGTCCATGTGTCGACGACTCCGCCTTCACCGAAAATGAAATTCCTGTATGAGAGATCGTCCTCGTTTACATTGGGGAGATCAGGAAATCCCCACCAGGAGTCATAATTGACAGCGCCGTCTTCTCCTCTGTAGAAGTTGTACCACGAGCGGAAGCGGCTCTCCGTGCCGTCTCTGTATGCCCCGTAAGCGCCTTCTTTTCCATATCGTCCGAACTTGTCGAAATATATCGAGTCTGCGCCCGTGTGGCTGAAAACGCCGTCCAGGATTATCTTTATCCCTGCCGCCTCAGCCTCTCTTTCGAGCTCGTTAAAAGCCGCGACGCCTCCGAGCATCGGGTCGGCATTCAGATAGTCTGCCGTGTCATAACGGTGCGAGGATCTCGCTTCGAAAATGGGATTCAGATAAAGGATATTGATCCCGAGCTCTTTCAGATAAGGAATCTTCTCCTTGATCCCGCGGAGCGATCCGCCGTAGAAATCACAAGCAAGATAGCCTGTTTCCGGCTTTCCGTCGATGTCGACGTCCTCGTTCCAGTCTTCGTGGTAGATACGCTCGGGACGCGGGTTCGCGTTCCTCATCATGTCGGCGGAGAAGCCTGAATCCCTCGCAAATCTGTCAGGAAATATCTGATAGATGTTCGCGCCCTTCATACAGTCGGGCGTGCGGAAATCCTTGTTATAAACGGTTATCTGGAAAGCGTAAGGATACTTGTCCTCTTCTGCTCCCACATGCGGGGGTTCCGTATACAGAGTCCCCTCGCCGTCTTTCGTATCGGCTGCCGCGCCATAGTAAAGCGTGAGGACCGGTGCTGATCCGTTCTCAGTGTTGCCGTCATTTATCCTGAAGCCGTCAGGGAGTTCCTCTGAACCGCCCGCGATCCTGAACCTGAACCAGTAGAACATTATCGACGGTTCATGAGGCATCAGGAGCTTTACGTGATATCTCGAAGACCCTGCGATGCGGTACATCGGCTCCTCGTGATAGGAGAACGAATATAAGCCGTACGTATAGCACAGGGTAACCGCAGAGGCCTCCCTGAAGCAGTCGAAAAACAATTCGGTACAGGAATCGCAAGGCCTTGCGCCGAAAGGCGTCCTGTACTCAGGAAGGCGCGATGCATGTATGCACCGCGCCTGTTGATCGTTGATCTGATTGTCTGTCCCGCGGGACTCCATCATGCCTTCTTCTCCTCAGGCTTGCTGACAGCTTTCTTATCGGGAGCTGCAGCAGGCTTTTTCGCAGCAGGCTTCTTTGCTGCCGTCTTCTTGGCATCCGTTTTCCCGTCTTCCGGCTTCTTGGCTGCGGGCTGCTTGGCTGCCTTCTTGGCAGTTCCGGCCTTTGCCTGAGTCTTCTTCTCGGCAGGCTTTGTTTCCTTAGCCTTCGGAGCCGGCTTCTCAGGAGCAGGCGCTTCTTCCTTGGGCATTGGGATTCCCGTGATCAGAGAATAGAGGCCTGCATACTCGCCTGCGCTCTTCTTCCATGAATAATCGCCCTTCATGCCTGTCTCGACGAGCTTGTTCCATACATCCTTATGGTGACGGTAAAGGTCAGCCGCGAACTTCGTGACGAACAGGAACTCATGCGCATTGATATTAGCGAAAGAGAAACCGTTGCCTTCGCCGGTGTACTCGTTGTAAGGCGTAACAGTATCCTTGAGACCGCCTGTCTCACGTACTACCGGTACAGTACCGTAAGCCATTGAGACGAGCTGTGAGAGTCCGCAGGGCTCGAAAAGGCTCGGCATCAGGAAAATGTCGGCGCCTGCGTAGATCGTGTGAGCCAGACCGCTGTCGAAATCGATGCAAGCGCACATCTTGCCGTGGTTGCGGTTGGCAATATCGGTAAGAGCTCTCTCGTAGTAAGGATCACCCGTTCCGAGTATGACGATCTGCATGCCGTCGTAAAGCATTTCTTCGAGAACGTAGAGCAGGAGATCAAGACCTTTCTGGTCTACGAGCCTGGAGATCATGGCACAGAGCGGCGCTCCGGGATTGACCTCGAGGCCGAGCTGTTCCTGAAGTGATTTCTTGCAGGCAGCCTTGCCCGTTGCGTAATCCTTGATCGAGAACTTCATCGGGATCCTGCTGTCAACAGAAGGATCGTACTCCTGTTCATTGATGCCGTTCAGGATTCCGGAGACCTTGTACGCATACTTCTGCAGCGTACCGTTGAGGCCTTCGCCGTAGTAATCGGTCATGATCTCGTATGCATAGGTCGGTGAAACTGTCGTTACCGAATTCGAGAAAACAATGCCGGCCTTCATAAAGTTGATCGCCTTGTCCTTGATGCAGAAATCGTCCCTCAGGTACTCATCGGGAAGATCGAGCATCTCGCGAACGACGTCGGTGGAATGGACGCCCTGATACTTCAGGTTGTGGATCGTGTAAACTGTCTGGACATTGTTGTGATAGCCGTGCTTCTTGAAGTGGCAGTCGAGCAGCATCGGGATCATACCCGTCTGCCAGTCGTTGCAGTGCAGAACGTTCGGCTCGAAATTCATGAAGTCTCCCATGAAGTCCAGTACCGCGCGCTGATAGAAGCAATAACGCTCGATGTCGAAAACATAATCAACATAGATCTGGTCAAAATTGAAATAGTACTCGTTGTCTACAAAGTAGAAGGTAACGCCGTTCATCTCAAGCGAGAACAATCCGGCATAGAGCGAGCGCCATCCCATATGGACCATCTTCCAGCCGAGGAACTGGAGCTTGTCACTGTATTTGACCTTGATCTTCTTGTACAGCGGGATGATGACGCGTGCGTCAACGCCCTGTTTGTTCAGTTCAACGGGAAGGCTTCCGACAACATCTGCCAGGCCTCCGACCTTTACGAACGGGCTGCACTCGGATGAAGCGAGTAAAACTTTGATCGTCTTTTCCATATCAGATACCTGCTCCCTTTCCTATGACGATGGGGTAATCGGGATGACCTACGAGGCGAACTCCCGGCCTGACGAAGGCGTTCTTGTCAAGGATGACGTTCTCAAGATGGCAGTTCTCGGAGATGTGAGAATCCTGCATGATGACGCAGTTCTTGACCGTCGTGTTCTTAGCTATCGTTACGCTTCTGAAGAGGACTGATTCCTCGACCTTACCATAGATGCGGCAACCGTCTGACACGATGGAATTGCTCATGTCAGCGTTGTCGAAATAGAGCGTCGGCGCTTCATCCTTGACCTTTGTGTAGATAGGATCGCCGCTCCAGAAAAGATTGTTCCTGACTGAATCGTTGATGAGTGACATCGAAGCGTTGAAATAAGTCTGAACGCTGTTGATCCTGAGAGCGACTCCCGAATACTCGAAGCCATGGACCTTGAGTTCATCGAACATCTTAACGATAGAATGGATTCCGAAATGCTGCTGGCCGTGTGCCATCTGGCGCGCGAGGATGTCGATCAGGAGATCCCTTCTCAGACACAGGATGCCGAGTGAAGACTTTGTGGATGCAGCCTTGGGAGGATTGAAAAGCATGTCCCTGACGAATCCGTCCTCATCGATATCGAGAATGTAAGAAGGGCTTCCGTATTTCGTGCCGTCACGGTTATACATTACGGAAATGTCAGCGCCTACTTCTTCGTGAGATTTGATGAAGGAATCAAATGTCGTGTTGAGAATGACATTTGCGCCTGCGACGATGATGTATGTCGTCCTTGACTGTCTCAGGAAGTCCATGATACCGGTGAGCTCCTCGTCGGAATTGATTCCGGTAGCCTCGGAGTTAACGTACGGAGGCAGGATATGCAGACCGTCATTCTTACGGTCGAGTGACCATGCTCCGCCGGTTCCCGTATGGTCCATCAGTGACTTGTACTTGTTGTAGGTCAGAAGGCCGATGTTCTTGATACCGGTATTGACCATGTCTGAAAGCATGAAGTCGATGATCCTGTATCTGCCGCCGAAAGGCATTGCCGAAAGAGCACGCGGATTGGAGAGCTCGCCAAGTGAAATCTTTTTGTTGTCGGCTAAGATCAAGCCCATTGCGTTGTTAAACATAAATCAATCTCCTTTTCCTGTCCTCATACCCTGAATACCGACTCGATGACGTTCCGGTCATCAGGTGCCGCGACATCAGTATCGATCATGCTGTTGCCGGGAATGACCGAGCCGTCCTTTATCTTCAGGCCGCGCTCGAAAACGCAGATCCCTTCTGAGCAGATCTTCTTGTTGGTATAAGCTCCTTCGCCGTCAACGAACGAACCTGCCTTGACGTCCTTTCCGATTATCGTTCCGAAATCAACGATGCAGCGTTCGATGTGAGCGCCTTCCTGAACGACTACACCCGGCATGAGAACGCAGTCCTTAACGACAGCGCCCTTCTCTACGATGACAGATTCGGAGAGAACCGAATGCTCAACATCGCCGAAGATGCGGCATCCGTCCGTAAGAGCCGTATTCTTGACCTTGGCTCCGCTTCCGATGAAGTGTGAAGGCTTGACCGGGTTCCTCGAAAAGATCTTCCATGATCTGTCAACGAGATTGATCTCTTCAGGCTTGTCCAGGATATCCATATTGGTCTCCCAGAGAGAACTTATCGTTCCTACATCCTTCCAGTAACCGGAGAATCTGTAAGCGCAGAGCTTCCTGCCCTGAGCGAGAAGATTGGGAACGATGTTCTTACCGAAGTCATTGCTGGAATCAGGATCGTTCTCATCGTCGATAAGAGCCTGTCTCAAAACATCCCAGCTGAATATATAGACGCCCATCGATGCAAGATTACTCTTCGGCTTCGCAGGCTTCTCGTCGAATTCCTCGATGATATCGTCTTCCTTTGTGTTGAGGATTCCGAATCTCGGAGCCTCTTCCCACGGTACTTCATAAACAGCGAGAGTAGCATCAGCGCCCTTGTCGATATGAGCCTTGAGCATCGCGGCATAATCCATCTTGTAGATATGGTCGCCTGAAAGTACGACAATGTATTTCGGGTTGTTGTCGTCGATAAAGCTCATGTTCTGGTAGATGGCATTAGCCGTTCCCTTATACCAGGATGAACCGCCTGCCGTCTGATACGGAGGAAGAATATAAGCACCCGCGTTGTTACGGTCAAGATCCCAGGGATGTCCGTTTCCGACATATGTGTTAAGCGCCAGCGGCTGATACTGTGTAAGCACGCCTACGATCTCAAATCCCGAGTTAACGCAGTTTGAAAGCGGGAAATCGATGATCCTGTAACGGCTTCCGAACGGTACTGCCGGCTTGGCGATCTTCTTTGTAAGGACGCCCAGTCTGCTTCCCTGTCCGCCTGCGAGTATCATCGCAACGACTTCAGTCTTAGCCATAATGATATTACCTCCGGTATATTACGTTTTGTTTTTTACTGTTTTTGCTGCCTTGGCTTTTCTCGCTTCAGGCTTCTTCTCCGGCTTCGTCTCGGCCTTCTTCACGACCTTCTTC
>X424_Quagga__coassemble_78_pt1 | contig 12820 bp, 11 predicted proteins | sample X424_Quagga__metabat2_low_PE_008 | metagenome-assembled genome bin X424_Quagga | reverse complement strand
GGCTTCAGGTTCCGGCGTAACTTCTTCCTCTACAGGCTGCTCTGCCGGTTGGAAAGGCTTGAAAACGCCCGCGACCGGAGACTTGGGAGCAGGAGCAGAAGATGCCGCTTTCCGGAACATCGGATTGAAAGGGCCGGAAGCTGCAGGCTCTGAGCTCGGAGCAGTTTCCAGCGGTTTGAATATACCGGGGGCCGGTTGTACGGGAGCTGAAGAAGCAGGCGCTGCAGCCTTCTGGAACATCGAGCTGAACGGAGACTGGTTCTCGTTGCCGGCAGGTTCCTTAGACTCTTCTTCAGGAGCTTTCTCTTCACGTGTATCAGCAGAACCAAGCGGCTTGAAGATGCCGGGAGCAGGTGCTGCGGGAGCGGGTGCTGCCGGAGCGGGCTTTGTCATATTCGCCTGCATAACGGCACCAAATACGTTTGCGTTGGATGACGGTTCAGGTGCCGGCTCTTCAACAGGTGTATCTGTTGAACCTAACGGCTTGAAAATTCCCGGAGCGGGAGTATGGGGTGCTGAAGAAGGAGCTGCGCGGAACGCGGATGCGGCAGGTGATTTCGGAGATTCCTTGGCCGGTGCGGATGATGCAGCCGGCTTGAAAGGCCCTGTGTGCGCAGGTTCCACGGCCTCTGCCTTCTCTGCTTTCGCGGGTCTTGCAGGTCTGAAAGGCCCTGAAGCTGCCGCGGGTTCTGACTTCTGAGCGGGTTCTTCCTTGGCAGGGGCTGTTGTCATGAATGCGGAAGCGTCCTGGGAAGCACCACAATTCCAGCAGAATTTAGATCCTTTAGGCATTTCAGCTGCACAGCCGTAGCAGCTCTTTCGAAACTTCGTACATTTCTTGCAGATCGCCACACCGTCAGGTAGCTTCTGCCCGCAGTTCATACAATACATATATTACTCCTTTAAAGACCCCACAAAACTTTATCAAGTTTGTTTAATTATATGCTGATGTTCTGCCAAATAAAAGATACAAGTCAAATGTATCGGTCTTATTTCTTCAGCATATACTTCCTTGCGACCGCGTTGACCACATTATACGGAAACGGCTGGAGCGCCTTTTCGGCTTCGCAGAGCTTTTCGCGGATGGATATCGACTGCGGGCAATGCTGCTCGCATTTTCCGCACTTAATGCACTGTCTGGCCGAGGCGTCGTCCTTTCTCAACGCTATTGTCTGAAAGTATTCGTTCCGCCCTGACCTCTTGTTCTCGGAATACATGTGATTGTAGCAGGAGAATATTCCGGGAATGTCGATCCCCTTCGGACACGGCATGCAGTAACGGCACCCTGTGCAGTTCACTTTCGTGTTCTCGTTGATGATATGCCTGATCCTGTCTATCATTTCGGATTCGTGTTCGCCGAAAGAGCCTGCCTGCATGACCGATGCGGTATTGCAGTTCTCTTCAATCATTTCGATGGAATTCATTCCGGAAAGGACACAGGTCACGCTCTCCTGATTCCAAAGCCAGCGAAAAGCCCATTCGGCAGGCGTCCACTTATTACCGTCCTGAGCTATCTCTTTCCTGGCTTTTTCCGGAAGGAGATCCACCAGCTTTCCGCCTCTCAACGGCTCCATTATCATTACCGGAATGCCCTTGGCGGCGGCTGCTTCCACTCCTCTTCGTCCCGCCTGGGTATGCTCATCCATATAGTTGTACTGAACAAGACACAACTCCCAGTCATGCGCGTTGAGGATCTTCAGGAACATCTCGGTATTGCCGTGAAAAGAGAATCCGAAATGCTTTACGGTCCCTGCCGCCTTTTTCTCCTCCATCCACTCGCATATGCCGAGAGCCTTAAGGCGTTCCCACTGAGCATAGTCAGTCATGTGATGCAGGAGATAGTAATCCAGATGATCGGTGCGAAGGCGCTTTAATTCTTCATCAAGATATTTGTCGAGCCCCGCGCGGTTCTTAACCATGTACTGCGGGAGCTTCGTCGTTAACGTTATCTTGTCGCGGATGTTGTTCTTCTCGATTATCCTGCCGAGTACCTCTTCGCTTCCGGGATAGATATATGCCGTATCGAAATAGTTAACGCCAAGCTCAAGCGCACGGAGCACTTCCCGCTCCGCCTTTTCGAAAACGGGCTTTCCGCCGCTCGAGGTAAATCTCATGCACCCGTATCCAAGAATGGATATTCCTTTTCTGTATTGCATGCCTCTCTCCTTCAGAGCCGTTCAAGATGTTGTTAAAAGCCGGGAGTGGTCAGAACGTTGCCGCTGCGGACGCAGGTATCTTTCTCATCGTTCTTGTTCCTTATATGTGCTTATTCTATCACAGCGCGGTTCGGATTTGAGCGGTACCGTGTCGCCGTCCGCTCATTAGAACAGACAAGTAAAAACCCCGGCAGATATGCCGGGGTCTTCAAACGGACGAAATACAGATAAAGTATGCTTAAACTAATTCCCAATATATATCGATGAACAATTCAGCAGTCTTTGACGCGATATTGAAGCCTCTCTGTCTTCCATATGTGCGGAACTCGCCGGCGCAGGACTGGAGATCCAGGAAATTGAACGTCCTTCTCCATACTCTGATCTTCTCGCGGAAATCCTCGAAAAGAACGGAGTTCTCGATATCTTCCAGCGACTTCAGTTCAACGATCTGAGATCCGCCGTCAGCTCCCTTGAGTTCGTTAACGATCATATTCTGCTTATCTTTCATCATCATTGTCATATCTGTTTCTCACAATCATGTTTCTTTCTATCGACAGCTTCAGTATTCCACACGGGAACAATCGATAAAATCACTAATGACGGAGCATACTGTCGGATAAGCCACATATCTGCGCGCCCTTGTCGATTAATGCTGAAAAGAATCGGCGGCATCTTAAATCGACATTAGTTTCCCCCGATGTTGTCTAAACATCACACAGGTACGATATTGCTGATTGTTTCATTAATATCCCGAATCGATAATGGAGTCATATTAGACCCGCGTCGGCAACTATAGGAGGAAAGTTTATGAAGCATATGTCAAAAGGAGGCTTTACGCTCGTAAGGATGGTAATCATACTTGCCATCATCATTATCATTGCTTCAGTAATTGCATTTACTTCCCCGGGCGCCTTCAGCGGCCCCGAGAACGACATGTTCTGCGGAGTCGAAGGAACCGGCGCTTATGATGATGCGGGCTGACAAATAAGACTTTGATCCGGATCTCTCTGCAAAAAAGGGGCTGTCTCATAGAGACAACCCCTTTAATTCTTTAACTTGTCTGAAGTGTATTACTTCTTGACTTCGTTGAATCCTTCTCTTGCAGCATAAGTTGTGTGCAGGAGCTCGTGAGCCTTGTGTGAGTTCGGCTCGCCCAGGAACTTCTCGTAGAGTTCGATGACCTGGGGATTCTTGTGAGACTGACGGAGTTCCTGACGCTCATCCTCGGAATAGAGTGCCTGAGCTCTCTTCTCCTTGTATGTGTCGAGGATATCGTCTGCCTCGTTAGGCATGAAGCAAGGACGTACATAAGGCTGACCGCCGCCGTTGATGCATCCGCCCGGGCAGCCCATGATCTCGATGAACTGATACTTTGACTTGCCTTCACGGATCTCGTCGAGGAGAACCTTAGCGCTCTTCATACCGGAAGCGATAGCGACATTGACAACTGTTCCGTTGATGTCGAGAGAAGCTTCACGGATGCCTGCATCGTGGCCACGTACTGCCTTGAATTCAACAGGCTCTGACTCCTTGCCTGTGAGCTTGAAGTAAACAGTTCTGAGAGCTGCTTCCATTACGCCGCCTGTAACGCCGAAGATGACGCCTGCGCCTGTGTAATCGCCCATGATGTCCTGATCCCATTCCTCGTCAGGAAGACGGTTGAACATGATGCCTGCGCGGCGGATCATTCTAGCGAGCTCACGTGTTGTGAGAACTGCGTCAACATCAGGAATACCGTTGACCTTGAGCTGATCTCTTTCCTTCTCAAACTTCTTAGCAACACAAGGCATGATGGATACAACGAAGATATCCTTAGGATCGATACCCTTCTCCTGTGCCCAGTAAGACTTGATGATCGCGCCCTGCATCTCGTGAGGAGACTTGCAGGAAGAAAGATGAGGAAGGAGATCGCCGTAGTTGTACTCAGCGTAGTTGATCCATCCCGGTGAGCAGGAAGTGATCATAGGAAGGACGCCGCCGTTTGTAAGACGTCCGAGGAGCTCTGTGCCCTCTTCCATGATCGTGAGGTCTGCTGCGAAGTTCGTATCATATACTCTCTCGAAACCGAGTCTTCTGAGAGCTGCGATCATCTTGCCTGTGCAAGGTGTGCCGACAGGATTATCGAACTCCTCGCCGATAGCTGCACGTACAGCAGGAGCTGCCTGAACGATAACGTGCTTGCCTGCCTTGAATGCAGCATCGACCTTATCGATCTCGGAGTGCTCCATAAGAGCGCCGGTCGGGCAGACATTGACGCACTGACCGCACTGGATGCAGGGAGAATCAGCAAAGCTTCTGTTCTCTGCAGGTGAAACGAATGTGTTGAATCCGCGGTTCTCAAAGCCGAGGATTCCCATGCCGTGAGCATTGGAGCAACGTGCGATGCAACGTCCGCAAAGGATGCACTTGGATGTATCGCGGACAAGTCCGGGAGCGAGAGTATCGATGTGTGTCTCGGAGTGAACGCCTTCAAAAGCATTCTCTCTTGCGCCTGTGAGCTGAGCTACGCGGAGAAGCTCGCACTGGCCGTTCTTATCGCACTGCTGGCAGTTCTTGTTGTGGTTGGAGAGCATGAGCTCTACGGATCTTCTGCGTGCCTCTGTAGCCTTAGGTGATGAGATCGTGATCTCCATGCCTTCGCTTACGGGATAAACGCAGCTGGCAACAAGTCCTCTTGCGCCGGTAGCCTCAACGAGGCAGACACGGCAGGAACCCTGATTGCATTCACCGTGGTTGAATGCGCACAAAGAAGGTATCTCGTAGCCGCAAGCCTTCGCTGCTTCGAGAATGGTAAGGCCGGCTTCAACCTGATAAGGCTGACCTTCAATTTTAATATTGACTAAACTCATTCTTTTGCCTCCCTTATACCTTCGAAATTGCGTTGAACTTACATGTGCTTATGCACGCGCCGCACTTGACGCACTTGTTGGCATCAATAGCCATGGATGCGAGCTTGTGTCCTTCAGCTGTGTAGTCAGTACGTGTGATGCATCCTGCAGGGCAGCCCTTAGCGCACATACCGCATCCGATACACTTATCCTTGTCGATCGTGTACTGCATCAGGTTCTTGCAAACGTGAGCAGGGCACTTCTTGTCAACGATATGAGCGATGTACTCATCACGGAAGTGAGCGAGTGTGGAGTTAACAGGGTTGGAAGCTGTCTGGCCGAGAGCGCACAGTGAGTTTGCCTTGATCGTCTGGCTCAGTTCTTCGAGCTCCTCAAGATCCTTCATTGTGCCCTTGCCCTCTGTGATCCTTGTGAGGATCTCGAGCATTCTCTTTGTACCGATACGGCAAGGTGTGCACTTACCGCATGACTCGTCGCAGATGAATTCGAGATAGAACTTTGCAACGTCAACCATGCAGTTGTCTTCGTCCATGACGATAGCTCCGCCGGAACCCATCATGGATCCCTTAGCTACGAGGTTATCGAAATCGATAGGCTCGTCGAGATACTCCTCTGTGAGGCATCCGCCTGAAGGACCACCGGTCTGGATAGCCTTGAACTTCTTGCCGTCAGGGATACCGCCGCCGATATCAAAGATGAGTTCTCTGAGTGTTGTTCCCATAGGAACTTCAACGAGACCAACGTTGTTTACCTTTCCGCCGAGAGCGAAAACCTTTGTTCCCTTGGACTTCTCAGTTCCGACATCTGCAAACTTGGCAGCGCCTTCTCTGAGGATATAAGGAACACATGCAAGTGTCTCTACGTTGTTAACGCAGGTAGGCTTGCCCCAGAGTCCCTTGACTGCCGGGAACGGCGGCCTCGGACGAGGCATTCCGCGCTTACCTTCGATGGAGTTGAGGAGTGCTGTCTCCTCGCCGCAGACGAATGCGCCTGCACCGAGTCTGATCTGGCAGTCGAAGCTGAAATCTGTTCCGAGGATGTTCTTTCCAAGGAGACCTTCTGCCTTAGCCTGCTCGATAGCGATCTTAAGTCTCTTGACTGCGATAGGATACTCGGCACGTACATAGAAGTAACCTTCGGAAGCGCCGAAAGCGTATCCTGCGATCATCATACCTTCGATAACTCCGAGAGGGTTACCTTCGAGGATGGAACGATCCATGAATGCACCCGGGTCGCCCTCGTCGCCGTTGCAGACGACATACTTCTGATCAGCCTCAACGTTGAGAGCGAACTGCCACTTTCTGCCGGTGGGGAATCCGCCGCCGCCACGGCCACGGAGACCGGAAGCGAGCACTTCGTCGATAACTTCCTGCTGTGTCATTGTAAGAGCACGCTTGATGCCCTGGAAAGCGCCCATACCGATCGCTTCGTTGATATCCTCAGGATTGATAACGCCGCATCCGTTGAGAGCTACACGTCTCTGCTTCTTGTAGAAGAGGATGTCTTCCTGCTTTGTGACCTTGTCCTGTGTCTTGGGGTCAACATAAAGGAGACGGTCAACGATCTCGCCGCCTTCGATATCCTTCTCGACGATCTCGTCTACATCTTCGATCTTAACCATCCTGTAGAGTGTATCTTCAGGATAGATCTTTACGAAAGGTCCCTGTGAGCAGAAACCGAAACAACCAACCTGGTTAACGGTTGCCTTGTCTTCAAGTCCCTTCTCCTTAAGGACAGCCTTGAATCTTTCCATGATCTCGGTGGAGTGAGCTGAAAGGCAGCCCGTACCGCCGCAAAGAACGATGTGACGCTTGCCGTCACCGCCCTTGATCTTATCGTCGAGGCTCTTGGAGAGAGCTTCAAATCTCTCATTAAGGTCAGTAACTGTGCTTATCATGCCTTTGCTGCCTCCTCTTTCAATTCGTTAATGATCGCAGGGACCTGGTCAACCTTGACCTTAGGGTAAACCTTGCCGTTGATGCTTACTGCAGGTGCGATACCGCAGGCACCGATGCAACGGAGAGCGTCGAGTGTGAACAGACCGTCCTCAGTTGTCTCACCGGGCTTGATGCCAAGGATCTCCTGGAACTTGTCGATAACGTTCTGGGCACCCTTAACGTAGCATGCCGTACCGAGGCAGCAGCCAACTACGTACTTTCCCTTCGGAGTAAGAGAAAAGAATGAGTAGAATGTAACAACTCCATAAATCTCTGCAACCGAAATACCCGTTTCCTTGGATACCAGCTCCTGAACTTCGAGCGGAATGTATCCGTACTCATTCTGAATATCACTCAGGATCATCATCAGAGGAGTCTTGTCATTCTTATGACGTTGACAGATCTCAGTGATCTGAGCGACAGCAGCTTCTTGTAACTTTGCCATGAAAAAACCTCCTGCCCCATTTGGGAATAATACAGACTAATCCATTTTACTTTGGATAGCCGAGTTAGTAAAGGCTAACTGAAGTTTGAAACGGTCATAATGTATTAAAAGTATAGATTGTTTTAACGCTAATGGATAAGTATCGTTGATCTGCTGTTTCGGTACGCATACCGGACCCCGCCCGGGCGTGCCTGCGGGAACAGGGCGATCACGCGTTCCACTTGTAGAGACCGGCGTAGATCCCGCCCTTCTCCATGAGCTCTTCGTGGGTACCGCTTTCCTCTATGCCCTTCTCTGTAAGGACAAGGATACGTTCCGCATTCCTTACGGTTGATAAGCGGTGGGCTATGACGATCGTCGTTCTGTTCCTGGCGAGTTTCTCCAGAGACTCCTTCACGATGTTCTCGCTCTCGTTGTCGAGCGCGCTCGTCGCCTCATCGAAAATGAGTATCGGAGGGTTCTTAAGGAATACCCTCGCTATCGACAGCCTCTGCTTCTGCCCGCCGGAAAGCTTGATCCCGCGCTGTCCTATGTCGGTATCATATCCGTTCGGAAGCTCCATTATGAAATCATGCGCATTGGCCAGCTTGGCCGCCTCGATTATCTCTTCACGGGTGGACCCCGGCTTGCCGTAGCTTATGTTCTCGATGACCGTCCCGGCGAAAAGGTACACATCCTGCTGCACGATGCCGATATGATCGCGAAGGCTCTTCAGCCTGATATCGCGTATGTCTTTCCCGTCGATCCTGATGGAACCGCCGGTTACATCATAGAACCTCGGGATAAGGCTGCAGAGCGTCGTTTTCCCGCCTCCCGAAGAACCTACCAGAGCGACATATGAACCCGCCTTGATATCCAGATCTATGTGGCGGAGCACCCTGTGAGCGCCCTCCTTGTACTTGAACGAGACATCCTCGAAAACGATATCGCCTTTGACATCAGTCAGATCGACAGCACCGTCCTTGTCCTTGATATCGGGCTCGATGTTCAGGATCTCGGTGAATCTCTCAAAACCTGTATAACCGTTCTGGAACTGCTCCGTAAAATCGACAAGCACCCTGATCGGTTCAGTAAAGGTGTTTATGTACAGGATGAATGCGATAAAATCGGGGATCTTAACATAACCCTCCGCTATCAGTATGGCGCCAGTGATGATCACGGCTATGTTGACGAGAAGGATAAATGCCGTCATTCCTGACTGGAACAATCCGAGATAAAGGTAGTTTCTCTTCTTTGCACTCAGGAAAGCATCATTACCTTCCTTGAACTTGTCGATCTCTATCTCTTCGTTGGCAAATGACTTGACGACTCTGATGCCGGAGAGGTTGTCTTCAGCCCTGGAATTGATCTCGGCCACCTTGTTCCTGTTCTCTCTGAAGGTCTTGCGCATCTTCCTGTTGAGGAAAAAGACAAAGACGAACATGAACGGGAGCAGTATGAACGCGGCAGCCGTCAGGTATTTGCTGATGCCCATCAGTATGATGAAGGCGCCGATTATCTTGATAAGTGAGATGACTATGTTCTCGGGGCCGTGGTGGAGCAGCTCGGTTATCTCGAACAGATCGTTGGTTATCCTGCTCATGAGCTGTCCGGTCTTCTGGTCATCATAGAATGAGAAAGAAAGCTTCTGAAGGTGCGAGAAGATCTCGGCGCGCATGTTGTATTCCATCTTGGCGCCCATGACATGGCCAACGTCCGTTATGTAATAATTCGCGAAAAACTGAATGACGACGAGACCTACAAGAATAAGTCCGAGGTGGATGATGCGTTCCTCCGCGCCTGTCTCAAGATATATGACATCCGAGGTTATATACCGGACCACAAGAGGGATGGCAAGCGAGATAGCTGAAGCCACGATCGCAAAGAACATATCCAGAATGAATGTCCCTATATACGGTTTATAGTAACTTATCAGCTTCTTGAGATTCTTTAACATCATTCAATACTAACACAAAGGAGAACTGACATCAGGACAAAAACAGCCGCCGGGGATCTGTATCACCGGCGGCCGCATTATCCATACAGACAGATCTTACACCGGTTTTCCGCAGACCCGGCAGAACTTCCCGTTTCCTCTCGGTGCTCCGCAGCTCTTGCAGAACTTCTTTGAAGAGCTCGCATCTATCGCGGCAGCTCCTGCAACTGCACCTGCAGCCGCTGCGATCTTGGCGCTCATGACCAGCTTCTGCTTCATTTCCTCATCTGATTTCAGCGTCTGCTCATCACCCTTGGCGCGTCCCGCGGGAGTCATGCCTTCAAGTCTCGCCTGAGCTGTCTTCTGCGCATCGTCCAGTCTCTTCGTATAGTCTTCGGTGCTCATGTTCTTAACAGCATTCACCTTGTTTATGAGCTCGATGCTCCTCATGCTGCGTTCATCGGGAGTAATGCTTGCCACTGCAACGGACAGTGGTTCCGCCTTGTTTCCGGCAAGGATATCACTGACAGCCTTGGCGAGTTCATCGCATTTGGAAACGAGATCCTTATAGGGGATCCTTTCACGTTCAAACGCTGAAAGCTGCTTATCCAACGCTTCCGATATCAGGCCGTTTATAAACTTTATGTCTTTCTCGTCGCCTGTCCGTTCCTGACAGTTCACGGCGGCCTGCACCACGACATTCAGATTAAGACTTGAATATTCGGAATCAAAATAATTGGTGCCATGTACGCAATTAACCTTGAATTCACCCATATCATTTTCCCCTTCGCTTCTTTTCTCAAACAGGAGGTTATGCGTCAGAATTCAGTCAGATCCCACTTCATGGGAAGATACTTTCCTTCACCTTCAATGATCTCGAAAGTGCTGGTCTTGGACTTATACTTCATGAAATCCTTCTTGGTCTCGGAGCCATACCATTGATCGACCTGAAGGACATTGTCCGAACACAGGTAGATATAATATCCGGGAATACTGTTCAACAGACTGTATGTGCCCAGATCGGTGTGACGGACTACTACATTCGTAAACTTTGTGCAGCTTCCGTCATCGATCATTCCGATAAGGAGCTCATCGATACCGTCTCCGTCAAGATCTCTCAGCAGATATCCGAAACGGTTGTTCTTGTCTTTCATTTCCTCCGGTACGCTCAGCTTGGATACCACATCATCGAAGCCGTTCTTTATGCCGTCCCTGTAGTACTCGAGAGTCTCTTTGTACCACTCCTTCACCTGCTTGCTCTTACAGCCTGTGGAGCTGAAGACCACAGATACCATAAGCACGACTGTCAGTGCGCTCGCTAAAATCTTCTTCATTTTTCTATCCCCTTTCAATTTTTGGATGCAATTGATCGATCTTCGTTCAGCCGGATCTGTCTTACCCCATCCCGATCCACTGATGCATACCTGCACCGTGTTCTTCGTCAGGTCTTGCAACAAAGCCGAACTTTTCATAGAAGCTTTCTTTACCCTTTGCAGCGACAAGCGTCAGCATGAACCTGTATCCGGGTTTTAACTGACCGTTTATGAATTCCATCACCGATTCCATGAGAAAACGGCCGAGTCCCTGTCCCTGGTATTCCGGTATCACTATCACGTCAGCCAGATACATCACGTACCCGTGGTCCCAGACCAGCCTCGCAAGACCTATTGGCCTTCCGCTTTCGTCTTCTCTGAGACACCACTTGAATGAGTGCTTCAGTCCTTCCTCGGCTTCCTCAAGCGGGAACTCCCCCCACCCGACTATCTTACGAAGATCCATGTACTCTGCCGAGGTTATCTCATCTGTGACATACATATCCCGCTATGCCGGATGCCAAAGCCTGACCGTTCTGAAGATCGAAAAGCAGGCATCCGTATCCTTTCATATTCCATCTGACTAAATTCCACTGAAGAGATTATATCACTTCGAAAAAGTTTTTCCCTTAATTGTCCAAAGAGCCTCCGCCGCGGGCATCACCGGAGGCTTCAGCAATTCCCCGTGTATACGTATCTGAGCCGTTCTCTTGCTATATCCGCCAGCCTGTAAACGGTATCTGTATCAGTAGGTTCTTTGTCAGTCATTTTGTATCGCGGGAAAAACCTCGATATATGAAGCGGCACTCCGTCCCCTGCCGGATTGCCGTCCCTGTCTTTAAGGCTGCTGATCCATCCTGTCAGTTCGCGCATCTCCTCTTCCGAATCATTCATGCCCGGAACGATAAGCGTCGTAAGCTCGACATGGCAATCCCTGACAGCCCTTGCCGTAAAATCTTTCACGGCGGAAAGATCACCGCCCAATACATCACGGTATGTCTTGTCAGACATGCTCTTAATGTCAATGTTCATCGCATCGATATAAGGGATAATCTCCTCGAGGACTGACAGTTCGGCCGTACCGTTTGTAACAAGCACGTTCTTCATCCCGCGTTCCCTTACGAGCTTTGCGGTATCTCTTACGAACTCGTAACAGACCAGCGGCTCGTTATAGGTGTATGCCACTCCGATATTGCCTCTGTCCCGGTAGTATTCTGCGAGATCAGCCAGCTTTTCGGGAGTTATCCTGCCGTCAAAGCCGCTGCCGTCAGACCTTGAAATGTCGTGATTCTGGCAGAACGGACAGAACAGGTTGCAGCCGAAATTACCTGCCGAAAGGATCCTCGAACCGGGGTAAAAGCGTGAGAGCGGCTTTTTCTCGATCGGATCCAAAGCAAGCGCCGTAAAGCATCCGTAGCTCTTTGGCACGACATTGCCGTCTTCGCATGTCCTCGCCCCGCAGGCTCCGGTCCCGCCTTCCGCTATATCGCAATGTCTGAAGCAGACTCCGCAGACAGCCATATTATCTGTACCTTACGACTTCAAATCTCTGAAGCTTGTAGTCATCTGACGGCGAGATCCCGCCTTTCTGCATGGCGACGCTGATCTGGTAATCGACCGTATCGACACCTTCGAGATCGGGAAGCAGGAGGCCTCTTTTGAAGCCGCTCGTGACTATAACGCCGTAGCGCTTTACATCAAGCTTATCCGGGCCGTCGATATCCTCAGGCTCGCCAAGGATATCCACGTTTATTTCCAGAAGGCCGAGCTCATCTTCCCTGACAGGCGAAAACCTCGGATCCCTCGACACAGCGCTTATCGCATTGTTTATGATCTCATCCGCTATCGAATCCTGAACGGGACCTATAGTACCGATACAGCCCCTGAGCATCCCGTTCTTATGAACTGATACGAAAGCACCCGCTCTGGAACCGGTTGCCTCCGGCGGAAGCTCGTTTAGCAGATCACCGGGGATCTCATCGGGAAAACCGGTCTTCCGCCCGTTCCTGACGAATTCGTCTATGGTCAGCTTTGCGAGCCTGACATAGGCAGAAGTCCTGGTGCCGCTGTTCTTCTCTTTCATTTTCTCAAGAAAGCAGCGGTCCTTGTTTTCGCGCCCGGGCTTGAAAATGCATATCCCGTAGCCGACACCTGTCACATCCTGATGCGACAGCATTTCAGCTTCCACATCAACACCGTCAAACG
>X424_Quagga__coassemble_77_pt1 | contig 12945 bp, 11 predicted proteins | sample X424_Quagga__metabat2_low_PE_008 | metagenome-assembled genome bin X424_Quagga | reverse complement strand
GTCCAGGACAAAGTCATGGCCGTAGCAAGGATCGTTGAAATTATTCTCGTTTTCATATAAAAAACACCTCAAAAAATGAATTTAGAATATCAAATCATATTTCATATTTCTGAAAATAATGTATAATCGAATTGTATTATAAAGCAACTTATACAAAAACGAGCGGTTTTTTGCTACAACTGGCAATTAACATAATGGAAACAGTTTATTTATACTAAATCTTGTGAAATAAACTATAATAGAATTGAACCATGAATATTTCAGGAGTACTTTATGGGACGATCAGATGCTATAAGAGACAAGATACAGAAGCTCGGATCCAAGCAGAAGCTTGGCGCTTTAGTTAAGTTTGCTGATGATCCTGATGATGATGTCAGAACGGCCGTAGCAATTGCTATGGGTTCCATCCCGACTTACGATTCCGGCATGGCTCTCATCCCCCTTCTCCGTGATGTATCTCCTCAGGTACGTGCAGCCGCTGCTACTGCTGCTGCCGAGATCCACGCAAAGCATTGCGAAGAGTATGTAAAGAAACTTGCTTTTGCCGATTCCGATCCCAGCGTCAGACAGGTTGCCAAGATCGCTTTCGACAAACTAAAGGACACAGTCGTTTGATCTATACTTGAATCTAATATTAAGGGCCGTACGATGTACGGCCCTTTTACTTGCTTCATTCAGTAAGTCAATCAAGACTCAACGGAAATGGTTACTACTTCTCCAGCCTTCTTATAGATAGAATTGGCTTCGATCGTTCCTCTTACCATAGACAAAGGATATACTCTGGAACCTCTTCCAATAACTGTTCCGGGGTTGAGAACGCTTCCGCAACCGACCTCGACGTTATCTCCGACGATAGCGGCAAACTTTTTGAGACCTGTCTCAATATCTCCATCCTTGGAATGTACACTGACAAGCGTCTTGTCTGACTTGACGTTTGAAGTGATGGAGCCTGCGCCGAGGTGTGACTTGTAACCGAGAACGGAATCACCCACATAATTATAATGAGGGACCTGAACGTTATCGCAAAGGATTACATTCTTAAGTTCGGTTGAATTTCCTACAACGCAGTGCGTACCGACGATTGCATTTCCCCTGATGAAAGCGCAGTGTCTAACCTCTGTCTCAGGTCCGATGATCGCAGGGCCCTTAATGTATGCTGAATCAAATACCACAGCGCTCTTGGCGATCCAGATATCCTCTCCCCTTTTCTCATATACTTCAGGATCAAGGGAAGGTCCGATCTTGAGGATAAAATCCTTGATCAATGGAAGAACTTCCCAAGGATACTTCTTTCCTTCAAAAAGCGGAGCCGCAATCGTATGGCTAAGATCGATCAGTTCATTAATTTCAAACATATATAACCTCCATTTAAAATGCGGCCGTAAAGCCGCATGTTTTTACTTTGATTGGGTCTTGAACTTGACTACCTGCAGTTTCTGAGGAACCTGATTCTCAACACGGAAATACTTATTAGGGTCTTTACTCCTGACCACCACAGAAACATCAACAACGCCCTCTTTGTCATCCGGTATCTCGCTGTAATTTACTGTGGCAACGATGTCCTTGGCAGTAAGTGCATTTATCGTATTCCTTCGGCCAACGATCCTTAGGTCTATCTCATCGATCGGGTATGAAACGGAAACATCAGATCTGTCTTCCGGATAAGTGATAGGAACAGTAATATTCCTGCTGACTACCGGGTTGTTGTCGATCTGGATATATAACCAGAGGAATGTTGACATAAAGAGCGAAACCAGCAGGAAGATAACCCTTGTGGTAACGCTGACACGCTGCGCATTACTCGTCTGGTCAGCTTCCTGAGTCTTGATGATAAGCGGTGTATTCTTCTCCTCAGGCGCCTGTTCACTCTCTTTGCTTTCCGCCGTCTGCGCAGGAGCAACCGCAGCCTTTTCAGCCTCTGCAGTAGCAACACGTTTGCGGAACTTACCGAAGATCTTGGAAATACCGCTCTTGCCGGGTTCAGTCTCCGTAAGACCTAAGAGATAAGAAAGATTAGCTTCGAGCTCCTTAACATCCTTCATCTCAAAGAGCCTTCCGTTAACTGCAATTGACGTCTTACCTCTTTCTTCGGAAACAACAACTACAACAGTATCGCCCATCTCGCTCGCTCCGATAGCAGCTCTGTGTCTGGTTCCGGAACGTTCAAGTGCGTGCATTGTTACAGAAAGCGGAACATGGCAGCGTGCTGCAACGATCCTTCCGTCTCTGATAAGAAGTCCTCCGTCATGCATGGGCGAACCCTTATAGAATATGCTCTGGAGAACCGAGCTGGTAACAGAAGAATCAAACTTAACAACATTCTCCTGAGAAAGGAGCTCATCAAGCTTTGTTTTGCGCTCGATAAGGATAAGTGCTCCGGTATAGGATCTGCACATTTCCTTGCAGGCAAGACATATCTCATTGATAAATGTGGAAAGTTCCGTGCTGTTGAGCTTTTCCTGATGCTTGAACGGATCTGTAAATCTCGAAGATGTTCTGAGACCCACCGTCTCAAGCGCTCTTCGCAATTCAGGCTGGAACAGAACAACAAACAGTATGGCAAATACATAAAGCATCCTGTTAAAGATGAAGCCGACCATGTCGAGGCCCATGATACCGCAGAACACAACAAATATAAGGATAAGAACGATACCCTTTATGAGCTGCCATGCACGTGTCTGCCTGATAAAGAGCAGTATCGTGTAGAACAGGAATGTTACGAGAAGGATATCTGCCGTATAACGAACAAAATCCCAAGGACTTCCAAAGAAAAGCGTGCCTCGCTCAAGGCTGTTTATAAGCTCATTAATGAACTCGAATATCTGACTGATAAAAGCGGAATTTGACATCAATCAGGCTCCTTTGGACTTCCTAAATAACTAAATAATTATAACATAATATAGGGCAAAACAAGCCTGCCTCGGGAAATCACTGAGATTAGCCTCATTTCTTCATCAACGAAATTCAGATTATCCGTATCAATGACCGAAGCATCTGTTTTCAACCTCTTTCGCGGCAAAGAAGTAAGCGCATTTACAACAGATTCTTTCGGAACACCGTATGAAAATAACCTGTATGCCTCCTGAGCGAGATTCGTAACCGAGCCTGCCAGCTTGCGCGAAGGCCCGAAATATGTCCTTCCGTCTGCGACTTCCACACATGTTCCTCCCAGATCATAAGATCCTTCGGGCATCCCTCCTGCCCGCATCGAATCGGAAACAACTATGATCCGTTCTTCAAAGAGCTTGAAAAGCATTCTCAATACGGTCTTGTCAATATGAACGCCGTCACAGATAACCTCGATATAGGAATCCTGAGAATCAAATGCTGCGCCGAGCGGGCCCGGATCACGTTTCAGGCAATCTTTCATAGCATTCAAAGCATGCGTAAGAGAACTTCCGCCATTTTCAAAGAATTCCATTGCTTTCTCATAACCGCAGTCGGAGTGAGCCAGCGACATGACATACTTTCCCTTATATTCCCTGACAATATCCATTGCGCCGTCCAGCTCAGGAGCGATATCAATCAGCTTTATAAGTCCGGGGAATTCTTTTTCGATCTTATCAACTATCTTTACAAACTTCTCAGCGGATACAAGGTGTTCAGGATCCTGGACGCCGGCTTTCAAAGGATTAAGGAACGGGCCCTCGAGTCTGAGCCCCGATATCTCCGCATGAGCAAGATCATCAGTCAACAACGCTCTTTGGGCATCAGAAACCGCCTCAGAAGCCTTCAGTAGCCTGTTCTCATCCATAGTCATAAGCGTCGGAAGGAAACCGGATACTCCGAACGACGGAAGCTTTCCGGCGAGTTCCGTTATGTCATCTGGTCTTCCGTCTGAAACATCGTATCCAAAGGAACCGTGAATGTGAGAATCAAAATATCCCGGGACAGCATAACTTCCGCTCATATCCCGCTCTGAATATGAATCAGAGCCGTCAAAAACTTCTATGTCAGGAACGCTCCTGCCGTCCAAGAGCTTTATGTTGGTAAGACGAAGCATTTATTTCTTCTTGGCAGGCTTCTTTGTAGGTTTCTTGGTGGGTTTCTTGGTGGGCTTCTTTGTAGGTTTCTTGGTAGGCTTCTTGGTAGGTGTCGGAGCCTTTGTAGTCTCAGCCGCGGTTTCCGTTGTGGTTTCACCGGGTTCTTCTCCGCTTTCCTCAGGCTTCGTTGCAGAAGTTGCAGAAGATTCGCTTACGGACGGACCGGTTCCGGTAGCCGTTGCTGCCTGAGCTTCCTTTTTCGCTTTCTCAGCAAGATACTCATCATACTGGGTCTGAGTCATACCGTAATCGGAACCCTTAAGCAGCGATTCAACTATGATGAACGCGATAGAATTGATGCGGATCTGGAGTCTGTCTCCTGTGCAATCGATCTCACCGTCACCATTACGGTCATAATCAGGTTCAACAAGAAGAAAATCCAGGAACTTCATGGAATCATCATGTGTCTTTCTTACCTTACCGCCATAGTTTTGAAGATTAAGGTTCTTAGTCTCCTTCATCTCATCCATTTCAGTGAAATTGTATTCATAACTGTCAAAAAACACTACCGGTATTCCTGCTTCATCGAAAACCACATAATCAGACTTGTTTGCAGACACCTCATTATAGATATCAACAGTCTCATCGCCGTTAAGATCGATCTTAATTCCTGATTCGTTGTAATACAGATCAAATCCGTAATTCGTGTACAAGGTGTTCGCAAAGCAAACGTCGTAAGCCTGATAGAGCTTTCTTCTCATCTTGTATTTGTTTTCCAAATTGAGAGAGTTATATCCTGCGGAAGCGTAAACCTTATCGCCCGCGTAAAGGCTTTCCATACAGTACATTACGTCAATTCTGAGCTTCTCATCCTCAGTAAGCGAATTATAGAATTCCTTCGCACCTGCAAAATTATCATTTCCGGCGCCAAAGGCCACGAAATATACATCGTATGAAAACGAGGGATAATCCTTGAATGCTTTCATGGCAGTAATGAGGCATGCCGTACCCGAAGCATTATCTGAGATGCCGTCATATGAATACTCCAAGGCGGTCGTTTCAGAGGTATCACCCGGCTTCGGAGTCTTCGTGCTGACAATCTTTGCCTCGACCTTCTTATCAGTGGGCGGAAGATTGTCGTAGTGCGCACCGATGATGGCTATCCTGTGGATCTTATCAACCTTCCCGCTGTCATCTTCTTTGTAAAAACCTGTTCCCGGGATCTTAACGACATAATTTTGAGATGTGCCGCCCTCGGTAGTAAAGCTCTGCACTTCGGGAGTATATGAAAGCTTTAACATCTCATTCCTGATGGCTTCCCCTGCACCTTTCTCGCCCTCGGAATAAGGCTTTCTTTCAGGATACTCAGAAGCTATCTTTCTGGCGAAATCGGAACCGTAACTGCCGTAATCGGCAGGCTTATCATTTTTTTCGGTTTTACTTTTGCATGAAGTAAGGAACAATGTTGAAAAACTGCTGAAGATCACGCAGGCAGCAAGCGCCAGCGATATTGATCTCTTGTTAACTATGGTCTTCTTAAGACTTATCACGATATAAAAAACCTCTGTCAATTGTTGGGGCTGATTACACTAAGCCTTTTCTCAAACAGCTTCATGGCTTCAGCCTTATCGATGTCACGGATAACCCATTCGAGTTTCCCTTCATCGTTTCTGTCATAATCTACCACACTTACGGTCTTATCTTTATTTCTGGCAAGATTATCCTCGATAGCCTTCTTGATCATCGATACCGATACACCCTCAAGCTTTACGGAGAGTCCGAGCTTGGAATAAACCGGATACAGAACGGAACGGATATTCTCGGGAAGTGATGAATAAAGGCTTATGGCGAGTGCTTCTCCTTCGGAATAATTCATGAATCTGAAATACCCCTCGATAGCGGACGCGATCTCATCACCCAATGTCAGGAGCTTCGGATTCTTACGTTCAATAGCAGTCCTTGCGGCATACACTCTGTTAAGGAAAAGCCTCATGTCATGAGGCGCCGAAAAGGAAAATTCGGAAAGATCATTCAAAAGCGAAGGGTCTGACAGAACTGCATATCTGATTATCGGTGCAAATCCGTTGGAACGGTATTTCGTCGGCACGGTCGGAAGGAACTCCAGATCGATAAAGACCGCGTTCTGACAATTCACGGCAGACGTGGTATCTTTGTGCTTTCCGGAATTCACATATGACTTGAGCGCAACGGAAGATTCGATCATGGCGCCAAGAGTCGTAGGTATCACGATATATCCTGACCTGCCGGTATATAGCGAGACTGCCATAGAAGTGCAATCGATGACTCCTCCTCCGCCCAAAGCGATCACGCAGTCACTCGAACCAAATTCAAATTCAGTCAGATCCGCGATTATCTTGGCAACTGTCTTCAGGTCCTTATTACCGTCCTGAGCATCGATCATGATCAGGTAGGGCTTAATATCACGCAGGACGAACTGGTTCTCGATCTTGTTGTAATAATAGCCGGCGACCTGACGGTCAGATATGATCGCCACCTTGATACCGCCGCTCTTCTCTTCCTTCTGAAGGACCTCGAGCATGTATCCGGCCGCAAAATCAGCAGCTATACCCGCTCCGGCAAAACAGTCGAAATTTCTGTTGCAGTCAATTCTGTCCAAATGATGCCTCCGGCTCCTGAAAGTTAATTTGTATATTACCACAAAAGTGTTAGAATATACGCTCGAGCAAAGTAATAATAGAGGTAATGTATGAAAATAAGAACTCGATTCGCGCCCAGTCCTACCGGATTCATGCATGTAGGAAATCTGCGTACTGCTTTATATGAATTCCTTACAGCAAAACACGAAGACGGTACTTTCGTCTTAAGAATTGAAGATACCGACCGTGAGCGTTATGTTGAAGGCGCCACCCAGGTGATCTATGACACCTTGAAGCTTGCAGGTCTTTCTCATGATGAAGGTCCTGATAACGGCGGTGATTTCGGTCCATATGTACAGAGCGAGAGGCTTTCAATGTATAAGCCTTACGCCGAGAAGCTTGTCAATGAAGGCAAGGCATACAGATGCTTCTGCACCAAAGAACGTCTTGAAGCACTCAAAGAGAATGCTCCCGAAGGTACGGGTTACGACCGTCACTGCAGAGATCTTTCACCGGAAGAGATCAACAAGAACCTTGAAGCAGGAATCCCATACGTCATCAGACAGAAAATGCCCCTTACAGGCTCCACCTCATATCATGATCTCGTTTACGGAGACATCACTTTCCCCAACGAGGATCTTGATGATCAGGTATTGATCAAGACTGACGGTTTCCCTACTTATAACTTTGCAAACGTCATCGATGACCACACCATGGGGATCACACATGTCGTAAGAGGAAGCGAATATCTTTCATCCACGCCCAAATACAATCTCCTTTATGATGCTTTCGGTTGGGAGATCCCTACATATATCCACCTGCCCCTCATCATGGGCAAGTCCGTTGACGAGGAAGGCAAAGAGGTAATCTCCAAACTCTCAAAGCGTCACGGATCAACAGGATTCATGGATCTCGTAAATGAGGGTTATCTGCCTGAGGCGATCATCAACTATATCGCCCTTCTTGGTTGGGCTCCCAAGGATACGAGAGAGATATTCTCCCTTTCCGAGCTGATCGAGGCATTCGACATCAACGGCATCTCCAAGTCACCCGCCGTCTTTGATTATGACAAGCTTTCATGGGTCAACCAGGAGCACATCAAGGCAATGAGCGACGAAGAATTCTTAGAGCATGCAAAGCCTTTCTATGATGACGCAGGTGTTGATCCTTCATGCTATGCGCTTCTTGCAGAACTCTTGAAGCCCAGGATATCAAAATTCACGGAGATCACCGAGAAGCTGTCATTTATCAAGGAGTATGGAGATTTCGACCTCACCCTTTTCGAGCACAAAAAGAGTAAATCAACGATCGAATCCTCCAAAGAGATGCTCGCAAAGGCGATCCCCGTCCTCGAGGACCTTGCCTGGGACAGGGATGCAATAACGGAAGCCATGAAGACGCTGGCAGAAAGCCTTGAAGTCAAGAATTCCGTTATTATGTGGCCTGTAAGGATCGCTGCGGCCGGAGTCGCAGTAACGCCCGGCGGATGCGCCGAAGTAATGCTCCTTCTCGGCAAGGAAGAATCACTTAAGAGAATCAAATACGCATTTACAAGACTTTGATCGGAGTACAGGATATGGCAGAAAGCAAAAACTTTATTGAGCAGATCATCGACGAAGAATTAAAAGAAGGCGGAAGAGTCTACGGGAAACAGATCCATACGAGATTTCCGCCCGAACCTAACGGCTATCTTCATATAGGCCACGCCAAGGCTCTCGAGATCGATTTCGGCATGGCCGAAGAGTATAACGGCCTTTGTAATCTTCGTATGGACGACACCAACCCCACAAAGGAAGATGAGGAGTTTGTCGATGCGATCAAGGAAGACATCAAATGGTTGGGTCACGATTGGGATGACAGATTCTTCTATGCTTCCCAGTATTTCGAACAGATGTATCAGTTCGCGATCGAGCTCATCAACAAGGGACTTGCCTATGTCTGTGAACTTACTCCCGAACAGATGCACGATATGAGAGGCGATACGAAGACTCCTGCAGTTTCACCTTTCCGTGACAGGCCTGTAGAAGAAAGCCTTGACCTCTTCAAAAGAATGAGAGCCGGTGAATTTGAAGACGGTAAAATGACACTCCGCGCTAAGATCGACCTGGCTTCAGGCAATTTCAACATGAGGGACCCTGTTATCTACAGGATCAATCATCTCCCCCACCACAGGACAGGAAACGAATGGTGCATCTATCCTATGTATGACTTCGCTCATCCGATCGAAGATGCGTTGGAAGGTATCACTCATTCACTCTGCTCATTGGAATTTGAGTCTCACAGACCTTTGTATGATTGGGTTGTCAACAACATTTCAGTTGAGTGCAAGCCCCGTCAGATCGAGTTCGCAAGACTCGGCATCACTCACACTGTCCTTTCAAAGAGAAAGCTCAGGGCCATGATCGAGGCAGGGATCGTTACCGGATGGGATGATCCGAGAATGCCTACACTCTGCGGACTTAGAAGAAGAGGCTACACACCTGCATCTATCCACAATTTCAGTGCAAGGAACGGTGTAGCCAAAGTAAACTCAGTTGTTGATTTCGCATTCCTTGAATACTGCCTGAGAGAAGACTTAAACGAGAACGCAAAGCGCGTTATGGCAGTAATCAATCCCGTCAAGCTCGTCATAGACAACTATCCGGAAGGACAAGTTGAGGAAGTCGAGGTTGAGAACAATCCCAAGGATGAAAATGCCGGCACCCGCAAGGTCACATTCTCAAAAGAGCTCTATATCGAAAAGGAAGACTTCATGGAAGTCCCTGCTCCTAAGTATTTCAGGCTCTTCCCGGGCAACGAGGTGCGTCTCAAGTCCGCATATATCGTTAAATGCGTCTCCTGCGAAAAGGATGCTGAAGGCAATGTAACCGTCATCCACTGCACCTATGATCCTGATTCCAAGGGCGGAAATCCCGCTGACGGAAGAAAGATCAAGTCAACGATCCACTGGGTCGACGCTTCCAATTCAGTCGATGCCGAGATAAGGCTTTATAACAGGCTCTTCACTACCGAGCAGCCCGATCTTGCTGATTGTAATTACCTTGATTTCATCAACCCCGATTCGCTGACCGTCATCAGCGGAGCAAAACTCGAGAAATCACTTGAGGACACTCAGCCCCAGGATCGTTTCCAGTTCTTAAGGACCGGCTATTTCTGTGCTGATTCAAGGGATTCAAAGCCCGGCCATCTGGTATTCAACATGGCAGTATCTCTCAAGGACAGCTACAAGCCCGAGAACTGACAGACAGATTAAACCGATAAAGAATTATCCCCCGCACACAAGCGGGGGATTTTTTAATTCTTAATAACCTGCAAGAAAAGCTTTGGTCCTCTCCTCTTTTGGATTGGTAACGAGGTCATACGCAGGACCCTCCTCGACTATTACGCCGCCATCCATGAAAACGATCCTGTCAGCAACATCTCTCGCAAAACTCATCTCATGGGTAACTATGACCATGGTCATCTTTTCGCTGGCAAGCTCCTTGATGACATTCAGAACGCCCTTTGTAAGCTCAGGATCCAATGCCGATGTCGGCTCATCAAAGAAGATTATCTCCGGATTCGTGGCCAATGCTCTTGCTATTGATACTCTCTGCTGCTGTCCGCCGGAGAGATTGCATGGAAACTCATCAGCTTTCAGTTCAAGATTCATCTTTTTCAAAAGGCTGTTGCAAATCTCATCAGCTTCCGCCCTGCTCTTCTTATGTACATGAACGAGAGCTTCAGTGATGTTCCTTCTGACAGAGAAATGCGGGAAAAGATTGAAATTCTGGAAAACAAGACCGAATTTCGATCTGATATCTGCAAGATGACTCTTATCACAGTAATGAATATAGCCGTCATCGGAATTACAGAGTTCTTCCCCGCCGATCAGGATCTTGCCGGTATCGATCCTCTCAAGGGTCGTAGCACAGCGGAGCAACGTTGACTTACCTCCGCCGGAAGGGCCGATGACCGCAACGACTTCGCCCTTGGCAACGCTCAGATCTATTCCCTTGAGGACAGCAAGGTCATTGAACGATTTATGTATTTCATGCATCTCAAGAATGTTCATCAGCTAACCTCAAGAATAATAGTCCATGGATTTCTCGAGTCTTCCCAGCAGGAACTCGATAATCGCGTTCATTACATAATAGAATATGCCGGCAACGACGAACGGCATTACAGATACCTGCGCCGAAGCGAGTGCCGAAGCCTGTGTAAACATCTCAGTAACCGCAAGCACCTGTGCAAGCGATGTATCTTTAACGAGAGTGATTATCTCATTGGCAACTGAAGGAAGAACTCTCTTGACCGCCTGCGGCAGAATGATCTTGAAATAGGTTTGTGACTTCGAAAAGCCCAGCACCTGCGCCGCTTCGTATTGTCCCTTTGAAATGGACTGGATTCCGCCCCTGAAGATCTCGGCAAAATATGCGGCATAGTTCAGAGAGAAACCGATTATCGTCGCTATGAACCTGTAATTAAACGGTCCGATCTGAATATTTCCGGTAGTCACTCCGAAAAGATAATACGGTCCGAAATAGACAAGCAGGAGCTGCAACATAAGAGGCGTTCCTCGAAGGATCGAGATATATGCCTTGAAGAACAGCGAAACAACATTGACCTTCGACATTCTTCCGCTCGCAACGATCAGACCCAGAGGAATCGAGAAAACAACAGTAAAAAAGAAAATACCGAACGAGTATGCAAAGCCCTGCCCGAGAAGCTTGATGGTCGACAGAAACGTCTCCCTGTCCCCTGTAACAAGGTCCATCAGTTTTTTTGCAATGAGCAGCAGGAGCGGAATTGCCAAAACATCGGATGCAACATTCAGGATAATGACTGTAGCGGGCTTACTGATCTTTGCACCTACCGGGAAGTATTTCTTCCTGGAATTCATGATCATCTCCGCAACTATACGGCTCACAATGGCCACAAATATACAGATGATGGCTATCATCACCCATGGACCGCTGTCTACTGTAACTTCAGAGAAACTCATCGGAAAGATTATATCATAATAAAACCCCTTCCTGAACGACAGAAAGGGGTTTTGATGATCAATAGATCTATTATATTACTTACCGATCGTGGTGATGTCAGATCCGAACCACTTGTTGGAAATCTTTGCAAGAGAACCGTCTTTTGCCATATCTTCGAGAGTCTTCTGAACCTTATCCCTGAGCTGTGTGTTGCCCTTAAGGAATCCGATTCCGTATTCTTCTGCAGAGATCGACTCATCAAGGACCTTAAATGCCTTGCCGGATGTCTGAATCTCATAACGTGCAACGATCTCGTCCATAACGATCGCGTCAACGCTGCCGGACTCAAGCTCCATCATGGCATTCAGATAAGAATCAACCTGAACGAGTTCCTTGAATGTCTGCTTGAGGGCGTCATTCTTCTCAACAGCTGCAAGAGCGGAAGAATCCTTCTGAACACAAACCTTAAGGCCTGAAAGATCAGCAAGAGACTTAACTGTAGAATCATTCTTTACTACAACTACCTGCTGGTTCTTCATATAAGGAGTTGACCACTCGTAAGCGTCCTTTCTGTCGTCTGTAATCGTAAAACCGTTCCAGATGCAGCTGATATTGCCGGACTTGAGCTCCTGATCCTTTGAATCCCATGCGATAGGCTGAGCAACAAATTCCATGCCCATTCTCTTTGCGCATTCCTGAGCGACATCAAGATCGAAACCGCTGTAAGAACCATCCTTGTCAACAAAGCCCATAGGCGGGAATTCAGAATCGAATCCGACAATGAACTTCTTCTGAGTTGTTTTACCGCATGATGTAAGCGGCAGTACGAGCATGACTGCTGTAAGGCATGCTGCAACAATCTTTCCTAACTTCATAAATTACCTCCAAATTTTGCTGAAAAGCAAAATGAATTATAGCACAGAAGCTTATTTTGTACCGAAAATCCTGTCTCCCGCATCTCCGAGACCCGGAAGGATATAAGCATTCTCATTAAGCTCCCTGTCAACATTTCCGACATAGATATCGATATCAGGATGTTCTGTCGCCAGCTTCTCTAGTCCGTAAGGTGCAGCAATAATGCACATGAACTTAATATTCTTACCGCCATGCTTCTTGATGGAATTAATGGCATCAATAGCAGAACCGCCCGTAGCAAGCATAGGATCAACTACGAGGATGAGACGCTGATCAATGGGATCAGGCAGCTTGCAGTAATAATCGTGCGGCTCGTGAGTTACAGGATCCCTGTAAAGACCGATATGACCGACCTTTGCAAGAGGAGCAAGCGCCTGAACGCCGGGAACCATTCCAAGACCGGCGCGAAGGATGGGAACGAGCGCAAAGTTCTTACCGTCGATCACAGGTGGCATCGGCCTCTCA
>X424_Quagga__coassemble_73_pt1 | contig 13228 bp, 7 predicted proteins | sample X424_Quagga__metabat2_low_PE_008 | metagenome-assembled genome bin X424_Quagga | reverse complement strand
TTCATATTGGACTGAACGCATTCTTGAAGCATTTGTCAGCGAGAAAGCCGACAGACTCGTCCTGTTGGGAGACATTCTCTATCACGGACCCAGGAACGATCTTCCCGCGCACTACGAACCCAAGAAAGTCATCTCTCTTCTGAACGGGCATGCGTCACGCATCCTGGCCGTACGCGGCAACTGTGACGCGGAAGTCGACCAGATGGTCCTGGACTTCCCCATAACCGCTGATTACATTCATCTTTTCTCGGGCGGGACAATGTTCTTCGCAACTCACGGCCACGTCTACGGCCCGGAGAAGCTTCCTGCCGCTCTGCCTGAAGGTGCCGTGCTTCTTGCAGGTCATACTCATAAGGCCTGCGACACAGAGATAACCGTCCCTTCCAATGGTGCAAAAGTCCGTTATATGAATCCGGGTTCGCCTTCCATCCCCAAAGGAGGCAGCATACCGTCTTACATTCTTATCGAAGACGGTAATGCCGTTATAAAGCCTCTTTAAACCTCTGCGAATTCCCCGTATCTGACCAGATAAAGGTATTTCCTGCTGACCTTTCTGCCTGCCGCATTAAATGCTGCCGCATAAGACTCAAGCTGGAATGCGTGTTTCTCCCTGGCAAGCTTCGCACGTTCATCGGCTCCGGGAGCCTCAGCCTCTGCATATCTGTCAGTCTTGTAATCCACGATCACCCAGCCTTCATCCGTCTCATAGACGAGATCGATGATACCCTGTACAAGAGCGGCATGAGCTTCGGTATTCTCACTTGCAGGAATAGCGAAAACAAGGTGTTTCTCCCTGTCAGTCTTCCCTGTTGCCTCCGCCTCATCGGCAGCCTTGCAGATATCGCTTGAAGCAAAAGACAGTATTCCCTTTCTGAATTCAAGCGCGCACTCCCTGACATTCGCATCGCTGTATTCGGCGAAGAGCCTGTCGTTTATCAAAGCATCAACCTCTTCATCAAATGAATCCGGTTCTTCCCTCAGTCTGGAAGTATCGATGAATCTCATGAGCTTATGAAGGACGGTTCCTTTTGAAGCTGCCGTAAGAACGCCGCTGCCGTAGTTATCGTAATCAGAAGCCGATGCGACCTCGAGATCCACATGACGTGTCTCTTCAAGATTGCCGTGCTTGATACCTGTTACAGAAACCTTGAAAGGTATCCGTGTTTCTTCTTCGTATCCGTAAGGAGCGAAAATGATATTCCCTTCACGGTCAAAGAGATCTTCCGAGGACTCTTTCTTCTCATCATCAGGTTCCTCCTTCACGACCAGTCCCGCCGACATGACATCCATGGCATGGACTTCATCCTTGCCATAGATCTCAACAGTGTATCCCCGGTTTCCGGGTACGTCTCCGGGATCCTGATCATTCTTTCCGGTGCAGGCCCTGAAGCCGAGAAGGACGGCAGGATCAGCTTTGTGTATCTCACGCAGCTTCCGCGCTTCCTCTGAATCCGTTCTCATAAGGCACATGAACATATCGCAGCACATGGTTCTCCCGCCGGAAAGCCAGTCCAGACGCCGGAATGTCTCCCCGCGCGTCTGACATGCCGCCATGGATGCGTTCCTGATCGCTTTATTAGACTTGTCTCCATCCCTGTTCCAGGTAACGATCGAGAGCCTTGTTTTCGCTCTGGTAAGCGTTACGTAAAGATCCCTGAGGACTTCAGCATTCTCTGCGAGGACATTGTCAAATTTGTAGATAAGCTGATCCAATGAATTGTTTCTCGTTACCTGAATTGCATCATAATCCTCAAATATGAAACCGAACTTCGGATCATATCCCGATACCGACGAAGACGACTTGCCTTTGCAGTCCTTTAAAGCAAAGATTATGAACGGATATTCCAAACCCTTGCTCTTGTGGAAGTTCATGCAGGTGATCCTGTTGCTCGGATTCTTTCCCGATTCAATTGCAGCCGAATCGATCTGGATCTTCATATTCTCGAGTTCGCCTGCCACTCCTGCGATATCGCATCCGAATCTCTTGAAGTTACTGCTCATCCAGTCCTTGAAGATGATAAGCTTCTCAAAGTCACCGTCCTTTTTGGCGACAGTTGCTTTGATATCGGTACGCTTATAGATAAGCTCGATGATCTCATCGATATCGTAGGTCATAGCCTTCATTCTCAGATTCTCAAACCATTCGATAAATGAACCTATCCTGACTGCAAGAGCGTTATTGCAGCATTCACTGTATCTTTGCAGCTTCCTTAACAGATACTCTTTCTTGAGAAACGGTTCGTTCTGCAGGATATATGCCTGTACTGTGGCGATATCGTTTATGGTGAAATTGGTATTCCTGTAAGGCGCAAGAAGTATGCCGACAAGATACTCATCCCTCAATGAGTTACCGAGACAGATAATGCAGTTGATAATGCCCCTGATATCAAGATCCCCGAAAATGCTTGTCGTGATCCTTCCTGCAGAAGGAAGTCCTCTTTCATTGAGGAATCCGGCAATGATCTCAGCTTCGTTCTTGATGGATGTGATAACACAGATGTCGTTGTAATGGCTCTCATAGTCAGGAGCTGCCGGATCAAACTGCGACATGTATTCTCTGACCTCGTGTTCGACGCCGAGGCAGATCGCCTTCATCTCGCTGTTACGCGGCTGGACCTCATTGTCTCCCGGATCTCCGGAACCGTACTGACCGGAGCTTTCGTTACCGCCGTTGTCAGAATAATCGCCATCTTCTTCAGAGGAGTCTTCTTGTGAACCCTCCTGTTCAAAACTGCCGGCTCCGTCAGCATCAAGTATCAATATCTTAGGAAGACCTTCTTCTCCCTGATCTTCACATCCTCCGTTCTCCGGATGATTAAGCCTTTGATCGGAGCCGTAGTCTATCTCAGACGCATCTCTTGTCATCGCCTGCTCGAAAACATGGTTTACAAAAGCCAGGATCTGAGGACTGCTCCTGAAATTCTCAGTCAGAGGAAGCACCTTGCCGAGCGACCTGTCTTCTTTATATCTGTCTATCTTCTCGTTGAAGATGGCAGGCTCCGCATGCCTGAATTTATAGATGCTCTGCTTGACGTCACCTACTCTGAAGACGTTGCCCTGTTCGCGTGAGATCTTGCTTATTATGTCGTCCTGAAGCCTCGTGTTATCCTGATACTCATCTATATAGATCTCCACGAATTTTTCCTGATAGAAATGTGCGGCATCCTCAGTCTCAAGGATGTCATAAGCAGCATATTCCTGATCGGAAAAATCCATGCCGTGCACACCGGCCTTAAGTTCCGAATAGCACTTGTCTATCTTGAGGAGAAGCCCGACCATCGCGCCGGTAACTTCAGTACGTTCCTTCTGCAGGCTTAACAGTTCCTCGCGGCTGTTGTTCTTAAAGATATTGAAAAGATCAAACAATTCCCGGGGCACATAAGCTTTGCATTCGCTGCTCAGGGTCTTGTATGCCGGAGTCAGAAGGCTGATCAGGCTCTTGATCGGGATGGCCTTCTCCTTGTATACCGCGTGGACATCTTCCGGAAGAGTTCCGGATTTCATTATGCTGAATTTGTATTCTTCATAAAACGCGGTCCACTCTTCTATCAGAGCAAACGCCTGCTCATAGGCATCCTTTCCGTCGGATGCTTTATATCTGTCCACCTGTTTCCCGATCAATCTGCTGATCTCATCGAGCATTTCAATCGATCTTTCATTAACTTCCGGTTTCTTCAGTTTGCCTTTTGTTATCAGATAGGAATCCGGATACTCTTCCAATATGTCACGGATTCCGCCGGGTGCCTCGAGTTCAGCCTTTCTTCTTAACATGCACTCAACTACATCACCCAGTATCTGAAAGAGCCTGTCGGCGTATGCGAGTTCGCCGGACGCATCCAGGGCCAAACGTTTCCCGTATTCTGCCTGAATCACATCACGATATCCCGGGAGGCTTCTGAGCTTGTCGTAGATATCAAGCGCTGAAGTAATGAGCGAGCTGTCCGTACGCCCGTCACCAAAACGCTGAGTCAGCTTGATAAACGGATCATCATCCGATCTGACCTCTGCGTACATCAGTTTTACAGCCTGCTTTGCAGCCGCATTCTTCAGGATCAACTTCTCCTGCTCGTCGAGAACGATATTGGAAGGATCAAAGACATCCGCCTCTTTGGAATCAGCCGCGCAATATCCTTTCTCCCTGATGACTCTTGAACAGAACGAATCAAATGTCTGGATATACGAATTCGGCAGCAGCTCTTTCTGGCGGTTGAGCTTCGCGACCAGTTCAGGATCATCACGGTTCTCATTGATCGCATCGTTAAGGGCAGATTCAGCCTTCTCACGCATATGTTCTGCCGCAGCGATGGTAAAAGTGACTACCAGGATGCTGTCCAGCGAATGCTTCTCGTTATCAGGTATGGAATCGTCCTTGATGTCCCCGATTATCTTGGTAATGATCCTCTGTATCATTACCGTGGTCTTGCCCGAACCTGCAGCTGCGGGAACGAGGATATTCTCGGTCTTGTTGTCTATTATCGCCTGCTGATCAATTGACGGTTTCTGTCCGGCCATTATCCTTCACCTCCGTCACGTTCCGTGTTAATTCCGAGTTTCTCTCGCATCATCATCCTGTAAGCCTCGTTCATGCTAATATCTTTCGCATTACCGGACGGGGTATAAGCAGGTGCTCCGATGCGTTCTGCCGCTTTAACAAGATAGTCGGAATAAACTTCACCGGGTTTCCTGTTGCCAAGCCTGTCTACGGGTCTTGAAGGGACATTGCCGCAGGCTCCGCCGAACGGACAGAATTTGCAGTAATGATATCCGGGACTTACTACAGCATCAGCCTTCCCGTCCTTAATATCTCTTACGGATTCTTTTACAATATGATTCGCATAATCAAGAGAAAGCTTAATGTCCTCATCCGTATACTCCGAACGCACTTTCGCAGTCTCCGGTGCAAATGTAAGCGGCGATTTCCCCGTACCTGTATTCAATCCGACTTTGAAATATCCGTAATCACAGCCGGCAGCACCGATACCGTATTCTGAACACAATGCTCTTGTATAGAGCGGAAGCTGTATCTGGATCCCGTTAAACAGTTCTCTGAATCTGATACTCTTTTCACCGCTCTTGTAATCAATGACTCTGAGCCCTTCGATCTCCTGTTCCGAACCTTTCAGATCGAACCTGTCAATAGAACCCCTGAAATCTATTTTGAGCCCGGTCTCTTTCTCAAGTTCTTTATCCTCAAGCGACAGATCGATCTTTCTGCCGCGGGAATCCTCAGAAGGCACACCGATCTTCGCTTCAAAACCGACAGGAATGAACTTGGTACTCACTATATCATTCAGGATCCCTCTGAAAGTCAGATCGAACATCCTTCTGAGCTTGATCCCGTTCTCGATATCGAATTCCCTGACTATCTTTTTGGAATCTCCGTCTTCGTCAACCGTGCCCGGAATATCTTCCTTGAGCACGGCTTTCTCAAACACCTCATCGACCGTCTTCTTGTAGAGTTCTTCATCTTCAAGAAGCTCGTTTGCTCTTGCTTCGAAATCATCACTTCCGAGTTCTGACAACCCGACCTCATACATGGCATGAATAAGAGTACCGTATGATCTCACATCGATGTCGGTATTATCTTGGCGCTCATCTATCCTCAGGATATTCTTGAGCATGTATTTCAGATGGCATGCGTTGTATTCTTCCAGCTTGCTGACGCTCAGATTGATGCCTTTCTCTCCGTCATCATTCACAAGAAGCTGTTCCATTACCTCACTGTCTATAGCTGATGTCTTGAACTCATGATTCCTCGCCCTGTAACTTCCGATGACGGGTGATTGATATCCGCTGACAAAACCAGCGGGATCGGCAACATCAAACAGATAATCATACACGCTGCTGGTGAAGTTCTTATCCGAATTGTGGATCATATAAAGCCTGTCCGTCACCGTGCCCAATGTCAGACAACATGTGACGAATTCTTCTTTCGACCTCGCCTCATTCTTGTCAGGAAGCTCGCAGTCGGTAACCGACCTGGAAAGATTCCTCAACTCTCCGATGCTGAGAAGCCCTTCAGAGCCCTTCTTGTGCGGGAAGTTCTCTCTCGTGGCGCCGAGGATGAACATGACCTTGCATTGCGTGACGAACGCCCTGTCAGGCTTAGTTATCTCGATGGAATCGACCTTCAGCGGAATGGTGCCTTCTATCCTGTTGCGCATGTCAGTCCTGATCAGCGAGATAAATGCCTTCTGCTCGATAGGAACATCGTTCATCTCGTGCGTGAAAAGAGTAAGCAGATTCATTACCTCGTCATATCCGCGTACAAGAGCGGCAGCAGCTTCGCTCTCATTGGAGTTCAGCTGTTCTTCCGAAAGCAAAATGACATCATCACGGTGTTCGGACATAAGTTCTCTGAGCAGCAGGGCCTTACGGCTCAGCAGCTTCTCATCAGCGATCGCCTGAGCCGCTTTCTTAAGCGGAACGAGCTTACGGCAGACGATGTAATCCCAAAAGAATTCACCCCGGTCTATACATGTTCCTTCCCTCAGACCTTCATAAGGACAGGGCAAAGACATCTTACCCTTGACATTAATATAAGCGGACTTCTTGAACAGCCTTATGCCGTCAGTAATGTTAGCCTTCCTGCAAAAGTTATCGAACATGTCAACGATCATGGGAGGAACCTTGACGAGTCCGCATCTCATCGATCTTAAGACATCACTGATACTGTAATTGTGTACAGGGAGTTCCAGCACTGTCTCGGCAAAAACGGGTACGAGCGTGCTCCAAAGCTCGATCCGCCTGTCGATAAAGACATCGAGTCCGAACAGTTCGGCGTTGCTCCTCATCCTTGCAGACAGTTCATCATCACAGGATACGATCCTGATATCGCGATATCTGTATCCCTCATCGCGTGTCAGTCTGATTATCTCTGAAAACACATATCCCAGCTGGTTGTCTGCACCGCTGATGGCAGCCAGCCTCACGCGGTCAGTCTTATCTCCTTCATACCTGCCTTCAACCGAGAACGGGCTGATAAGATCTTTAAGAGCGGGCTTGTCATCTCCGTCCGGAGAATAATCACATATAACGGCTCCTTTAGCCTTCATGCGATCAGAAAACTCGTTGCCGACTTTATAGATGTTCTTCTCCGAAAGCGGCATCTTATCGGTTGAAAGGACATAGAAAGAGATATCCGCACCTTTCCCGGAAAGAAGATCGACGAGCATGTATTCCTGAGGAGTGAGATTCCTTCCCGAACCGAATCCGATGAATACAAAACGCGAAGAGATGAGCTTGCGAAGTCCGGAATACCTCCTGTTCCCGAGCTTATCCGTATCGACTGACATTAAGACCCGGTTAGCCGCTTCAATGCGGTTCTTCAGGAAAGACATGCCGTACTGGTCGTTGAGCTTCTCTATCGATTCCATCATCAGTTTGATATCTTCGAGTTTGCTCCTGTACTCTGCTGAATATGCCGCAGAATTCGCAATAGCTTCCTCAAGCTGCGATACGCCTATACCGTATCTGGAGAAGTCGCCGAGAAGATCGATGAGCATGTTGATGTATTCAAATCTTCCGGTAAGCTTCCCAAATGTCTTGAAATCCTTGCTGTAGTTGGCAAGGACCGAATAGATGGCACAACGGAGCGCGACTTCGCTGCCCGCGCCGCCGCACTCGTATCCGGCCGACTCAAGTATCGATGAAGAAAGCGTGATAAAACTCAGGACGTCTCCGCCGACAAATGACGAACCGACGGGTATATCGCGGCCTTCGGAGCGTATCCTCGCGCCGCGCGCGCTGCAGGAAACGCTGAGGTCGCTGATTATCTCCCTCTCAACCTGGGCCTTCGCAAATTCCGGGACCACGAAGATTATCTCGCGGTTATCGTCCCGCCCCAGTTCCGTCCTGATTATCGAGGATGTTATGCAGTCAATGCCGCCGTATCTGTAAACACTGATCATGGTCAAAACCTCACTGAACTCTTATGACTCCATTTTACCTCACGGGGATAAATATCAGTGTACGAATATCAGGACAGTTTTTCCTATACCGGAACAAAACGGCAAATATCAGTCCTTCACGCTCATGCACCTGATGGCATTGAGGATGGCCAGGATAAGCACGCCTACGTCACCGAAAACGGCGAGCCACATATTTGCTATGCCCAGAGCGCTCAGGATAAGGATGATCACCTTTACGCCAAGCGCGAAAATGATATTCTCCCAAACGATACGCATGGTCTTTAAGGATATCCTGATGGCCGTTGCAATCTTGGACGGCTTGTCATCCATAAGGACGACGTCAGCCGATTCGATCGCCGCATCAGAGCCCATCGCTCCCATAGCAATTCCGACATCTGCGCGCATCAGGACGGGAGCATCATTGATACCGTCGCCTACGAACACGAGCTTTCCGTCTTTGCTCATGAGTTCTTCGACCTTTGCGACCTTGTCAGCCGGAAGGAGCTCGGCATAATGACCTGTCAGCCCTGTCTTTTCGGCTACGCTTTTCGCGACCGCCGGCTTATCGCCCGTCAGCATTACAGTCTCCCTGACACCCAAAGCCTTGAGTTCATTGACAGTTGATACAGCGTCTTCCTTGATCTCATCGTTGATCACTATATGGCCCAGGTATTCTGCTCCGTTCCCGGTATCGCGTGCGATGTGTATTATCGTGCCCACGAGATGGCATTCATGCCACTTGGCGCCGCACATGTCCATCAGCCGGCCGTTTCCGCAATAATACGTGCAGTTGTCAACAACGGCCTTCACGCCTTTTCCTGCAAGCTCCTCAACATCCGAGATCCTGCTGCTGTCAATATGGCCTCCGTGCGCCCTGACTATCGACTGTGCGACAGGGTGTCCAGAGTAGCTCTCGCAGGCTGCGGCAATGTCGAGCAGTTCCGGTTTGTCTATTATGTTCGGATGGATGTCGTCAACGGCGAAAACACCTTTCGTAAGCGTACCGGTCTTATCAAAAACAACAATACCGGTTTTGGAAAGAGCTTCCATATAACCCGCGCCCTTTATCAGGATCCCTTTTTTCGAAGCGGCGCCTAATCCGCTGAAGAATGACAGCGGAACTGACACGACAAGCGCGCAGGGACATGAGACCACAAGGAATACGAGCGACCTGCCAAACCAGGCCTTCCAGATCTCCGGGTCTCTGATACCGAGCACACACGGAGGAACGACCGTCAGGAGCAAAGCCGCGATCACGACGGCCGGAGTATACCATCTAGCAAACTTCGTGATGAAATTCTCCACCTTTGCCTTCTTGTCGGAAGCATTCTCAACAAGCTCGAGTATCTTCGATACGGTGCTCTGACCGAATGTTGAAGTCGTCTTGACTTTGATGACACCCGTAAGGTTCAGCGTTCCGGAAATGACGGTATCACTGATCCCGAGATCGACAGGTGCGGACTCACCCGTAAGCGCGGCCGTATTGACGGAACTCTCTCCTTCAATGATGACTCCGTCGAGCGGGATCTTCTCACCAGGACGGATGATTATGATCTCGCCTTCGGCAACTTCATCAGGAGACACATTCTCTTCTTCACCGTTCCTGATTACAACAGCATAGTCCGGTCTGATATCCATAAGCTTCGCTATCGATTTCCTTGTTCTTCCGACAGCGATACTCTGGAAGAGTTCTCCGACCTGATAGAAAAGCATTACAAATGAAGCCTCAGGATACTCGCCTGTTCCGAATGCTCCCAACGTTGCAGCCATCATGAGGAACTTCTCGTCAAAAACGCGGCCGTGGATCATGTTGACCGCAGCGGACTTAATGACATCGTATCCTGCAATGACATAAGGTACGAGATAGATAATGAGGCCCGCCCACCACGGAAAGTCGAAAAAATGCATAACGACAGCGCATACTGCAAGCAGAACAGCGGATACGATGATCCGCTTCAGCATCTTCTTCTGTTTCCGGGTGAGCTTGTATCTCATATCAGATGATCACAGTGCAGTCAGGCTCGACTTTCGCGATCGCCTTGACAGCCTGCTTCAGGATCTTGTCGAAATCCGCATCATCAGCTTCAAGCACCATCTTCTGCGTGATGAAATTTACCGAGCAGGAAATAACTCCGGGTATCTTTCCGATCGCTTCCTGCATCTTCAGCGCACAATTTGCGCAGTCGAGATCTTCAAGCTCAAATGTCTTTTTCATATGAATACTCCTTTATATTATTCGATCAGATGTTCATATCCGGCCGCGATAATTGACTTAACATGCTCATCGGAAAGACGGTAAAAGATCGTCTTTCCCTGTCTTCTTCCGGATACGAGGTTTGCAGCCTTCAAGGTCTTGAGCTGATGCGATATCGCCGGCTGAGTCATTCCGAGAAGATCAGAGATCGCGCTTACGCTCATCTCGCCGTCATAAAGCGCATACATTATCCTTATTCTCGTGGTATCGCCGAAAACCTTGAAAAGATCGCCGAGATCCTGAAGCAGCTCTTCCGGCGGCAGTTCACGCTTGGGTGTATCAGTATGTACTTTCTTCCCGTTAGTCATGATGACCTCCAAAATACATATGAACGATTATTCATATGTTCATTTATCGATACTTTAACAGACGATAACCATCAAGTCAATACGTCAGGAATCCCCCTCAAACTCAACTATTTGTGCGTTTGAACAAATCGGCAATATCAGGGATCCCTTCCGGTTTGTCTAGTCTCAATGAGCAATTATTATTGATTTTTGACTAAAAAGTCCTTAAGATTTTAGTATTGTAAAGGAAAGGATGGATTGGAAAATGCCAGATTTATCACAGTATTCGGTTCCTATCGGTGTCGGAATCGCAATTCTCATCTTCGTAATCGTCATCGTACTGACAGGTTACGTCAAAGCACCGCCGGACGTTGCTTACATCATCTCCGGACCCAGAAAGAAGAAGAAGATCCTCATCGGCCGCGCCGGTGTAAAGATCCCCATCGTCGAGCGTAAGGATACCCTTCTGCTCAAGCAGATCAGTATCGACATCAAGACGAACGGTTACGTGCCTACAAACGACTTCATCGGTGTTGACATCGACGCAGTCGCAAAGGTCCGCGTAAAGACCGATCCGGAAGGTATCGAGCTCGCAATGAAGAACTTCCTCAACATGAATGAGGAAAGGATCTGCTCGGCACTCACCGACTCACTGCAGGGTAACATGCGTGAGATCATCGGTACCGTCGGACTCAGAGAACTCAACACCGACCGTAAGAAGTTCGGTGATGAGATGCAGAACAAGGCTCAGACCGACATGAACGCTCTCGGTATCGAGATCATCTCCTGCAACATCCAGAGGATCGACGACGAGAACGGACTTATCATAGCTTTAGGTCAGGACAACATGTCCCAGATCCAGAAGGATGCTTCCATTGCAAAAGCGCAGGCTGACAGAGACGTCGCTATCGCAATCGCAGATGCAAAGCAGAAAGCTAACGAAGCTTCCGTCCAGTCGGATATCATCATTGCCGAGCGTAACAACGAACTCGCTATCAAGCAGGCTAACCTCAAAGTTCAGGCTGATGCCAAGAAGGCTGAAGCTGACGCAGCTTATGAGATCCAGAAGCAGGAACAGCAGAAGGTCATCGGAGTCAAGGCTACTGATGCAGAGATCGCTAAGACGGAACAGGAAGCTATCCTCCGTCAGAAGCAGGTCGACGTCAGACAGCAGGAACTCGAAGCCGAGATCAACCGTAAGGCTGATGCCGACAAGTACCAGAAGCAGAAGCAGGCTGAAGCCGAGCTCATCGAGAAGCAGAAGCAGGCTGAAGCTGCACTCTACAATCAGCAGAAAAAGAGTGAAGCTGAGCGCGTAATCGCCGAGACTGAGAAGTATAAGGCAATCCAGGATGCAGAAGCTAAGAAGGCTAAGGCCGAAGCTGAGCGTTACGCTGCCGAGCAGGAAGCTGCCGGTATCAAGGCTAAGTACGATGCGGAAGCAGCAGGTATCCAGGCAAAAGGTCTCGCTGAGGCTGAAGCTATGGAGAAGAAAGCAGAAGCTATGAAGAAGTACGGCCAGGCTGCCATCCTCGAGATGATCGTCAAGGTCCTCCCTGACGTCGCCAAGGCTGTTGCTGAGCCTCTCGCTTCCATTGATAAGGTCACTGTCTTTGCCGGCGGAAACGGCGGCAACGGCGGAATCACCGATATCTCCGCGAACGTCCCTACCGTTATGGCTCAGACATTCGAGACCGTCAAGGCCGCTACAGGCGTTGATCTCGCTGATATCGTCAAGGCAAGCGGTTACGATGCAAAGGTTACACGCAACATCAATGTTACGGGCGTCGACGGCGAGAACAAAGTCGCTGACGGAATCGTAGCCGGAGCTATTGCAGACGCGGTCAAGACCGAGCCTGAAGATAACAAAGGTAACGAAGAGTAATTACAGACTCTGAATAGGTCCAAAAAAGAATCCCGCAGTTCCGGCTGCGGGATTTCTTATTTTCGAAAATGTAAGATGCAAACTGTTTATTCTTTACGGCTCTTCCTCTTAACCTGAGCTTGCATCAGCCTCTTGAAACGATGAACTTATAAGCGTCGTCAGCACTGGCTTCAAACGACTCAAATATATCTCTGACAGCATCATAGATCGCTTTGCATCTGATGATATCCACTACATCATGAGGCTTGGAGAAGAGGTCAAAAATAAGCACGTCATACAGCTTATCGTAGTCAACCTTGAAAGCATCGAATGTATTAACGGTCCTGGTGAAATGCTCCTTCATTTCAGGCTCATATTCACGCATGGCGTTAATAAGCACGACGAGCTTCTTGATCGCTCCGAATATGCTGTTAACGCTTGCCTTAAAGCCTGAGGTGACAGTCCTAGTGTTATATCTAACGATAGTCTTGCTGAGCTCATCGACCATGTCTGCGATATCTTCGATATGACGGATCATGTTAAAGATCTTAAGTCTTGTATCCGGATCAAGATTCATCTTCTGAAGATGTTCATTGGTTGCATGGAAAATATCATCACCATCAGACTCGAGCTTTGAAATATTCTTTGCGATCAAAGAACGATTCTCAATGTCATCCATCATACCGAGAAGTTCAAGGCTTTCCTGCTCAAGAACATCAGCAAGCGCCAATGCCTGATCAAACAGATACTCTCTTTCTTCATTAGTCATAATCTATTCTCCCTATAAATCATTATGAGAATTATACATTATCTCAGGGATTTTACATACTCAAAATGAAGCAATTAAAAGGCTGTCTCAAAACAAAAGAGACAGCCTTAAATACTTACAGCCAAGATATGAATAAAAAAAGAG
>X424_Quagga__coassemble_72_pt1 | contig 13279 bp, 10 predicted proteins | sample X424_Quagga__metabat2_low_PE_008 | metagenome-assembled genome bin X424_Quagga | reverse complement strand
TGCCGCAAGCCTTCTCGAAGAAGTAGATCAGCTCGCCCAAAGAATAAGCTGTCTGGTCAGGCATGTGGATCAGGAGGTTCGGAACCTTGCCGTCGACATGTGCAAGGATGGTTCCCTGCATAGCCTTTGTGTTGACGTCGTTCATGTCCATTCCGGAAAGGAAATTGAGTCCGTCGAGATTGTCGGGATCGTTGGGGATCTCAAAAGATCTTCTGGGCTGATCGATCTGAACGACTGTCTCATACATGATCCTTGCGCCGTCCTGGATGAACTGGCCCATGGAGTGAAGATCAGTAGTATTATCAACGCCTGCCGGGAAGATACCCCTGCCGTCCTTACCTTCAGACTCGCCGTAGAGCTGCTTCCACCACTCTGTCATATAGTGGAATGAAGGCTCGTAGTTGACCATGATCTCCGTAGAATAGCCTGAACGGAGCAGGCAGTTACGTACTGCAGCATACTGATAGCAGGGATTCTCGGAAAGAGGAAGCTTCTTGTATGCCTTTGAAGCATCTCTTGCGCCCCTCATGAGCTCTCTGATGTCGATGCCTGCAACTGCGATGGGAAGGAGTCCTACTGCAGTAAGAACGGAGAAACGTCCGCCTACGTCATCAGGTACTACGAAAGACTCATAGCCCTCTTCTGTAGCGAGGCCCTTAAGTGCTCCCCTTGCCTTGTCAGTTGTTGCATAGATACGTGTTCTTGCCTCTTCCTTGCCGTACTTCTTCTCCATATAAGCGCGGAGGATACGGAAAGCGATCGCAGGCTCGGTCGTAGTGCCTGACTTGGAAATGATGTTGAGGGAAATGTCCTTGCCCTCGATAACATCCATAAGATCAGCAAGATATGTAGCGCTTATTGAATTGCCGCAGAAAATGATCAGCGGGCTCTTCCTGACTTTCTTGGAAACAGCATTCTGGAAGCTGTGATTGAGCATCTCGATAACGGCTCTTGCGCCAAGATATGAACCGCCGATACCGATGACGATAAGGACATCGCTGTCCCTTCTGATCTTCTGAGCGGATTTGCGGATCCTTGCGAACTCTTCCTTATCATATGAAGAAGGAAGATCGAGCCAGCCAAGGAAATCATTTCCCGGGCCGTTCTTCTTGTGAAGCATGTCTGCGGCAGCCTTTACCTGAGGCTCCATTCTGTCGACAGCTTCCTGTCCGCCGATAAAACCGAGTGCGTTTGAATAGTCAAATGTAATCATCTCAAAAACTCCTTGCAGATAATTTCGAAAAGCATTACAAAGTATATCACCGCAAGGGAAGTTCTTGAACAGGTTTTCGGTCCCAAAATCATCAATTTTCCTGTTTTTCGATGAAAAAACGCGAAAAAAGGCTCAAAGATCAATAATAACCGTTAACATCCGCCACGCCCTTGAAAAGGACGAACGATTCAAAGATATTCTGAGGAGTCCTGTCAGCAAGAGGCGAAAGGATGACTCCGTAAGTGCTGCTGGCAGTCCACTCGTAAGCGATGCCGTCTTCACCGATCCCGGCGTACATGGTCATATGCTGTCCTTTTGTCTTGCTCCAGTCGTGATTGTACCAGACGAACACATCTCCTGGTTTAGCGCCCGTTTCATTCAGATAGTCGATCCATTCCGCGTTGGACCAGCCGTGCACGCCGTCGCTCCTGTCATTCAGGGAAACCTGTGAATACTTGATCTTCCTGTTCTTTATGATGGTGTTGAGGAAATGGCTGTTTACCGATGCGGTTCCGTTACGGCACCAGCCGAATTTGTCCTTATAGCTCGTGATACCGCAGTAGTTGACGCCGATCGCGTACAGCTGCTTTCCGTTCTCGAGAGTGCCTTTCTTGTACTTTTTCGTGAACTTGGCAGTACCCAGAGCAACTCTGAACGCAAGCGATACCGAACCCGCGCAATCGGTGTATCCCTGCACCATCTTGCCCGCGTGAAAATATCCTACGCCGTCCATGTACTCGAAGTTCTTGATAAGTTTCTTCCTGAACTCGTCAGGATCGGTATAACCGCTGCTCAGGATGTTCTTGTAGGTCATTATGGCGTTGGTGTTTGATGCAGCATAATAAGCATGCTCTTTCGCGCTCTCTATACCGCCTTCGTTTCCGGGCTCTCCGCTCCCCTTCTCGCGAAGGACGATCTGGATCTTATCGATCCTGCAGAAGCACCCCGTGGTACCTGAAGCCTGTCCGTTAACGGCCCAGTCAAGCCATCCGAAAGACGGCGAATACACCCTGTAGTAGACATCATAATGCTCAGCCATCTCGCCGGTAAGCTTTATCTGTATGCATTCGATGCGCTTTCCGGTCTTGCTGTTGCCGCTCATGGCACCTGCAGATGCCCAGGCGGTCCACTTGCCGTCCTGGATATATGTCCTGTAAGTGATCCCGCCTGTATACTTCGTTGTACCGAGGGATATAGTAATTGCTTCAACACGCTTCGAAAACGTACCTGCCGCTTTACCGTCACTGCACCATGCTTTCTGCCATCCGTAAGTCTGACCGCGCAGCCTGTAAACGACCGATGAAGAATCACGTTTGCCAAACGGCACAAGCCTTATCTGCAATTGTTCAAGCCTGTTGCCGCTATACATGGTACCCGCGATAGTTCCGTTATTGACCCATCCCTGTGAATCACCGAATGTACTGACGGTTGCCTTGTACTCAACGAAATAATGCTTTGCGAGTTCACCTGTAAGCTTGATCTGGACTGCCTCTATCCTGAGGTTCTTCTTTTTGGTTCCGGCGACCTTTCCTGAAGCGACCCACTTTGACCAGCCCTTCTTTTTGCTGTAAGCCCTGTAAGTGATGCTTCCCTCATAGCCTGTATCGTTCTTGAGAGCGATAGAGAAAGCTTCGAGCCTCTTGCCCTTCTGACCTATGACGAGCTCGCCTTCGGAAAACTTGCCGGTCTTTGCTTTGTACTTGGGAAGGTATCCCTTGCCTGAGAGCGTGTATTTATATTCGTCAACAGATCCTTCGGATTCGCTTTCCGTTTCCTGCGGAACTTCGGCAGGAACTCCATCAGGCGTTTCAGCAGGCGCTTCGGGATCATTCTGAGACGGAGTATCTTCAGCGGGATCGTCCGGAGATCGTTCAGGTGCTTCGGAAGAAGTCTCGGAAGGAATATCCGAGGGCTGTTGCTCCGGCTTTTCATCTTTGTCTTTCTGCTCTTCTTCTGAATTAGCGGAAGGTTCTGTCTTCCCCTGTTCCGTCTCTTCGGGTTCCGTCTCTTCAGGCTCTGTCTCTTCGGGCTGCTTCCCGGAAGCTTCAGTCTCAGACGGTTTTGTCTCCGTATCTTTCGCGGCAGCTTTGGTCCCGTGTTCAGTCTCTTCCGTCTTCTCCTCACCGCCGTCATCTTCAGCGGAAACAGCGGGAATCTCATCAGCGAGGACGTATTCAAAAGGCATCACACCGACAGACATATAAAGACAGGATGCCGCAGCGAGCACCGCGGCAGACACTTTCTTCCCGAATGACATGATAAGTTTCTTGTCCATATATACTCCTGAAGAGAATTATATTAAAGTTTTGCGGACTATATCAACATAAAAGTGAGTCATTTTGAAGACTTTCGATTATAATTGGAAACAGAGGCATAAAGATGGCAGATTTTTCTATAGCAGAAGCGAAGATCAGAATACTATATCTTGTCAGCCGTGTTCCCGGCATAAGCTATCACCTGCTTATGGACAGGTGTATTGATCAGCTTTACGCTGACTTCTTCACGTTCAGCAGAGCTTATGAGGAACTTATCGCAGGCAATCTCATGGACCGCGAATTCGATAACGGCGACTCCGCTCCCGCTATCGGCGGTACCGAGACTCTGACCATCTCCGCAGGCGGCAAAGCGTTGCTTGATGACGCGATGCCCGCACTCAATTCAACAGTGATCTCCAATCTCAACACCTCAGTCAAAGAACTCACGGAAGAGATGCGTCTTGCTGCTCTTGTAACAAGCTCTAAGACTCCGATGCCGGACGGTCTCTGGAAAGTCACGCTTTTCTCGGACAATTCTGGAAAGCCTTTCCGCGCGGAATTCACCGTTGCCACGGAAGCCGAAGCATCCGATATCTGCAGAGCATGGAAGACCGCTTACGGCAAGGTTCCGGGCCTGTTCCCCGGTCTTATCAGGGACAACTCCTGATCCCGTTATTTCTTTATCTTGATGATGTAGTACTCGCCGGGCTGCAGGGTGTTCCTCAGGCTCTGTGATCTTAGAGGTCTTTCCGACAGCTGGACACCCTTTTGCGAATACCTGAAGACAGTACTCTTAGTGCTTCTGATGGCATTGTCGTTGATGAGGAATGCCTGCTGCGAATTCGATGAATTAGCTATTATCATCAAATAGTCGTCACCGTTGTAGAACACCGCAGTCGAGCAGTTGCTGCGGAACATATCCGATTTGCCCTTGTTTGCGGCATCAAGAGGATCTGCGATATCAACATACAGTTCCTTCCAGCCGCGGTATGCGGAAAGTGAGCTTGCAAGCTTCATGGCATTCAGGAATCCCGCCGAATTGATAAACATGCTGTCATCGGTAAACGAAGCCGGTCTGAAGCTGATGCCCGCATTGATCATTATCATCTCGGCAAACGAAGCTTTGTCAGAGAGAAGGAGCGATGCTATCTTTCCGGTGTTGAGCCCGTCAGCTATTGTGAGCGAATTAATGTATTCACCGCCTGAGCCCTTCGAAGAGACACGCGGGACATCGTACTGAGCAACGGAGAATGCGGCATCGATGTTTTCATTGAAAGCTGCGCTCTGGTCGTTGTTTTCGATCTCGATGGGCATCGTGTGGCTGTTGGCGGACGACAGCATGACGCCCCCGTCGTATTTCATGCCGTCAAGGAAAACAGCCTTATCCTTGATATCTGTAAAGTATTCCGACTGGGAAAACAGCGAGATGACATAGTTGACGTATGACGCTCTCTGCGTGTCGCTGATAAAGAATCCCTCGCTGTCGGCGATCTCGATATAGATACGGTCGAAACGGCGGCCCCACGGCATCGCTGTTCCGTTGTCTATCCTCTTCCTGCCGTATACAGATGAGACCGATCCGCACATATATTCGAGGAAATTATCCACATCATAGGCAGTCGCGCATGAGCCGATCGTGAACCACGGCGAAGACATGCAGTTATTCACAAGCCTCAGACTGTCCTCAAGAGAATTGCAGACAGATACTCTCTTAACCTTTCCTCCGATCTCAAACTCAGCGGAATTCGAATCGTTGCTCATGCCGTAGAAAGAAGCGGAAGAGAAACCCGAAGAAGCCAGATTAAGATTTGCGAGTCTGATCGCGGCGGGGCTGCCCATCTTTATCACATCCTGATAATGGGTGGGGATCCCGGACTCCCTGTAAGCATCGGGACCCAGATACACATTGTCCGCATAAAGAGTTCCGGGGCCGTCAAATGCAATATTTACGCGGATCTCCTCGTTATTCTTCAACATCTGGTCCGTCACGGCGAAAACAAAATCATACTGCTTGTAGGATGTCTCGACATTAGTCACGACGGTTCCAATCTTTCCGAATGTCTTGCCTTCGAGCCAGATATAGGCTTTTCCGGAAATATCGGGAGACTTCAGACAGACACTGAGCCTGTAGAATGTATCCGCTTTGAAGGAGTCATTTGAAAGTCCGTAAAGTTTCTGCGAAAGCGCGTGAACATTGTCGCTTATACCGGTAAGCTTCGCACTCCAGTTTCCGCTGTACGAAGAACCGGATATGTTGAATTTAGTACCGAGACCGTATACATCCCAGGAACCGTTTCCGGAGAAATTCCATTCTTCCGTGCCTTCAGCGTCCACGGTACCGCCGAACTCATTACTCTCCTGTCCGATGAATATGATGTCATCGGTCATTATCGTTCCTTCGGCAACGTTTCCGCTGATGTCGATCTCGGAGAGGACCTGCGCCCTGTATATGCCTTTGCCGGAATCGAAAACTATCTTATCTGAATAGTAACCCAGGATGCGCTGAACCATTACGTTCTCGGAAGTGAAAGGACTTACCTTCCCCGTTGAAGGATCGATAGTGACCGCTTTGCCGTCATTCTGCGGTGCCACGATCATTCCGGAATCAGTAAGCGTTATCGATACAGGTATGTTCGCCTGTGATATAGGTGATTCGGCTTCGGTTATGCTGATGCCTTCTTTCGAGAAAGCGAGACTTACAACAGATCCGTTCTCGTTGAGGAAACAGGCTTTGCCGTTTCTTCCCGCGAAAGCCGTGATATTGGCCTTCAGCGCTTCTGAAGAACCGGCGAGACCGAATACGATACCGTTAGTTGAAGTATAGACTTCACCCGAAGCCGTGACAGCGGCAAAACCGGTATCGTAGGAAAGGAACCTCTTGATCCCGGAAGATGTGTGAATATTCGAATAATAGAGCTTGCCGTCGCAGACGGTCACTATGGTTCCGTCACCGAATGCAGCAACCGCGGTCTTCCCCACTGCACCGCTGCCTGCGAAGACCGATTTGCCGTAATCGCGTGATACGGTCTTATTGCCGTAATCCTGAGCCGGGCTGAAGTTCTTGCCGTCAGAAGACAGGAATATCTTTCCGTCGATCGTGACTGCCATCACATATGTATCGGCACAGGCAATATCCATGAAGCTCTCATTGCCGGAAACCCTGCCGGCCAGCTGCTGGCTGGTGATATCGAAAAGGATGAATCCTTCCTGGGTAAGCGCGCAGACCGTGCCTCCGAACCCGCGTACCTTGACTATGGAATCATCTCCGTAGATGCCCCTTATCTCGTCAAGCGGAGTAATGGCACCAAGCCTTGCTGATTCATATCCCCTTATCGTTCCCGAATATTTCTCGTTCATAACTCCGTCAGCGTCGATCGAAACGATACGGACGGAAGAACCTGTTGCAGACTTGCCCAAAAAACCGCTGTTCATTACATCTTCAGGTTTCAGATAGACCGCATTCCCCGAGTTGCCTGCGACAAGCATGCTGTAGCACTTGTTACTGCTTTCAAAAGACGAATCGCAGATCATATTGACGTTCGGGATGAGTTCGGCATTCACGCCGGTACCCGCGGCAGTATCACCTGCATCGGTCTGTGTAGCCGTTACGGTAACGAGTTCGGATCTGTAGCTGAAGAAACCGATCCCCACCATGAACAATGCTGCCGCAAGGAATACGGAAACAACGGTGATCAAATATACCGCAAACCTTTTCCTTTTGCTGTTACCAAATCTGAACAGGTCTCTCTTACTCAACGGCGGTCACACTTTCCGCCTTCAGTCTACGGCGTTTCCGGGATCTTTTCGCAAGCACAAAGAACGCTATGCCTGCAGGGACTATCATGAGGATACACACGGTGTTGCAATTTAACAGGATCTCCTGTCTCAAGCTTGCGGGAACCCCGATAACATCGAGCTTCAGGAAATCTCCCAGTGCAGACCCGATGAGATTGAACAGTGAATGCATGATGACTGACGCGAAAAGATTATCCGTGTAGTAGTAGCATGCCGTAAGGATCAACCCGCAAACGACCGCGTAAGCTGTGTGGATCGACACCTGATGCATGATCCCGAAGATCGCGGCAGTAATGATTATGGCAAAAAACGGACTCATCTTCCGTCTGAGGACTCCGAAGATCGCACCTCTGAAGATCATCTCCTCCTCCAAAGGCACGAGGAAGCTCAAAGTAACGAGATAGAGGATGTTATCCCAAAGCGGGACGACCTCTTTCTCGACGCCGGAATATCTGTTTACCGCTTCCTTATACTGATCCATCTGTTCGGAAAGCGATTTAACGTATTCGGCTATCCTTTCGGATGTCATGATGAAGGTCTCGGCAAATCCCAACATCCCGATGGCGATTATCACGACCAGCAGGATATCGAGTTTGTTCATCTTCTTCATCTGAAGGATGGGTCTCTTGACCTTCTTGCATATAAACAGAAATGTGCCGAAAACGATAATGTTGGCCACGGCCGTAACAGTCGCCAAAGCGCCTCTGTAAACAGCGGTATCGATCCCGACATTCCTGAATGCGACCAGGATAAGAACATCCAGGTAGTTGAAAAGCAGGACAAGCGCGATTGCCAATCCTATGGCGAAAAGCCATCCGGCTGCCTTCTCAACGAACCTCATTCAGCCGCGCTTTCCGGGGACGCCACTCCGTTCCTCGATTTATCGTCAGGAACGCCGGATGCGTAAAACCTGCGCATGAAGCATACGAAAGCACGGTCGAGCTCATCCTTATCCTTGATCGAATAAAGGATCTGATCACCTTTCGGCGAACGTCCGGAACGCATGATAACAAGCTCCGGCGGAATATGGCTTCCATTATCCGGAACGTAGTTATACATGACGAAGTACTCTGATTTTTGTAAAAGGAAAGAATCGATTACCGAGAGATAGTACTCTTTGTGGCTGTACGCATCACGTATTACCAAAAGGTCGTCGCCTGAGTCGGCCTTAAGTGTCTCGCCGGCCTGCTTGGCCTTCTGAGCTTCCTTTATCGCCTTCTTCTTGCGAAGACCGGCAGGCTTGTTACTCGTCTGATTCTTCATCGTCTCCGTAGAGCTCTTCACAGAGCTTGTCGTAATAATCGTAGATCACGTCAGCTTCCTTGTCTGTGAGCGTCTGGAGCATCTCCTCGCCGTCAACCGAAACGGTCTCCATGATCACATACTCGTAATCAGCATCGGGGTCCTCGGTAGGCTGGAGAAGGACGATATATTCCTTGCCGTTCATGTTGAATGTGTCGTTGACTATGAATTCAATATCCTCACCTGTCTCTTCATCAGTCAGAGTGATGGTGCGGTCCATATCGACATCCATCTCGGCAATGGCATTGAGGAGCTCATCCTTGTTGTTAACAGGCTCGCTCTGGTTCATTTCTTTATCTTCAGACATGATCACTATCTCCTTTTTGCACTAAAAAATAATAAATATTATAGCATATCGAGAAATTCCTGCAGAATTATCTCGGCGGCAACCTGGTCAATGACCTTTTTCTGTTTCTTCGCCTTGATGTTGCAGTCGTGGAGATATCTTGACGCGATAACCGTGGTAAAGCGCTCATCCTTGAAGACCGGCTCAATTCCGCAGGCCTCCTTTAGCTTCTCTCCGAAGGCTTCGGCCTTAACCTCTGTCTCGGACTTGGTCCCGTCGGTCCTCGTGGGCTTGCCCATAACTATCGCATTGACGTTCATCTCCTTGATGATCTCGCAAATGCGGTTGATCGCCCATGTGTCATCGACACCGTTCCAGTTAACGGTCTCAAATCCCTTTGCAATGATCCTGGATTCATCAGAAAGCGCGACTCCGATATGCTTCATGCCGAAATCGATGCCCATAATACGCCCTGCGGGTTTCGCCATTAAAGATCCCTCGCGAAAAGATTACAGCCTTGAGCAGTAATCGTTGATGATGACCTCGAGAAGTTCGTCGCGGTCTATCCTCTTGATAAGGCCTCTTGCGCCCTTATAATTCGTGATGTAGGTCGGGTCGCCCGAAATAAAGTAACCCACCAACTGATTGATGGGGTTATAACCTTTCTCTTTCAGAGCAGAAAGAACATAGGACATAAGCGCATGTACATCCGCATTCCTGTCACCTGAAAGATTGAATTTCGCGGTACTGTCTTCCAAAGCTTTCCTCCTGATAAAGGATTACCCTTCCACAGATTTATATTAGCACAAAAAAACCGCAAATTGTAAATATTATTTATAAAATCAAAGGTTTGCTTGGAGGACGATCTCCGCTCCGCAGCTATCAGTTACAGTCCCCTTTATGATATCTCCCGGAGAAGGCAGCGCGTCTTCACGTCCGATCAACGCCTCTGTTCTAACGTAATTCTCCGTGTATCCGTAAGCCGTCATTCCGGATATCTTTTCGACGAGGATGCTCTCTTCTCTTCCCTTCATCTGCTTTGCAAACCTTGACGAAAGGTCCGATGCCAGCGCGAGCAGCCTGGTCTCCCGCTCCTTCTTCACTTCAGGAGCGACCTGTTCCATTTCCGCGGCTTTCGTCCCTTTTCGAAGAGAATACGGGAACACATGGATCCTCGCAAAACCCATTTCCTCAGCAAATCTCATCGTCTCTTCGAACTCTTCATCAGTCTCGCCCGGAAATCCGACGATTATATCCGTAGTCAGTGACATATCGGGGAAACGTGCTCTTAACCGCTCCACGCGCGAGGCATATCCCATGGTGTCGTAGTGTCTGTTCATCCTCTTCAGGACCGTATCAGATCCGCTCTGGAGCGAAAGATGGAATGACGGGCAGATGTGACTAAGCCCCGCCAGACCGTCAATGAACTCATCTGTCATGGAGATAGGTTCAAGAGACCCGAGGCGCAGACGCTCAATGCCTTTGACCTCATCGATATCTTTAAGAAGGGACGCGAGCGACATTATGTCCTCACCCCTGTCCTTGCCGTAAGAGCACAGATGGATGCCCGATACGATTATCTCCCTGTAGCCGCTCTGAGCCAGAAACTCCGCTTCCTTGATGCAGGATTCGCGGTTCCTGCTGGCGACTCTGCCTCTGGCAAACGGTATGATGCAATATGTGCAGAAGGAATCGCACCCGTCCTCGATCTTCATGAAAGCACGGCAGCCTTCGGGCGAAAGGACGCTTCCGAAGTCGTGATATTCGTCCTTTTTGGAGACAGCGGGCCTTACGTGATCCTGTTCATGGGTAAGAGCCTTATGCTCAGCGAAAAGCTTCTCCGCCCTGTCAACGATAGTCAGACGTTCCCTGGTTCCTGCGATGATATCAGCATTGACCTTGCCGTCAGTTGTCTCCGCAGAGCACCCTGCCGCGACAACGATCGTATCGGGATTCAGGCGTGCCATCCTCCTCAGCATCTGTCCGGATTTCCTGTCCGCCTCGCTCGTCACCGAGCAGGTGTTGACGACGCAGCAGTCAGCATATTCAGGCTTCTCGGCCAATTCATGCCCTCTGTCAAGAAACGAACGCCTGAGGGCGTCCGTTTCGTACTGGTTGACTCTGCATCCTAATGTCAGGAAGTATACTTTCATGAGGCCGTATGATTACTGTCTGACCTTGATGTGAACCTCTCTGAGCTGCTGCTCGGTAACATCGCCGGGCGCGCCGCAGAGAAGATCCTGGGCGTTTCCGTTCATCGGGAACGCGATGACTTCCCTGATGTTCTCTTCGCCTCTCAGGATCATGATCATCCTGTCAACGCCGGGAGCCATGCCTGCATGCGGCGGAGCACCGAACTGGAATGCGCTGTAGAGAGCGCCGAACTTGGTCTTGAGTTCTTCCTCGGAATAGCCTGCGATCTCAAATGCCTTCTTCATGATCTCGAGATCATGGTTTCTGACGGCACCGGAAGAAAGCTCGATACCGTTGCAGACGATGTCGTACTGGTAAGCAAGGATCTCTCCGGGTTCCTTTGTATTGAGAGCCTCAAGGCCGCCCTGCGGCATTGAGAACGGATTGTGCGTGAAAATGTACTTGTGCGTCTCGGGATCCTTTTCGAACATGGGGAAATCGTTTACGAAGCAGAATCTGAAAGCGTTCTTCTCGATGAGATCGAGCCTCTTTCCGAGCTCGTTTCTGATGGCGCCCGCACACTCGTTTGCCCTTGCCTCATTATCGGCGATAAAGAAGATCGTATCGCCTGCCTGAAGCTTGGCAAGATCAACGAGTTCAGACTTCATGTCATCCGGAATGAACTTGTCGATAGGTCCCTTGTAGCTCATATCCTCGAGCACTTCGAGGTAGCCGAGGCCGCCCATTCCGAGGTCATCCTGGGCAAACTTCAGCATCTTCTCGTGCTGACCTTTTGAAAGCTTTGCGTGAACATTGATCGCCCTTACCGTCTTACCGTGGAAAGGCTTGAAAGTGCATCTGGAGAAGAACTCGGTGACATCGATGATGCGCAGCGGGTTCCTGAGGTCAGGCTTGTCGGTACCGAACTCGAGCATTGCCTGCTTGAAAGGAATGACCGGATAAGGTGCAGCGGTAACCTTTGCGCCCTCGGGTGCGAACTTCTCGAAAGCAGCCGTAAGGACTTCCTCGCCTGCCCTGAAAACGTCTTCCTGGGTAGCAAAGCTCATCTCGAAGTCGAGCTGATAGAACTCTCCCGGAGATCTGTCTGCCCTTGCGTCCTCATCTCTGAAGCAGGGAGCGATCTGGAAATACTTATCAAAACCTGAGACCATGAGCAGCTGCTTGAACTGCTGGGGCGCCTGCGGAAGAGCATAGAACTTTCCCTTGAACTTTCTCGAAGGAACGATGTAGTCTCTTGCGCCCTCAGGTGAAGAACTCGTGAGGATGGGCGTCTGGATCTCAAGGAATCCCATCTCAGTCATCTTCTGTCTGAGGAAGGAAATGACATTGGATCTGAATACAATATTGTCCTTGACCTTCTGGTTTCTGAGGTCGAGATATCTGTACTTGAGTCTGACGTCTTCCCTGATCTCCTTTGATGTCATGATCTCGAAAGGAAGCTGTGTATAGACCTTGCCGAGAACATCCACTTTGTGAGCCTCGAGCTCGATAGTGCCCGTTGCGATCTTGGGATTGTATGTCTCCTCATCCCTGTGTTCGATGAGACCTTCGATAGAGAGGCACTCCTCCTTTACGATCCCGTCAAGAAGGCTTGTGTCACGTATGACGACCTGAAGTGTGCCGTACATGTCTCTCAGATCGATGAAAGAAACGCCGCCGTGATCTCTGATGTTCTCGACCCAGCCGCATACGCGAAGCTCGGTTCCGACATCCTGCTCATTGAGCTCATTTATGTACTTGTCTCTGTAGATGTTACTCATATGTCCATTCCTTTCTCCGGTAGATTCCTGTATAAACAAAAACGCCCCGAACTTAAATTGCTTTAAGTTCAGGACGAACAGTTCGTGTCCGCGGTGCCACCTGATTTACTTCGCAAAGAGCGAAATCTCTTTAAACCTGGTATGCTGGTAGAGTTGTTATTCGCTTACGGTCTCTTTCCGCTCTGCCTTACAGCCGGGGGCAAAGCTCTCTGAAGGCGACTTACCGTATCTACTGGGTCTCCGTCATCGCAATTAACGAAAAGAATAGTACATCATTACGAAGGGCATTGTCAACTTGAATATCCGCAGGAATTCCTGTCATTTATCCCGTCTTCGGACTCATAGTTCGCCCTGAAACGCATATTGATATCCTTTATCTCGCATTTGCCGTCGATATAGTCCTGATACATGTCGGCAAGCCCCGCCATGCAACCGTCGCACGAGCCGCTGATGTTGCCTATTGCCTCGGCTACTATCTTCTCTCTTTCTTCCGCTGTCGTGTCTTTTATCAGGA
>X424_Quagga__coassemble_70_pt1 | contig 13499 bp, 11 predicted proteins | sample X424_Quagga__metabat2_low_PE_008 | metagenome-assembled genome bin X424_Quagga | reverse complement strand
AAGCAAATACCGCTCTTGCCTTCGTCAGTCTCAGCCGCAACGGGAACAGGACTTTCTCGTTCTACAGGAACCCTTCCGCGGACATGCTCCTGACTCCGGGACAGATTACTCCCGAAATGTTTGACGACTGCAGCTGCCTTCATTTCTGCAGCGTCTCGCTCGGTGATTTCCCTATGAGGGATGCACACAGGACCGCGATAGTATTGGCCCGCAAGAACGGTGCGATGATAAGCTTCGACCCGAATCTGCGGTTCATGCTCTGGGGTGACAGAGAAGAGCTCAGGCGTGTCGTGCTCGAGTTTATGCCCGAAGCAGACATACTGAAGATCTCTGACGAGGAACTTGAATTCCTCACCGGCGAAAAGGACCTCGAGCCTGCTCTGCTAAAGCTCATGAAAGGCAATGTGAAGCTTGTCATTTATACCTGCGGCGCAGACGGAGCATATGCCGTTAACAGGTCGGGAACAGTATACGCTCCCGGACATGAGGTTATCGCGGCAGACACAACGGGCGCCGGAGACTGCTTCATCGGTGCGTTCCTCAGGTGTCTTGAACTCAACGGGATAAAGAGGGCTGATCTGGACAGCATACCTTCTGATAAGCTTAGGGCATATATAGCGTTTGCAAACGCCTGCAGTGCGTTCTCGGTAACCCGCAAGGGCGCGATCCCGTCATATCCTGCGCTTGAAGAAGTCTTCAGAGGCGGACTGCTGACTTAAGGATATTTACTTCTTCGTCCGTGAGTTCGCGGATGGAGCCTGTATTCTCAGAATCTCTGTCTATCTCCAGGCCGGCGAGCGAGATCCTTCTCAATGCCAGGACTTCCTTGCCGAAGTGCGCGAAAATCCTTCTGACCTCATGTGTCTTTCCCTCGTAAAGCGTTATCTCGGCGGTGGTGTCATCAATGCGCTTCAGCTCCGCGGGCGCAACCTTTACGGGCTGATCCGTATCGGTCAGCGTGATGCCTTCTGCCGCCCCGGAGATCTCCGCATCGGTCCATCCGGGGCCGTCAAAAGTTACGAGGTATCTTTTCGCGATGTGGTATTTGGGCGACTGGAGCCTGTGCGACAATTCTCCGTCGTTGGTTATTATCAGGAAGCCTGTCGTGTGATAGTCAAGGCGTCCCACAGGCGCGAGCTTCTTACCCTTGAGCTTATCGGGAATGAATCCTCCGACACATGGAAGACGCGGATCCTCCATCGCCGTAAGCACGCCGTCAGGCTTGTCCAGCAGAAAATAGAGGTTCTCCTTGAGACCGATACCGCTGCCGTTGCATGTGATATGGTCCGATTCACTGACCTGCATTCCTGCATCCTTCACAACGGCGCCGTTGACGGAAACACCGCCTGAAGCGATGATCGAACGCACCGAGGATCTGGTGCCGATGCCTGAATTTGCGAGGAGCCTGTCTAATCTCATAACAACGATTATACCATGTAGTATAATCTCATTATCATGCGCGAAGGGAGAGACGGCTGCCTTGGATACGATCAACATTGAACAGGGGCATCCCAGTGTCCTTGAGGCGAAGCAGAGGCTCATGAACGGACTATACCGCTCAAGAGCAACGGGCAAACCGTTCGCGAAGATCATCCACGGCTACGGATCGTCAGGCACAGGCGGCGCGATCAAGGCCGCCATAGGCACAGAACTCAGGACTTATAAGATGCGTGGGATGATAAAGTCATTCTGCACGGGTGAGGATTTCGGCCCGTTCTCCGCAGAGGGCAGGGCGATGGCTGCCGCGCACAAGGAAATAACAAGAGATGTCGACTGGGGACGGAATAACGACGGCATCACGGTAGTTATGTTCAAGTAGTATATATAAGCAGGTATTAATATGGCAGACGATTTTGAAGCAAAGTGGGAAGCATTCGAGGCAAGGTGCCGTGCATGCAGCAACTGCGGACTCCGCGCCGGCGCGACCAATGTCGTTATTTCCCGCGGCGGGCGTCATGCTCCCCTTATGATAATAGGCGAGGCTCCGGGTGAGCAGGAGGATCTTCAGGGACGTCCCTTTGTCGGCAGGTCCGGCCAGCTCCTCCAGAATCTGATAGATTCCTATGGGTTCACAGAGAACGATTACCATATCTGCAATATCGCGAAATGCCGTCCTCCGCAGAACCGCCGTCCCACCCCCGAAGAGATACATGCCTGCAAGCCGCTCCTGGCCGAGCAGTTCCGTCTTGTCTGTCCGAAAGTGATCCTGCTCTGCGGTTCCACGGCGTATGAGGCTTTCTTCGGTCAGAAGCCCGTCATGCGCGATGTGCGCGGTTTCTTCATCGAAAAGAACGGTTTCTATATCATGACAACATATCACCCGGCCTTCGCGCTCCGCAACCCGCGCAACAAACTGCCCATCTATGAAGACATGGGAAAGGTAAGGGCCAAGCTCACAGAGATCGGCGCAATGCCGCCGCTTCCTCCGATCTGAAAGATAAGGTACGCCTTCTGCGAGTATGGTATTGATTTTCAAACTGCGATTTGCTATACTGCGTTGGTTGAAAAAAGACATTGCCGAATTGTGTAACGGTAGCACACCGGTCTCTGACACCGTTTGTCAAGGTTCGAATCCTTGTTCGGCAGCCAAATCGTGAAGATAACCTGATTTGCCAAAGGCGCAAGTCAGGTTTTCTTTTTCGCAGGAAAAGATACCTGTCAGACGGCTCGTTTTTCGCTGGCAGGGACCGGTGTAACATTGTTACAAGGGAGAAAAATGCCATCATCGCGGATCGTTTTTGCCCGGAAAACTGTTTGCAAAGCCGGTGCCTGAAGAAAGCTAAAAACCCCAAAAACCCCTAATTTACAACATTCTACCAACGGTCGATTGCCGTATTGCAAGTTGATGGATAGAATGAGACTATGAAAATTGCCGGGGGTGGCGTCTTATGAAAACGCGCAAGGTTCTCTGTTACATAATCACCGTGATCATGGTGATCTCTTCAATCCGTTTTTTGGCTTTTGCCGATACCAATGACGAATGGAATACCTATACGACAGCAAGCGGGATCTCGATCTCGCTCCCGAAGAGCTTCCACAGAGTCCTGTGGAACACGATGCCTGCCGATTCTCCGATATTGAAGAACAACGGTTTAAGCATAGAGATGGTTGAGCAAAACTACAAGGTAGCCGGATTGGAGCTGCAGGGGACATCTTCAGAAGTCTATGCAGAATCTTCGATCAATAATCTGGTCTCTGTCATCATGCTCTTTGAGAAAAATGCTCCCGCTACTCCGGATGAAGCCTCGCTGCTTGCCGGATACAAGGATAAGATGCGTGAAGTAACCCAGAATTCCTTTAACGATCTTGTCTATTTCGGTTCCGGAATCATAACTATAGACGGCGTGACGCTTTTTAAAGTATTTTGTCAGACCTCCGAGAAGTCCAATATAAGACTGTACCAGTACTCACTGATCACTGATTCGGGAAAGCAGTATGAGTTAAATATTGCAGCTGTCGCCGCAGATCAAAACACCGGTAAGACATTGCCGTTCCCTGAAAATTCGGACGAAGCAATGGATAAATTCACAAGTTCCGTTATTTACAATTCATATCTCTCGGATGACCTTATTTCCAAGGCAGTAAAGCTTGAAGGCGAGCCCTTCAGGATGACGACCGGCGATTATCCTGCAGCAGCAACTTTGGAGGGTATTGATACTGATAAGCAGAACGCTGCATCTTCTGCGGGGTCAACCTCAACGTCGACTCCGACTTCAACCGGTAATAACCCCAAGAGCGCTCAAACGCTTTATGAGAAGTTCATTTCTTTTGAGTTCCCAATGGGGATAATCCTTGCCGGTTTAGTGCTGCTCCTGCTTCTCGGATGCAGGCTGCCCAAGGGTAAAGAGTGGCAGGAAGAGCCGCTGGGTATGGAATCCGCCAAAGCGATCAAGGGCTTTGCAACTGTATGCATCATCATTCACCATCTCAGTCAGCAGCTGATGGAAAGCGCCGGAGTGCTTGCACCTTTCTCTGAATTCGGCGTCCTTTTTGTCGGTATCTTTTTCTTCTTCTCCGGTTACGGTCTGTATACGAGCCTTAAGACAAAAGAGGATTACCTTAAGGGATTCCTGAAAAAGAGACTTACGACGATACTCGTGCCGTTCTTTGTGTGCACCGCGGTGTTCGTCGTTGCCGCCTTTATCTGTGGAAGACTGTTCTCGCCATTGAGTCTGCTGTCAGTCTTTTCGGGATGGACCATGATCAATCAGCATATGTGGTACATAATAGAGATCGCTATCTTCTATGTTGCGTTCTTCGTTATCTACAAGCTTATCAAGAACCGTACTGTTGCTACTGTCGTAATGACTGTTTTCGTACTTCTGGTCATGACCGGAAGCCTTCTCCTCGGACATGGCGAGAACGGAGCCTGCGACAGCTGGTTCCAGGGCGAATGGTGGTATAACGCTTCCCTATTATTCATATTCGGAATCATCGTATCCCAGAATGCCGATGCATTGCGCAAGTTAGCAAGAAAGTTCTACTCTGTCCTGCTCATCATTTTCGGCTGGCTGACGGTAGGATTCTACTTCCTGACCCACAATGCTCTTATGAGATGGTCTTACTGGAGCGAGACTCCGGAAGACCCGAAGTATCTGGATAAGCTCCGTTGTCTGGGAATCCAGTTCCCGTGGATCTTATTCTTCGTATGCTTCGTTCTTCTTGTCATGATGAAGGTCAAGTTCGGAAATCCCGTTCTCAAATTCCTCGGTTCCATCTCTCTTGAGCTTTATCTGACTCATAATCTTTTCCTGACGGGACTTAAGGACAACACGATCGCAAGTATTCCGAGCGCAAGCATGTACATGGTTCTCACGATCCTTCTTTCGATCGGTCTTGCTGCTGTTGTGAGCGGCGTGGACAAATACCTCATCGCGCTCATTCTCGGAAAGAAGAAAACTGCTTCTGATCCTGATGAGGTTTCCTTGAACAAGACTGCGGGCAGGATCAGCTCGATAGATATCATGAGGATAGTCATGTCTTTCCTCGTTGTCTGCATACATGTACCTTTTGCCGGCGCAGCGGGCAGTGTCTTTATCACTTTCGGAAAGACTGCAGTTCCGTTCTTCCTGGCAGTGTGCGGATATATGCTGTACAGGGAAGACTCTCAGGAGATGATGAAACGTCTGATCAAACAGACAAAGCGGATCCTCATCTTCTACATTGGAAGCATTGTGTTCTATGTTGCGGCTAATGTCGTTAACATAGCGCTTAACACGGGAAGCTTTGCTGCGGCAAAAGAACTTTATACAGCAAATACGATCCCGGATCTCCTGCTTTACAATTACCTGCCGTTCGCAGAGCATCTCTGGTTCTTCGGTTCTTTGCTGTACGCGCTTATCATTATGTTGATACTGAACAAGCTCAAAGTACTGAAAAAGTCGGTATTCGCAGGTCCTGTGCTGATAGCCGCATATGTTGTCCTGTCTCACCTCGAGATAGGAGGATCATACTACCAGCTGAGGAACGCGGTCCTTGTAGGTCTTTCCTACACAATGACGGGCATGCTCATTCGCATTTATGAGGATAAGATACTGAAGATCAGGTTTATTGCACCGATACTCGTGATCCTCTTTGTTGCATGCTGCACCGGTGCGATCATCGAATTAAATGTCTATAAGCAGGGAACAGCCGTTCCGTTCATCAGCTGCGAGATCATGACATTCGTGATGTTGCTTCTCTGTCTCAGATTCAAGGATTTCGGCAAGGGCACATTCATGGCGGAGCTTGGCCGTACATGTTCACTTCCGATCTATGTCATGCATATATTCGTACTGATGTTCCTGCCGAGACTGATCCCCGTCAATACCGGCTTCTTTGCGAATTTCGGTGCCGTAACGGTATTTGCCGTCACCGCGGTTCTCGTATTCTGGTACGAGAGTATCAAAAAAGCGATAGTCGAAACAAAGCACGAGAAGTAATCTGTGACACAGATCAACCGTTTAATCCGAAAAGACAGCCTCCTTCGGGAGGCTGTCTTGCTTTAGGCAGATGTCGTTGTTGACAAAACTTCAAGTAATGTTTAATTTGAAAAAGTGTTCATCCGAGACTGATGGTCACATGATGGAGAGAATGTATGAGCAAGATAAATATTCCTGCGCCAACCGGTAAATATAAGGTTGGAACATCGCTGTTCACGATAGTGACGAACAGGGTTGAGACATTAGGCCCCAACGAATGGAAGGAGAACCGCAAGGTCACAGCCCGTATCTACTATCCCGCAGATGAGTCGGATGTAGTGGGAAAGCCACGCGCGACTGTTATCAGGCCGGACCTCATCAAGCCGCTTACCAAGGCGTTCAGCGCGCCTTCCAAAGTCTTCGCGGAGAACAACGAAGCTGACTTTTATCTTGATGTATTACCTGCAGCGGGAGAGAAGTTTCCTCTTGTGGTTTTCAATCACGGATACCAGTCTTATGTCGAGTCTAACAATCTGATGTGCATAGACCTGTGCTCGCACGGATATGTAGTCCTGTCAGTAGGCCATACATTTGAGGCCGCGGTTACTGATCTGGGATTCGGACAGTATGCGCTGCAGGATAAGACTGCGATCAAGAAGATGTTATCGTGGGGATACATAAAGGGTGCGCTGAAGCTTCAGAAGATGAAGGCGAGCGCGGAGGAAAGAGAGAAAGCTTTTCGGGAGTGGCAGGATAAGTGCGTGCCTTTCTTTGGTAAAAGACTCGTTCAGTGGCAAGCTGACGTAGTCTGTGCAATCGATGAATGCAAAGAGCGTTTTGCTGACAGGATTGACTTCGAAAACATAGGCATGACGGGACATTCGTTCGGAGGAAATACCGCGTACTATATGTGTCACAACATGCCTGAGATCCAGTGCGGCGTCAACCTTGACGGAGGGATTTTCGGAAACTACGACGGTCTGATAATGCACAAGCCGTTCCTTCAGATCACGAGCGGACCGAACAAGAACATAATGGCGAAAGTCGAGCTTGATAAGGATGCGCCATTATACATGGCACTCATCGACAAAGTCAGACACATCGGGCTTTCAGATGCTGTGTGGTTTATTCCGTCCAAGATGGTCGTTGGCAAGGTTCCCGCGGATATCCTGCACCGTTTCCTTTGCGAAGCGCACCTGCGTTTTTTCGACAAGTACTTAAAAGGCAAAGATGTGCAGATGGATCTTAAGGGCTATGAGGATTACATCGAATTCAAAGTGTTGTGATTATTGATATCGGGAGGTCAACCATGAATAGAGAACTTGGAATAGCAAGATGCGGACTGGCGTGCTGCCTGTGTTCCGAAAACGTTACCTGCAAAGGATGCAAGCGCGACGGCTTCCTGGAACTTTCCTGGTGCAAGGATGCGGAGTGGTGCGAGAACCGCAAGTGCGTCATCGCTAAGGGTCTTGCAGGATGTTATGAATGCACGCCCCAAGATTGCAGCAAGGGACTCTATAAGGATAAGATCAAACCCCGTGCATTCGCTGAGTTTGCAAGAAGATACGGAACCGCAGAACTTCTTGACTGTCTCGAGCGCAACGAGAAGGCCGGCATCGTTTATCACCGCGAAGGGATAATGGGTGACTACGACGAGTTTGACGATATTGAAGAGCTTATCGACTTTATAAGGACAGGGAAGAAGTAGATTTGTAACGCTTGATCAACAGCGCGGCTTAAGTTATGAGAAAAAGAATACCTTATATAGCAGCAACAATATTACTTCTGGTTACAGAATTTCTGATCGGCCTGTTCGTTCATGACAGGTTTGTCAGGCCGTTTGTAGGTGATGTGCTCGTCGTTATCCTGATCTACACATTTATCCGCATATTTATTCCTGAGAAGTTCAGACTCCTGCCGCTGTTTGTATTTGTTTTCGCTGCAGGCGTTGAGGTCTTGCAGTATTTCGATATCGTCACCGTTCTCCATCTCGAAAACAATGCGCTTATGAGGACCGTGATCGGCACTTCATTTGATGTGCACGATATACTGTGTTACTTTACCGGCTGCCTGATAACAGGAGTTTGGGAGATTGTCGGAAATAAATATAGATGACTGTCTATACATCGTATATGACTCACTTTTGCCGAAGTTTTCGATTGTATTAATACTGCCCGGTGATAAAGTATAACGATTCAAATCTGTTATAAGAAAGGGTACTTAATGAAATCGAAAACAATAGCAGTGATCCTTGCTGCATCAACTGTATTTTCACTGGCCGCGTGTGTTTCTTCACCGCGCTATTCCGGTTCATCAGTGAATGAAGAGAGCGTGATCACGAAAGGCGTCGAGTCAACTTCAGAAGAAAACACAGAAGCCTCTGAAATCGCCAAGTCTTTTGAAAGTGATAAAACTTCTGAAAGCGCAGGAACAACGGAGAACAATTATCATCAGCAGCTTAAGGTTATTCTCGATAACACCGATAAATGGTTTGTGAAGCAGGGAGGACCTGCTGAGGAGTATTACTACGCAATCCTCGATCTGGACAACGACAGCCATATCGAGATAGTTCGCGCGACAATGCAGGGCACTGGTCACTATACTTACGTTGACATCTACGAAGTAAATGATGCCGTAAACGGTCTGATACAGATCGCAAAGGATCCGAAAATATTTGATTTCCCTGACATCATTACTGAGGATATCGAATACTTTGACAATGACGGCGTAAGATACTTCAATGTCAAAAACGGTACACATATAAACTCATGCGAAGGCATGACAGAGAACACACTTCTTTCTGTCCGTGACAACCAAGTTGTAATCGTAGCATACAGCTCGGAGCATGCAGTTATTGATAAGGACGGAAAAAAGCACGTCAAGTATTTTGACAAGGACTCGAAAGAGATCTCCGGTCAGGAATACCTCAAGATCAACGACAGCATAAACGGCTCTGCAAAACTATATACCGTGAATTTCAAGTGGAAACTGATCGAGAAAGTGCAGGATGCGGAGAAGCTCCTCGGTGAATCGATGGACAGCATCTCAACAAAGATGTGAATGCTATTTGATCGCTTCGGCAAGTTCCTCATCAGAACGTTGCATCGACTCGATGGATTCTTCTGACAGATCACCTCCGTCAGTAAGGACCGGTGTGTCGATGAGACTCTTCAGTGTCTTGGCGAGCGAGCATGCAGATGCAATAGTCTTGCGCGCATTCTCATCGTATCCGGAATAGTCCAGGCCCTGACTTTCCTGGATCCTTCTGAACTCGAAGACCATCGGTGTGAAATACGAATCCAATTTGAGAAGTTCAATATAGTTCAGGTAGATATGCTGACGAAGAGCTATGAGCTTTACAGCCTGGATGTTCATCTTCTCGATCGTGACTGCAACATCAGCGCTCTCCGCACGTGCTTTCTTATATTCTTTGTTAAGCTTCAGAAAGTTACTTCCTTCGATCAGGAAAGCAGCCGGCGGCACTTGTGATACGACGATCTTTGCACCTGCAAGGAGTCTATTTTGAGTCACGGCACTCGCGGGAAGGACTGAAGCCGTGTTGCATACACCGTCTATTCCGCTTTTTAATTCGAGTATCTCATTGATGATCTCGGAATCTTTGACAGTAACATTCTTAATCTTGCTGAGATAATCGATAAAATGTTTGAAAGAATTAGTAAGGATGAAAGTCTTCTCCCCAGCTATGGAATCAAGTGCTTCTTTGCATTGCCTTCCAATGGCATCCATTCTTGATTCTGCCCTTTGGAGTGCTTCTTCGTTTGCTTTCTTTAAGGTTTCGGTAGCCAGAGCCTTTTTGTTATTGGCATTTCTAAGAAGTGCTGCGGCACCTCCGAAGATTGGATCGATTGCGGCGATAGCACAGGTATTAAGAACATTCTCTGCCTTCATCTTGGCCTGATTGTTAACGACGATCTCACGGTTTACGGTCAATTTCTCGCAACACATGACCTTATCATCTTCGGTATAGTAATAAAGATAGTTCTCTAGATGTGACCGCAGATTCTTGTCGCGCTCTTCAAAAGCATCCGCATATGGTCTCATCAGAGAGTATTCGTAATCAGAAGCAAAGATATCTTCACGCTCGTTGTCCAGAAGTGTTGCTATCTGCCGGTATTTCACGATATCGTTGAAAAGTGTATTTGAGATTTCTGCTTTACGAGCGACATGACGGATCAGCTTAGCCTCAGTCACATCCTGGACACCGTCACATTGCGCCATAAGGATAAGGTCACTGATAAATGAACGCACACTTGTCTCATCAGGATCTGAAGGACCGTCATCTGCCGCCTCGGAATCTATGAGTTTGTCGCACCATTCAGAGATCATATCCGAATAGTCTTCGTCATCTGCGATCTCGCTTAATCTTGCACTGAACTCTTCGCGGAACTTCTCGATCTCACTTTCCGAATATAATTTAACGAGGAGCTTTTCCTCTTCCTCACCGATTGTCTTATCAGCAGCAGTCAGTAAATAAGCTATACGTGCAGCAGTGCTTTTCTTAATAAAAACCATTTGCATCTCTCCTTGATCAGAACTCCAAAGTTGTGTTGGAAGCCATCAGTTCATCGAATTCTTTCTGATTCTTGAACTGAGAATCAACACCGTTCTTCTCTTGTATCGCTACATTAAACTTAATGAACGCATCTGAATCATTGTTGTTGATGGCTTCCTGCATTCCATCCAGGCTATTGAGGATATCAGTTGCTTCATCCTTGATATATCTGCCGAGATCTTCTTCAAGCTTCTTACGATATGCAACAAGCTGCGGAATATATTCCTCCGCATATTGTATCTTCATGTCTGCCATCTCTGACCAAGCCTGCTGTTCAGCCTTCTCGTCAACGGAGTCTTTATAGATGGCTATTGCCGCGTCACCCACAGCCGCATAGTTTACGTTAACTGCGAAATTACCAAGGAACGCCCAAATATTCCCGCCGCATGTCATTGCAGCTCGCAGTGCAGCATCCCCGCCGTCGCAGAAGCTCAGTGTGGAAGAAGCGATCGTTCTCATCCGCTTAAAGTTTCTGTCATTAAAAATATCGTGATTCGAATCTTTTTTGAATAAGACGTTCTCTGCTGTATATATGCCTCTTAGCAACGCTTCATTGATCAATACTGCAGGTGCCGCCGTCATTGTTTTGTCTCTAATGCCCGCCAGATCAACACCGCCAAGCTTTCCGGCCGCTTGTCCGAGTTTGGTGTTGTTTAAGAGTTTATTTATCTCGTTAGTAACTGCGCCTTTATCCAATACGTCATCCAATGAATTTGCAAAAGGCTTGATGTCTTCAGGAAGCATATCGATCGGTTTTGCGCACTGCCCAAGGAACCAAAGTGCAGCTACATTTGAAGTAGCATTCACCACTTGATCGCCGCTTAGCTTTTTCGCTTTGGACAGGTCTATAGTTCCTTTGCCGTCAGCATCAAGACCTACCTTAACGCCGGCTGCATCATTAAGCCACATTCTAAAGAATTCGTTGCCGCCGTTTGCAATGAAACTCCCCATATTCTCGGATAAAGCTTCTTTGGTCTCCTGGACGGTATCCGCTGCGGATATCCCAAATCTATTCTTTATAACATTATCGGCCAGCAGTGCATTGCCCGTTATAAAACGCGCCGCATCATCGAAATCATTGATCTTCAAGAATGGGATCTTCTGACAAACTGCGGTTACCGCTTCCTTGCATTTCTCTACATTCTTCCATTGCCCCTTGCCGCTAAGCGGTCCCTTAAGTGCGCTGTTGATCAGAGCTGCTAATACACCGCTTGCGACTGCCAGTGCTACTTCAGGCTTGGATATGGTACAGGTAAGTTCTTTGAGTTCGTCCGTCAGCTTATTGATACGGTCCGCTACTTCCTTGTTCTGATATTCAGGAATATTACTCGAATTGAACATGATCTTTGCATTCAGGATCTGGTCACTCATTTTCGAAAACCCTCCGCGAGAATTAGTGCGAGGTCAGGCTGAACTGCTGCCCGAAGTCTGATAACTCTATTATAGTTTTTTCTGAGTGCGAATATTAATTTTTCTTTTGAAAAATTGCAAAGACCCAACTATAACTGTCATGGGTTTTCAAGTGCGGGAAGTGTTTGTTCCGGAGTGTTTTATCCTTATTAGGATACCCTGCTTATCAACAGGTAAGCGAGGAAAAGGATCACCAGCATGATGATGTTTACCAGCGAAAACCAAAGAATATAGCCTGAACCCTTGCCGGTCGGCTTGTATTTTGATTCAAGCTTAGCGTAGAACCTGTAGGTGATGAGGCTCGCCATTGAAGCGATGAGAGTGCCGAGACCGCCGAGATTGGTGCCGATAACAAGAGACGTTCCCTTGTCGGTGAAGACAGAAAGAAGCATCGCAGCAGGAACGTTGCTGATTATCTGCGACGTGAGGACCGCAGTTACTACCGGGTAAGGATCGGCGACCGCGCGGATGGCATTGGATATGCTCTCGATCCTGCCCAGATTGCCGGTAAGGATGAAGAAGAATACAAAAGTGATAAGCAGGTTATAGTCAACGCCCTTGAAGGCTTTGCGGTCAAGAATGACGATTACGGCGATCGTGATCGGAAGAACGATCAGATAATTGATCACGCCTGCGACTGTAAGCAGGCTCAGGATGAATAAGACGATGCAGAGAACGAGCTTTACGGCCGGGATCTTCTTGCTGCCGTTGTCCATGTCGGGCGCGGGAATATCGGCTTTGCGGCACATGATGAAAACGCCCGCGATGATAAGTATGAGAGACAGAAGCGAGTAGGGGAATGTCAGTCCGAGAAAACCCGGCAGTGTCATCTTATAGCGATCGAAAAGATACAGGTTCTGCGGATTACCGACCGGAGTAAGCATGCTTCCGAGGTTGGCAGCGACGGTGACCAGGATGAGACAGTTCATCATGGTGCGCTTCTCCGGCAGAGGCTTGAGCAGCATTATCGCAAAAGGCACGACAGTAACGAGCGTGACGTCGTTGGTCATGAACATTGAAAGCACGAAAGCCAAAACCGTCAGTATCAGGCAGATCGCCCTTGATGATCTGACTTTAGAGAGCATCTTTGCGGTAAGCAGGTCGAACGTTCCTATATCCACGAGACAGCTGACGACGAGCATCAGACAGAACAGGATGGACAGCACGCGCACGTTGATATATGAAGCATACTGAGCGTCCGGGCGGACGAAGAAGCACGAGATAAGTGCGAGTACACCCGACAGGACCAGTACGGCATTATTTTTGCAGAAAGTAATTACCTTATTCATAACGAGTGGAATTATACTACGCGCTTGATCGCGAATGCCGATTCATCTTGGCGAAAAAACAATTCAAGGCTTCAGTTAATTTGGACATAAGATATAAATAACTGAGCGGAGCACATGCCGGTCTGACGCGGGGTTCTCCTTTTCGCATCAAATCTAGTATACTCTTATCTCGAAAAGCACGGTAACCGACGGCAGGCGTCACGCACGTGCGCCGGACCATGCCGTTGACAGTTAAGGCGCTGATGCTTTTTGGGGAAGTCAGGGATATACTTTAGTGATCGATATAAACTATATGAACTGATAATCGAATGAAGTGGGGGCTTAGGT
>X424_Quagga__coassemble_68_pt1 | contig 13713 bp, 14 predicted proteins | sample X424_Quagga__metabat2_low_PE_008 | metagenome-assembled genome bin X424_Quagga | reverse complement strand
CACTAATTCAGGACCGATCTGTTGACTAAACAACATTTTCCGGCGGATATGTCGATAAAAAACAGAAAAAGTTAAAGGCCGGAGGTCCGCAGCCGTCCGGAAACCGGAAAAACCCCCGAAATGCTGCTTCGCGGCAAAGTTGAGGTGTTTGGCAGAAGTAGTCAAATTTTTGATACATATCCAATGGAACGTGAAGAATTACCCCACCGTATGAGGAGTATAATCCTTGCGTTGATTCAAAATACTAATCAGAACCGGAGATAATAACATGAAAGAATTATTTGGAACCGCTGTTCCCATCGAAGAGGCTCGTGCAGTCGCAAAAGCACGTGCCGGAGAAGGGAAGAAGCCCGGACAGAACCTGTTCATCATCCTGCTTGCCACAGTGGCGGTATTCGTGATCAACAGCTGTATTACCACCACTGCAAGCATCTTATTCATCATTGCCACCAACTTCTCGAGCGACGGTATTGAAAAGGCTTTGGAGCAGATGAAGAATGCCCAGTACTCGGGTCCGGTCATCATCTTGTCTCTATACCTGACTGTAATACCCATCATCCTTTATGTTCTCTACGCGAGGGTTTTCGAGAAGCGAAAGATCACTTCCCTCGGTTTTGTCAAAAAGAAGATGCTGCCTTCATATCTGCTCGGTTTAGTCCTTGCAGTCGTGCTTATGGGATTTGCCGCAGGCCTCTGCCTTGTTACCGGCGCAATGAGCATCAAGAAGGCAGAGATCGGTGCCGGCACACTCATTATGTTCATCACCTGCTGGATGATCCAGGGTCTTTCGGAAGAGGTAATGTGCAGGGGATTCCTGATGACATCAATTGCACGCCGCTATTCGGTTACGCTCGGTGTTATCGTTAACAGCCTTGTATTTGCAGTCTGCCACCTGGGCAATCCCGGACTTACGGCATTGGCATTCGTTAACCTTATCCTGTTCGGAGTCTTTATGTCTCTCCTGTTCATCAGGACAGAGAATATCTGGGCTTGCGCAGCATGCCACTCGGCCTGGAATTGTATTCAGGGCAACGTTCTCGGTATCGCCGTCAGCGGCATGCCCGTGCAGACGGTCTTCTCCTCGACGTTCAATGAGAAGCTCGGGCTCCTTAACGGCGGAGCGTTCGGACTTGAGGGCGGCCTCAGCGTAACCATCGCGCTCGTTATCACGATTACGGTATTGCTGATAATGATAAGGAAGCGCAACAAGAAAGCCTAAAATTAAAGGCGGATACAGTAAAACTCAGGCAGCGGATACGATCGTCCGCTGCTTTTTTATTCTTATGTTGAATTCCTTCTTGGCGGGCGGGAGCTGCAGGCGTGCCGGGAGCTGCAGGCGTGCCGGGCGCGAAAAGACGAACCGGAAGTTACTGCTCGATATCGTCCCAGTTGTCGCAGCCGCCTTCGACCTTCGTGAGCTTGTTGGTCTCGTTTCCCGAAACGATATAGCCGTTGTCCATCGCGTAGTCGTAGAACATGAAAACGATCCCGCCGTTGTTGCCGAATATCACGCGTTCTAATTCGTATTCTTCCAGGAGATGGTCGAAGAACGAGAACTTCATGTTGTGCAGGGGCAGATTCCAGTATTCCTCTTCCCTGTAGAGCTGCGCCTGTTCATCGTATTCCTCGAATGTCATGCGGCTGATGATCATTTCCTTGAGCTTGTAGTAGGCCATCATGAGCCAGTATTCGCTCTTGGCGTAAACGCGCTCGAAAAGGGCCACGGCATTGTCAGCTCTGTCCGGATCGTCATCATCGGGCGTGAAGACCGTCACTGCGGACCAGTTCGCCCATTTGATCTCCAGCTCGAGATCGCCTTTGCCGTTGATATTCTCTTCGTCAAGAATCATGCCGTTGCTTAATTCATAAGCTTTCATGTCAAAAATCAGTCCTTTTCGAAAACGTGAAAAATATAATGTATAATAACACCGCAAATACGATTTATCTATCAGAGCGGTCATGGGCTTCTGACAGACAGTATTTGGCAAGGGGAACAAGGAATAAGGAATAAGGAATAGGGGAAAGGGATACTATGGCATACGGAGCATATAGACGCAAAGCAACAGTACCGTGCATCATCATTTCGATGGCGATGATCCTCACGCTGATCATCGTGTTAGCGTTCAACAAGAACACTTCGAAAGAAGCCGGAGAGGCACGTGACAAGCTCATGAGCCAATATACCGCGCAGCTGAACGCCAGGAACGCTGACATCATCTTCTACAAAAAGGATCCGAACGGCCCCGCAGATCTTAAGGCCAGACGTGTCAACGCCCTCAATGACAAGGGCCTCGCTCTCAATCTTTATTCGGGTGCCTCTTCTCATGTGCTGATATTCAACGATCTGGACAGTTCGCTCGACCTGAGCGATCAGGACATCAATAAGATCAAGGAACTGCAGAAGAGCAACGGGTTCCGCATCATTTATCTGGGAAAAGCCCAGTATAAGCGCTTTGTAAGCGAGGGGATATTATCGCGGGACATCAATCATAACGAAGACACCTTGAGCTACATAGCCTTTTACAACAAGAACATGGCAAGAAGCGGAGCAGACGGCTTTGCCGATGATCAGTCCGCAATGCCGGTCACTGACGGCCTGACCGATGAGCAGAAGCTCATATACACGGTTGTCGTGGAGCTTGCCCGTAAGGATCTGTATTTCTCGTGACGTCACCGGACTTAAAGGGATAAAGAATGGATAATCCTGTTTCGCAGAAGAACAGAAAAGCACTTCCGGTCGTCATGGCGGCAATACCCGCCGTACTTCTCATCCTTGAGTTGATCGGACTCGGTCAGACAGTTATAAGCATCGCCCTCGTGGCATTATTGATATACGTCGGCTCAAGAGCCTGACGGAAAAAGGAGTACTTATGATAAGCGGAATCAGACAAGACAAGATCCCTGAGATCCTGCAGCGCAGCAAGAGCGATCCGGAAGATGAAAAGGCTACAAAACGCATATGGACAAGGAATTTCCTGATATGCGGTTCCATGACGCTCGCCACCGCCGCGATGCTGGTGTTTGAGATCCTGACAGGCAGGTCGATGATCACGTCTGTGCTCCTGCTGTGTCTCATACTTGCATTGGATGTTTTTGTCGTCTGCAAGTTCTACTATGTGAAAGTGACTTTTGTAAAGAAATTCGATAAGGCGATCGAGAAATACGGGCGCGAAGTGCTCGCGGCGCAATTGGCTGACTCTGCTTCCATCGGTTTTTTCATTGACGGTCCCGAAAATTACGGGAGCCTTCTCATCCTCACGGCGGATTATCTGATCGAGGCCGGCGAACTTATCGCCGCGTTAAAGGATATAAGTGAGATCACCCTCAAGAAAATGGATCTGAACGAAGAGAATATTTCCAAGCTGAAGAGCGAACACATGAAGAATCTTCTGCGTTGTGCCTACAAGATCGATATCAAGTTCACTGACGGGAAAATGCTCAGCGGAGTGACCGGTCTCGCGACATCCGATATGAACGCGTTCTTCGCATATATCAATCAGAGGGCGCCCCACATTAGCGCCATGTATAAGAAATAATATCAGCTCTCAACAGGAGAAGCGCACATAAGATAATCGTCAGGCCGTTAGTGTATAATTATCTGACCGGGTTTTCGCGGTCCCGGGCAGAGGAGCATGATATGGATAGAATTGATATTTGGCAGGAAGGCGAATATAAATACCCGCTGGCGTTTGGTTTCAGGCCGAATCTGAGGGCGTACCTGATCGATGACGGTGAGACGCGCCCCTGCATGATGGTCCTTCCGGGCGGCGGATATGCGGTTGCCGTTCCGCCTGAAGGCGAGCTTGTCGCAAAGCGTTTCAATGAGCTCGGTTACAACTGTTTCGTCATGACATATACCACCAACCAGCTGTTGCGTGTGCCGGTTATGGATCAGGCAATGCGGGATCTTGCGAGAGCCGTCAGATTTGTGAGAAAGAATGCCGGCAAATACAGGATAGACCCTTCAAAGCTTTGTGTCTGCGGCTTTTCGGCTGCAGGTCATGTGTGCGCGTCGCTCTGCGATTACTGGGATGAGATGACGGACAGCAATCCTGAGTACAAGGATATCTCATGCCGTCCTGACGCGGCGATCCTGTCCTATCCGGTCATAACGTCAGGCGGGTATGCACATAAGGATTCTTTTCGCTTCCTTCTGGGCGCAGACATTTACGACAGGGATGATGAAGAGGCAAAGTATCTTCTCGACCGTTACTCGCTTGAGAAGCATGTCAGATCGACCAATCCCCCCTGCTTTATCTGGCAGACCGAAGAGGATAATCTCGTTCCCGTGAAGAACAGCTATCTCTACGCTGACGCGCTGAAAGCTGCCGGCGTTCCTTATAAACACGTAACCTTCGAGCACGGCTTCCATGGTCTTTCCATTCCGAACGAGGACTGGAAGAGCGGCAATCACGGCGAGCCGTATACGGCTGAACAGAGCTTCGCTCTCGTTAATGCGATCAAAGCGGGACTTGTTGAAGCACCGGAGAACGGAGCTGATTCACTATTGGATTTCCTTACGCCCTGGGCCGGTCCCGCACCGGAGTTCTCACCCGAGGTCCTGACCTGGCCGGAACTGGCTGATGAATTCATCAAAAATGCTTGGTGCCGAGAAGCCCTTATGACGGTTACTTTGAGACGGGCAGAAAGCGGAGATATGGAGACTGTATGGAAGATGCAGATCGAAGCTTTCCGTGATCTGCTCGACAGATATCAGGACTTTGATGTGAGTCCCGGTGCCGAATCTCTCGAGAAGGTCATGGCAAGATTCGAACAGCCGTGGACGACTTACTATTACATCACTGCCGGAGAGACAAATATCGGCGCAGTCCGCGTGACCGATAAGAAGGACGGTTCAAGAAGACGGATATCACCGATATTCATCATGAAGGAATATAGAGGCCGCGGCTATGCACAGGAGACGATCCTTGCACTTGAAGAAATCTATGGCGAAGACAACTGGGCGCTCGATACGATCCTCCAGGAAGAAGGCAACTGCCATCTCTACGAGAAGATGGGATACCACAGGACAGGCGTAACGGAAAAGATAAACGACCGGATGGATATCGTTTTCTATGAGAAAGGATAATGACTTGAACTATAAGAAGATCGATCTTGAGACATATTACCGCAAGGGTGTCTTCAGGCATTTTACCGAAGACTGCAAGTGCTCCACCTCCATGACCGCACGCATAGACGTTACGGATCTTGTGGAACGCTCGAAAACGACCGGCACAAAGTTTTACATCAACTTCCTCTACCTTTTGTCGAAGGTCTTAAATTCCAGGGATGATTACAAGATGAACTGGCTCTGGCAGTCTGAGGAACTGGTCTGCTACGACGTGATCAATCCGACCCAGTATATCTTTCACGAGGACACTGAGACCTGCACGCCCGTTTATACGACCTATTATGAGGATTATGAGGAGTTTTACAGAAACGCTGCCGCCGACATCGAAAAGGCGAAACAGACGAGGGAGTATGGCCTGAACAGCGCCTCACACCCTAACTGGTTCGACGCTTCTTACGTGTCCTGGCTCTCATACGATTCGTTGAATGTTGAATTACCGGACGGATACCTTTATTTCCTTCCGATCATCAACTGGGGCAGGTACAGGGAGGAGAACGGCCGCCTTATGATGCCGCTTACCGTGCGGCTCAATCACGCCATAGCGGACGGCTATCTGGTTGCAAATGTTTACCGCCTGCTTGCCGGGGAGATCGCTTCATTCTGCGGGACAAAATAAAAGAATCTTCAAAAATGTGATGTTCAGGTCAAAAACATTACATTACTTTGGCAATCAAAGTTTGCCGTATCTTTGCCTAACATAGCGGTAGGTATTTTTCCGGACCGGGCATATTATGACGCTATTGCATTTCGTTCCTTCAAAGGGGCGGGATCTTTGTTAAGGCAAGATAATATGAATTACAAGATATATGACAATCATTCAAAGGACTGGGTCCTTTTGATCCACGGGTTGGGCGGAAGCATCAATACCTGGAAGTATCAGGTAAGGGATCTGCAGGATTTCAACGTGATAGCGGTGGATCTCGAAGGTCACGGCGGTTCTTCGATCACCAGGACAAAGCATCTTCTGAGGGACTGCGCCGCGGAGATCAACGATGTTCTTGAAAGAGAGAACATCGGGAAAGTGCATATCATATCCCTTTCGCTCGGTACGCTGGTCGCAATGGAACTCGCGTACCGTTATAAGGAGAAGGTCAGGTCGATCGTGCTCGCGGGCTTCGTAATGAACCTGGGTATCGGCTACAAGGCGCTCCTGGCTTTCGTGGAAGGCTTCAAGTACATCGTGCCCAAGCGGTTCTTCTATCCGCTTTTCGCGAATATCCTGATGCCGAAAGAGAATCACAAGAAGTCCAGGGACATATTCATCAGGGAATCCTTCAAAATGAAGTCCCAGGCATTCAGGATGTGGCTCTCGGTGCTGTTCAGGACGCAGTCCAGGCTCGGGGACTACATAGCTTCGATCAGAGAGAACCATCTTCCGGTCTTTTTGATCTCGGGCAAAGAGGACTATTTTTTCGTGAACGGCGTCAGAAGGACCCACAGGGCGATGAGGGGATCCACGCTCTGCTTTATCGACAAGTGCGGGCACGTCTGCAGTATCGAGAAACACGAGCTGTTCAACAATCTCGTGCTGAAGTTCCTGAACGGTCTGGGACGCCCTGAAGTCACTTCGCTTTGACGGACTGCAACTTTTCCTCTTTCCCAACTGTATTATCTGTAGCAGAGACGGAAAACGGAGGAAAATGAAATGAAGACCGTAAATAAGCTTATCAGCATCGTAATGACAGCATGTATCGCGCTTGGAATGGCGGGATGCAGCATGAGAAAGACTGATATCGAAGAGCTCAAAAAGAATGATGGCGTGATGCTCGTAATCACCCGCACACCGCAGGTGGCCATGACGAAAGAGCAGTTCGAGAAGGCCTGTACATCGCAGACAGTGACATATAAGGGCGAGGCATTTAATCCAAATCCCGTGACCAAGGCAGGCGTCATGATGTCTGACGAGGACTACAGGGAGATATATAAGTTCTGCGTTAACAACGTAAGATGGAACAAATTTAAACACTACAAGGAAGATGTCTGCGACGGCGAGACATATACCTTCACGTTTTACGATACCGACGGCGAAAAGCACGTCATCTACAGCGGATATATCTACAGCAACAAAGAACTCAAAAAAATAAGGGGTATCGTCTCCGGTTACACTATCGAAGGCTGATGCCGGACAGGATCAGATATCGGCAGGCCTGCTGTTCTTCTCTTCGTAAAGAGCTTCGTCTGCCTTGACGACAGCGGATTGGAAAGCGAAGAAATCGCCTGTAAAGCTTGAATAACCGATGCTTGCGGAAAGATCGTATTCCGCCCCGGATTCCTCGTTGAGGCTGATAAGCGTCTCCTTGATGCAGCTGCATAATTCGATAACCTGATCCTCATCAGCATCCTTGGTGATTATTATGAATTCGTCGCCGCCGTATCTTGCGATGAAGGTCTTAAAGCTGAATTGCGAGCAAGAGGCTTTGAGCGCGTCGGCAGTACGCTTGAGCGCGTAATCGCCTTCGACGTGGCCATACCGGTCGTTGATCTGCTTGAACTTGTCGAGATCGATCATGAGGATAAAACGGATGCTCCTGTCGAGCTGTTTGGATGACTCGCTGATAAGATACTTGTTGAGCTGGGCCCTGTTATTGAGGCGCGTCAGCTCATCGAGCGATACCTGATCATTGAGCGAGAGGATGTATACGTAGAGCATCATGATCGCGCATCCGAAGCAGAAGATCGGCGCACCGTTCATTACCGTCTGAAGAAGTCCCAGGACGGCCATGAGGATCGGATAGACGGAGCAGACCAGAAACTGGAATCTCTTGGTGTAATTCTCTTTCCGCATTGCCCTGATAAAGGACCTGACGGAACAGACTATGACGTACAGGAAGGGTACAAACAGGAATGTGACGTTGTACAGCGTGGTTACTTCGTAATCCTCTTTGAGAACGAGCCAGGGGAAGAAGATAAACATTATCGCCATGACCAGTCCGGAAACGATGGCCGGTACGGTGGCGTAGAAACGGTTCGTTCTGTTGGCGATATATGTCTCGCCCTGCGTGAGCTCAACGAAAATGAACCAGATGGCGCAGATGAGGCTCAGGAGTACGCCGTTCGACAGATTGACGGCTGACGCGGAAAACCTGTTGACCGGAAGCACCTTGCCTACCACCAGCGCCCAGAAGATATCACTTATGAAATACAGGATGTGGTATATGGATATCATGATGAAGATAAGCTGCTTTGACTGCTTGCCGACAGAGCGCAGCTCACTGATGAGCATCATCGCGAAGAATATGATGCACACGATATTAGCTTCAACAAAAAAGAACGTATAATCCATAACCATAATGCGATTATAGCACGCTCAAAAAGCCGTGGTCCCGTGATAATAAAGAAAACACAAATCTTTTACAGTCCGGTAATCTCATCGAAAAAAGTTGCCGCGGTCTCCTCGATACTCCTGATCGCCCCGTCCCTGTCCATTACAGGATCGATCAGCGGGATGATGCGGTCAAAACCGGCTTTCAGGCACTTCCCGTATCCTTCGCCCAGACAGCCCGTAATCCCGTAGACGGTCTTGCCGTACTCAAGTCCGGCCTGAAGGACCTTATAAGGCGCTTTACCGTTCACGGTCTGGCTGTCCATGCGTCCCTCGCCGGTTATAACAATGTTACAGGTGCTGATCTCACGCCGTATCCCGGTTATCTCCATGACGAGCTCCGCTCCGGAAACGATCCGCGCCCCGAGACAGTTCTTAAGCGCAAAGCTTATGCCGCCTGCCGCTCCGGTCCCGGGTTCCTCCGGGTCGAACCCCAGTATCCCCGCATAATCTGAAAGCCAGCCGTCCAGCTGTCTGCAGGTCTCAGGCGATGCTCCCTTCTGAGGACCGTAAACAAAGCTCGCGCCATCCGGTCCGCACAAAGGGTTTGTCACGTCGCTTGCGACGGTTATCGACAGGCCGCGCCCGAAAAGACCGTCAAGATCGGCACTGTAAAGCTCCTTAAGTCCTTCAGCCCCCAAAGGGATATCATTCCCGTTCCTGTCGGTCAGTCCGGCACCGAGCGCCATGAGCATGCCTGCCCCGCCGTCGTTCGTGGCACTCCCGCCGATGCAGATCACGATGCTTTTCGCGCCCTTAAGAGCAGCATCCTTTATGAGCTCGCCGACTCCGTAAGTGGTCGTTTTACGAGGATCCCTTTCTTCAGGCGCCAGAAGCGTCAGTCCGCAGACCTTCGCCATCTCGATGAAGGCGGTCTTTCCTGAAGCATCCAGGATATACGAAGACTCGATCGTCTTGCCCAAAGGCCCCATGACATTGACTGTACGGGTTACTCCGCCGGTAAAAGGCGCGATGGCGTCGATCGTGCCTTCACCGCCGTCGGCCAGCGGAAAGACCTTTACCACGGCATCGGGGCAAACCCGCAGGATGCCTTTGCTTACGGCGTTTCCTGCCTCAAGGGAAGTCATGCTCCCTTTGAAAGAATCCATGGCGATGACGACGTTCATTAATGCCTCCGGTCGGTTTTTTCTTATTATAGTGAATCGCAGGCGGTTACTGTAATATAATGTTTTCATAACGTCAGCAGAGTTCAGGACCGGTGGGGATTTGAAGACAGTCAAGGTAGCAGCGGCAATAATAACCGGGGACGGGAAGTTTTTCGCGACTCAGAGAGGATACGGCGACTATAAGGACGGCTGGGAATTCCCGGGCGGCAAGGTCGAACCCGGCGAATCTCCGCAGGAAGCTTTGGTGCGCGAGATCAAGGAAGAACTGAACGCCTGTATCAGGGTTACCGGTTTTCTCACGACAGTCGAGCATGATTACGCGGACTTTCATCTGTCGATGGACTGCTTTTGGGCAGAACTCGAAGACGGCTCTGAGATGACTCTTCTTGAGCATGAGGCGGCAAAGTGGCTCGGTAAGGATGAACTTGATTCCGTCGGCTGGCTGCCTGCTGATATTAAAGTTGTTGAAGCAATAAGAAAAGCATTACACTATTGATGATAATAATTACGGACGGAAGATCCTGCGGAGTCCGGGGCTGTGCAGGATTACAGAATAAATATACGGGAGACTGTCAGATAGCGGTATGAGCGACAAGAGAGAAACATTTACAGGAACGCTGGGATTCATCCTGGCAGCGGCAGGAAGCGCGGTAGGACTCGGAAACATATGGAGGTTCCCGTATCTGGCAGCAAAGGACGGAGGAGGATTGTTCCTTCTGACATATCTTGTCCTTGCGCTGACCTTCGGCTTCACGCTCCTCGTATCCGAGATCACGATAGGGCGAAAGACGAAGCAGAGCGCCCTTACCGCGTATGGAATGATCAACGGGAAGTTCAGGTGGTTAGGAACACTTGCAACGGTAGTCCCGATCATCATCACGCCTTACTATTGCGTAATCGGCGGGTGGGTGCTCAAGTATCTGACCGTCTATGTGACAGGTCACGGTTCTGATGCTTCACAGGAGGGCTTTTTCGGAGCCTTCATAACATCAAAGGCCGAACCGCTCATAATGACCGCGATCTTCCTTGCGGCGACATTGTTCGTCGTCCTGCGCGGCGTCAATGCCGGCATCGAAAAGATGTCCAAGATACTGATGCCCCTGCTCCTCATACTCGTGATCGGAATCTCTATCTTTGCCCTGACGATCAGGTCGGGCGACAAGACAGGTCTTCAGGGCCTGAAGATACTTTTTGTTCCAAACTTCAAAGGACAGACAGTCAGCAGCATCGCCACCGTCATAATGGATGCGATGGGACAGCTTTTCTACAGCGTCTCGGTAGCCATGGGAATCATGGTCACTTACGGTTCATACATCAATGACAGCGAGGATATCGTCAAGAGCGTCAACAATATCGAGATATTTGACACGCTCGTCGCTTTCCTGGCAGGCGTCATGGTCATCCCCACAGTCTATGTATTCATGGGCGAAGAGGGCATGGGCGCGTCAGGCCCGGGTCTCATGTTCGAGGCTCTCCCGAAAACATTCTCTGCGATGGGCGTTGTCGGCTATGTGGTAGCGGTGCTCTTTTTCGCGATGGTCCTGTTTGCCGCTCTGACAAGTTCCGTCTCAATGGTTGAGGCATTAGTGTCAGGATTCATGGACAGGTTCAAGATAAGCCGTCTGAAGGCCGTTCTGATCGTGGGAGTGACAGCCCTGGTCCTGGGTGTGATCGTGTGCCTTGGATATAACATCTTCTATTTTGAGGCGCATCTCCCGAACGGAACAACGGCCCAGGTCCTGGACATCATGGATTACCTGAGCAACAACATCCTCATGCCTGTTCTTGCGATCGGAACCTGCATCATGATCGGATGGGTCGTCAAGCCCGACATGATCGTCGCGGAAGCAACCAAGAACGGCGAGCGCTTCGGACGCAGGAAGCTCTACTCGGTCATGGTCAGATTCATCGCGCCGCTTCTGCTCCTGCTCCTCCTGCTCAAATCGCTCGGTATCCTCGATCTTTTCTTTGATTAACCTGCAAGCGATAATAGTACCATTAATCACCCACACCCCCGTTTTGGGGGTGTTATACTTTAGACATAAACAACAAGACCAACAACTCCATTAACCTCCTATTGGTTGCCTTGTTTATGTAAGTTCTTCTGTTTTTCATACTACCTTTTTTCCAAAGTGGCCCGGGAGTGATATCCCGGGCCAACCTCTTTTTACCGGTATTCGTTTGCAGGGCATTTTCGATCACAGATAAGCAAGTTGATACAGGATCACATGATCTGTAAAAACAAGGGAAGATAAAAGTTTTAGTTAAGGTTCACATATCTCTGGCGGAAGTCCTCATCAGTACCATTAACGGGACACACACTCCCGGCACGGATGGTATTATCAAAGTGTAAAACATAGACATGACGCCTCCTTATTTTTCCTGCTACCCGGTCATGTCACCATCACCTCACAGCGGTCCGGCCTCACCACAGCCGGGCCGTTTTGTCTGTTAATAGAATGTTTGTTTGAAACCTCTGCGATTTCTTCATATTATGAAGAATATCAAGAGCATTATTAATGCGAAGACCGTGAGGTGTTTATGCTGCTGTTTTCTACGATTCTCGATATTAATGACAAGATGACCTCTGATAAATTCATTCGCCTGGTCATAGACTGGAACAATGGAAATCCGTATTCGGAAAATGTGATCCCGGATATTCAATGGCATGGGGAACGTAATATCAAGTATGGTAAAGCCGGGCTTTCGCTCGAGTTTGTTGAATATCGCAGCAAGAGAATAATAGCCGTACGTTATGAGAAGAAAACTGCTGACGGAATAATATGGGATACGGACTATGTTTTGGACTTAAGAAATCAGAAGATATCTATCAGGCTCGACCGCAGCTATACTGCGGATGCCCTGGATGTTGACTCTAAATATTCAACTCCGTATTTTATAAAGCTGCTGATCGAAAAGGGATATCTGAAAGACGATAATCAGCTGCAAGTACAGCATAAACCGGTACTGATTACGGCTGACAGAATTGACTTGTTATCGGATGTGATAAACGGAGAAAGCAACTACAGGCTTCCGGTCGTATATGTTTCCAAGACTTATCATGATGAGGATCCGGTAGATGTGTCGCTTCTGGCCCACAGATTGAAAGGCGTAGCACATGTTTTTCTTGAAGAAGGCAACGTCCTGAATCCTGCGATTCAAAAGAACTGCGATGGGAAAAACGAGTACTTCGGTGGAATTGGTGTTTACTTTCCGACTCACGGGATGAAGTCACGCAGATTCATTTACAGAAGTGAAACAGGGAAGGATGACAGCCTTCTTGAGAAGGTCATCAGATGCGTTATCAACTATTGCAGCGCGCAAAGGATCGATCCGCTGTTTACATGGCAAGGTGTCAATAACGAATTGTTGAAAGAGAGTTTGACGAGTCAAAGGGAGGGCAGGCTTGCAGCCGAAGAAGCCAGAAAGATTGCAGAGGCAGAGACTTCAAAGATCATAGAAAATCTGGATGAAGAGGAACGCAGGATCCGCAGGCAGGCAATCGATGAAGCTAATGCCGAAGCAAATGCGCTTTTGGAGAAGTTTGATGATGACATGTCGAAGCTTCAGGAACAGATAGTTGCCCTGACGCATGACAACGAAGCGCTGATGTATGAGAACCAGGGTTTGAGAGCAAAACTCAACACCAGAGAGAATGTTCCTGTCCTTTATATGGGTGATGAACATGATTTCTACCCGGGCGAAGTCAAAGACCTGATCCTCGAGACTCTTTCAGAGGCCGTCAAAGGACTTCAGAAAGGTACGAGGCGTGCTGATGTAGTGGATGACATCATTGAGAATAATGACTATCAGCAGCTCAGTGTCGAAAAGGCTGAAGAGATAAAGCGGCTTCTCAAGAACTATGACGGCATGAGTGCGAAGACCCGTTTAGCATTAAAAGATCTTGGTTTTGAGATCACAGAGGAAGGTAAACACTACAAGCTGACATACTATGGTGACGGCAGATACCAAACTACGTATTCAAAGACCCCGAGCGATGTCAGAACCGGAAAGAACTGTGCACAGATGACGATCAATATCGTATTCTGACTTGAACAATTAAGTCCTTGTAGTATCTATAAACCTGAGAATATCCATAGGCTCTGCGGCTTCAGGGTATTCCGGAAGTCTTC
>X424_Quagga__coassemble_65_pt1 | contig 14095 bp, 12 predicted proteins | sample X424_Quagga__metabat2_low_PE_008 | metagenome-assembled genome bin X424_Quagga | reverse complement strand
GTCCCAGCCTCTGAGTCAGTTCAGTGGCCTTGTCGGAGTTGTTCCAGAAATCAGGTTCTGTCGTGCGCTGCTCAAGTTCGCTTATCTGATCGCTTACGTGATCGATGTGAAGCGCTTCCTTAAGCTGTTCTAGCGGTTCTTCAAAAGATTCGAGTTCAAGTCTGATGTTGTCGAATTCAAGCATGGGTTAACCTTTCTTCAGTCCTTCTACAAATTCCTTGAGAAGCTTCATTGCTTCCTGTATGTCTTCAAGAGATGCCGCGTAACTGATCCTTACAAACCCCTCTCCGCATGCTCCGAAAGCATTTCCCGGAACGATGGCGACACGCTTTTCGAGAAGGAGTCTTTCGCAGAACTCCTCTGAAGAAAGCCCCGTCGACTTAATTGACGGAAACGCATAGAACGCGCCATAGGGTGTGAAACAGTCAAGTCCCGCGTCTGCAAGGCCTTTGACGATCACTCTTCTTCTGTGATTATACTCATCGCGCATTTTCTTTATCTCATTATCAGCGTTCAAAGCTGCCTCGATGACAGCAAACTGAGATGTCGAAGGAGCGCTCATGATGCAGTATTGATGTATCTTGACCATCGGTGCGATAAGCTTTGCGGGGCCGGCAAGATAACCTACCCTGAATCCCGTCATCGCATATGATTTCGAGAAACCGTTGACCATGACTACCCTGTCCTTCAGTTCGGCAAACTGGGTAAGCGAAGCGGGCTTTCCGTCAAGATAGTTAAGTTCGCAGTAAAGCTCGTCCGAAAGAACGATAACATCAGGATGTCTGAGTAATACATCCTTGATCTTCGCCCAGTCCTCGAGAGTCATGACTGCGCCGGTGGGGTTATTCGGATAACCTACAATGATATACTTCGTCTTGTCGGTAATGGCAGCTTCAAGCTCATCAGGAAGGAGCCTGTAGTCGTTCTCCGGCTTTGTGGAAATGACGACCGGAACACCGTGTGCAAATTCAACCGTTGCCTTATAAGCAACAAAGCAGGGTTCAACGATAATGACTTCATCACCGGGATCGATAAGAGCACGTGCCGCAAGATCAAGGCCTTCGCTTCCGCCTACGGTGATAAGGAGCTCAGTCTTCGGGTCATATGAGACACCGTATCTTCTCTTGATGTATTCAGCTATTGCCTTACGTGAATCGATATAACCTGAATTCGGCGAATAGTGCGTGTATCCCTCAACGATAGAGTTGATACCTGCTTCTCTTATAGACCAGGGCGTAACAAAGTCCGGCTCACCGATAGACAGCGAGATAACATGCCCCTGCATCTCGTTGGCAAGATCGAAGAATTTCCTTATAGCTGACGGAGGTACCGCCTGAACAGCCTTGGATATCTTGGAATCGTAATCGATACTCATAAGATGATCGCCTGCCTGTCATCATCGGTCGGATTATCATAGATAATGCCGTTTGCCTTATATTTCTTGAGGATAAAATGTGTTGTCGTAGAAAGGACGCCTTCCTGTGTAGCTATCTTCTCGGTAACGAAATTGGCAATGTTCCTGAGGTTGCTGTCCTCGTATATGATCATAAGATCAAATCCGCCGGACATAAGGTAGCAAGCCGTTACCTTCTCATACTTGCTCAAGATCTGGGCAATATGGTCGTAGCCCTTGTTCTTGATAGGCGCTATCCTTACCTCGATCATGCCGATACAGTTGTCAGGCGCGATCTTCTCCCAGTTGATGATCGTTGAATAACCGAGAACTATACTCTCTTCCTTGAGTCGCTTGATCTCGCTCTCAACCTCGTCCGCAGTGGTTCCAAGCATGACCGCGATGTCTTCGGCAGACAGTCTGGCATTATTCTCTAATACTCTCAGCAATTCGATATCATCGATCATATGAACCTTCCTTTCAGAATTGAAAAATCCCCGCATAAAGATATGCGGGGAATATTATAACATTAGTTTGTTATTTCAGATACGGGCAACGCCTGTGTCACGAGCAGCCTGAGCAACAGCAGCAGCAACAGCCTTGCCGACTCTTGCGTCGAATGCGTCAGGAAGAATGTAATCAGGGTTGAGTTCATCGTCGGAAACGATGCCTGCGATAGCGTTTGCAGCAGCGATCTTCATAGCGTCATTGATGTCGGAAGCTCTTACATCGAGAGCGCCGCGGAAGATACCGGGGAATGCGAGAACGTTGTTAACCTGGTTCGGGAAGTCGGATCTTCCTGTAGCCATAACCTTGACGCCTGCCTTCTTTGCTTCATCAGGAAGGATCTCAGGTACAGGGTTTGCACAAGCGAAAACGATAGGATCCTTTGCCATTGTAGCAACCATGTCAGCTGTGAGAACGCCGGGAGCGGAAACACCGATGAATACGTCAGCGCCAACGATAACGTCAGCAAGAGCGCCGGCCTTCTTTGAAGGGTTGGTGATCTTTGCCATCTCTTCCTTAGCAGAGTTAAGTCCTTCTCTTCCCTCGTAGATAGCGCCCTTACGGTCGCAGAGGATAACATTCTTAAGGCCTCTGGAGATGAGGAGCTTTGTGATGGCAGTAGCTGCAGCGCCTGCGCCGTTAACTACGACATTGATGTCCTCCATCTTCTTGCCAACGATCTTAAGAGCGTTTGTAAGACCTGCAAGTGTGATGACGGCTGTACCGTGCTGGTCATCGTGGAAGATCGGGATATCGCATCTTTCCTTGAGCTTCTTCTCGATCTCGAAGCATCTGGGAGCTGAAATGTCCTCAAGATTGACTCCGCCGAATGAACCTGCAAGGAGAGCAACTGTGTTGACGATCTCATCAACATCCTTTGAACGGATGCAGAGAGGGAATGCATCGACATCACCGAAAGCCTTAAACAGAGCGCACTTACCTTCCATAACAGGCATACCTGCTTCAGGTCCGATATCGCCGAGACCTAATACTGCGGTACCGTCTGTAACAACAGCAACGAGATTGTGTCTCCTTGTGTATTTATATGAGAGATCAACGTCCTTCTGAATTGCGAGACAAGGCTCGGCAACACCCGGAGTATAAGCAACTGCGAGTTCTTCCTTTGTGCCTACGGGAGCCGTAGCGATAACTTCGATCTTGCCGGCCCACTGCTCATGCATCTGCATAGCCTTCTCTTTGACGTCCATAGTAATACCTCCACATTAATCTGTAATGGAACTTATAAATCAAGCGTAAATATCTTATTTTAAAAGGCAGCGAATTACAATCAAACGAAGTGTATAAAACTTATTCTATTTTGCTCTCTTTTTCGTTCGTTGAGACGGAGGTTCCTCTCTTCTCGTCCATGGCGCAGTAAGCCATTCCGGCGTATCTTCCGAAAACAAACGTTACCCAGGTCGAAAATGCCGAGGAAAGTATATAGAACACAGTCATTGAGAAATACGTGGTAAGACCGGAAACAGCATCCGTAAAGAAGAAAAACAGCACAATGATAGCCAAAGTCCTGCTATGCGCAAGATAGTAGCCTTTGGTAAGCCTTACAACGTGAGACAATGAACGGAACATCCCCTTGTCGCCTGACAAGTAGCATGCAGGCGCCGTGAAAAGGAACGGGAACCCTATGCAGAAGAATATAATGAAATTTGAGCTTATCAGTAAGAACGGTACGGAAACAGCAAGATAGAACAATGAAAGAAGCAAGAGTCTCTTAAGGATCCTGCCGTAACCGATGGACACGGTCTTCTTATCAGCACCATCATCGTTCTTACCCATTTTCCTGATCCTGAAAGATCTCACATAAAGTGCGGAATAAAGGATACCCATCATCAGGACGATGAACAGTGCGAGGAAAGCCGTTATGAGGAAAATGACATTGCCCCGGTTAAAAGGCATTGTCTTTGGCAGCTGTGAAAGATCGTTAGCCGTCTCGCAGGCGCTCAGCCAGGCATATGCCTGTGAGAAGTCCATATCTGCATAAGGATTGAAAAACACCGCACTGCGTACGACTACGCAGAGCAGGACCATGAACCTGACGACCCATTTCCCTTCAATATCGTCAATATTGAGAAGTCTTCCGAACAATCTGAGAATCATAATATCTCCGTAATGGCTTTATCCCGATATAATACGATAAATTTATATAAAAATAAATCGGATAAGTAATTAACAGTTGTGATAGAATCTTATCTGATTTATATCTTACAGAGGTTTGGACTATATGATTGAATTCCATGTAATACCCGATCTGCTTTATGTTATCCCCGCTGATAAGCATTCAGCCGCCGAGACAAAGGCCATATTGAACGCTCATCCCGAGATCAAGTTCGTCTCTCTTGCCGCTGTTGACCTTATGGGTAACGACACCGACGAGAAGATCCCGATAGCAGACTTTATTAAGAACATAGAAGGATACCTGGAAGGAAAGGCTGTCCAGACTGACGGTTCCTCAGTTGTACTTCCCGGCATTGCCACATTGAACGACGGTAAGGTAGACCTTATCCCCGACCCGGAAGTAATCTGGTATATCGACTATAACTACGAGCACATCGACATCAGCACCGGAAAGCCCGTGGGAACCTTAAGGATCCCCTCGTTCCTCCGCCACAATGACGAAGAAGTCTGCTCGAGATCGATACTCCGCAGAAGTACTCAGAATTATGAGAACAAGGTCAAGGAAATGTTCCTTGGCAATCCCGCTTTATGCTCGCAGTACGGTTTTACACCTGCAGATCTCGACAGGATCATGCTTATCACTGCCACAGAGCTTGAATTCTGGGTCAATTCGCCTGATGAGATCATCAGCACCGAGCAGCTTTCCATCTCACAGGAACTCAAGGAATCCTACTGGAAGCGTACAAAAGGCGTCGTAAGGACCGCTCTTGAGCAGGTCATCATGATTCTCGAGAAGTACGGATTCGGTCCCGAAATGGGCCACAAGGAAGTTGGCGGCGTCAAGGCATCGCTCAATTCTTCCGGTGAATTCCACTTCATCATGGAGCAGCTCGAGGTTGACTGGAAGTATTCCGGTGCAAGACAGGGCGCCGATTACGAGCTCATCGCCCGTATCATCATCAAGGAGATCTTCCGTCTCCACGGTCTGGATGTAAGCTTTAATGCCAAACCGCTTCCGGGAGTCGCAGGTTCAGGTGAGCACACGCATGTAAATGCTGTCGCTTATCTCAAGGATGGAACGAAGATCAACCTTTTCACACCTGAGGACCCTGACAATGATTTCCTGAGCGTCTTCGGATGGGGATGCCTTTTCGGAATAATGAAGAACTATTCATCAGTCATCAATCCTTTCGTTTCCGCAACGACAGATGCATTTGAGAGACTCACACCCGGGTTCGAAGCTCCCACACATTGCGTAGCTTCCATCGGCCAGGATGTAAAGACTCCTTCGAGAAACAGGTCTGTCCTGCTCGGTCTCGTCAGGAGCGAAGACAACAAATTCGCTACACGTTTCGAACTGAGAGCACCCAACCCTCATACCAACACCTATCTTTGCCTTGCCGCAACCTATCAGGCCATGCTTGACGGTGTTGAGTATGCAATTAATTCGGGCAAGGACACGAAGAGTCTCGAGCAGGAGTTCATCAAGCCTTACGGCACACCGAGCGACTATCTGCTCACCGACAGGCTCTACAGATGCGAAGAGGATATATTTGAGGATATGGATTCCAATGAGAGAGACAGGCTGTTCGGTACACCTGCCGCTACGGTTTTCGATTCCATCAGCCCTCTCAAAGATGCTGATGTCGTTGCGATCCTCAACCGCGATAATGTTTTCTGTTCGAATCTCATTGATTCTTACTATCAGGCGATGCTCGTAAGATGGGAGATGGAGCTCCTTCAGAAGATAATCCCCGCGAACCTCTCTACACTGAGAAGCATTTCAAGAAAAGAAGAATGCCAGTGCTCATATGACGAGCATCTTTGGAAGGACATTACTGACTTGAAGAACCTCCTCGGTAAGGATACAGACGAGAAAGAGTCGATCTTCACGCGCATCAAGGCAGCAGTCAAGGACAACGACTGGGCAAAGACATCCGAGTATCAGCTCGCGATGAAGAACGCGATGAACGAACTCAGGAGCAAATACAAGACATACTGTGAGAACCAGATCTGATCCTTTAGATCAAAGCAAACTTAAGGGGGTGCGAAACCGCACCCCCTTTTCATATATCAATCCGGTCGGGGATCAAAAATGACTTGTAAATCAGCCCTTCTTAGGAGCAAGGAACTTGTAAGCAAAAGCTGCGAGAGCTGCACCAACGAAAGGTCCTACGATGAATACCCAAAGGCTTGAAAGAGCTGCGCCGCCTGCAAAGAGAGCAGGTCCGATGGATCTTGCAGGGTTGACGGATGTACCGGTCAGACCGATGCCGAGAATATGAACCATAACGAGTGAGAAGCCGATCACGACACCGCCGAAAGAACCGTGCTTAAAGTCGGAATCTGTAACGCCAAGGATAACGAGCACGAAGATGAAGGTAAGAACTATCTCAACAATGAGTCCTGCAACAGCGCTTCCATTTACGCCGCCAAGACCGTTCGAGCCCAATCCGCCTGTCATATCCTTAACGCCGCCAAGCGAGAAGATAAGCTTAAGGACTGCAGCGCCTGCAATAGCGCCGAGAGTCTGAGATACGAAATAAGCAAAGAAATCCTTTACATTCATTCTGCCTGTAATGAGGCAAGCGAGTGAAACGGCAGGATTAATATGACATCCGGATATATTGCCTACGCAATATGCCATTCCTACGATAACGAGGCCGAAAGCAAATGCGGTCAAAATATAGCCGCAGCCTGCAGCTGAATTACAGCCGACCAACATTGCGGTACCGCAACCAACAAGTACGAGTGTGAATGTTCCGATAAATTCGGCAACATACTTCCTTACATCATCCATAAAAAAACACCGTCCTTCCTTATACTAAGGACGGCGTTCCTATGCCATCCCTGACTTAATTATATACAAATTCTTCGCCGTGGGATATTATAATCACTTCATTTGTATTACCATTTGAAGACTTTTCGACATGGCCGACGATCCTGGAATCGATGTTAAATGATGACGCAATATCCATGATGCTCTGAGCTTCTTTCTCGTCAACATAGAACTCGATCCTGTGACCGCAGTTAAACACCTGGAACATCTCTTTCATCGGGATCTCGCCTGAATCGTAGATAGCAGCAAAGAGCGGAGGCAGTTCGAAAAGATTGTCCTTAACATATCTGACGCCGTTTCCGAAGTCCCTGCACTTAGCCTGTCCGCCGCCCGTGCAGTGGATTATGCCGTGGATCCTCTCCCTGCCGCCTTCAAGAACCTTGCTGATAACAGGAAGGAATGTTCTGGTAGGAGCGAGTATCGCCTCACCTACCGTAACATCGGCTCCGGGAAGCTTGTCTGTAAGACGGAACTTGCCGCAGTATGCCTTGTCAGCGGGAACAGTATCGGAAAATGACTCCTTGAAGTTCTCATAGTAATACTTGGAAAGCAGCATGTGCCTTGCAGCCGTAAGTCCGTTGGAAGACATACCCGAATTGTAGGATGTCTCATATGTTGCCTGGCCGCATGATGAGAGACCGACGATAACATCACCCGGCTTGATGTTTGCCGCGTTGATGACATCAGACCTCTTGGCACGTGCCACGATGGTTGAATCTACGATAAGAGTCCTTACGAGGTCTCCGACGTCGGCAGTCTCACCGCCGCACATCGTAATTCCGATGCCGAGATCAGCAAGGCGCGCGATTATCTCATCGTAACCCTCGATAACCTTCGCAATAGCCTTTCCGTCAACGAGATGGGCATTACGGCCGATCGTGTTTGAAAGCATAAGGTTGGAAGTAAGACCTACACATGCAAGGTCATCAGTATTCATTACGAGAGAGTCCTGAGCAAGACCTTTGAACCAGTCATAGCTTCCGGTCTCCTTGTACATGAGATATGCAACGGAAGACTTGGTGCCGGCACCGTCGGCATGGATTGCCGTGCAGTAATCGGGATCGCCTGCGATATCGTCGATAAGCTTGCAGAAAGCACCGGGGAAAGCGCCTTTCGACTGATTCTTTACCGCTGCCTTTACCTCATCCTTCGTGGGTGAAACGCCTCTGCTCAAATAAGACTCTGCCGACATTCCAAATACCTCCAAATGTATTAAACAATGATGTTTTCGCGCAAACCGGTAAGCCGGGTTCTGTTTATGACAATCATCTATCTAGGCCGTGCATTTCTGCAGGGCTCAAGCCGTCTCCTCAGGCCCGCGGACAACGGTTATGCCTGTTTCCTCGACGTTGCTCCGGATGGGGTTTACAAGGCCGCTGTGTCTCCATAGCGCCGGTGAGCTCTTACCTCGCCTTTTCATCCTTACCCTTGCGGGCGGTTTTCTTTTCTGTTGCACTTTCCTTAAAGTTGCCTTCACCGGGGGTGACCCGGCATCCTGTCCTGCGGAGCCCGGACTTTCCTCATGCGCCGGACTTTCGCCCGATGGCGCCCGCGATTGTCTCGGTCTGCGGGAAAACATAATTATTATACTCAAAACCCTGTTAATTTACAGAAGCCTTTTCGTTGTTATAATTCACAATAAAATTAAGGCTCTTAAACTGCTGTGAAAGCAATTCCTTCAGTTTAGGAAGATATATCTGCTCGGTTGCGGAATGACCTGCTATAAGAGTGTTGATCCCGTACTCCTCAAGCTCGACGCAGATGTGATGCTTTATCTCGCCCGAAAGCACTGTATCGGCACCGCTCATAAGGATAGCCGGCAGACTTTCCTCATCAAAAGCCCCTCCCTGCACGAAGACCTTGGAAACCTTATTGGAAGGATCATTTATGGTGATCATGCCGCTTGCGCCCAGGGCCTTTCCGGCTTTTTCCGCAAAAAACTTGAGAGGTTCCTCTTTCTGCTCGAAAACAACGCCGCATGCTGTTCCGTCAAGATGCGCGGCATTCTCTGCACCAATGGCATCCGCTATGGCGAGATTTCCGAACTCATCAGTCATGTCAAGGTTCGTGTGGCATGCATAGCAGGCAATACCGTTCCTGATAAGATCAGTGAGGAGCTTTCCTTTGTAATTCGCGGTACTGAGCGAATTGATCCCGCCGAAGATCACCGGGTGATGCGTGATTATCAGGTCCGCACCGCTCTTCTTTGCGCATTCTACAGCCTTGCCGGTCAGATCAAGAGACAGCACGCAGGCTGTAACGGCACGGTCAGGTTCGCCGGCCAGCAAACCGACATTATCGTAACTCATCGCGTTTTCTCTCGGAAAACACTGATCCAAATAATCTGTCACTTCACTGATCTTCATATTTCTTCCTTTCCTCCAAAGCTTCCCTTACCACATCGTCGCTCCTGGCCCTGATACTGAACACTTCATCAAGATGATCGAAATAGTTCCGGACCAGTTCATTGCCTGACGCGGCCTTCTCAGGAAGCAGCACTCCATAGCATTCCTTATATGAACCCAGTTGGTACGGGGTATTGCCGTAACTCATACGCATAATGATATAAAAGAAATCCCTGTCGGTACATACGGACTCATCACCGAAAACAAATCCGCGCTCCGAGAAGAACTTCCTGACAAGGTTTACGGACTTTTGCGGCTGGACGACAAACCTTACCTCTTTCAAGACATCTTCAGGCTCATTCCCGAGACATCTGGTGATGATATCGATAATGTTAAGTCCGCCCATACCTGCGATGACAATGATGTCGCCCTTCTGAAGCTCTATCCCGTCAAGTCCGTCGGTAACCATGACTTGTGAACGGTCTCCAAAACCCGCGTCCTTCAACGCTTCTTTGGAATGACCTGCAGGACCTTCATGGATCTCAGTACAGATAACGGAATCTGCGATGCTGTTTTCGAGGCAGGATACGGCAAGAAGCCCGTGATCGGAGCCTACGTCTATCACCCTGCCCGCCCCGAGTTCTGATCTTGCGGCGCTGACCTGGTCAAATACAGCTGAAAGCCTTGAAGACAAACGTATCATCAGAGCTCCTTGAGCTTTGCTCTTATCTTGGTCTTATAATCACACAGCTTGGAAAGCTTGCTGTCCAGATCGGCTCTTTCCTCAGCGCTCTCAGCATACATTCTTCTGGATAAAAGCGATTCTTCGATCTCGCTGATCCTGCTGATCCTGATCTTATAGAGGTAACCTAAGTAATAATCACGTTTTACGTTGACATCAGAAGCATTGTCAGCCCTGAGGCATTCGTTATACATAATATCCTCGGCAGCTGCTCCGTTGATCGTCACACGGCTGAAGAAATCACTCATTCTCGCGTAAGAGACGCCGTTCTTTGCATCGAAAACGGACAAAAAGCTCTTGACGAGAGCCTTCATGGAATCGCCCGAGAAATCATCAGGTCTCAAGACATCCTCAATAGCAATGAAATTCTTATCTGAAAGAGCAGGTCCCAAAGATATCGCATAGGAGAAGAGCTTTATCTCGTCGTCAGATGCCGTATCCACGATCGAATATGAGGGTTCGCTCTCAACGGTCTGATCGTCCTGAGCGGGAATATCCTCTTCGATACGGTCGCTTACGGCATTCCTGCTCTTAAGATCCTCTGTTCTCTGTCTTGCGATCTCTCTGGCGTTCTGGAGATTCTCACGTTCGCCTTCTTTATCCGAAAGAGTGTTCATGCGGTTGAGTACGGCGCCGGGGTTGGCTCCGAGGACTTTGGCAGCCTCATTCGCCATCGTAGATCTCTTTATCTCATCAGGCATCCACGAACCATACAGACAGACATCATCCTGATATCTTCCCTTGTCGATGCCTTTTCCCTCATCATAGTTATCGTTATAAGCGCGCTCCAGGAGGTACTCTTCAACATACAGCGCATTCCTGACCACTTCCGCGAATTTCTCCGCTCCGTTAATACTTATAAACTCATCAGGATCTTTGCCGTCAGGCACTTTTGCGATCTTTATACGGATATTGAGTCCCGAAAGCTTCGTAAGGTATGCAAGCATCATCTTGATCGCGCGGATAGCTGCCTTCTGTCCCGCTCCATCAGCGTCAAAAAAGAAAACGACTTCCTCACAGTGCCTTGCGCAGAGCTTGAGCTGGTTTTCGGTAAACGAAGTTCCGAGTGCCGCGACAGTATTCCTGAATCCCGCCCTGTGCATGGCAATGGCGTCCATGTAACCCTCAACTACAATGAGCTGTTTGGACTGTTCCTTCTTGGCAAAATTGAGCGCATAAAGATGGTTCTGTTTGTTATAGACGATCGAGTCCGGTGAATTAATGTATTTAGGAAGTTCATCTTTAATGAGAGTGCGGCCGCCGAAAGCGATTATATTTCCGAATGAATCAAAGATCGGGAACATAAGCCTGCCACGGAAAAGCTCGTACAACTTGCCCGTCTTCTCGGATCTCTTGAAAATGCCGGAATCGGCCATCTCGTCTTCGGTAAAACCCTTTTGTGTCAAAAAGTCCTTCAAAGCGTCCCAGTCAGCGGGAGAATAACCGATCCCGAAATGATCAAGCGTCTTCTTATCAAGAGAACGTTGCTCAGCGTACTTGCGTGCGGGCGCACCAACCTCGGGATCGTTATACTGAAGATAGTAGAACTTTGCCGTTTCGTTAAGGAGAGCCTTGACCCGCTTGATCCTCTCCCTCCTCATATCGTTGCCTGCTTCCTCACGCGCATCAGGCACATCGATCCCGTAGAGAGAGCCCAGAAACCTTATGGCTTCTGGATAATTCTGATGCTCTATCTCCATGATGAAGTTTATGGCATTGCCGCCCTTGCCGCAGCCGAAGCATTTATAGATGCCCTTCGAAGGATTTACGGAAAAGGATGCCGTCTTCTCGTGATGGAACGGACAGAGGCCCCACATGTTCCCGCCTTTGCGGTTCAGTGAGACATACCTGCCTACGACCGATTCGATATCAGCCTTGAGAAGTATCTCATCTATAACGTTCTCAGGGATAAGTCCCAATTCCGTTTCTCCTTAAACATAAACGGCCCGGTATGTCCGGGCCGGATTATTCCTGATTCGGATGACAAATAGTGCCTTACGGCTTCACTGTCACTCCTCTTCCTTCTTCTTGCCGCCGAAAAGGCCCTTCTTCTCGGGGGCGGGTTCCTTCTTGATCGATCCGTCAGGATTGAGCTTATCGCGCTTGACGACCGACTGGATAGCGCTCTTGGTATATGTGACAAGCGTGTTTGCAGGTGAAGTGGAGATCGTGATCTCGTTGTCCTTGATGTTGGCTACGAAACCTACAAGTCCGCCGATGGTAACGACTCTGTCGCCGACGCAGAGCTTGTTCATCTGTTCCTTAAGTTCCTTATCACGTTTACGCTGCGGTCTTATCAGTATAAAATAAAATACGATGAACATGATGATCAAAAGTGCGATCGAGGCATAAGAGCCCAGCATCGAACCCATCATCTCATCCTGTGCGCCGGTTCCTGCGCCTGTTGCTCCGGCTGTCTCTCCAGCCTTGAGTACCAATTCTAACATCTCAAAAAACCTCCCTGAACAATTTTAAACTGTCATTCTTTTATAGCTTCCGCGATAACATCGGACATAGTGTAATAACCGGCTTCCTTACCGCACATAAAGCCTGCAGCAGTAAGAGCGCCTCTTGCGAAAACATCCCTTGTCATCGCGCGGTGGCTGACAGTAAGGATCTCTTCATCGTTGATAAACATGGCGCTGTGGTCGCCAACTATATTTCCGCCCCTGATGGATGAGATACCGATCTCATTCTTCTTGCGGGATTCATTCTTACTCTGTCTGTCATAGACATACTCGACCGTTTCAGGAATCTCCTGAGAGATAGCAGTCGCTATCATCATCGCAGTTCCTGAAGGTGCATCGAGCTTCCTGTTGTGGTGAGCCTCGACTATCTCGATATCATAGCCGGGATAAAGAGTCTTCGTGCACTTCTTGACGAGCTCGAGCATAAGGTTGATACCGACGCTCATGTTAGCCGACTTAAAGACCGGGATAGTCTCGGAAGCCTTAAGTATATCTGCAACAGTCTCATCAGAAAGAGCCGTTGTACAGCAGATGAAAGGCTTCTTCTTTGAAAGCGCATAGTTCAGGATAGCAGGAACTGCCAAAGCGTTCGAGAAATCGATTATGACGTCAAAATCCTCGACACAATCCATAGGATTGCTATAGATAGGAAAGCTTAAGTCATCGCAAGTGGTTACGTCACAGCCTGCGACGATCCTGTAATCATCGTTATGCTGGCACATCTTTGCAATGGTGTGGCCCATTCTGCCACAGCATCCGTTAAGGAGTATGTTTACCATAAGAAGTCTCCTGAATCAATTACTTCGCAAGGAACTTTGCAACAGCAGAAGTATCGTACTTTGCAAGCACCTCGGCCATCTTCTTGTGATTTGCTTCGCTCATCTCGCAGAGAGGCAGTCTGCAGGGACCCGCATTCCATCCGAGCATGTTCATTGCTTCTTTTACCGGAATCGGATTGACTTCGCAGAAGAGCGCCTTTACAAGAGGGATAATGCTGATCTGCATCTGCTTTGCCTTCTCGGTATCGCCGTCAATGTATGAGTGGATCATCTGGCTCATCTCACGGGGCAGTATGTTGGCAACAACGGAGATAACACCCTTTGCGCCAAGCGAAAGCATCGGTACGGCAAGTCCGTCCTCACCTGAATACATCGCATATCTGTCGCCGCAGAGATTGAAGATCTCAGGAACCTGGGAGAAATTGCACTCTTTAACGCCAATGATGTTCTCACAGTCTGAAAGTCTCAGGAGAAGCTCAGGCGTAATGTTGACGTTCGTCCTTGAAGGAACGTTATAAAGGATGATCGGGCAGTCAACAGCCTCTGCAACAGCCTTGTAGTTACGGTAAAGTCCTTCCTGCGTGCACTTGTTGTAATAAGGAGTAACGAGAAGGAGTGCGTCTGCGCCAAGTTTATCGGCTCTCTTGGAAAGATCAAGGCAATAAGCGGTATCGTTGGAACCGGTTCCTGCGATTACGGGAACACGCCCTGCAACTGTATCGATAGCGCACTTGATGGCCGCCTCGTGTTCAGCGTCGGTCATTGTGGCCGCTTCACCGGTCGAGCCGCAGATAATGATCGAATCAATACCATTCTCGATCTCGAATTCGATCATCCTCTCAAGTTCCTTGAAATTTACGTCGCCGTTATCGAAAAAAGGTGTAACGAT
>X424_Quagga__coassemble_63_pt1 | contig 14397 bp, 12 predicted proteins | sample X424_Quagga__metabat2_low_PE_008 | metagenome-assembled genome bin X424_Quagga | reverse complement strand
TATTTGTAGTAAACAGTGTAGTAAAAAGCCGATTTTACTACACTTTTTAGGTAATCGGGGTATTTGCGCTTTTCGCGCGGGTCAAAATGACAAGCACTCGTCACTCGGCAAAACGACAAGCACTCGCCACGCGGGCAAAACGACGATCCGCAACGCTCTCCGCCTAGGCAAAAGACGCCTGCAGTGCTTATCACCCGGGCAAAAAATAATCGCGACGCTTTTCGCGCGGGTCAAAGGTAATCTGCAAACACTTTTCGCGCATGCAAAAGGCAATCCGCATTGCGCACCGCTTTATCTTCCGCTTCAGTTTGAATCGGGTACCGCCTTGATGGCTGCAAGAAGCTCCGGGAAATCCTCAAACGCGGGGATGTCCGGATTGTCCGCAATGATCTTGGGCGTGCTCTTGAAAAGGAATCCCGCCTTGGATGCCTTTATCATGTCGAGGTCATTGTACGAATCACCTGACGCAATGGTGTCAAAACCGATAGACTGAAGGGCGCGGACCGTTGAGAGCTTTGAGTTCTCTATCCTCATCTTGAAGTCCTCGATCATGCCGTCCTCACCGACTACCAGCGAGTTGCAGAAAAGCGCGGGGTAGCCGAGCTTTGCCATAAGAGGCATCGCGAACTGCGTAAATGTGTCGCTGATGATGATGACCTGCATATCCTTCCTGAGCTCGTCAAGGAATTCCTTTGCGCCGGGAAGCGGATCGATCTGGGATATGACTTCCTGTATCTCCTTGAGGCCGAGGCCGTGCTCGCGAAGGATACCGAGTCTCCAACGCATCAATTTATCGTAATCAGGCTCATCGCGCGTGGTGCGCTTAAGTTCCGGTATGCCGGACTTTTTCGAGAACTCGATCCAGATCTCAGGGACCAGAACGCCTTCCATATCAAGACAAACTATGTTCATTGTGTTTCCTCCTGCCGAGATTATATTCTTGCGTAAATGAATGCACCGGAATCGTATCCCAGTCCGTACATGCCGAAGATCAGGACCGAGATGAAAAGGAACATGAATACCAGCCATGAGACCACGGCCGGCTTCTTTGCGATCGCCTCGAGAACGAGGCGCGGAGCTTCTTCCTGTTTCTCGCGGTACTTAAAGATATCGACTGCGACCAGCAGGCCGAAGGCTATGAAGAAGACGATCCAGTTCTCCGTGCTGAGTCCCAGAGAAGCGATCCACTCGCCGTTTATCGTAAAAGGCGTAAAGATCGCCTTGTACATCTCAATAGCATCGGGCACGTTCGCGGCCCTAAAGAAAATGTGGCCCAGCATGACCAGGAAGAATGTGCGCGCAGTCTGGAAGATCTTGTACGGGAGCTTCTCGCTGTGAAGCACTTTTCTAAGCTTGACTGAGACGGGCTCGACCAGTTCGCCCAGTATGATGTAGAAGCAGTGCAGGATACCCGTGCCTATGACGTATTTCATGAGTCCGCCGTGCCAGTAGCCTACTGCCGTCCAGAGCACTATCAGTCCGAGATAGACAGGGATCTTCTTGCCGCGCTTCTTTCCGAGAGCCTTCTTGGACACGTCGCCGATCTTAATGAATAAAGGCGTCTTAAGCATCGGATAGAACAGATAATCGCGGAGCCATCCGCCGAGAGTGATGTGCCAGCGGCGCCAGTACTCGCTGATGGTATGCGAAAGGAACGGGCTGTTGAAGTTCTCGGGCAGTTCGATGCAGAGGAAGTGCGACGCGCCGAGGACAACGTCCATGCATCCGGAGAAATCCGCATAGAGCTCTATCGCAAATGCGGCAGCGCCGATGAAGACATAGAGCCCGCCGTAATTTACATGGTCAGCGTAGATCGTATTCACTGCGACAGCGATCCTGTCCGCGATAACGAGCTTCTTGAAAAAGCCCCATGCGATCCTGATGGCGCTGTCCCTGAGCCTGCCGAATGAGAATTTCGCATCCTTTGAACCGTCGAGCTTGACTGAAAGATCGGCATAGGAGTTCATAGGACCTGATGTGAAATACGGGAAGTACGTCGCGAAAAGAAGATACCTGAAGAAGTTCTTCTCAGGCGCGATCTTCTCCCAGCGGCAGTCCAGTGTATATCCGATGAGCTGCAGTGTGTAGAACGCCATTCCGACAGGAAGGACGTATGTCATGAAGGAGCTCATCGAAGGTGAGACCGCCAGTACCTTGTTGAGGCTCTCGGCAAACATGCCGATCAAGCCGTAAAATCTGACGGCGCAAAGGATCCCCAGATTGAGGACGACGGTAATGACCGCGGAAGCGTTACGGAGCCCGTTGCTTTTCGACGGGCCGCAGAGCAAGCCTCCGACATAGGTCGTGACCGCCGCGAGCAATACGAATATCAGCGAATAAAAGCCGCATGAAGCGCAGAACACCAGGCTCGCCGCAAGAAGCACCCACCGTCTCGCGCCTCCCGGTACGAGATAGTAGATCAATGCGGTTATGGCAACGAATGCGATAAAAGCGGCTGATACTAGCGACATCTGAGATTATCCGAGGTGAGCCGTTATCTTGTCGACCATTTCACCGACGTTCTTGAGGCCTGTGGTCTCGCCCATGGTGAATCTGATACCGAAGCCTCTCTCGATAGCCACGAGCAGGTTGATGTGCTCCAGTGAATCCCAGCCGTCAACATCTGCCGCGGTGGTGGAATCGTCCACATTGATGTCCTCGTCATCAAAGACATCCCTGAATATCTCGTTAAGCTTTGCGAAAACTTCTTCTCTGCTCATTTGTCGTTCTCCTTATATCAATTGACTTTAATAGCAACATTCTTGCTCTCGTGCGGGGCAGACAGATCAAGTTCCCATTCGGTCGACCCGTCATCTGACTCAGCGATTTTAACAAATCCCTGAAGACTAAAAAAGTCCTTCACCATTTTATTCTTAGCGGTCGGATAATAAAAGCCTTTTATCTTCGCTATTCCGCGCTCCCTGCATTCGGTGATGAACTCGTCCATCATCGCGAATTCCATGCCGCGCTTCAAGACCCTGCAGCTCATGAGCCAGAGGTCGATAAGGAAGACCTTCTCGCCGTTCTCCTCGGCCTCGTGTCCGAAGGAGACTGCAACGACGCCGTTATCGCCGAACTTGTCTTCAAGTCTTCCGTAACGCGTGATGTAAGCCGGATCGGCGGCAAATTTCTCGATCTCCGCCTGGCTGCAGCGCTTGGTCGTAAGGTTGAACTGATTGCTCTTGTTCGTGAGCTCCGCGATCCTCGCCATATAGACCGGCGCGAAAGGCTTTATCTCGGCCTCCATGTCAAGAGACCTCAGGTAATCGTCATAGTCATCAAATGCCGCGGACGCCCTGGCTCTCTCAATGTTCGCCTTGTACATCCCGTTGCGCTTGAGGTCCTCCGCCGAAAGTCCCGTGACCTCGAAATAACCGTTGGAATCGATAACGTCGATATATGTCTCGGGCGCGCCGACTTCGGGAACGCTTATTCCCGCGACCTGAGCCTCGACAAGGGCTCTCTCGACCGGGTTGTCATCAACGAAAACAAAGCTGTCAGCACCGATATTGATGTCTGAAGCCATCCTCTTGATGTTGAGATCCTTATTGTCCCAGTTCGCGCGGATGATCAGGAAATCGTCCTTCTTGAGAGTCGAATCCGGGCGTGCAAGACCTGCAAGCGCGTTCTCCTCATCGTTCTTGGATGCGACCGTCAGCAGTATGCCGAGATCCTTGTGCGCCTTGATGTACTGCTGGAACTCGGTGAACAGCTCGGACTCGGCGTCCTCGTGGCCGATATGGATATTCTCCGGACCATCGTCACCGACGATGCCGCCCCAGAGGGTGTTGTCCATGTCGAGCGCGAACGCCTTCTTGTTCCTGCCGTAAACGGCCTTGATTATGTGTGAGAGATTGAATGCGAATTCAGGGATCGCCGGTACCGCCACTGCGTACTTATATCTGTACCAATCGCCCGGATCGGACCATTTCTTGATACCGTAGACGGCGGAAATGTAATTGATGTCGTTGATGAAGAAGTTCTCATGCGTTCTCGCGTATTCGTAAAAACGCTCGTTCAGCCTGTTGATGAAATTGAGCCTTCCGTGGATATCCGAGACATCGGAGTTGCCCATGAGCCTGTAGTAGGGCTGTTCGAAATTGTTCTGGATCACGGTGCAGTGGAATCTCTCCTCGAGCTTGCTCCAGATCTGCGTGAAGCGGGCCATCGTCCCGTCGGCGAGCGCTGCCACGTCCTCCTCGCTGTCAGTCACGACAGGATAATCAAGGATGTTGCGTGATGTCGTATGAATGAAGACGAGATCGGGAGCGAACGCGTCGAGCTCTTCGTTCCCGAAAACCGCATCCTCGTAATATTTGTTGTATTCGGACTCGTAAAACTCAGGCCTGATCCCGTAATTGAGCAGGAAAAGCTCCAGTATCAGCTTGATGTCGCTCGTCGTCGATCCTCCGAGGATCGCGATCTTCTTGTCGATATATGTGACGCCCTCCCTCTCGGTCAGCTGTCTCTTCAATGCTTTCTTTTTGCGAAGGATATAGTCGGAATCAAAAGGATATTCCAGTTCTTTTATCACCATATGGCCCCCATGAACAAAATAAATATAAATAATATAATAACATTTTTGCACTCTGTTTATAACAGACCGCTCTGAATGCGTGATAATATGTCTTTCGGGTTATGAAGGAGCATAAAATTGGAAGATTTCTCATTTCTTAAAGATCTGGCAATAATCTTATTTACAGCGAAGGCTTTCGGCATTCTTGCCCGTAAGCTTCACGCTCCTGAAGTCGTCGGCGAGATCCTTGCCGGCGTCCTCATCGGTCCTGCCGTTCTGGGCTTTGTCAGCGAGACTGATTTCATCAGTAAGATGGCCGAGATCGGTGTCATCATGCTCATGTTTGAAGCCGGTCTGGCGACAGACATGAAGAAGCTCAAGCAGACAGGACTCAAGGCAACGGCCATAGCCTGCGCCGGCGTCTTCATCCCCATAGTCCTCGGAACCGTGCTCTTCATGAGTTTCTACGGCTTTGACCGTGTCGGATCCGAGCAGTTCATCAGAGCCCTTTTCATCGGAACCCTTATCTCAGCAACTTCTGTCAGCATCACCGTCGCGGCCCTCAAGGAGCTCGGCAAGCTGAACGGCACGGTCGGCACGACGATCGTCAGTTCCGCGATAATCGATGACGTCATCGGCATCATAGTCCTGACATTCGTCTTAAGCGCCAAGGACACGGAGACCAATGTCTGGGTGATAGTCCTCAAGGCGTTCCTCTTCTTTGCGATTGCGATCGTAAGCGGATTCCTCGTTTATCAGGTATTCAAATGGCTCGACAAGCGTTTCGAGCATACGAGACGCATCCCCATAATCGCCCTCGTTTACTGCATCGCGATGGCCTATATCTCAAAAACATTCTTCGGTATCGCGGAGATCACCGGCGCTTATGTCGCGGGTATCGTCCTCTGCAACCTGCACGACGCCAAATACGTTGAGAGAAGAGTCGATATCAGCGCATACATGGTCTTTGCGCCCCTGTTCTTCGCGGGGATCGGCCTCAAGGTCTCTTTCGAATCGATGAACCTCAAGCTCCTCCTCTTCTCCGTCGCATTCGTTCTGGTCGCATGCCTGGCAAAGATAATCGGCTGCGGTGCTGTGGCAAGGCTTTGCAAATTCAATTTTCATGACTCGCTCAAGATCGGCGTCGGAATGATGACCAGAGGCGAGGTCGCCCTGATAACGGCAAAAGCGGGACTTGCGGCAGGTCTTTTCGGTGCGGAATTCTTTACGAGCGTCATCATGCTGATACTGTTCAGCTCGATACTTGCTCCGATACTGCTCAAGCAGATGTTCAAAAAACACCCGGCGGACTGAGCTTTTACTTAACAGCCTGTTTCTTTTTGGAAGCGAAAACGAATCTCTGCTGGATCGAATAGCTCAGCAGGAACAGAAGCGTATCCACGATACATTTGATCAACGTGCTCGGGACCTTCGGGAGAAGGAGCGCTATTCCCGCGACAGACCATGCGCTGGCCTGCATCTGGATGAAAGCCAGAACGGCGTATTTGACGAGCGATGTGGTCTTGCCCGCACGGCTCTTGAATACCAGCGTGTAATTGATGATGTAGTTGTAGGTAGCCGAGATCACCCTCGCGCATATGGTCGCGACCTGGATCAGATAGGCTTCCGGCACCAGCCCGGCGAAGATCTTTTTGAACAGGGCGAACAGCAGTATGTCAACTACGAATGACGAGAGCGAAGCAAAAAGATACTTGATGAATTTCTTGCCGAGGATCCTGTATATGCGGATCGAATCCTTGAAAGGATCGAAATGCGTCTGATGGTTCTCTTTGGAATCATAGATGGTCTTGATGGGAACTTCGGTTATCTTGTAGCTGCCGGCACACTCAAGGAGCATCTGAGTCTCGTATTCGAACCTCTCGCCCTTGCAGTCTATAAGTTCCTTCATGAAAACGAACGGAATGCCGCGAAGACCGGTCTGCGTATCGCTGACTTTGACGCCGGACACATATGAGAAGACCTTTATCGTGATATTGTTGCCGACGCGGCTCTTCCACGGGATATCCTCACCGCTGAATTGCCTTACGCCGAGAATGAGGCGTTCGGGCTCCTTCCTTAAGGCATTGATTATCGAAGCGATGCATTCGGGGCTGTGCTGGCCGTCAGAATCGGCAGTCACGCATCCGAGCGCGTCCGGATAGTTCTCCGCGATATAAGAGAAAGCAGTCTTGAGAGCTCTTCCCTTGCCTCTGTTGGGCCTGTAGGCGATGAACTTTCCTCCGCCGGCGCTGATGAGTTCTTCTGCCTTGCCGAATATCTCATCGTATTCGGTGCCGCTTCCGTCATTAACTATGATGACGGGACCGATCCCTGCAGTATTGAGGTCTTCCAGCAAAGTCAGGAGCCGTTCATCCGGCTCATACGAAGGTATTACTATCGGTACTGTCTTGTTCATTACGTCCATTTGAGACCATATTAACATAATTATCCCTTCTTCTGACAAACTTGACTTGCCTATCAGCGTCATTTATCCTTGTAAAAGTTTTTACGGAGTAAGTGATCTATGCGTTTATTTACAGAGAATCCTGAATATATGAAGTACCTTGCACTCGCTATTTTCGTAGTGATGTATGTCCTGCTGATCCTGCTGCCCAAGCGCAGGGCGATAGTCGCTCTTGCAGCCGCAGCCCTCATGGCCGCATTTCAGATAATCCCTGCCGCAAAGATCCCGGGAGCGGTTGACTGGAACGTCCTCATGATGCTCTTCGGTACGATGGTCATAGTGGACTATTTCATCGAGTCCAAGATGCCGAACAAGATCGCCGAGGCGCTCCTGAGGCTTGCACCGAACGTGGTCTGGGTCACTGTCCTGATGTCGCTTTTCTCGGGCATCATATCCGCCTTCATCGATAACGTCGCAACCGTTCTCATGGTTGCCCCCGTAGGTCTTGCGATCTGCAAGAAGCTGAAGATAAACCCTACCGGCATGATCATATCGATAGCCGTATCATCCAATCTTCAGGGTGCCGCGACGCTCGTTGGCGATACAACGTCCATCATGCTCGCCGCATCAGCGAAAATGAATTTCAACGATTTCTTCTGGATGCACGGAAAACCGGGAATGTTCTTCGCAGTCGAACTCGGCGCGCTCCTCACGATCCCCATCATGCTGTTCCTCTTCCGCAAGGATAAGGAACCCGTTACGAGCGACGAGCACACCGCCGTCACCGACTATGTCCCGACTATAACGATGCTGGGCCATGTCGTCCTTCTCATCATCGCCTCGTTCATCCCGAACACCCCTGAAATGATCAACGGCTATATCTGCATGGCGTGCGGTATTCTGACGATAGTCTGGGAGCTCATAAAACAGAAGTCGGTCGAGGGCATGTTCCACTCACTCAAAGCGATGGATTACGATACGATGTTCCTTCTGACAGGTCTGTTCGTGGTTATCGCAGCCATCAACGAAGCAGGGCTCATCAAGGATGTCGCAGCCTTCATCACGAAGACGGGCGGCAACAACATGTTCCTGCTCTTCACCATCGTTGTCTGGGGCTCTGTCGTGATCTCCGCATTCATCGACAATATTCCTTACGTTGCGACGATGCTCCCGATACTCGCGAGTGTTGCAACGGATATGAACGTCGAGCCGTATTTCCTTTTCTTCGGACTCCTGGTCGGCGCAACGCTCGGCGGTAACCTTACCCCCATCGGAGCCTCCGCCAACATCGCAGGCGTATCCATGCTCAGAAAAGAAGGCTATGAGGTCAGATTCCGCGACTTCCTTAAGATAGGCATACCGTTCACACTGACGGCAGTCCTTGCAGGCTATCTCTTCGTCTGGCTGTTCTGGAAGCCCGTCTGATCAGAGCTCAAAAGTTTTCGAATCAGGAGAAAGAATGACGGACGGATCTCCGGGGATAAGCTCGTAGCTGCCCTTGAATCCGGTAACGGTCACATTGCCTTCACCGTCGGTCACGACCTGTTCATCCGTGTGCCATTCATGATTGATCAGATGGTCAAGCATCTCATATGAAGGCTTCACAGTGCCGTCTCTGCGCAGCACTCCGCTCGGCGCGTTGAGCCACATGCCGTCCGTGAAATCCCATCCCGTAACGGCCTTGACCAGCGGATTCCCGAAAAGTATCCGGTACATCTCCTCCATCTGCTTCATCTGGATCTCCTCGCCCTTCGGCGTGGAAGGCCATTCCTCTGCAGTCACCTGGAAATCGTTAAGGTCATCCAGTTCCTCAGGGACAGTATAGTCGCCTGAAAGGAGCGTATTCTCGGTAAAATGGATCGGAAGACCGAATCTGGAGAATCTCTCAAGAACATCGTAGAGCTTGTCCGTACCCCAGTATCCCTGATGCTGATGCGACTGTATGCCGATCGTCGTGATTGGGACGCCCGCGTCAAGGCATGCCTCAATAAGGTCTTCGTATTTTTTAGATGTGTTGAAATCGTTAAGCAGGAGCTCCGCTGAAGGATTCATGTTGTGTGCCTCATCGAAAACAGCCTTTACGAGAGGTATCCTTCCGTATTCCTTGCAGACCCTGGTGACGGCATTGTCGTACTTGTCGAATTCCGGCATGATGACGACTTCGTTTATGACGTCCCACTTGTCGATAATGCCCTTGAAATCCGTGACTTCGCGGTCGATCCTCTTGAGCAGCTTTTCGAGAATGGTCTTATTGTCATACGCCATGAGCCAGTCCGCGCAGACCGTGTGCCAGACCAGCGGGTGGCCTTTGACCTTGACGCCTCTTTCCGTAAGATACTTAGCGGCAACCATCCTGCTTTCGGTCATGGGATCGCCTTCAGTCTGTTCGAACTCGCCAAGATAGAAAGGGAGCGTCGCGTAATTAAAGACTTTAAGCCATTTGTCGGTTATGTCCTTGTAAAATGCCTTTTGCTGTTCATCCTTGATATAGTACAGCGCGAGAAAATCAAATCCGCCGCATCCGAATAGGAACTCATGGTTCTTCTGGAGCAGCCTCAGTCCGGCATTTCTTACGGGCATGCCGTTCTTATCCGTAACTTTAATGGTCCTGGTTGCTTTTCTGTGATCGAGATTGCTCATGTTGCTCCTCCGGAATGGTATATCAGTTTAGGACTGATTACTATCTTACTTCATTAATCCCGTTTATGAAAACAATTCCGTCTGCACCTGCGCAGAACGCATACCGCTGACCGGAGACCTCAGGCGCCGCTTTTGGGATTCGGCGGAAAGTGTGCAACAATAATACAAAAGACTTTTCGCGGAGGACATCATGAACAAAGCATTCAAGACAGCATCCATGCTTATGGCCGTCATTTTAGCGGCCGGTCTCTTGTCATCATGCAAAAAAGAACCTGCGCCGACGAACCGGCCAACCATAATAAACACGGTCACTACAGGTGACATTCCTTCCATGGCGAAGGACCCGGATCTGGGCAGCTATCTGGTGGAGCTTGTGGTATATGAACCGGCCAACAAGGAAAAGAACGAGAAGTGGGAACAGCACTACAGGGTAGGAACGGATGCCACCCTTGAGATGTACGGAATATTCAACGGAAAGATCTACAGAGGGAAGAAGATCGGCCTTACACAGGTCGAATACAAAGATATATACGATCTGGTCAAAGCAAACCCTCTGTCCTCACAGGAAGTTTCAGTCTATTTGAACAACAAGGACGGCTGGGTCAGGAACCTCATCTCATACGACAAGGATAACAAGGTGTCAGCCAAGATCGGCGGTACCATGGCAAGCGGAGAGGCCTTTGACAAGATCTGCGACATGATCCTCGGATTCCCCAAAGACGATGAGAAGGCCGAGTTCATCACGAACGTCCAGAATGCCGTAAACAAGGACTATTACGTCGGATAAATGAAGCCGCCGGACGGTCCGCTGAACACGAAGTAAAGAAGCAATGACAGACCTGACAGAACCTATTATAATTGTATCCGTCAGGGAGGTTTAAGAATGTCTGAGGAAAACAGATCCATCAAGCTGTTCAGCGCGTGCGGCATTCCACGGCTTATCGCCGTCTTTTTCTGGTTCGCGGGAATAGACATCATCGTCCTCAGGAATTCAGGCATCAAGGCAGTCCCGAACTGGCAGGACTTCATAAGCGGCGTCCCGGTCATCGCGCTGATCTTAAGAACGGTCATCGCATTCGCCCTGCTGACATTGATCCGCTTCCTTATCCGTAAGAAGGATAACCCCGAGCTTTCCGATTCCATTGCGCTTTTCACGGGCAGCGTGTTTTTCGCATGCTGCGCGCTTTATAAGAATGAGAGTTTCTATCTTACCTGCGGCGTCCTGCTCATATGCATCGTCTTCGCCGCATACGCCGCCGGCAGGACCGATCTGTCAGTGTTTGATAAGTTCTCCTTCAAGTCAGCGGCTGTTATCACGGCAGTCATCGCTGCAGCCGTCACGGCATTCATCTGCATAATCTCGGTCTGCAGGCACATGACCTACGATACCGCGTGCTTCGACATGGGGATCTTCGCCCAGATGTTCCACTCCATGAAGACGGAATTCACCGTAAACACGACCTGCGAGAGGGATTATCTTCTCTCGCATTTCAACGTTCACCCGTCGGTCATCCTCTATGTGCTCCTGCCTTTCTACGCACTGTTCCCGAGCGTGAAAACGCTGGTCATAGCACAGGCGGTCCTTTGCATTTCAGGCGTCATACCTGTGGTGCTCATCGCAAGAAACCACGGCTTTAAAGGCTTTTTCACAGTCCTCATCTCCATCGTATACATCTTCAACGCAGGACTCATCTCGCCGTCTTTCTTCCATTTCCACGAGAACTGCTTCCTCCCTGCGATCCTGATGTGGCTGCTTTATGCGGTCGACACGAGGAAGACTGTCCTCATCTACATCTTCTCGGCTCTGGTCTGCACCGTTAAGGAAGACGCTCCGCTCTACATAATCTGCATAGGTCTCTTCCTGCTTGCGGACGAGAAGGGCAAAAAGCGCTATCACGGCCTGATCATTGCAGCGGCCGCGCTCATCTGCTTCGTGATAATGATGAGCTGTCTGATGTCCACGGGAAGCGGCGACATGATGATGGACCAGAGATTCAGCAATCTGACTTTCGGAGATAACACCGGCTTCGGCGGGATCGTCCTGAACATACTGCGGAACCCCTCTTATTTCTTCAGCCTCTTCTTCTCCGAGAAGTCACTGGTATTCTTCCTGCAGATGATGCTCCCTCTTCTCTTCCTGCCTTTCCTGACAACCAGGATACACAGATATTTCCTGATGCTGCCCTTCGTAATAATGAATCTTGTCATCGGCTCAGGATACCGCTACGCCGCCGAAATGGGTTTCCACTACACCTTCGGTACTTCATGCCTGCTCATCTTCATGGCAATACTGAACTGTTCCGACCTGAAGGAGGAAAGCAGGAGGACCGTGACAGCCGTGATCGCAGCCGCGGCGCTTATCACCGCGATGCCTGTATTGAGCTGCAATCTGGTGCATCTTGAGAACTACTCAAAGAACGCCTCACACTATCAGAATATCGAAGCCTGCCTTGCTTCCATCCCGCAGGATGCATGCGTCATCGCAGACACAAACTACCTCCCGCACATCGCGGAAAGGAAGGAGATCTACCTCCTGGACGAGAGCGATCTCATCATTGCCAACGGCAGAGTCCTCAGCATAAAGGATATGGACAGATACGATTATTTCGTCATGAACGAAAAGGACGGCAATACGGCAGGGACCGCCGCCATCCTTGAATCATCCGGGTTCACGCGCTTTGCCGAGAGCGAGGGCGCCGTGATCATCTATAAGAAGAAGTGACAGGGCTTGATCCCCTTAACCCGCGTCATCCCCCTTTTCGAGGATCAAGACCGCGAGTTCGGGTCCGTCGTTAAATCTTAACGGTACGATCCCGTTGCCCATACCGCGGCTGACAAACATTTTGGTATCTCCTTCGATATATATACCGGATGTATATCCCGGCAAAATTCCCTGCGACGGAGAATACAGCGCGCCAATGAAAGGAAGCCTCACCTGTCCGCCGTGAGCATGTCCCGTGAGCGCAAGATCGATCCCGTTATCTGAATATATCTTGATAAGCTCGGGCCTGTGGCTCAGGAGTATGGTGACATTATCGCCGCTGCCTTCAAGGGCTTTCTTTATCTCAGCATCAGCCGTATCCGCACTTCTTGCGGGCCAGTCAAATGCAGGGTCTCTTATTCCCGCGAGCGTGATCACATCACCGCCGGAAACAAGCGGTACGTTTCTGTTATCAAGTATCGTCACGCCGGCTTCCTTCATTCGGACTACGAGTTCCTTGTATTCATCAAGAATGTACGACTCGTGATTGCCTGATACATAGAATACCGGAGCGATCTCCATCGCTCTCCTGATGAACACCATGGCGTTGTCCACATCAGCGGTATTTCTGTCAATGAGATCTCCGGTAACGACGATGATATCGGGTTCTGCAGCCCCGATCGCGGCGGTCAGCCACGACTGGTCCGTCCCGTACATGTTATTGTGGAGATCTGAGACCTGCACGATCCTGTATCCGGAGAAAGAAGACGGAAGTCCGTTGATCTGAACGGTCGTATAAGTCGTATGGATAAGAACGTTATCCGCGAGGATCCAGAGAACGAACAGCAGCAGGCACAGACAGACTGCCTTCCGGATAATGTGTCTCTTCTTATCTTTCTTCTTCATCTGTCCTTCTCAATAAAAAACCTGCATTTGCCAAATGACGGATACCATTATAGCAAATGCAGGAATAAAGTCTTTGTTTACGGTCATCGACCGTTTAAGCTCAGCCGTTGAGCTTCGCTAATATGTTGGGAAGCTCGTTATCGACCACGTCATTGTCCAGCTGGCATGTGCCGGCATTAGCGTGTCCGCCGCCGCCATAGGTGAGGCAGAGCTCGCCGATATCAATATTGCTTACCTTGTTGACGATGGACTTGCCGATCATGACCGCGGTGTTCTGCTTCTTGAATCCCCATGCAACGTGAACGCTTATCTCTGCTTCAGGATACATGGCATAGATCATGAAACGGTTTCCGGTATAGATGGTCTCGAGAGGTCTCAGATCCAGAACGGCAACCTTGCCCCGGATCTTTACGTTCTCCTGCAGCTGCTTCTTGAAAAGCTCCTGCTGCTCGAAATACATGTCAACACGTTCCTTAACATCAGGAAGAGCGAGGACCTCATCGATGCTGTGATCGACACAGTAGCTGATGAGCTGCATCATAAGATCGTAATTCGAGATCCTGAAGTCATGGAAACGGCCGAGGCCGGTTCTCGCATCCATCAGGAAGTCCAGAAGAACCCAACCGGAAGGATTGAGGATCTCATCGATGGTGAAATCAGCAGAGTCGCCCTTGTCAACCGCATCGAGGATCTCCTGTGAGACTGTCTTGAACTTATTGATCCCGCCATAGTATTCATAAACGACTCTTGCTGCCGATTTGGCTCCCGCGACGCATACGAACTTATTGCCGAAGTCTGATTCGTCATTCCTTATGAACTCAGTCTCATGATGGTCGAACGCAAGTCCTACCCTCGGATCGAACGGAAGGTTCGTTGTTATGTCGTTTTCGGTGATCTCGACTTTGCCATCCTGGACATCTTTGGGGTGAACAAATTTGATATCATCGATCATGTCCAACTCGCGAAGGAGCATGGCGCATACAAGGCCGTCAAAATCGCTTCGTGTTACGAGACGCATCTTCTTATTTTCCATACATGAGAACCTCCCCTTTAAAATCTGACTACATTCTATCACACTCAAATTGCACTTTCCTTGATGTAACAATTAGTTATCAAACATTTAAAAAGGCTGCCTCAAAGACTGTGATGTCCCCATGAATCCGGGCAAATCTTCGTGTATGAAACATATCATTTGCAATCAGATATTCCCTCACCCATGAGGTCCGGCAA
>X424_Quagga__coassemble_59_pt1 | contig 15110 bp, 16 predicted proteins | sample X424_Quagga__metabat2_low_PE_008 | metagenome-assembled genome bin X424_Quagga | reverse complement strand
TATTTGTAGTAAACAGTGTAGTAAAAAGCCGATTTTACTACACTTTTTAGGTAATTCGGGAAATTGCGCTTTTCGCGCGGGCAAAACAAGGATCGCAAACGCTCTCCGCCAGGCAAAAGACGCCTGCAGCGCTTTTCGCGCGGGCAAAATACAGCCCAAATCGCGCGCTCAGCAGAATTCGCGGCTCAAGGCTTCTGTCAGTTCCTTGTCTGAAGTGACGGTGATGTCGGGTGACTTTTCCTGCGGCCCAAGGGATCTCCTGTCGATCCAGAGGGCGTGCCAGCCTGCGTCGAGCGCGCCTTTGATGTCGTGTTTATAAGAGTCGCCTATCATCCAGAGGTCTGACGGATCCAGGTCCAGGTGCTTTTCGAGCATGCGGAACAATTCGATGTCGGGCTTGGTGTATGGGGTTTCTCCGGTGACGATGATGTTATTCCTGTCGAACCATCTGTCCAGGCCGAGCATATCGACCTTGTTCCACTGGTGCTTTGATTCGCCTGCGGTAAGGATGGCGATCTTGATCCCGGGGGCTGAAGAAAGCTTATCAAGGACCGCCGCCATGTTATCGCTTACTTTCATGCGGCTTTGAAGATCGATGTAAGCGTCGGCTGCTTTTCCGCCGTCTTCCTGCTCATAGGGCAGACCGAGCAGGCGGAAGGTCTCGTTGTAGCGCCAGCCGTTGATATCGTGGGTAGAGACTTTGCCCGATTCGAGAAGGGACATGTTGACGTCGCTTTTCTCGTAGAAGATGCGCATGAATTCATGCCAGTCGGGGATGGCGATACCGAGGACTGTCTCTGCAGCCTTGAGCAGCATATCCTGTCTGCAGTAAAGCGTGTCGTCGATGTCAAAGATGATGCCCTTCATCAGTCCCTCCCCGGTAAACGTGTCTGAAATAAAGTCATTGATATTATATTCAAGTATTGAAGGATTGGACGATGTTTGCGCTTTGTAACAAGAATGAAATATTACTTTTTATGGAGTTTTCAAGAATTTCAGATATTTAGTAGTAGAATACGAAAAACGCAACAGGGGTAACCGGTATGGAAGATATGTCCAATTCTCACGATATCAGAGAGGAAAGCGAACAGAATACCATCGGCGGTACCAGAGCTATCGTCGAATCGCTTACGGAAGCTGTTGAGCTCGACAGAGTTGATTTTGAGACGATGCTCGAGGAGGTAAGGATCTGATTGCACAATCGGGCAATCGGAAAAGCGTGCAAATCCCAACTACAAAAAGCCTTTGATAGTTCTTATATTTAATTTATAAGGACCGTTTTTGCCATTGCTTATCTACGGAGGCATTTATGCTAAAGGATTTTGTTAAGGCTGTTAAGCCCGGAGATGAGGAACTTTCCAAAAGGTTATCAGAAGAGAGGACGAAGCTTTTCGCGTCCCAGATGAAGATCAAGGATGCCGGGCTTCCGGTCATGGTCATATTTGAGGGCTGGGGCGCCGCCGGCAAGGGAAGCGTTCTCGGCAAGATAATCAAGAATATCGATCCGAGGTTTTTCAAGGTCAAGACATATGCCGCTCCCACTGAAGAGGACGAGCGGTATCCGTTCCTGTACAAATACATGAAGGATATTCCCGAGAAGGGCAAGTTCGTCTTCTATGACGCGTTTTGGATGGAAGCGGTCACTGATGCGCGCATCGGCGGCGCGATGAATGACAGCGAATATGAGAAGAGGATCGACTCGATCAAGCGCACCGAGAGGTCCCTTGTGGATAACGGATATCTGGTAATGAAATTCTTTTTCCATATAGGGAAGAAGGAGCAGAAGAGAAGGCTCGATGAGCTCCTGGACGATAAGGATACCAAGTGGAGGGTCGGCAAGTACGACCTGAAGGAGAACAAGCACTACGACGAGACGATAGAGGTTTTCGACAAGTATCTTAAGGATACCGACAGCCCCACGGCGCCGTGGTACATCATAGACGCGAAGGACAGGAAGTTTGCTGAGCTGCAGATCCTGGAATTCCTCAACCGGGGAATAGAGACTGCGCTCAAGAACAATAATCTGGCGGCGCCCATACTGCAGAACACATTCCCGCTCAAGAAGACTCCGCTGCTCAAGGAAGTCGAACTCAAGGGAAAGACTCTGACTGACGAGGAATACGACAAGCGGCTGGACGATCTTCAGGATGAATTGAGCCAGCTCCACAATAAGCTTTACAGGAAGAAGATCCCCGTGGTTATCGCGTATGAAGGCTGGGATGCGGCCGGTAAGGGCGGCAACATCAAGAGGATCACGGGAGCGCTGGATCCGAGAGGATTCGAGGTGCAGCCGATAGCGAGCCCCGAGCCGCATGAGAAGGCAAGACATTTCCTCTGGAGATTCTGGACGAGGCTTCCGAGGACCGGGCACATTGCGATCTTCGACCGCACCTGGTACGGAAGAGTCATGGTCGAAAGGATAGAGGGCTTCTGCAGCGAGAACGACTGGCAGCGCGCTTATAACGAGATCAACGAATTCGAGAAGGAACTCACAGACTGGGGCGCCGTTGTCATCAAGTTCTGGGTGCAGATAGACAAACGCACGCAGCTCAAGCGTTTCAAGGAACGTCAGGCGACTCCCGAGAAGCAGTGGAAGATTACCGATGAGGATTGGCGCAACCGCGAGAAGTGGAACCAGTATGAAACGGCGATCGACGAGATGATACAGAAGACATCGACCGAATTCGCGCCGTGGTACATCCTGGAATCCGTCGATAAGAAGTACGCCAGGATCAAGGCGCTCGAGATAGTGGTCGAAGAACTCAAAAAAGCTTGCGAATCTAAGTGAATTAGCGGTCTCCGGAGACTGATTGTCAACAGAACAGCAATGCCCGTGGTGTTTTTTTGTGAAAATGCCAACGGGTATTCTTTTATATGCGTGCTACAATAAAAAATAGTAATTATACATCTGTTTCCGTATTTTACAAACACTTTTTTCTCAAAAAGTCAAAAATTTATAAGAAAGGCGATCTGTATGGGCTTTAAGGTTGGGGACAATATTGTTTATGCGGGCAGCGGCGTCTGCCAGATCGATGCTATTAAGGATATTAGCTTTTTTCATGAGAAACCTCAGAAGTATTATGTATTAAAGCCTCTTTTCGTAAGACAGTCGCAGGTCTTATATGTTCCTATGGAGAACAAGTCTCAGGTCGACAGGATCCGCCCTGTTCTTTCCAAGAAGGAAGCGATCGCTCTTATCGACAAGTTCCCTTATGACAAGCTCGAATGGATCGATGACAGGAACGACCGCAAGGATGCTTTTGCCGACATAATCGTCAACGGTTCCCGCGAGGATATCCTCAGCATGATCCAGCTCATCAGGGATCATGCCAATAAGCTTTCAGAGGAAGGCAAGCATCTCAATGCCCAGGACGAGCGTGCCCTGAACGACGCAAGGGTAAGGATGAACAACGAGTTCGCTTTGGCGCTCGACATGCAGCCTGACCAGGTTATCGAGCTTTTTCAGGAGAAGACTGACGTAGCGGATTTTGCCTGACTTCTTGACAGCAGTAAAAGATTTGTGCTTTAATTACCGCAGTTTTCCAAAAGGAGATACCTTGAATTGAAGACTGCGGTTTTCTATTATGCATCATATTATTATTACTGCTTCGGAGATATTGCCTGAGGCGGCTTTTGTTGCGCGAGAAAACCTGTAATTAGGATATAAAGAATATACGCTGCAAGGGTACGCAAAGCCCGGGCAGCGTTTTTTGTTAACAGACCAGAGTGAAGGAGAGAAGAATATGATTGCGGTACTTAAGAACACGGCAACTAAGGAACAGGTAGACAGCCTTGTAAAATGGTTTGAGGACAAGGGCCTCAAGGTAAACGAGTCGCAGGGCGATTTCTGCATGGTACTCGGTCTTATCGGTGATACGACGCAGCTTGACATCGACATGCTCAGAAGCCTCGATATCATCGAGTCGGTGACCCGGGTTTCTGAACCCTTCAAACAGGCAAACAGAAAATTCCATCCCGAGGATACCGTCGTTGACTGCGGCGGCGTAAAGATAGGCGGAGGGAACTTCGCGGTCATGTCAGGTCCCTGCTCCGTCGAGTCCAGAGAACAGATAATCGAGATCGCGAAGGCAGTTAAGGATGCGGGCGCAACGCTTCTGAGAGGAGGCGCTTTCAAGCCGAGGACTTCGCCTTACGATTTCCAGGGTCTCAAGGAGAAGGGCATTGATCTTCTCCTCGAAGCAAAGGCTGTCACCGGTCTCCCTATCGTTACGGAGATCATGAATTCGGATCATCTCCCGCTTTTCAAAGATGTTGACGTCATCCAGGTCGGCGCAAGGAATATGCAGAACTTCGAGCTCCTCAAGGCGCTCGGAAAGACGAACAAGCCTATCCTCTTGAAGCGCGGACTTTCGGCAACGATGAAGGAACTTCTCATGAGTGCCGAATACATCATGAGCGAGGGCAATCCCAATATTATCCTCTGCGAGCGAGGGATCAGGACATACGAGACATACACAAGGAATACTTTTGACGTCTCAGCGATCCCGATGCTCCACGAGATCTCGCACCTTCCTGTTGTCGCGGATCCTTCACACGCGACGGGAAAGAGGTCGCTCATCAAGCCTGTGGCCATGTCTGCGGTTGCGGCAGGCGCTGACGGACTTGAGATCGAGGTCCATCCCAATCCTTCAGTCGCACTTTCTGACGGAGCTCAGAGCCTCACGCCCGATATGTTCGTCGATGTCATGCGTCAGATAGAGAAGGTACGGAGTATACTCTGATCATGGAGAAATTCACCGTTGGAATCGTAGGTTTAGGTCTTATCGGAGCTTCTTTCGCAAAGGGCTTCAAGAAATATGTGCCTGAGGCCGTCGTACTCGGAGCGAACCGTTCCGGACCCACGCTCGAAAAGGCGATCGCCGAGGGTTCTGTCGACGGCAGACTGGACAAGGATACGATAGGAAACTGCGATCTCATCATGATCGCGCTCTATCCCGAAGCCGCCATCAGGTATCTGGAAGAGAATGCTCCGCTGATATCCAAAGATGCGATAGTGACCGACTGCTGCGGCCTGAAAAGAGCGATCTGCGAAGCAGGCTTCGCTCTAGCCGGCAAGTACGGATTCACCTTCATAGGCGGTCATCCGATGGCCGGAACACAGTTCTCCGGCTACGATAATTCAAAGGCCGATATGTTCATAAATGCTTCCATGATCCTCGTGCCCGATCCTGAGTCCGAAGTCAGAGAAGAAAAACTCGGGAAGATCAGGGAGATGCTCAAGGGGCTCAGGTTCGGCAAGTTCGTGATCACCACTCCGGAGAATCACGACCGCATGATCGCGATGACCTCGCAGATGGCCCACCTCGTGTCCAGCTGTTATGTGAAGAGCCCCGGCGCCGAGGAGTCCGGCGGATTTACCGGCGGGTCCTTTCAGGATCTTACGAGAGTCGCATATCTCAACGCCGGAATGTGGACGGAGCTCTTTCTCGAAAACAAAGACAACCTGTTAATGTATGTAGAGGCGATGCAGACTGAGCTTGAGAAGTACAGGAAGGCGATCTCCTCGGATGACGCGAATGAGCTTTACCGTCTCCTGGATGAGGGAAGCAAGATCAAGGAAAGGGTTTTGAAAAATGAACAGAATTGAGATACATGCATCTTCTGATTACGAAGTCCTGACGGGAACAGGTCTCATCTCATCCTGCGGAAAACTCGTAAAAGATGCCTGCGAGGGCGCAGAGAAATGCCTCGTGGTCAGCGATACGAATGTTGCGCCTTTATATTTCAATAAAGTAAAGTCTTCGCTTGAGCGCGAAGGCTTTTCTGTTTACAGATACTTTTTCGAAGCGGGCGAGAGCTCCAAGAATATCGGTTCGATAACCGGAATGTGGGGAGCAATGGCTGATGCAGGCTTCACCCGCACCGATATCGTGGTGACACTCGGAGGCGGCGTCGCTTGCGACATGGGCGGTTTTGCCGCTGCGACTTTCCTTCGCGGGATAAGGTTTGTCCAGATCCCGACATCGCTTCTTGCCATGGCGGACGCATCTGTCGGAGGCAAGACGGGGATCGATCTTCCTGAAGGAAAGAATCTCGCGGGCGCATTTCACCAGCCGAGCCTGGTGATCGAGGATATCGACTGCCTGAAGACGCTCCCGGCGGAGCTTTTCACTGAAGGAATGGCCGAGATAATCAAGATGGCGCTCATAATGGATAAGGATCTCTTTGAGAGACTTGAGGAGATAAGCGCTTCGGGCAAGGCGGCAGATCTGCGGAACGAGACAGCCACGGTACTCGGGATCGTCTGCAGGAGCGTTGCTGACAAGGCGCAGGTCGTCATGGAAGACGAGCTTGACAACGGCCGCCGCCAGATACTGAATTTCGGGCACACGGTCGGTCACGTTATTGAGAAAGAGAGCAATTTCACGCTTTCTCACGGGATCTGCGTCGCAAAGGGCATGGGGATCATCACCGATTCGTGCCTTGCCGCGGGATATACCGACCGGGAGACTGCTGACAGGATAAAGAAGCTTATCGCTGATTTCGGTCTTCCCGTAACGGACGCGATCACTCCGAAGGATGCGGTCAAGGGCGCGATGAACGACAAGAAGAAGCGCGGAAGCCATATTTCGGTTATACTTGTAAACAAGATCGGCGAAGCCGTGATCAGAAAGATGACGCCCGAAGAATTCATAAGGTTCCTGTCCAAATGAACATATCCTGCAAAAACCTGATGCTCGACCTCAAGGCCCCGCCTTCGAAGTCCATGTACCACAGAGAACTTATCGTGAACTTCATCCTTGGAGCGAGAGGCGGTTTCCTCAGCATAAGGAAGGACGATAATGACGATGTCACTGCCACGAAAAGGTGTCTCGCAGCGCTTGCGGCCGCCTCTGATACCGGTGAGGACGACATAATCCTTCCCGCAAACGAGAGCGGTTCGACCTTGAGGTTCATGATCCCCGCAGCGCTCGCGCTCAAGGGTTCACCCGAAAGGAAGATGATCTTCACCACCGGGGGACGTCTGATAGAGCGCCCCGTGGATGATCTTGCCGATTGCCTTGCGCCTTTCGGAGTGACGATCGAGAAAGATGCCGCGAAGAAGACAGTCACGGCTAAAGGCTTCCTCATGTCGGGTGATTACACCATAGACGGAAGCGTTTCCTCACAGTATATTTCAGGGCTTCTCATGGCCCTGTCCAATTTCAACCGTCCCTCGACGGTAACGGTTACGGGTGAGATGTCATCGGTTCATTATATCGATCTCACGGTTGCCGTTCTCAGGAAGTACGGGATAGATGTGGTCAGGGACGGCAATGTCTTTACCGTTCCCGGCAGGTCAGGGATAAAGACTCCCGGCGGGATATTCGATGTTGAAGGCGACTGGAGCAATGCAGCGTTCCTCCTGTGCCTCGGCTCGCTCATGAAGAACGGCGGTGCCATGATCGCAAATCTCGATACGGAGTCAGTCCAGGGTGACAGGGCGATAACGGATTTTCTTGAAGGGATAGGAGTCGAAGTCGATACGGAAGACGGCGTTGTCTCGGTCATGGGACCTGACGGCGAGCCGCCTGTTGACGAGATCTCCATGAGCTGCAACGACATCCCTGACATCGTGCCGTATATGGCGGTCACGGGAGCCTTTAAGGCGAAGAAAACCGTATTGACCGGCATCAGACGGCTCAGAGTCAAGGAATCAGACAGGGCTGCAGCAGTATGTGAGATGCTCGCTTCCTGCGGTATCAGGACTGAACTTGAAGAAGATGCCATCACGGTTTACGGGGCAGTCAGAAGCGATATCCCCGAAGAGATATCGCTCACATCCTCAAACGACCACCGTATGGCGATGGCAGCGGTGCTTTGCGCGGCAGGGACGGGAAGGGAGATAGAGATAGACGATATATCATGTCTTTCCAAGTCCTTCCCGGAATTCATAAAGATCATAGAGAACGGGATGGAGATCAAATGAGCATGGAAAGCACTTACCACGGCGACGCGATAGAACTCAGGATCCACGGCGAGTCTCACAGCGAGACGATCGGTGTTTATATCTCGGGACTTCCGGCTGATGTCACGCCTGATGCCGCTTTTATAAAGGAATTCATGACAAGGAGGGCGCCCGGCAGGAATGCCTGGTCAACTCCGAGGAAGGAAGCCGATGAGGTCAACTTCGAATGCGAAAACGGCGTCCTTCACGGTTATATCCGCAACACCAACACGCATCCCAAGGACTATGCTTCGATAATGAACTGCCCGAGACCTTCCCATGCGGATTACACCGCGGGGATCCTATACGGGGATGAAGCCTCATCCTCCGGCGGCGGGATCTTCTCAGGCAGGATGACCGCTCCGCTCTGCATTGCAGGAGCGATAGCCCTCACCGAGCTGAAGAAGGCCGGAATTGAGATACATGCTCACCTGCAATCTGTCGGCGGCGTGAAAGATGATTCGTATTTCGATCATGACCCGAGAGACGAAGGGTTCATTAAGGCTCTTGCCGAGTGCGCGGCAAAGGATTTCCCGGCGGTTTCCTCCGATTCCGCCGATAAGATGAAGGAGAGGATCGAGCAGGCAAGGCTTGACTGCGACTCAGTCGGAGGCGTGATCGAATGCGTGATAACAGGACTTCCCGCAGGCATCGGCGGACCTCTTTTCGACGGGCTGGAAGGCAAGATATCCCAAATAATATTCGCGATACCCGCAGTAAAAGGCATCCGGTTTGGTGCGGGATATGACAGCACCGTCCTTACGGGATCGGCGAACAACGACGCGTTCTTCTTTGATGAGGACGGCACCGTAAGGCTCCGTACGAACCGCTGCGGCGGTATACTGGGCGGCATCAGCGTCGGGGAAGCGGCACCGGTCGTTTTCGATTGTGCTCTTAAACCCACGCCTTCGATATCGAAAACGCAGGATACGGTCGATCTGAAAGCGAAAAAGAACACCACCATCAGCATCGAAGGACGCCACGATCCTTGTGTCGCCCCCAGAGCAGTTCCCGTAGTTGAGGCTGCAACTGCAATAGCACTTTATGATATGATTCTTTCAAGGGGGTAATGGCTATGAGAGATCTTGATAAGCTGCGTACCGAGATTGAATCCATCGACCGCGAGATCCTTGATGCATTCGACAGAAGGATGGCGGTCTCACGTCAGATCGGTAATGTGAAACGTGCCGAGGGAATCGATGTCTTTGACGCGAGGCAGGAAGAGAAAAAACTTGCTCAGGCCCGCGAGATGGCAGGCATTGAGAGCAGACCTTATGTGGATGATCTTTTCAAGACGCTGATGGATCTTTCAAAACGTCACCAGAGCCTCCCTGCGTACGGTGTCCTCGGAAGGCATCTGGCTCACACTTATTCCCCTGAGATACATAATCTTTTCGATTCTTCATATTCATACTCGGTAATCGAGAGGGAGCCTACGGAGCTCGATGATCTCTTTTCCGGGAGAGTCTTCAAAGGCTTCAACGTAACGATCCCCTACAAGAAGGAAGCAGCCTCAAGATGCGACGTGCTCGACGAGGCAGCTACAGAGACCGGAAGCGTGAATACGGTCATTTTCGGTGACGACGGCAAGACATACGGTTATAACACCGACTACTACGGTTTCATTTACATGGTCAACCGCAAGAATATCGAGATCGCGGGAAAAGATGTCCTCGTTCTCGGCACGGGCGGCGCTGCGGCAGCGGTAAACTATGCGCTCAAGACTCTCGGCGCGGCTAACATATTAAATTGCGGACGCAGCTCCGAGATCAACTATGAGAATGTCTACGACATGGCCTGCAACGTCCAGATAATCGTCAATACGACTCCTGTGGGCATGTATCCCGACGTCAATGAGAGATTGATAGATCTGACCGGTTTTCCGATGCTCGAAGCATGCTGCGATCTTATCTACAATCCGTCCCGCACCAGATTCCTTCAGGACGCCGAAGACCTGGGCCTTAAGGTCTGCGGAGGCCTTTCGATGCTCGTGGCTCAGGCGTATAAAGCTTCAAGGCTTTTCAAGGGTGACATCGAGGGCGCGAACAGCCTGGGATTCGGGACGGACCGGACGATCGAGCAGGTTATCCGCATTATGAAGCTCAAGATGAGGAACATTACCCTCATAGGAATGCCGGGATCAGGCAAGACCACGCTTGCGAAGCGCATTGCCGCCATTACCGGAAGAAAGCTCGTCGATCTCGACTATGCATACAAGGACAAGTTCGGCATGACTTCGGCAGAGGCGATCTCAGGACTTGGCGAGGAGGTCTTCCGCGACAACGAGTGCGAAGTTGCGGCTGAAGTGCTTCCTCAGAGCGGACTTGTCATCTCCTGCGGAGGAGGCATCGTTACGCGTCCCGAGAATAAGTTTTTCGCGAGATGCAATTCATTCGTGATCTATCTTGAGAGACCGCTCGAGACACTGTCTGATCACAACCGCCCGGTATCGATCCGCCACGGCGTCGAAAAGCTCTTCAGCCAGCGAAGGGAAGCATACGAGACATGGTGCGACTACAAGCTCACACTGGACACCTATCCTGATAAGGAATCCTACATAGCGGGTGCTCCGGTTGAAGCAATGAAGCTTATCAACAGGATAAAGAACGAAGCATGAAGATACTGGTATTAAACGGCCCAAACCTCAATATGCTCGGCATCAGGGAACCCGGGATCTACGGCAGCTCGACCTATGACGACCTGGTTGCCATGATCGTCAGGCACTGCGCTGAGAACGGTATAGACGTCACCTGCAGTCAGAGCAATCATGAAGGTGAACTTGTCGACATGATCCAGCAGGCGTATTTCGACAAGACAGACGGGATAGTCATCAATCCCGGTGCATATACGCATACATCGGTAGCGCTCCTTGATGCCCTCAAGGCAGTGTCCATTCCGGCAGTTGAAGTCCATATCTCACAGGTATCCGAGCGGGAGGCATTCAGACAGATCTCCTATGTATCCTATTATTGCTGCAAGACCATAATGGGAAAGGGCTTTGACGGATATATCGAGGCAATAGATCTTCTCAAGGAAAAGTACGGGAATCCGTGAAATTGCTGAAGCTTTGCCTTGACCTTATGAGAATTCGATACCGTTTTGTGATAGAATTCTCGCAGAATTCACTGATAATCTGATCATCGGAGGCATGATATGGCGTCAAATTTCTGCCGAAACTGCGGCTTTAGAATAACTCCCGGAAAAATGTTCTGCGGAAACTGCGGAACCGTTGTGTCCACTGCTCCTGCACAGGTACCTGTAATGCCCGTTGCAGTTCCTATTGTCGCGACGCCCGTTCTTACGCCGGTATATTCTGTGCCTTCCGCTGCACCTGCAGCTCCTGCAGTTCCGGCCGCTCCTGTTGCTCCGGTTGCACCTGCAGTTCCTGCAGCACCTGTTGCGCCTGCCGCACCTGCCGTTCCGGTTGCTCCTGTTGTTCCGGCCGCACCTGCAGTTCCTGCTGCACCTGTTGCTCCTGCAGTTTCTGAAGCCGCACCCGCGCCTGCCGTTCCTGTTCAGGTACCAGCAGCGGCACCTGTTGAAGAGCCCGCCGTTCCTGCATCCGTAACCGAAGCGCCTGCTGACGAGCCGGCTTCACCGGCCCCTGCAGTGTTGTCAGAATCCGCGGACGAACCCGTTATTTCCGTTAATCCGCAGCCAATGCAGACAGTAGTTACATATCACCCTGTGGAATCAGTTACCGAGCAGCTTCCTGCTGAAGCGCTACTTCCTGCAGTTCCTGTTCAGGAAACCTTGCCGGAAGTTGCTACCGCGCCCGCAGCACCTGAAGTGCCTGCAGTACCCGCAGTTCCTGCAGCAGCACCCGCAGCTGCACCTGTTGAGCCTGCTTCGGCCTGTGCTCCGGCGGTCCCCGCTGCTCCCAAAAAGAAGAAGCATACCGGACTTATTGTCGGCCTTATCTGCGGGGGTGCAGCGGTCGCTCTGATCTTAGTGACCATTGCCGTTGCCACATTTTTCGCCTTCAGAGCCAAGAAAGGCTCGACCATCCTTGAACGTATAGAGGTTCGTGATGAGGCTTCATCCGGCATGGGCTATACCATCTATAACAAGGACTTTGACAAGAAGATAGAATCGGCCAGATGGTGGGACTACGACGGGACCATGAAGAGTCAGGGCGTGTATAACGACAGCACCGAGACGCTGGCCTTTTCGATCAAGGTTGATGAGAAAAGCAGCGAGAAGCTGTATTTTGCTTTCTATTACAGCAAGGATGATGACTTCGACAAAGAAGACCTCGAGAAACCTGTATTCAGCGATAAGATCGCCCCTTCTTATTACAAGGACGGTACTGCTTACTACAACATCGAGTGCTCGGGATCCCTCAAGCCGGGTTTTTATTGCGTGATCATCGGCAAGGATAAGTCTTTAGAGAAGCCCTATGCGGTGGCGTACGCGAAGATCGTTGAGAGAGAGGAATAATCTCAGGGATTCTGACATCCGATCTCTTTGCAGAGATTATCGATCTGTCTTTTGATATCGGCCCTGTCATCGCTGGCCATCATTATGATAACCGTCCGGCCCTTGTAATAAAGGGCATCGTGATAGGCTGTATATGTCTTTCCGTCGCTTTCGTTCAATCTGCCGTTTATGAGCACATAGCCGGAGGCCTCGCTTGAATTCTCCGAACAGCTTCCCCTGAAGCCTTTGACGCCCCAGACATCCTTATACTTGGCGTAGAAGTGATCGAAAAGTTTCTTTGTGGTGGCTTCGTCGGAACATCTGACATAAGCGAAATAGTTCTCGTTGTCAGCAGTTGCTTCGAGGCAGTATTCATAGATATATTCGGTCTCGTCATCGGGGAATGTGAAGGCGTGATCCTTGTGGATGATGTGCTTCGATCTCGGGATCCCCACGGTCTCAAGCGCGCTTATGAATTTATCTTCTCCGCAGTCAGTGAAGCTGTTCATGTCGACTTCGGGCTCCTTGAACCTGAAGCTGCAGCCTGCAAAAACGGAAAGAGTTAAGATACATACTGTCAGAACCGCAATGATCCTACGCATCGGAACAAACCTCTGTAAACTTGATTTCCTGCGCATTATAGTAGAAATGACAGCGATAATCAAATGAAGCAGGCTTTTTATTGTCAACGCAAAATGTCTGTGATATACTTCAAAGGCTGTTTGAGTTTTGCCCCTATAGCTCAGCAGGTAGAGCGCATCCATGGTAAGGATGAGGTCGCCAGTTCGAATCTGGCTGGGGGCTCCATAGATCCGTCCGGTACTCCCGGACGGTTTTTTATTTCACGAATCTGTCCAGAAGCATCAGTACGCCGGAGGCTCCGAGTGTCGCAAGACATGAGCCGATGGCGACCGTGAGAAGCGATCTCTCCGTGAGACTCAGGATCAGGGCGACGGCGAAACCCGTGCAGGCCGTAGGAAGTGAGCCGGTCGCGTACAGGATGGCCGGGAATGTCATTGCCGAAAGGACGGTATAGGGGATCAGGTCGAAGAACGCCTTCACGCGTGCATTTGTGATCTTTTTTCGAAAAAGAGTGAAGGGAAGGGCTCTTACCAGATAAGTCGTGAGCGCCATTACTGCGGCAAGCGGAACGAAGGTCTGAAGATTCATGAGCAGGCCTCCTTTCCGGACTCTGAGGTTTCCCCGTCATTCCCGAAAAAGAACACGCCTGCGAGAGCCGCGATGACTGCTGAAATAATGGTCGCGAAGCCTGATGATATATGGTCTTTCAGCCATGGCACATAGAAGAACAGGCAGGAAAGGGTGCAGGCGATAAGAGCGCAGACAGCGATCCTGCGGCTCTTTTTCGTCTTCGGGATGACGATCGAGATAAACATTCCGTAGATACCCACCGACATTGCATTTGTCAGGAAGTCCGGGAAGACACCGCCTAAGACCGCGCCCAGAAGAGTGCCCAGGACCCAGCCCAGAACGGGAAGGATCGTAAGCCCGAAGAAGTATTTCGAACCGACCTCATGGTCCTTGCTGACGGCTACACCGAAGATCTCATCTGTCAGTCCGTAAGCAAGAAGCGCGCGGGTGCCTGTATTCATTGATCTGTCGGTTTTCTGCGAGAGCGAGATGGCCATCAGGGAATACCGGAGATTGATGACCAGCTGAGCGATCATCATCTCGATGAGCCCGCCGGAAGCCGACATTATCCCGATCCCCGCAACCTGGCCTGCCGATGTTACGTTGGTAAGGGAGACGAGCACCGCCTGCCACCAGGAAAGGCCTGTGGATACGGCGAGGATGCCGAACGAAAAGGAGACGGAGAGATAGCCTAAGCCGATAGCCAGGCCGTCTTCGAAGCCTTCGCGAAAAGTCCCGCCGTTCTTGGCGGCGGGAACAGTATCATTTAAGTTGTTTGTATCAGCTTCAGCCGCCATACTTAGCCAGTATCTCGTTAAAAGAGAAATACATGTCGAGCTGTTTCTGCTTTGCCGCAGCTTCATCAGAGTCGGTAGCCACGACCTTGTAAACGGTCGATGTTCCGAAATCAAGCTTATATACCATGTTTTTGGCAATGTAGTACTTCTCTACAGGATCGTATCTTCCGTCGTTATAGACCGTGGTCCTGGCCATGAACATGGCGTCCTTGAGGTCGAAATACTCGTCCATGACGGTCTTGTCATCGTATGTCTTCTCCTGCTGGAGTACACGGTATTTTTCATCAGGTGACACAGTGAATTTGCTGTGGCATTTGGTCCCGGAGAAAGTCGTGTCATCGACAGTCTTGACCTTGCATTCTGAAAGATGCTCGTGCATGTAATCGTTCAATGCGGCATCGTATTTTGAAAGCGTAGTTGAAAGCTCGTTATAAAGCTGTTCGCCCGGATTTGTTGTCTGGGTGATCGTAGTCGTCATCTTAGGATCGGAATAGATCTTCCTTCCGCATCCCGAAAACAGCATGAGAGACGAGGCGAGGGCAAGTGTCACTGCCACGGACTTTACTGTAATTCTTCTGCTCATAAATCATGTCTCCGTCTGAGTCTAAAATTAAACCGCTCAATTATATCACGAAAAGAGCAATCAAGTTGACAAAGGCATTCAAAGATTATAAAATCATAACGCATTTTTGCAGATGGAGAAGTCGCCTAGCCTGGTCGAGGGCGCACGACTGGAAATCGTGTAAACCCCAAAAGGGTTTCGAGGGTTCGAATCCCTCCTTCTCCGCCAAAAC
>X424_Quagga__coassemble_58_pt1 | contig 15275 bp, 12 predicted proteins | sample X424_Quagga__metabat2_low_PE_008 | metagenome-assembled genome bin X424_Quagga | reverse complement strand
ATTGCAAAAAACTTGCGAGGATCACACTGCCCGAAAGTATTTGGCAGATCAAGACTTCTGCGTTTAGTGGTTGTGACGGATTGACGGATGTGTATTATGCCTGCTCACAGAGTGATTGGGACTGTTTGGATATCTACACATCCGGAAACAGTAAGTTACTTAACGCTACTTTCCATTACAACAGTTCAGGCGTTACCCGCTTTACCGTAGCGCTTGGACAGATATATGGAGGAAACGGAACAGTAACCTTCTCACCTTCGCAAGCGGAGCCGGGCGAGACTGTTACGGTGAATGCTGTCCCTGCCGCCGGTTACAAATTCAGTAAGATCGCGGTCAATGGAACTAATAACAGCGGCAACACTTTCACGATGCCTAATAAGAGGGCAGAGGTGGATGTTTACTTCGAGGCTGTAAAATATAAGATCAGTGTTTCATATTCGACCGGCGGAACAGCTTCGGTCGTTGGCGGTTACACAACATGCGGTTATGGCGCACAGTTCCAGCTCAACTGTGTTCCGAGTACCGGCTACAAAGTAAATTCTATTTCCATTAACAATGTGGTAACAGAGCCTGATGAAGTAATCAATAATATATACAAGTTCACGATGCCCGCAAACGATGTGAACGTATATGTAAACTTCAACAAGCCTGTTTATAAAGTGTCTCTCAAAGAATCCGAAAATGGAACGGCTACGCTTTCTTGCAATACGGCAAGTGCCGGAGACAGTGTAACCGTTTCTCCTTCCCCGGATTCAGGCTATACGGTCGATACGGTCAAGGTTAACGGAAACGCGGTGTCAGGAACGGCTTCGGCAGGTTACACGTTCACCATGCCCGCAGCAGATGCTGAGGTTGAAGTTACTTTCAAGAAGGCGTCGACATATACGGTCACCATCACTTCATCTTCCGGCGGAACTGCTACTGTCAACAGTACGACAGCAGCAAGCGGCAATACCATTATCGTAACTCCCACTGCTGACACCGGCTTTAAGGTCGGCTCCATAAAGGTCAACGGAAATGCCATCAGCGGTGAGACCTTTGTTATGCCTGCCAAAAATACGACAGTCTACGTAACATTTGTAAAGATCAGTTATTCATTGACTAAGAGCACCCCGGGCAATGGTTCTGTTTCGCTTTCGAAATACACTGCAAACTATCAAGACACTATAACCGTTACCTCGACGCCGGACACCGGTTTCATGGTCGACACGATCAAGATCAACGGAACGCCTGTGGCAGGAACCCCTTCGGCCGTTTACTCATTCAGCATGCCCGCTTCGAATGTTACGGTTGCAGTTACATTCAAGAAGGCAACATATACGGCCTCGATCGATTATTCCGGCGGCGGAACTGCCTCGCTCAGTACGTATTCTGCTGATTACGGTGAGACCATAACCGTAACGACGTCAGCTAATACCGGCTTTGAGGTCGCTTCCATAACGGTCAACGGCACCGCCATCAGCGGTAAGACCTTTACTATGCCTGCCAAAAACACGGCTGTCTATGTAACCTTTAAGAAGACCAATTATACATTGACTAAGGCATCCACGACCAACGGTTCATTTACTCTTTCAAAATCAACCGCAAACTATAAAGATACGATAACCGTTGCTCCGACGCCTAACACCGGTTACATTGTAGACACGGTCAAGTATAACGGAACAACTGTATCGGGATCGCCTGATTCGGGTTACTCATTCAGCATGCCCGCTTCGAATGTTACGGTTGCAGTTACATTCAAGATGGCAGCATATACGGTCTCGATCGGTAATTCCGACGGCGGAACTGCCACGGTCAAACCTACTGCAGCTAATTACGGTGAGACCATAACCGTAACGACGTCAACTAATACCGGCTTTGAGGTCGCTTCCATAACGGTCAACGGCACCGCCATCAGCGGTAAGACCTTTACTATGCCTGCCAAAAACACGGCTGTCTATGTAACCTTTAAGAAGACCAATTATACATTGACTAAGGCATCCACGACCAACGGTTCATTTACTCTTTCAAAATCAACCGCAAACTATAAAGATACGATAACCGTTGCTCCGACGCCTAACACCGGTTACATTGTAGACACGGTCAAGTATAACGGAACAACTGTATCGGGATCGCCTGATTCAGGTTACTCATTCAGCATGCCCGCTTCAAACGTTAAGGTTGAAGTTACCTTCAAGAAGGCAACATATTCGATAACTGTTTTCCCGATTGGCGGAGGATCTGCCTCAGCAACACCAACGGCTCAGATGGGAGATACCGTTACCGTAACGGCGGATCCGTCAGCCGGAAACAAGTTGGTATCTATAAGTGTCAACGGAAATGTTATTAGCGGTAATACATTTAAGATGGGTGCAAAAGACACAAGAGTCGATGTTTCATTTAAGAAGATAGACTATAAGATATCTGTCAAAGCCCCGGTCAACGGTAAAGTCACTCTTGATAAAACAACAGCAAACATTGGCGACCAGGTAACTATTACCGCAACACCTGATACCGGTTACATGGTCGATACGGTCAAGACGGACGGACCTGCCGTGACCGATAACAAGTTCACAGTGAACACATCTAATGTCGTAGTTGAAGTAACCTTCAAAAAGATCGATTACAAAGTTTCTTTGAAACCGGTTTTCTATGGCTCGGTCAAGTTGAACGATAATACCGCGCAGTATCAGGATAAGGTAACTTTCACGGCAAGTCCTGTGTCAGGCTATAAGGTCGATACGGTAAAGGTATCCGGAGCAACAGTGTCAGGAAACCCTGTGATCGGTTATACCTTCACCATGCCGGCATGTGATGTGGAGGTCGAGGTTACATTCAAATTGGCGGATTACAAGGTCACGGTAAAATACGGGGCCGGCGGAACGGCAGCTGCCGGTGTTGCTACCGCGCATTACAGAGATCGTGTTACCATTACGGGAACGCCCAATGAAGGTTACGAGCTTGATAAGATCACTATCGATAATGAGCCTGTGTCCAGGTCTTTCAGTATGCCTGATTCTGATGTAGTAGTTGTCGTATCTTTCAAGAAGATCAATTACGGCATCGAGTTGAGCGTTGACAGATTAGATGATCCTGATCCGCACGGTGAAGCAACTGTCTCGCAAAAAACCGGCGTTATCGGTGAGCAGATCACTGTAGAGACCAAGCCGGATGAGAACTACTATGCGGTTATCAGAGTCAACGGTGTCGAGATAACAGGCAATACATTCACTATGCCCGCAGGGAGCGTTAAGATCAGCGTTCTTTTTGCCAGAGTAAAACCGTTGGAGCTGGGAGAATCTGCTACTGTCGGAAGTGCTGAGTACATAGTTACGGGAACTGCTCCTGAGAACGGAACAGGAACGGTCAGATTTGAAAAGTATACCGATGACGGCGCAACTACAGTGTCCGTTCCGAGCACCGTATCCATCAAGGGCGTAACATACAGAGTTACCAGTATTATGAACAGCGCTCTTGCCGGCAATAAGACGATGAAGGTATTGGCGATCGGCAATTACGTTACGGTTATCGGCGCCAAGGCATGCTATGGATGTAAGGCGCTGGTCAAGGTGTCCGGAGGATTAAGGGTCAAGAGCATCGGCAACTTGGCGTTCGGCGGATGCCCCAAACTCTCCACATTCGTGCTTTCATCAGTGTATCTGGCTAAGATCGGCACGTATCAGTTCTATGGCGACAAGAGCTTGAAGACGATCTATATCAGAAGCACTACCAAGTTGTCCAAGAAGGGCGTCAAGAAGTCTCTCAAGAGTTCTTCGGTCAAGACAGTCAAGGTCAAGAAGTCGAAAGTAAAGAAGTACAAGAAGTATTTCACAAAGAAGAACTGCGGCAAGAAAGTAGCTGTCAAGAAATAAACGATGCACCTGCAGAAAATGCAGGTGCATTTCTTTTGCTTTAAGGGTACAATGAATAACGATTTTCACTTTAGGAGTCGAGATAATGATCTGCGATACGATATTGGATGCTGTTGGAAATACGCCGCTTATAAGGCTTCACCGCATGGTAAAGCCCGGTTCTGCCGAAGTTCTCGTTAAGTTCGAGGGACTTGAAGTCGGCGGCTCCATCAAGACGCGAACTGCGCTCAGGATGATCGAGAAGGCAGAGAAGGAAGGTCTTATCAACAAGGACAGCATTATCGTCGAGCCTACCAGCGGCAATCAGGGCATCGGTCTTGCTCTTATCGGAGCAGTTAAAGGCTACAAGACTGTGATAATCATGCCTGATTCAGTAAGCGAGGAGAGACGCAAGCTCGTCGAGCATTACGGCGCGAAAGTCGTTCTGACCCATGATGACGGAGATATCGGCAAATCGATCCGCGATTGCATCGATATTGCTTATGACATGAAGGCAAAAGATCCGAATGTCTATATACCGCAGCAGTTTGAGAATACAGCCAATCTTGACGCCCAGTATTACTGGACTGCAAAAGAGATCCTTGAAGAAGCAGGGAAGAAGATAGACGGTTTCGTATCCGGTATAGGTACAGGCGGCACGATCACCGGCATCGGCAAGGCTTTGCGTGAGGCAAATCCTGACGTTACCATCCTTGCCGTAGAACCCGAACATGCTGCCATCCTTTCGGGCGGAAGCATAGGTACTCATGTACAGATGGGTATCGGCGACGGACTTATCCCGCCGATCCTTGATACAAAGATCTATGACGGCATCGAGATAATTACTGATGATGAGGCGCTGAGAACTTCCAAGGAGCTTGCGGTCAAGGAAGGCATCCTCTGCGGCATCTCAAGCGGAACGAACGTTGCCGCTGCGTTAAGACTCGCAGAGCGTCTCGGGGAAGGCCATACCGTTGTAACGGTGCTTCCTGATACTGCAGAACGTTATTTCACAACGCCCTTGTTCGATTGATTAATCGATATTCATAACAAATTTATCGAAAAACGATAAAATTCTCTTGCAATTCAATAAAGCGAATGATATTCTATGCCCATAGAAAAGCGCTTTCGAATATTAATTGCAAGGAGGATTTTCCGATGAAATATCATGATGTGATCATAAGGTGGTCAAAGATCGCCACACTTCTTTTCGTAGCCATGGTAGTGGTCGGTGACATATTCGGTGTCGTTATCTCACAGTATATCTGCTATATATGGGCTGAAGTTTTCGATCCGGCTAAACTCGCAGGACTTACTGCCGTTTATTATCTCGGAACAGTAGGAACATATGTGATTTTGTTCAGCCTTCTCAAGCTCCTGATCAATATGGGCAAGGACATTGTTTTCGAGAGAAGCAATCTCAAGCTGATGAATATCATTGCATATACCTTTGTTGCAGTCGCAGTTGACTGTCTTGTCGGCGGCTTCATATGGAGTGGTTCCTTCATTCTCGCGGTTCTGGCACTCTTCCTCGCGCTTGTAGTTCAGAGCGTAAGGGTTGTTTTCGATAAGGCCATAACCATGAAGGAAGAACTCGATCTCACGATCTGATGGAAGGAGGCAGATGAATATGATCATAGTAAATCTTGATGTCATGATGGCAAAACGCAAAATCTCCTCCGGTGATCTGGCGCAGAAGATAGGGATAACACCCGCAAACCTGTCGATACTGAAGAATCAGAAGGCCAAGGCCGTGCGTTTCTCGACGCTGGATGATATCTGCAAGGCGCTGGACTGCCAGCCCGGAGACATACTCGAGTACAAAGAGGAGTGATTCAAATGGAGAAGTCTATATACTTCCGAAGGGCCGGTATCCTGCTGGCCTATCCTATGGCATATGCTTATTTGAGGCTTGTATTTTATCATTGGAATAACGACTGGCAGGCAACGGCTGCATATACCGCTATAGCATTGATCTTTATCCTGGTTTCCGAACTGGTCAGACTGGGAAGAAAACCGTTTCCCGCGAAGAATGCAGGAGAGACAGCATTCTGGTACATATTAATGCTCCTTACTGCCTTTACCGCGCCTTTCGGTCCGAGTTCTGAACTGTCAGTCTTTGCGATGCACCTTTGTGCCGTATATTCTGTCCTGGTCTCAAATGACCTGCTTCTGGGCGGAAGGACCGGAGGATTCATTCCGGCTGACCTGATCCACGGTTTCTATGTCAAGTCGTTCGCGGGTTTCCCGAACTATGTTAACGACTGGTCTGTGTTCAAGAAGAATAGTGAAGGCAAGCGCCGTAATCCTGCGGTCGTTGCACTGATAATAGGCTTTGTATGCCTGATGTTCGTGTTCCTTTGCATCGCGCTTTATTTTATGTCAGAGATCGACTCCGATATCGCGGATTTCTTTAATATGAACTTTGACGTATTTTTAGATTACATTGAAGATATAGAGTTGGTTGATATCTTGTTCCGCGCACTTTTCGCCATCCCGGTATGCTTCTATCTCTATGGCCTTATGTCAAGGTGCGCAAAATCTGACGGAGTTCGCGAAAAGCGTATCGGAGGCAACATTGCCGGGGCCCTTGAGCGTGGCAAGAAGGTGCCTTGCGCCGTCTCGTACATCTGCGCCGGCATGTTCGTAGTCATATATATCCTGTTCTTTGCAAAGAGAGCGGCGTATTTCCTCGGAGGCTTCACGGGCAATGTTCCTGACGGCCAGCTCGTTTCCCATTTTGCGAGGAAAGGTTTCTTCGAACTCGTCGGGATCATGGCAGTGAATATGTGCGTTTACCTGACGATATATATGTTCGAGAAACGTAATCACGAGGGCCGCACATCTCTTCCGAGCAGGATACTTGTATCGATCCTGATGGTGGAAAGCATTGCTTTCGCGGTAATCGCAATGAGCAAGCTCTGGCTGTATTTCAGTATCTTCGGATATACGCCCAAGAGAATGCTCGCTATGTGGGGGACGCTTGCGTTGGGCTTTGCCGCATTGCTTTCGATCCTTACCATAATACGCAGGAAGTCACATTTCCGCCCCGGAGTGTTCTTCACGGCTGTGTCCTACGTAGCGGTCAGTATTCTGTCATGGGTACTCGGATCACTCGGGTGATATAGACATATATATTAGTATTTTCTTTATTTAAGGCGTGCTGCTTTTGCAGTACGCCTTATTAAAAGTAATAGTAAAAAATCAGAATAATTGATATTATGTTTCTGGTTTACTAACCAGTGGAATAAGGAGGGATTTATAATGTCACAGGTAGTATGCCCGCAATGCGGGAAAGAGGTGGATCCGTCAGAAGGTTATTGTGTTTACTGCGGATACACATTTGATGAAGGTGAATTGAAGTCACCTTTTGCTTCAGCTTATAACCGTTCTCAGGAAGACGGTCAGTTTGAGGAAACATCCGGCGGAAGCCCTGTTATCCGTTTTGATGCAGGCAGCATGGATTCCATGGAGTCTTACAGCACATTAAAGAGGGGCGGCAGCTCTGAGCTGATGTTCGGTATCGGCATGTGCAGGATCCTTGCGATCCTTTTTGCGGTATTGACCATTATCTCATCGTTTATGCCATATGTAACATTTTCAGCTTCAACCGCTACAAAAGCACCGGTAAGCAAGTCTCTCAGTCTTTTTTCTTCAGGCGGATATTATCTGTACCTGATGATCGCAGCCTGCGTAGTCGGTATTATCTTCGCTATTAAGGGCAAGCCTGTAATATATCTGATCTGCAGTGTAGCCGGCGCCGTGCTCGCACTGATCAATTACTTTGTAATGGATTCGGCTGTTGATATTGCCGTTGGAATGACAAACAATGTGATAAAGAGAGCTAAAACGCAAGTGGATCTGACTATCTCGACAGTGCATGGCGCGGGATTCTATTTCATGGTGATCGGAGCTATCGGAATGCTGATCGTCGCCGTACTCTTCTTTGTCAATCACGAAGCATACGACGATTGATACTCTATGAAGATCCTGTCTGTTTCGGTCCCGTGCTATAATTCCGCGGATTATATGGAGACGTGTATCGAATCTCTGCTTCCGGGCGGGGATGATATCGAGATACTCATAGTCGATGACGGATCTGCCAAGGATAATACACTTGAGATAGCACAGAGGTACGAGAAACAGTATCCGGGTATCGTCAGGGCCATCCATCAGGAGAATGCCGGCCATGGCGGTGCCGTGAATAAAGGTATAAGTGAAGCGACAGGAGTCTATTTCAAGAATATCGACTCTGACGACTGGGCTGATACAAAGGTCCTTCTTAAGATCATCGGTTTGCTGAAAGACCTTGAGAAGAGCGGTACGAAGGTCGATCTGTTCCTTGCGGATTATGTTTTCGACAGGGAAGACAGCGACAAGAAGACAGTCATGAGGCTGACGGGCGCGTTCCCTCAGGGCCGCCCGTTCACCTGGGACGAAGTCGGCCATATGGGGCAGTCCCAGTTCATCATGATGCACAGCATTATCTACAGGCGTGAGGCACTGCTCGCGAGTAAGACAAAGCTGCCAGAGCATGCATATTATGTTGATAACATCTATGCATTCCAGCCGCTGCCTTTTGCAAAGACGGTCTATTATCTGGATGAGGCATTGTATCACTACCGCATAGGCCGCGCGGACCAGTCCGTAAACGTACAGGTCCAGCTCAAGAACATCGACCAGCAGATAATGGTCGACAAGTTCATGACCGATGTCTATGTGAACAGGCCGAAGGAACTGCCGGTAAGACTTGAGAAGTATATGACTTCTTATCTGAAACTGATGTACTGCGCAACGAGCGCGATACTCCTGATCGGCAATACTCCGGAGCATCTTGCCAAGAAGGATGAGCTTTGGGCTTATCTCAGGAACGCTGATCCTTCCGCATATAAGAAGATCAGGCGCAGCTTTATGGGCGGATGGATGAACATACCGACTGCTCTGGGAAGAAAGATTTCCGTCGGAGGCTATAAGCTCTCGCAGAAGATATTCTCATTCAACTGACGGCGGATATTGTATATGGATAAGCTAAAGAGTATCGGAAAATACATTCTGAACTTCGTGATAATCATCGCAATAGGTTCGCTTGCGCTCTATCTTACGGTAGGCAAGGAGATCGGGAGCGTCTTTGAAGCGCTGAAGACGGCCAAGCCGCTCTACCTTTTGATAATGGCGGCTGTAATGCTTGCATATTATCTTATCGATGCTTTCATTCTTTTCATTATCTGCAGGGCGCGCGGATATAAGCTCAAACTGAGGCAGGCGTTCGTCACAAATATGACGGGCGTGCTGTTCAGTGACCTTACACCTTCCGCTACAGGAGGACAGTTTGCCCAGGTATATGTATTCCGTCATCAGGGGATACATGCGGGACAGGCTTCCGGCATTCTTGCAATCGTTTTCATCACTTATCAGATAGTCATAATCGCATATGCCACTATCGCAATGCTCCTTAATGCTTCCACGATATTCAGGAACGGACAGAGCACCCTGATAGCGGTTATCGGCCTGGTCGTTAACGTCGTCATAACAGGGGGGATCTTTCTGGCAACACGGTCTGCCAAGGTCCACGATTTCCTGATCGTCAAATGCATCGGATTCCTTGCGAAGATAAAGATCGTCAAGGACTATGAGAAGGTATCGGCCGATGTCAGCAATTCATTCAAGGAATTCAGGGATGAATCGGCGGCTTTGTTTTCGAGAAGGAAGCTCTTTATCGAGGTGTGCCTCTGCCATGCGTTGAAGCTTACGTTGTTATATACGCTGCCTTTCTTTGCGGCGAGATCCCTCGGAGCGCAGATAGGGATCGCCTATCCCCCGAAATTCATCTCGCTTGTAGGGATCGCCGATCTCCCGAAATTCATCTCGCTTGCTGCGGCGATAAGCCTTTTCAACACCTTCATGCCGCTTCCCGGAGCGTCCGGCGGCAGTGAAGCGAGCTTCGTCATGCTGTTCGGATTCCTCGGAAAAACGGCAGCATCGACAGCGATGCTGATATGGAGAGTGTTCTCGTTCTATCTCGGACTTCTCGTAAGCCTTGTGACAGTCGCGGTATCCAAGGATACAAAGGGTGGCGGCGGTATTGTGAAGGCTGCTGAAGGCGGGGAGGAAAGTGATTCCGGCCCTGATCAGGATTGAGGCGGGATCGGAAGCGTAGCGCCGCCGAAAGGCATGCAGATTACTGAGCAGTCGTCTCCGTATTTCGCAAATGCTTCGTCAAAAGCCTGCTGTGCCGAGTGCCTCGGTTCGAGGAAGATGCTCCTTACGAAATCATCATCCATCTCGGAAATGAGCACGATATCCGCATGCTTCAGGACCATCGCGATAGCAGCTGCCTTGTGACCGCCGAGCTGGAAATCCCGGCCGACTCTTTCTATCAGTTCGTCAGGAGTGTCAGCAGTGGTGAGCCATTCCTCAAACTTGACGCTTCCAAGACCTTCGTTACACGCTCCGATTACGATGATCGTTCCGCCGTCCCTTACGGCATACTTGGAATTGTCCAGAGCTTTCTGAGTCTGATAAAGGTTTGCGTCCTTGGGCGCGCCTCCCTGTGAGACTATAACGATGTCGGCCCTTCTCTTAAGCGGCTTCCTGTACATCTTGTCGAGATATCTGCAGCCGGCTCTGTGTGCCTCGGTGACATCGCCCGCAACGCAGTAAACGATGTGCTTATGCTCGTCTAAGACCGGATTCACGATGAAGCTTATATGACAGAAGGTCTCCGATTCCTCGATGTCCGCTCTGATGGGGTTGCCGTCGATGTTGCCCGCGCAGGCCTTCTCGTCTGTCATCATCCTGTGATTGGCCTGAATGGCGGAAGGAGTGGAGACGCCGGGCATCAAGGCTTTTGCGCCGCCTGAATATCCTGCGAAATAGTGGAATTCTATATTGCCCACGCCGATCCTGAAATCCGCCTCAGCTACGCTTCTCGTAATATCAACGGGCGTGCCTCTGGATGTGGTTCCCATGTGGATGCAGTCGTTGGGATCGCTGTCTATGCATTCGACTTCGCCGTATACACGTTCACCGACGAGTTTCTTCTTCTCCTCCTCGGTGTGGCAGCGGTGTGATCCGAGCGCGAAAACGACTTTTATGTCTTTGCGGTCGCAGCCGCCTTCATAAAGCTCGTCAAGGATCGAAGGGATGACATCGTAACTCGGGATAGGCCTTGAGATGTCGCTTGTAATGATGCATATCTTCTGTCCCGGCTTTACAAGGTCTTTGAGACGGGGCGAACCGATCGGATTCAGAAGTGCGTATTTGACAGCATCCGGCCCGCGGCGCTCATGTTCGATATCACTGGCTAAAAGTATGTCGTCCAGATTCTTGTCGGGAATGTCCACTATCTGCGTAGATCTGCCGTAACCGAATTCAACTTTCATAACGTACCCCTCCGTATCTTGTGCCATTCATTATAATCAAAAAGCCTGAGAGTTATAAGGTGTTTTGTCTTTTTGCCGTTTTTTTAGTATAATTTTTGGTTGTTATTGCGCTAAAGGAGAGATTTGTGAAGGTCTGTTTTGTTGGGGATATAGTCGGAGCGGCAGGTAAGAGGGCATTTTGCTCGATCATGCCTCGTTTCAAGGCTGATAACGGCATAGACTGCATGTTGGTCAATGCCGAGAACTCAACTCACGGAATGGGCGTCTCGCTCAATATGATAAACGATCTTATGGCTGCAGGCGCAGACGGCTTCACTCTCGGCAATCACGCTTTTTCCAACAGGGATTTCATTACGCAGGCTCCCAAGGTCAGGAACTGCGCGCGTCCCGCGAATATCACGCCGTCATGGCCGGGATACGATTATTTTGTTTTCGAGAAGGGCAATGAGCGTCTCGGAGTGTTCAATCTCCTTGGCCAGGTGTTTTCCGGCGTTAATGCCGACGATCCGTTCTCGAAGGCTGATGAGATCATCGGAAAGCTCAGGAATGACGAGCATTGCACATCGATCCTGCTTGATTTCCATGCAGAGACGACTTCCGAGAAGATCGTCATGGGCCGCTATCTTGACGGCAGGGCTTCTGTTGTCGTCGGAACACATACCCATGTTCCGACTGCTGATGAGAAGATCTTTCCGGGCGGTACCGGATATATTACCGATGCCGGAATGACGGGCTCTGAAGAGTCCGTGATCGGTATGAGAGTGGAGGCTTCCATAACAAGGCTGGTCGAAAAGATGCCTGCAAGGTATGAACCTGCAACGGGTCCTGCCTCTGTTTGTGGTATAGTCTTTAGTACTGACGCTTCCGGAAGGTGTCTGGATATAAGAAGGTTTTGCGAGTATGAGTAAAGGTAAAAAGGCTGATTCCATAAAAGGGATCGAACTGATGGCCATGTATGTGTTCCTGATGCTGTTCCTTGTCGTGGCAGATCAGATAACCAAGCGCGTGATCGATTTCACCATGGAATATCAGTCGACCATCACGGTGATTGATAATTTCTTTTCGCTGTTCTACGTACGTAATACCGGCAGCGCTTTCAGCCTTCTCGCAGACAAACCCTGGGGCATTACGGCGCTGTCCGTAATTTCCGCAGTCATGGGGATAATGGTCATCATACTGATGGGGATTGCCTGCAAAAAGCAGCTCAAACTCCTTGGCTTTGCATTCTGCCTTATTGCTTCCGGAGCTTTCGGCAACCTTATCGACAGGCTTTACTGGAAGTATGTCATTGATTTTCTGAGATTCGATTTCGGAGACTATACTTTCCCGATATTCAATTTTGCTGATATCTGTGCTGTAGTCGGAACCATCATCCTTATGTCCATAATCATCTTCGGATCCAAGTATTTCGACACCTTCTGGGGTTCTTCAGACAAGAAGAAGGAGAAGAAGGAGAAGAAGGAGAAGAAGACCGCAAAAGCGGAGGCTGCAGCCGCGAAGAACGAAGTAAAGACTGAAGACGAGCAGAAAGACGAAGCTGCAGAGCAGGAAGCTGTTGCATATCTTGACGACGGGCACGAAGAACTCAATGAAAGACCGGCTGTGCGTACTGTTTCTCTGCAGTTTGATCCCGACAGCCTGACAGAACAAGATGACGAAGATTGAGCTAAAGTGCGTCGAGCCGGGAACCAGGCTCGATGTGTTCATTTCAGATAAGTGCGGGCGTGATTATTCCAGATCATTCTATAAGAGGCTGATCACGACCGGAATGGTAACAGTCAACGGCGCCGTGCCTTCCAAGGCAGGTCTCGTTCTGAATCAGGGTGATGTTGTCATTGTTACGTTCCCTGAACCCGAAAACAGCGATAATATCCCGCAGGAGATCCCTCTTGATATAGTTTACGAGGATTCGGACCTCCTTGTTATCAACAAGCCCCAGGGCATGGTCGTTCACCCTGCAGCGGGCCATCACGAAGGAACATTGGTGAATGCGCTGCTTGCGCATTGCGGCGGAGAATTATCTGACATCAACGGAGTGATAAGGCCGGGGATCGTTCACCGTATCGATAAGGATACTTCAGGCCTTATGCTTGCCTGCAAAAATAACGAGACTCATCTGGCTCTTGCGGATATGCTCTCAAGGCACGAGATCGTCAGGGAATACAGGGCACTTGTTTACGGTGTCATATCAGAAGAAAAAGGCATCATTGATGCCCCCATCGGCCGTTCTTCGTCAGACAGGAAGAAGATGGCGGTCGTGAAGGACGGAAAATCCGCGCTCACGCATTTCTCCGTGGTTAAAAGATATGCGGAGGCGACAGACGTCCTGCTGAAGCTCGAAACGGGAAGGACTCACCAGATAAGGGTGCACATGGGCTATATCGGGCACCCGGTGCTGGGCGATCCCGTCTATGCCGCCAGACGCCCGCGGTTCGGTCTTGAAGGCCAGGCGCTTCACAGCTGTTCCGTGACTTTCGTACACCCGAGGACAGGTGAGACCATGCATTTTGAAGCACCCGTTCCCGAGTATTACGAAGAAGCGCTCAAGATGCTGAATCCGCTTAAAGATTGACGGTAGGCCACATTTGACAGATAATTCAACTATGACGGAAAAGTTAGACATACAGGCCGCTTCTGACAGCGCTGTCGGCGTTTACTGGAAGAAGATAGCTTTGGCATTTGGCGTGGGTATCTCTCTTGATGGCGGCGGAGTCGCTATCGCGGGTGATGATTCGCTGTCTGTTCTTCGCGCGAAAAGCGTTCTTTCGGCACTTTCCGATTTCGCCAAGGACGGCGAGATGGATGAGTCGCTCCCGGATTATCTCATTTTCCTTGCCCGTGAAGGCAAACTCGAGGAATTTCTCGAGCATGGCGATGAGGTCTTCTATCTGACACCGTCCGGACGTCCCATAAAAGCAAAGACATTGGGCCAGCGTGTCTATATCGATGCTCTTGAGAGAAGCGAGCTCGTCATATGCTCAGGCCCTGCCGGAACCGGAAAGACTTTTCTGGGTGTCGCCATGGCCGTCAAGGCTTTGAAAGCCAGAGAGGTCTCGAGGATAATCCTGACAAGGCCTGCTATAGAGGCGGGCGAACGGCTCGGTTTCCTTCCCGGAGACATCGAAGAGAAGGTCGATCCTTACATGAGACCTCTGTACGATGCGCTGTCAGTGCTCTTGGGAACCGAATCCTTTGAGAAGTACTACGATAAAGGGCTTATAGAGGTATCACCGCTTGCATTCATGAGGGGAAGAAACCTTGACGATTGTTTCGTCGTGCTTGATGAGGCACAGAATACCACATGCGAGCAGATGAAGATGTTCCTTACCAGGATCGGCCTCAACTGCCGGGCTGTTGCCTGCGGTGACTTCACACAGATCGATCTGCCGAGAGGCGTGGAAAGCGGCCTCAAGGATTCCATCAATGTCCTTCGCGGTGTTGAAGGAATAAGCATAGTAAGTATGAATGACAGCGATATTATCAGGAACAGCCTCGTACAGAGGATCGTCAGGGCATATGAGAAGGCGGGACAGAACAGATGAAGAATGATAAGAAGAAATCGGAAAAGCCGGAAGTACACCATATCCTCTCGCTTATACTTGCGGCATTGACGATCATATTGATCGTTTACTACGGTTCGCTCCCGGTAAGCTACGATTACAAGGTCGGCTCTATAGCCGTCAGCGACATATATGCGCCCAGAACATTCACGGATACATATGAGACCGAGAGAAGGGCGATCATCGCCAGAGAGAACGCCGAGGACATTTTCGTGAAGTCCACTACGGTCTCTGAAGAAAACGTAAAGCGTACCAAGCAGTTTTTTGAGATCGCCGACCAGGTCAGGACTGACCTCATGAGAGAGCGTGTTACGAATACTACGCTGTCATCGGCCGAGGGAGCCAGCAGGCTTTCCAGGATGGTCTCGCAGACGCTGAAAAAGGACATCACTTCCGCGAGACTCCTAGCATTTATTGACATGAGCTCAACGGCATTCCCGTTTATCCGCGACAAGACAGTCTCAATGGCTGAAGTTCTTATGACTGAGGAGATCGGTCAGGAT
>X424_Quagga__coassemble_57_pt1 | contig 15656 bp, 12 predicted proteins | sample X424_Quagga__metabat2_low_PE_008 | metagenome-assembled genome bin X424_Quagga | reverse complement strand
AATGAGTGAATGATGGTTATCAGGAATAACGGATTTCTTTTTTTCCTCTTACTCTGAGATATATCGAGAATACTATTCTGATCCAGAGCAAAATGAATACTATTCCGGCGATATCCTTACAAAGATCCACGACGTCGCCTGTATGACCTTCGACAAAGAGCTGGTGATATTCGTCAAATATCGCATTGAGTATCGTAAACCATAATGTGAACATGATATTCATCTCATTGTCAGACTTCAGGATCTTCATCGGACTCTCTGCATAGGATGTCTTGACCGAGATCTTATTCGTGCTGGATATGGCAAGATATGAGAACAATGTCAGTATTCCGAATTCTATGACGTGTGCAGCAGAACGGAAAACCGAGTTGGTTCCCAGGTCTATATTATATATAGGCTTCTCTCTTCTTAAAGATATAAACAGCGCGTATATGTTTTCGTTTGTCTCATCGATCGGAATATTGGAAAGAAGGAAGATCAGAAGGATGCACGCAAGCGTAAGAGCCCAGAAAACGATGGTCAGAACCACGTTCTTTCTTGATATCTCTCTTGTTTCCCTTCTGTAATCGAATGACATCAATTGCTCTCCCGAACGTTTATACAGTTATTCTATCATGAATTACTGATTATTACGGTTCTTTACGGCTCTTTCTATATCGCGTTTCGCCTGTTTCTCGGCTTCAGTGTCGCGCTTGTCGTAATTTTTCTTTCCTCGAGCAAGACCAATCTCGAATTTAACCTTGCTGTCTTTAAAATAACACTTCGTCGGAACAAGCGTAAGGCCGTCTTCCTTGGTCTTTGAATAGAGCCTGATTATCTCCTTCTTGTGCATCAGGAGTTTTCTGTTCCTCATCGGATCCAGGTTGAATCTGTTCCCGTTTTCGTAAGGACTGATATGAACGCCGATAAGGAAGATCTCACCGTCCTTGACCTGACAGTATGAATCCTTGAGATTCACCTTCCCTGCCCTGAGGCTTTTGACTTCAGTGCCGGAAAGAGCCACGCCGCACTCAAACCTCTCATCGATGAAGTAATCGTGAAAGGCCTTTCTGTTCTCGGCAATTATCTTAATACCCTTCTGTATAGGCATATCTTATCCTCTTGCTTAAAGCTTCAGCGACGGACTTGCGTTCAGATCGAGCCCGTGCCTGGTGCCACTAATATATTCGAAATATCCCGCTGATGCAATCATTGCGCCGTTGTCGGTGCATAGTCTGAGGTTCGGATAGTAGAGTTTGAGTCCATTCTCTTCTGCTGCTCCGTCGAAAGCCTTTCTAAGGAAAGAATTAGCGGAAACGCCGCCTGCCAGGCAGATGCGGTCAAGACCTGTCTGCTCGGCAGCCTTCAGAGTGTTGTCCAGTAAGATCTCAGCAATATTCTGCTGGTAAGATGCCGTGAAATCCTTTATATCAGGCTCTTCTCCCTTTTGTCTGATCCCGTTGATCAGATTCAGCGCGGAAGTCTTTATTCCCGAGAACGAGAAATCGAGAGTATCAGTCATGTGAGTCCTGGAGAACTTGTATCCGGAGGTGTCACCCCCCTGCCCTGCTTTATCCATCTTGGGACCACCGGGGTACCCGAGCCCTATTACTCTGGCGATCTTGTCTATCGCTTCACCGGCTGCGTCGTCACGAGTCCTGCCCAGGATCTCCATTTCAGTATATGAATCCACGCGTACTATCATGGTATTGCCGCCGCTTACGCAGAGACAAAGGAACGGCGGTTCCAGCTCCGGAAAACAAAGATAATTCGCAGCGATATGACCTTTGAGATGATGTACTCCGACAAGCGGTAATCCTTTTACTTCGCATAAGCCTTTGGCTGCCGAAAGCCCTACAAGAAGCGCTCCGACAAGGCCGGGACCGTAAGTTACCGCGACAGCGTCAATGTCATCCAGCGTGCATCCTGCGTCAGACAAAGCCTTGCTTATAGTCGGATATACGGCATCAACATGCATCCTTGAAGCAAGTTCAGGTACAACTCCGCCGAACTGTTCATGGAAATCAGCCTGTGACGCTATGACGTCAGATAAGATCTCACGGCCGTTCTTTACGACAGCGGCCGCAGTCTCGTCACATGAACTTTCGATTCCCAAGATCAGAGTGTCTTTCATATCTTCTTGTCCTTTATGAGGAAGAATGTATCAAGATAATCCTGTACGGCATTGATGTATTCACTCTTGTTGATCGTGTATTCTTCGAGATATCCTGCACCGGTTATCATGTTGCTCTTGGTCAGAGACTCGTTAAGTCTTCCTCTCTCATTAACTATCTGATTGATCTTGTCAGCACCTACGAAATTGTCGTGACCACCGTATAAGATCATGACAGGCATAGGAAGTCTTGCAATATCCGCAGCGAGATTGACGTTGTCAGCACCTGCCGAGACCCTGATGGCATACGGTACGAAATACTGTGTAATGAAGCCTAAGAGCTCCTTCTGAGCGACAACGGGTTTGATATAGTCGTCAGACATCTTTGCGGGAGAATCAAATATCATGCCCTTTATGTAGGACTTGTCAAAGCCTATCTCCCTAATGTTCTTGCTGTATGTGGCAAGCTCAATGTCGTTCATGTTCGGTGAAGGCAGTTTCTCGTAGGCAAGGAGCTGTGATGTGCATCCTGTTCCGATTCCGAAAAGTATGACATCAGTAGTTACGGATATCTTTCTGACTATTGAGATGGCACCCAGGACGTCCTGCCATTCGAGATATCCGTAGCATGAGATATCTCCGCCTGAAGTGCCTGAGTTTCTCTGGTCATAAAGGAAGACATTATAACCGTTGTCGAGCCATGTCTCTATCATGTCGATCATTTCGACGCCGAACGGGAGTCTGTTTGAGCCCGTATCGTGATTAACTATTATGGTTGATATAGGATTTTTAGTCTTGAAAAACCAGCCTTGAAGGGATGTCTGCCCGTCAAGCGACTCAAAACTTGTCGTGCTGTACGACGGAAGGATGTTTGAAGGAACGTTTGAAAGGACGTTCTTTTCGATGTTGAGAAGATGGTTGGATGACAAAACAGTAAGCGTGATCATGACAATGATTATCGTTGCCATGATACTCAGGACCAACGCAAAACGGACGGCAAAAGGATTCTTCCGTTTCTTGGGTGTCTTCTTATAGTCTACATACAAACCTACGTCAGAATTTCTCATCCTAGATACCGCTCGAGCCGAAGCCTCCGCCTCTGTTGTCGCCTATTGCCGTGACATCGTCGCAGTCCTTGAATACGCACTCCTCTACCTTGGCTATTACCATCTGTGCAATACGGTCACCGCAGTTTATCTTATACGTTCCGTGCTTGCAGCCTTTGGTATTGAGCGTAAAAGGCTCGCCGTCATCAGATTCATTCATATAGGACGAATTGTAGATAATAACATTTACTTCATCGCGGTAACCGGAATCAATAGTACCGGGCGCATTGGGTATCCTTAAGGGAGTCTTGAGAGATATTCCGCTCCTGGGCCTGATCTGGACTTCATAACCTACGGGTATTGCCATCTTGAGACCTGTCGGAACCAAAACGCTCCTGCCCGGCTCGACAATAACGTCTGAAGCCGCATAGATATCCATGCCTGCATCACCGGGATGAGCATATGAGGGTATTACAGCGGTATCGCGGCATTTCTCGATATAGATTTCAGCCATTTCTTTCCCCTTTCGGAATAAACGTATGGTTAGTGATTATATCACACATCGGATCGTCCATATCCTTCCAGAGATTTCTGGCGTTTCCGTATATAGTGCAGGAACAGTCAGCCTTATGAGGAATGGCAAGACACTTTGTTTCTTCAGAGCTCACGCCGTTCAAAGCAAATACACTCTGTCTCTCGCAGAAATTGCAGTCTTTTGAGTTCTGTCCGCAGCAGCAGAAATCTGATTGCATCCAGGGCACCATGCCCTCGCTCTGCACCATAAGTGCCGTACCTGTTCCCTCAAGAACTTCGGAACACTGCATTATCTCCTCGGAAGAAAGCTCATGGGACATGAAGATACCGTCGCAGTAAGCAGTTGCAGCCTTGAGCGAATCAGAACTGTAAATATTGGCTGCTGCTGAAACATATTTCTTAAGTCCCGTTTCCCTGTATTTCTTCGGATCCTCGAAAAGCTTGGATGTAAGAACTGCAGTAAAACTGTCTTTCAATTCTTTCTTAAGGATATCGATCGTATTATCTATTACTTTCTGCATCTTATCATGGTAAAAGTCAGGCAGCATCAGACACAGTTCTGCTCCCTGCTCCTTGATGAAAGATACTATCTTGTTTCTTAATTGCTGATTGCAAAGATCATAAAGACTGAAACAGTAGATGTCGGCTCCGGCTGCGATAGAGTCCTCGTAGAGCCTTACCGTAGGATAGGTGTACATCGTAAGGTTCCTGCCTTCAGAAGTACCTTCAGTCTTAGTGACAGGCTCGATCTTAAGATCAAGATCTCTCTTGAAACGTTTGGAAACCTTTTCTTCAAGGCTTCTCAGGTTCTCTCTTCTCATCTCGTTGATGAAGCTTATCGGGCAATAAAGTTCAAGATCGCCTTCAGTTCTGACCTCAATAACTTTGAAAGGCGTATCGAGAGTCTTTCGAAGCTGGGCATCGATCCTGTCAGGATCAACAGGAGAACCCTGATAATCAGAAGGAAGAGAAATCACGGTCGAGGACTTTACACCTGCGGAAAGACCGTCTGTAACGGTTGTAACAAGCGATACTGAGCTTCCCTTGAGAGAAAGTGTCATCTTGACAGGCGTGCGTCTGTAAAGATCCTTGGCAACAGGCTCATTGTGATTCATCAGGAAAACTTCCATACCTGGTTCTATCTTCCTGAACATGTCCGGATGAAGTCCCTTAACGTCAAGGTGATCAGGGTATTCTGTGAGCTTTCCTATCGGGAATGAACATACTTCAAATGTTCTGTTCTTTCTGATCGACAGATAATCACCCTTCGAAGGTACGGGAAGATTCCTGCCGAAGCTTAAGCGTATCTCACCGCTTCCTCTGTCGGTCCTGATAACCTTTCCGATGAGAAATCCGTATTTTCCCGGGTATTCACCGGAAAGCAGACTGCTGTCTTTGTTACCTGACAAAGACTGTGTCGTATAGCTTCCTCCCCTGTTGAAATTGATCAGGAGGTCCTGACGAAGCCTTCTTTTAAGCTGATCATCAAGAGCTCCGTCATAGTAAGCGTCGATCATGGTTCGGTACGCAGAAACGCAGGATCTGACGTAGCTGATATCCCTCATCCTTCCCTCGAGCTTTAATGACGCGACTCCTGAATCAATAAGCCTTCCTATGTAATCAGTGACGTCTCTGTCCTTGGGAGAAAGCAGATGCCCTTTGCGTAGCTTTAAACCGTCGTTTAGGAGTGTATACTCTTCCCTGCACGGCTGGGCACAGGTTCCCCTGTTGCCTGATCTTGTGCCGCTCTTATTCATCGCAGAGAAAAGGCAGACGCCGGAAACGCAGACGCAGACGGCACCGTGAGCGAAAACCTCAGTATCCATACCATACTTGGCGGCTTTGGCGGTCTTTGAAGCGATCTCATCCATTGTCAGTTCTCTCGGAAGGACAATACGGTTGACTCCGAGTTTTGAAAGATTGTAAAACTCATCTTCAGAAAAGACATTCATCTGTGTGCTCGCATTGATTAGCACATCAGGAAAAGCCTTTGCAAGCTTAATAAGCACAGCTGTATCGGCAATAATAAGTCCGTCCGTACCAAGTTCGACCGCCCTTGCTACCTCCGGCAGAAATTCATCGAACTCCATGTCGTTCATAAGGGTGTTTACGGTCAGATATACCTTGGAAGAACGTGCGTGAGCATAGTCCAACGCTTCTTCCAGGCTGTTCAGATCCAGGTTGTCCGCATTGACACGCGCATTAAAACGTCCAAGGCCGCAATATACGGCATCTGCTCCCATGTCCACGGCAGCCTTGAGTATCTCAAGATTTCCCGCGGGAGCAAGTAATTCAATCTTTTTTCTCATTGTCTTTAATGTGTGAGAACAATATGCTCTTTCCGATTGAAGATCTGTCAGCCAATTCTTCCATAGGTGTGGGATCAGGCTTTTTTACATTATCTTCATTGAGCTTATCCTTCTGCTTGTAGTACATCAGTTCTGTCTTAAGGGCATTGTTCTCGGCTCTAAGACTGATAAGCCTGTCACAAGCCTCAAAGAGCGACATGATAGCAGTCTTCAGCGAAGCGATGTATGGATTGTTATCACGTGTTTCCTTATAGATCTCGTCTGCCAGGTCGCCGACCTTGCGTATCCTGTCAGGTGATGCATCTTCGCTCCTTACGATGTAGGATATACCGCCGATAGTGATCTGGGCGCTCTCTTCTTCTTTCTGTTTGTCTTCGTTTGCACGATAATCACGCGCAGCGATCTTGTCTTCTAAGGTCTGGACCTTCTTCTCCGTAACGGTCTTGGCTTTGATCTCGCCCTTATAAAGCTGCTTGTATTCAACTATTCCGGAATCTGACTTGGATCCCTTCCTGCCGGAACCGTCAGTATACTTGCCAAGAATGCTCGAGTTAGATTTTCTCATAAGAATGATACCCTCTGTCGCGTAATAACTAATTATAACATTTTATTTTAAAGCATTAGTTTAAAGTCTCATACAGCGTCCTGAATTCACAAGGTTCAAGTACCTCTGCCCTGACACCCTTTTCGTAGCCGTTATCAACGATCCAAGCATTGAATCTGTCAGCATCAAAACCCTTGAGGTTATTAGATAGAGTCTTGCGCCTTTGCATGAAGCACTTCTTAATGAAGTTCATCAGATCCTTATCAGGCCTGTCAGCTCTGCAATCGAAGCTGATCACCGCTGATGTGGTACGGGGCTGAGGAACGAAAGCCGTTCCGGGGACTTTCATCTCTACTTGAATGCCGCCATATAATTCGGAAACCACTGCCAACGGGCCATAACTCTTGGTGCCTGATTTACACAGTATCCTGTCCAAAGCGGCTTCTTCGACCATATAGACGATCTTTCTGGCGTTTACCGCTTCCTCAAAAACCTTCATCATGATGTCGGTCATTATGTAGTAAGGCAGATTACTTATTACTACATCGATCTTCTCAGCGCCGTAATCCTTAAGTTTTAAGAAATCAGAATCGATTATCTCTGTATCAGGATAAGCACCTCTTAAATAGCTAACGAGACGTTTATCTATCTCTACGCACTTGAGATCGATATCCATGCCGGTAAGATACTCAGTTAGCGCGCCTATGCCGGGACCGATCTCAAGGACGGTATCACCCGGCTTGATCCCGGCGGCATCGATAATGCCTTCGATAACTCCCTCATCACAAAGGAAATTCTGCCCGAAGCCGGCTTCAGGCAGAATATTGTGATCCTTCATTATCTGTAAGACTTTATCTTTCGTCATCAGAGGAAGTAAGCGACACCCGATTCAAAGATCTTCTGATCCTTCGGACCTGGGATGTTGCCGCAAAGATCGATGTCATATCTTTCGGAATGTCCCATCTTACCGAATACTCTTCCGTCAGGAGAAAGCAGACCTTCAATGGCGCAGACGGAACCGTTCGGATTGAACTGCGTATCCTTTGCAGCATTGCCGTTGAAATCAACATAACATGTAGCGATCTGTCCGTTTCTTGCGAGCTTTTCGACAAGTTCGGTGCTGCAGGCGATCTTACCTTCACCGTGTGAGATCGGAATCTCATAGACTTCACCGGGTTTTACGCCGGCAAGCCAGGGGCTGTTGTTGGACATGATCTTTGTAGCGACGTACTTGTTCTGGTGACGGCCGATATTATTGAATGTCAGCGTCGGAGAATCATCTGTCATATCGCGGATATCGCCGAACGGTACAAGACCAAGCTTGATAAGAGCCTGGAAGCCGTTGCAGATACCGAGCATAAGACCGTCTCTGTTGTTGAGGAGGTCAGAAATGGAATCTGCAATACCGCTGTTCCTGAAAGAAGCTGTAATGAACTTACCGGAACCTTCAGGTTCGTCACCTGCGGAGAAGCCGCCGGGGATCATTACGATATTGGCTTCATGTATCTTCTTGGCAAGTTCTGAGAAAGATTCATTGATGTCGTTCTGATTCCTGTTACGGATTACGAAAACATCAGCCTGAGCGCCTGCCCTTTCGAATGCCCTTGCGGTATCGATCTCGCAGTTTGTTCCCGGGAATACGGGGATGACAACTTTAGGCTTAGCGCCCTTGAGAATTCCGGGAGCGGCCTTGAATGTCTTGTCTGCAGAGAATTCTTTGATCTCGAGAGGCATAACCGCATCAGCAGCTTTTGTCGGGAAGATCCTTTCGAGCTTGCCTTCATATGCTTCAAGTGCTTCAGCGATATCAAGGGATTCACCGTTCCAGCTGAACTTGCCGGAATCATTGGTTGTTCCTACGAAGAAGCCGCCTGCCATTTCAACCTTGTCGACAGCATTAGAATCGTTAGGGATGGCAACGATGATGGTACCCATCTTTCTCGAAAAGAGATCATTAAATGAGAGCTTACCTGAGAAATCGAAGCCTAATTCGTTACCGAAGCACATAGCCGCAACTCTTGATGCAAGACCTGCTGATCTGACTACTGCAGCATTCTGTACCTGTCCCCTGTCCTCAAGTTCCTTAACGGACTTAAATACTCTTAATACGTGATCCTTCTTGTAGAAACCCATACCGTTCCTTGCGCAGGAAAGCATATAAAGCTTCTGACCGGCACCCTTGAGGGTTGCGGAAATGATCTTGTCTGTCTTGGACATACCGACAGCAAAGCTGACGAGCGTCGGAGGTACATGGATATCGTTGAAGGTTCCGCTCATGGAATCCTTACCGCCGATAGCGGCTGTACCGAAATCAAGCTGAGCCCTGTATGCACCAAGGAGAGCGCTGAGCGGCTTGCCCCATGTTGAAGGCTCGCCCATTCTCTCGAAATATTCCTGGAATGTGAGTCTGGCCTTTGAAGGATCAACACCCATGGCAAGAAGCTTTAACAAGCTCTCAACCACAGCGTGATAAGAACCTGCGAACGGGCTCCACTCTGTGTAATACGGATCGAAACCATATGCCATTACTGAGCAGTCCTTTGTATAGCCCTTGTCGAGCGGGAGCTTTGCAGCCATACCTTCCTCTGGTGAATTCTGCATTCTTCCGCCGTAAGGCATAAGGACGGTTGATGCACCGATAGAAGAGTCAAATCTCTGAATGAGCCCCTTACGTGAGCAGCCGTCGAGAGATGAGAGTGTTCCCTTGAGTGAAGATGCGAAATCTCCGTCAACGACACCGTCTGCCTTCTTGTCGAGATATACCTCGCCGGTGGCAGGCTTAACGACAGCCTCGGTAAACTGGCTGGCACCGTTTGTATCGATAAATGAACGGGGAAGGTCAACAATTGTATTGCCATTCCAGATCATCTTCATAGAAGGTTCTTCCGTAACCTCAGCAACAACGGTTGCTTCGAGGTTCTCCTTCTCTGCAGCTGCCATGAACTTGTCGAGGTCATTAGGATGAACAACTACTGCCATTCTCTCCTGTGACTCTGAAATAGCGATTTCTGTACCATCGAGGCCTTCGTATTTCTTCGGTACAGCGTCGAGATTGATACGGAGTCCTTCTGCGAGCTCGCCGATAGCAACGGAGACGCCGCCTGCACCAAAGTCATTACATCTGATGATGAGCCTTGTAACTTCGGGATATCTGAACAGTCTCTGGAGTTTTCTCTCTGTCGGAGGATTACCCTTCTGAACTTCGGAACCGCATGTAATAACGGATTTTGTATCGTGAGCCTTGGACGATCCCGTAGCACCGCCGATACCGTCCCTTCCCGTTCTTCCGCCGAGGAGGACAACGATGTCACCGGCCTGAGGTCTTTCTCTTACGATATTGTATGCCGGAGCAGCGCCGACTACTGCGCCGATCTCCATTCTCTTTGCGACATATCCGGGATGATAGAGTTCATCAACCTGGCCGGTAGCAAGTCCGATCTGGTTGCCGTAAGCTGAATATCCTGCAGCTGCTGTACGAACCAGCTTCTTCTGTGAAAGCTTTCCCTTGAGCGTAAGGGATACGGGTACAGTCGGATCGCCTGCGCCTGTAACACGCATTGCCTGATATACATAGGATCTTCCCGAAAGAGGGTCTCTGATAGCGCCGCCAAGGCATGTGGCTGCGCCGCCGAAGGGTTCGATCTCAGTAGGATGGTTATGAGTCTCGTTCTTGAACATGAAGATGTAATCTTCTTCCTTGCCGTCAACTTCGATCTTAACCTTTATCGAACAAGCATTGATCTCTTCTGACTCATCCAGATCATCGAGCTTACCGTCCTTCTTGAGCTTCTTTGCAGCAAGAGTTGCAAGATCCATAAGGCAGACAGGCTTCTTGGATATCCTTTCGCCGTAAACGTCCTCACGATTAGAAAGGTAATCGGAGTATGTCTTCTTTATCTCTTCAGTAAGCTCATCATCACCGTCAAACTTGACATCAGTGAGCTGTGTAAGGAATGTGGTGTGACGGCAATGGTCAGACCAATATGTATCGAGAACCCTTATTTCAGTTACTGTAGGCTGTCTTCCCTGTTCATTGAAGAAATCCTTGACAAACTTAATGTCCTCAAAACTCATGGCAAGACCCATGCCGTTCCTTAAAGCCTTGAGTTCTTCATCGCTCATGGATGTGAAGTTGTCTATTGTAGGAACAGTTGTGGGAATATCATATTTGTCTACAAGGGTATCAGGCTTTGCAGAAGAAGCTTCCCTGGCTTCAACGGGATTGATGAGGTAACCCTTGATCTTCTCCTTGTCTTCTTCAGTAACCTTTCCGTAGAAAGCAACGATCCTTGCACACTTGATGAGAGGCCTCTCCTTCTGTGTAAGGAACTGGATGCACTGTGCTGCTGAATCAGCTCTCTGGTCGTACTGGCCGGGAAGTGATTCTATGATAAGCACGTATGCAGCATCCGAAAGATCGACTGTCTCGTCAGAAACAGTATCTACAGGAGGTTCGCTGAAGACGACTGTCTTAGCTTTCTCGTACTCTTCGTCCGTGATGCCTGATACATCGTAGCGGTTGATGACGCGTACCTTTTCGATGCCGGTGCATTCAAGGTCATACTTTACGTCGTGGAGGATACCGCCGGCCTCAACGTTGTAACTCTCTTTTTTCTCTGACAGGACTCTTCTGACGTCGCTCTCGTTCATGGGAATCTCCTTAATTAAATATTATCTGCGCTTTTTGCAAGCATTTCCGTGTTGTACTTCAGGAATCGCTCAAGACCCTCGCTGTCCAAAGACCCGTGGGCGAGCTTTGCCTGATCGTATATATGCTGAGCAAGACGGTCTGCCTGCTCTTTCTTGGTGCCCATACCCTCAAGTGCTTCGAGCTTGGTGATGAGCGGGCTGTCTGTATTGACGACCAGTTCCTCTGTTTCGGGGAACATCTCATCCATCTCTTCGGGTGACATGTTGTTCATGGCCATCATTTTCTCATACTGTGAACGCATTTCCTTCATACGGCGGTTGTGTTCAGCTTCTCTGATGAGCGCGGGCATGGATTCGGCACCCATCTCCTGTGCGAATACGTTAAGTTTGTCGTTGCCGAGCGCAGATCTGAAGAAGTCCTTGAGCTTGTTTTTGGTCTCTTCATCGGACTCCTTGCCGGAAAGCTCGGAATCTACTCTCTGGAATCTGTTCTCGGGCTTCTTGTATTCATGGAAAGACATGAAGTTGTTGTCGATCTCTTCGTTCATCACGATGACATCGAAGCCGTCCTTCCTGCTCATTTCGACATAAGCGGCCTGAGCCTTGGGATCTGTAGTGTATCTGATTTCCTTATGATCACCGGATGTGAGTTCTTCGATTGTCTTGAACTTTCCGTCAACTGTCTTAAACAGGCAGATGCCCTCAACTTTCTCGTAGAACTTCTCCTCCTTCATCATTCCGTATTTAACGAATACAGATATATCGGACCAATACTTCTCGTAATCCTCACGCTGCTTCCTGAAAAGATCGTTCAGCTTATCGGATACCTTCTTGATGATGTGTCCCGAAAGCTTCTTAACGTATTCATCCTGCTGGAGCGCGGAACGTGAAACGTTGAGCGGGAGATCAGAGCAGTCAAGGCAGCCCTGGAGCAGGAACAGGAAATCAGGAATGATCTCCTCGATATTATCAGCTACGAAGATCTGATGATTGTAGATCTTGATCCTGCCTTCAAGAGACTGATATACATTGTCAGTCTTCGGGAAATAGAGGATACCCTGAAGCGTGAAAGGATAATCCATGTTGAGATGGATCCAGAACAGCGGATCCCTTCCGTCATTGAAAACGCTGTGATAGAAGGACTTATATTCATCCTCGGTACAATCGGAGGGTTTCTTTGTCCAAAGAGGGCTCTTGTTGTTGACCGGAAGATTCTTGATAGGCTCTTCTGTGTATTCCTCGCCCTTCTCTTCCGCTTCCTTCTTCCTCTTGGCTTCTGACTCCTCGTGAAGCCTGTCAGCTTTTGTGTCTACGAAATAGATATCAGCGGGAGCGAAATAGCAGTATTTGCGGAGAGTCATTCTGATAGTTGCTGAATCGAAGATCTTGATCGCCTCTTCAGAAAGCTTGAGCGTAATGACTGTTCCCCTTTCCTTCTTGTCGGAAGAAGAAATCTCATAGTCCATTCCGTCAGCTGACTTCCAGGTAACTGCCTCGGATCCTTCAACAAAGCTCTTCGTATCAATGGTTACTTCATCGGACACCATGAAAGCCGAGTAGAAACCGAGACCGAAGTGACCGATGATACCTGACTTATCAGTGGATTCCTCCTGGTACTTGGTAACGAAATCAAGAGCTCCGGAGAACGCAATCTGATTGATGTACTTCTCAACTTCCTCTTGTGTCATGCCGATTCCGTCGTCGCAAAATGCGAGTGTCTTGGCATCGTCATCGTAAATGATCTTTATGGAATAATCTGCCTTGGGATCAGCACCTTCTTCGGCCTTTCCAAGTTCCGCAAGACGTCTGTGCTTAGAGATAGCGTCAGCACAGTTCGAGACCAGTTCTCTTACGAATATGTCCTTATCCTCGTAGAGCCACTGTCTGATTACCGGAAAAATGTTCTCGGTCGTAACCGAAACCTTTCCTTTCATTGTTTCCATTTATTTCACCTCCAAATGTTTTGCAATGTATTCATCCGTATATCCCGCATAAGCCTCGGAGATCATGGCAAGAAGCGGATCCGATACGGAATCGAAAGTATTGTCATCTATATAAGTGACAGGAAGTATATCAAAAGGTGTGCTGCTCACGAAAACGGCAGCGTTGCCGCTGATGAGTTCATCCATAGTGAACATGCCCTCATGAAGCTCAAGACCTGATCTTCTCAAAGCCTCAATGACACGTCTTCTGGTAATGCCTATAAGAATCTTATCATCGGGAGCAGAATATACTTTGCCGTTCATAATGACAAAGAGATTAGACATGGAGCCTTCGTAAAGCTTTCCCGAATTATCGCTAAGGACAAGTTCAAAAGGCTTGCCGTGTTCATTGCCTGTCTTGAACTTCTCATTTACGGTATTCTTATAATCACCGCGGAAGATCTTGAGATTCGGAGTCTGTCTCTCCCATTTGAGAAGACTGGTGTTGATGCCCTTCTCGAACATTGATCTGTCAGGCATGTTCACATCGACCAGATGTATGAGAAGATGATCCTTGGTAAGGACTATACGGATATTACCTTCTCCGTTGAAACCGATCTTCTTAAGATATTCATAAGCCTTATTGGAGATTGCGTCTGTATCGATAGGAAAATCCTCGAGACCTGCGACAGACTTTGTAAGCCTTGTCATATGGTCCTCTAAAAACAGCAGCACGCCCTTCTTAATCCTGACAGTCTCATAATATGTCCTGTCATCAGTCGGTTTGGAAAGCTCATCAGCCTTCAAAGACACGACATTATAATAAGCGCCGTCAAAGAAAAACTCATTTCCTGACGGGTGCTCCATCAAAGGATATGCCATCTGATTATCTCCGATTGAATTTTAGAATATTATCCATAAAGAATTGTAACTAAAAAAGGCTGTTTTTACAAAACGAGGTCCTCAAAAACATGCACAAAAAAACGAATAATATATTTACTTGTTTTATTTAGGGGCGAACTTTACAATAAAGCCTATTGACTGAACGGTTAACTAAGAGTAATATGTCGTCAGTTTATACAATGTTTTGCATAATTATTCGTTTAGGAGGCATCTTATGGCAAAAGAAAAGTTCTTGCTTGCATACTCAGGCGGTCTGGACACATCCATCATCATTCCCTGGCTTCTTGAGCACTACGATTGCGAAGTTATCGCTTACTGCGGAGAAGTCGGCGTAGGCGTCGATAACGACTACCTCAAGGCTAAGGCTCTCAAGTGCGGTGCTACAAAGTGCTATGTTGAGAACATCGAGGATGAGTTCGTTTCCGATTTCGTCTATCCTACACTCAAGGCTAACGCTGTATACGAGGGTAAATATCTCCTCGGTACTTCTATGGCACGTCCTCTCATTGCTAAGCATTTCGTTGATGTAGCTCGCAAGGAAGGCTGCACGACTATCGTTCACGGCTGCACCGGCAAGGGCAACGACCAGGTAAGATTCGAGCTTTCCATCAAGGCTCTTGCTCCTGATATGAAGATCCTCGCTCCCTGGAGGATCTGGGACATTAAGTCTCGTGATGAGGAGATCGACTACGCTGCAGCACACGGTATCGAAGTTCCTGTTACAAAGGAGAACAATTATTCCAAGGACGAGAACCTCTGGCACCTCTCACACGAGGGTATGGACCTTGAGGATCCCGCAAACGAGCCTAACCTTGATAAGATCCTTGAACTCATGGTATCTCCCGAGAAGGCACCTGATACTCCTACATACGTTACCATCAAGTTCGATAAGGGTATTCCCGTTGAAGTCGATGGCCAGAAGCTCGCTCCTGCCGATCTTCTCAAGTACTGCAACAAGGTTGCTGCAGCTAACGGCGTAGGTATCGCTGACATAGTTGAGAACCGTCTCGTAGGCATGAAGTCACGTGGCGTTTATGAGACTCCCGGCGGAACACTTCTTTTCGCTGCTCACAGAGAGCTCGAACTCCTCACGATCGAGCGCGATACTCTCCACTACAAGGATCTTGTATCCCAGAAGTTTGCTGAGCTTGTTTACTATGGTCAGTGGTTCCACCCTCTCAGAGAAGCTCTCTCCGCTTTCGTTGACGATACAGAGAAGACCGTTACCGGCGAAGTCAAGATGAAGCTCTACAAGGGCAACTGCACACCTGCAGGAACAAAGTCTGCATTCTCTCTCTACGATCCTGAGATCGCAACATTTGAGGCTGACGATGTTTACAATCAGGCTGATGCAGGCGGATTCATCAACTGCTTCGGTCTCCCGATGAAAGTCAATGCTGCTATGAAAAAGAAGAACGGTCTTCTTTGATCTCATAAAGTACTGAATCATAAAGGCTGCTTCATTATGAGGCAGCCTTTTCTATTGCAAAAATAATGCCTCCGTTTTTTACCGGAGGCGTTTATTCTTGAATTGCTAAAAAGGATCAAACGTTAAGTTCTACATCATCTACTGCAAGATCCGCTTCATGAGCCTTGAGCAGAAGTTTAACGCACTAATTAAGGAAAGCATCTACCAGTTCAGAACATATAAAGAAA
>X424_Quagga__coassemble_56_pt1 | contig 15768 bp, 23 predicted proteins | sample X424_Quagga__metabat2_low_PE_008 | metagenome-assembled genome bin X424_Quagga | reverse complement strand
CCGGATCAGGCTTTTTGACAGTTTCCCTTGCGACAGACCGAACATTATAAAACGCCATAAAGATTCCCTCATTCCATAAGCAAGGCTTACTGTTCCGCCTTGGTATAATGCTTTACACGACTGCATTATACTCCCAATATTTGCGATAATTCACACCGGTTGTTAAGCGGTCAATCTACCGTTCCTTCTTATAGAACGTAAACCCGTCCTCCACCTTGACCTTGCTGTAGCCAAGCTTCTGATAGAAAGCGTTTGTCCTTACATTCCACTCAGGCGTATCAAGGTTGAATTCCCGGATATCAGGGAAATTATTCTCGATGCATTGCATAAGAAGGAGGCCGTATCCTTTTCGATGATGGAAGCTGTCGATGAAGATCCTTCCGACATAAAGGCTGAGGTTCTTCTCGTCCTCGAAAAGGAGCGCCCCGCCGACAATTTCTTCGTTGACCTCAGCCTGGTACAGATGGCCTTCTTCCGCCATCTGCCGATGCCACGCGAGCGAATCGTAATCAGGCGGGCAGTCGCCTTCAACCCCGCCGACCGCCGTATCGGTCCGAAAGGCCCGGATCGACATCTCGACGATCTTTCCGATCATGTTATACTCAGCTTTCTTTAGTTCCATAAACACGTCCTCCACATTGTCATCTTAATTATCATCATACTTGAATTTGCGCAGGATTTGGCATTCATTCCATCCTCGATAAGTATCTCAGGCTGGTAAGAGATCCGAAGCTTGCGACAGTGCTATGATTAATACTGGAAATAAATAAATGCTATAGGTGAACTTTATGATCGAATTACCTGAAGCTCTATGCTTGGCAGAACAGATGAAGAAACAACTGACGGGAAAGAAGGTCGCAGGCGTTTTGCCGCCGACCAAGCCACACAAGTTTACATGGTTCAGTTCTGCTCCGGAGGAATACGGGAAGCACCTTCAGGGAGCTTCAGTCAGCGGGGCACGGGGCTTTGGGATCTATGCGGAGATTCTCTTTGATAACGGTCAGTTACTGGCCTTGAACGATGGCGTGAGCCTTCGACTGACAGAGACTGAAGGGTTCAAGGGCGACTATCAGCTTAAGATCGATTTTGAGGATAAGACGTCGTTGGTCATTTCGGTGGGGATGTACGGCGGGATCTACCTGCATTCGGGTGATTACGATAATGAGTACTATGTTAAGAGCAGGAATGCGGTCTCTCCGTTCTCGGAGGATTTCAGATCTTACTTTGACAGGCTGCTGAGAGAGCAAGGATACTATCAGCGCAAAGGCGCTGCTTGCGACTGAACAGCGCATACCGGGGGTTGGCAACGGAGTTCTTCAGGATATTCTTTTCGCTGCGGGGATCAATCCGCGCACAAAGCTTAAGGAATTGAGCCTGGAGAAAAGAGAGCTCCTGTATTGCAAGATAGTCGAGACCTTGAAGACCATGAAGGATAAGGGCGGACGCGATACCGAGAAGGATCTGATGGGCCGGCCGGGCGGATACAAGACGATCATGTCGAAGAACGGGCTTATAAGCGGATGCCCGGTTTGCGGCTCTGATATCACGAAAGAGAATTTCCTTGGCGGTACGGTCTACTATTGCCCGAAGTGCCAGCCGAGATGAGTGAATATTTGATGATAATTAAGCGTTAAAGCTCAAGTTCATAGAGATAGAAATCGTTTCCCCACAACTTATCCTGACCGACATTCACGAAGCCGAAATGCCTGCAAGTATTCTGTGCGGGAATGTTCATGGTTGCAACTGAAATGTGCACGCAACTAAGCCCGCGGCTTCGCATGATATCCAAATCCTTGGTAAACAATGCCATGACAGGGAAGAGCTTTCTGTTTTTGGCAAGGTATTTCTCAGAGTACATCCTTTCAGCTGTATCGATCATTTTATCAGACGTTACTTCTTATTCATCATGCTGTTCATCTTGTCCACTTTGGTCTTGACCGAGATGAATATGATGAACCAGATTACCGCGAAGAGCGCGAGGAATATCAGTGTGAAGACGGGTATCGCCTTAGCAGGGATCCAGCCGTTCAGAAGGTAGAATCCGAGATAATCGATATAGAGTACTGACATCTGTATCAGGGCTGCGAACGGCTTTGGCAGGCTCTCGATCTCATAAACTATGGAAACTCCGGCCGCGATGAATGCCATTATCGTCATTGAGATGATCCCGATCACAACTTCATTCACGTCGAGAGTCGTTATGGCTCCGGCTTTCTTCAGGCAAGCCCATACGAGCGCCGTGATCACCGGGCCGCCGCATGCGAACATCGCACCTCTTCTGCAAAATGAAATAATATACTTTCTCATAATCCATATCTCCTTCTGAGTTCTGCAAAGCATCTTCTTGAGATGCATTCCACATAGCCGCTCTCGAAAACCGCATCCACGGCACCTGACAGCTGTACCTTGAACCGCTTGACCCTTTTCAGATTAGCGATCGCCGATTTGCTGATTTTCTCGTAGTTCCCGGGGAGCGATTCCTCCAGCTCATACAGTCGTTTGCGGACGAGATATTTCTCACCGGTCCGGTACACTGCAAAGGTCTTCTCGTTCTCGACTACAAAACATTCAATCTCGCTATAGTTCGCCAACGTGATCTCGTCGTCCTTGTATATTGCGATCTGGTCTGTCAGATTGTCCTGCAGGACCAGCCGTTCTATCTCATCAATGACGGGAGTACGCTCGTGAACAGTCGCTGTCACTTCCTCACGGCAATTCTTGTCGATGACCAACTTGAAAAGCATCTCAATCACCTCCGATGTTCAAATACTACACGATAGTTCCGTCGCTGTCACAAGATTCCGGCATTCGGCAGGATTTGTAAGGTGAACGGTATACTTGCTGTATAATCTGATAAATACAATTCGGAGGAATTGCAATGGACATGCAGAATATAGTGCCGAAGTTAGATATAAAGGAATTGCGTGACGGACTTTACCGCATTGATGACAGCGGCCTTTCCAAGTGTTTCCTGATCGTCGGGAGCGAGAAGGCTTGCCTTATCGATACTGCAAATGGTCTTAACGATCTTGGTGCAGCAGTTCGTGAACTGACCGATAAACCCATCATTGTCATTAATACTCACGGTCATCCGGACCATATGATGGGCAATTACTGCTTCGATCATGCATATATGAATTCGAAGGACTGGGACTTTGTAAATGATTTTCTTAAAGCCCCCTTGGCTGTTGCCTTAATCAAAGAGAAGGGTTTGTTTTTCCCGGTACCCCGGGACATCAACGAGGGGGATGTTTTCGATCTCGGCGGAAGAACACTTGAGATATATGCGCTTCCCGGCCATTCGGAGGGAAGCATCGTGCTTCTCTGCCCGGAAGAACGTCTCCTGTTTACGGGCGACAGCATCAATCACCATCTCTGGCTCCAGTTTGACGGATGCCCTTCCATTGAAGAAAACCTCGAAATACTTGAGAGTAAATCTTGGCTTATGGAGAAAGCTGATTACATCCTTCATGGTCACGGCGACGGCTATGATGATATCTCGCTTGTCACATATCTCAAGGAAGCGCTTAAAGAGATCATTGACGGTAAGACAGACTCTGACGAGGAGATAGAATGGGCGCCGGGTCAGAAGTGCATGCGTCACAATTTCAGAGTACCCGAAGATAAGGAATTCAACTGTATTGACAGTTTAGTCCTATATCAGAAAAATAACATCCGCAAGCAGAATGGTTAAAGGCGATCAAGAGATAATAATGACAATTAATAAACAGAAGATATTCTATTTAGTCACGATCATAGTTGTACTTACCGCGCAGATATTCGCAGTAGGTATATGGCCGAGCGTATATGAGCATATGTGCAAAAACAGGTCAGATGATGAGATGGCCGCACAGATAGACAGCAATGCGTACATTCAGGACGCTGCCATTAATGTTATCAGAGTAACTGAGTCGGAGGGTCAGACATCATGGTCTGACGGAGCGAGCGGCATCATATTTGGGAAGAAAGGCGATACCTACTATGCGCTGACCGCCTATCATGTCATTCATAGCGGTGAAGAAGGCTATTTTTGCGTCCGCACCTCGAAAACACCAAGCCGCGACGGTTACGGGCCCGACCGGAACCCGGAGTATTATTCATTAATGCCAAAGGCCAAAGTGGAATTCGAGAATGAAGCGTCTGATCTTGCAGTAATCTCCTTTGAGTCTGAGGATGAACTTGCGGCTGCAAAGATATCTGCGGATACGGTAAAAAAGGGAGATAAGATCGCGGTGATCGCAAATATTCCCGGCGAGAGTTTCTTTTCGCTGAAGTACGGAAAAATAAGCACCGCACGGCTGACTGATTTCAAGGCAGATGACTATCAGTCAACAAATAAGGTCGTTAAGCATAGCGTGTATACTACTGAGGGCGGCAGCGGTGCTGCGGTCTTCAACAAGAGCATGGAGATCTGCGGGATCAATATCGGAGGAAAAAGTGATGTTTTCGGCCGGTTCAAACACAGCGTCATGATACCGGGAGATCAGATAAGTCAGACCATTGATATGTGGAGAACCCGTGATAATTGAACATATTAAGAACAATCAGTTAAAAGAGAAACAGACGGTTTTCAGGGTGGTATAATCAGTTTGATAAGATCTTAAAAAATATAGAGGCATGAATATGGAAAGTCCTGGCGGAAAACTGCGATCGATCTATGAAAGAATAGATGGGGATTATGACTCTATCTGCAAAAGATTCTCGAAAGAAGAGAAGGTAATGAAGTATCTTTGCAAGTTCGCAGCAAGCAAAGACTATCTGGAGCTTGAAGAGGCATATAAGAACCTTCGGTATGAGGACATTTTCAGGAGCACGCATAATATCAAAGGCGTGGCTGCCAATCTCGGATTTACCGAACTCTTTAACAAATGCGATACGCTTTGTGAGATGACAAGGGGTGGCGATCCCGGGACGGATATCTCCGGAAATGTCGACGAGATATCAGCTGCTTACAGGAAGGTTACTGACGCATTAAATGGAATGATCGAAGAGGGCATCTTGCAGTAAACCTATCGGGAAAACGTGAAGATAATGAAAAAGATACTTGTAGTTGATGACATGGAGATTAACAGAGACATTCTCGAGGGGATCCTCGAGGATGACTATGATGTGATCACTGCTTCCAATGGTGCCGAGGCACTCGAGGTGCTGAATTCCCGCGGAAATGAGATCTCACTCACGCTGCTTGATCTTACGATGCCTGTGGTAGACGGCTTCGGAGTTCTTGATGAGATGATCGCGAAGGATATGTTAAAGAGGATCCCCGTGATCATCATCACAGGTGAGAATTCGAATGACAGAGAAGAGAAATGCTTTAATTACGGTGTTTCTGACTTTATCAGGAAGCCCTTTGACGAGAGGATAGTTACACTTCGCGTAAAAAACGTCATAGACCTTTTCTCATATAAAAACGACCTCGAGGACAAGGTCAGGACTCAAAACGACGAACTTATCAAGCAATATGCAAAGTTAAAGCGACAGGCTGAGTACCTTGAGATAAGCAATCAGAAGATCATCGACATTCTCGGTACGGTTGTCGAGTCGCGTAATCTTGAGAGCGGACAGCACATTCAGAGGGTTAAGACATATACGAATATTCTGGCCTATTGTGTTATGACGGATTACCCGGAATATGGTCTTACACAGCATAAGATCGACGTCATGACATTGGCGAGCGCGCTCCATGATATCGGAAAGATCGCGATTCCCGACAGCATCCTTCTAAAGCCCGCCAGACTTACAACTGAAGAGTTTGAGTGCATGAAGACACATACAACAAAAGGTTGTGTCATTCTTCAGAATATTACGAATGCATGGGATGAGGAATACGCACAGATGAGCTATGACATCTGCAGGTATCATCACGAAAGATTTAACGGTAAGGGATATCCCGACGGACTTGTCGGGGATGATATTCCTATCGCGGCACAGATAGTATCGATCGCGGATGTTTATGATGCTCTGGTCAATGACAGGGTGTATAAGGATGCTTTTTCACATGAACAGGCGTTCAATATGATAGTCTCGGGAGAATGCGGCGTGTTCTCTCCGAAGCTTCTTGAGTGTTTCAAAAAATCAAGAAGAGAATTTGAAGAATTGGTGGATGACGTCTGAGAGAACACAACTGTAGTTAATTATTTTCAGGGGCGGGAACTATGCAGAATTATTCATACTCATTTGCCGGAATGCTGGCGATCATCCTTCACCTCATAGTTAACGGCAATATCCTGTTCAAAAAAACAGGCCCGAACAAGGCATATGTCAGCTACAGGAAGTTTTTGATTAGCGCGTTGTTGTATTACGTTACCGATGTGGGCTGGGGCGTTGCCGCAGAAACCCAGATCACGCTGTTACTGTATATCGATACATTCATATATTTTATTGCCATGGGCACGACCGTGATGTACTGGAACGGTTATGTAATCGAGTATCTCGACCGAAGAAATAACGTCGGCAAGCTGTTGAGGTTCATAGGAAACGGCCTGTTCATCGTGGAAATGATCGCACTCATCATCAATCTGTTTAATCCGATCTTCTTCTCCTTTGATGAAACCGGAGCTTATCAGACTGCTGTGTTCAGAGATGTATTCCTGTGGCTTCAGATACTGATGTTTATCCTGACATCTATAAATGTCGGTATCGAGGCATTAAGAAACGAAGGGCTTGTCAGGAAAAGAAACATTGCCATCTTCTTATTCGGAATCACGATGATAGTTGCGGTTATAGCACAGCAGCTCCTGCCGCTTTTCCCTATGTATGCGATCGGCCTGCTCATAGGTTGCTGCTTCATAAACACATTTGTTGTTGAGAATGAGAAAGAGTCGTTGAATCTCGAACTGGCTGAACAAAAAGAGACGGCTGAAAAAGCCAGTGCTGCAAAAACGCAATTCCTTTTCAACATGTCTCATGATATTCGTACTCCTATGAATGCGATCCTGGGATTTACCAGAATTGCAAAGAAACAGGTCGACACGCCGGCTGAATTGCTCAGCACGCTCAATAAAGTGGAATCATCCGGCAACCAGCTTCTGAATATCATCAACGATGTTCTGGAGATGAGCCGCATTGAGTCGGGCAATCTCCAGGTTGCTATCGAACCGGCAGACATGCTTCGGGATAATGAAGAGATCAATCCGATGATCGAGGCTCTCGCCGGCGAAAAGAATATCGAATACACGGTAGAAGTCGGGAAGATCACTGACAGATATGTGTTTGCTGATGTCAATCATATGAACAGAGTATTGACCAATATCGCCGTCAATGCGGTCAAATATACCCAGCCTGGCGGCAAAGTTAAGCTTAAGCTGGAACAGAAGGGCAGAACTGCCGATAACAAAGCGATCTTCAGTTTTACGGTTATTGACAACGGAATAGGCATGTCCAAAGAATTTCAGGAGCATCTGTTCGAGGAATTTTCGCGCGAGAAAACGGCGACTGTCAGCAAACAGCAGGGAACGGGACTCGGACTTTCGATCTCGAAACGCATTGTTGATATACTCGGCGGAACGATCGAGGTTGAGAGCGAGGTTGGACGCGGATCCACTTTTGTCATAACGATCCCGTTTGATATATTAAGCGCCGAAGAGATCAATGAGCATTTTAGCGGCAGCGAGTCTGCCGAAAATGTAAAGGAAAACCTTTCTTCATTCGCAGGAAAGAAGGTCCTTGTAGTCGAAGACGTCGAGCTGAACCGCGAGATCATTGTGGACATATTATTGGATTATGACTTTGAGGTGGAAGAAGCCGATGACGGCTCAGTCGCTGTAGACATAATAAAAGAAAAGGGCATAAGCTATTTCGATTATGTGCTGATGGATATTCAAATGCCGCAAATGGACGGATATGAGGCAACAAAGAAGATCCGTGAGTTCCAGAAGAACGGAGAGCACCTGCCGATCTTTGCCTTATCTGCCAATTCATTTGAGGAAGACAAGATACATTCGAAAGAAGCGGGAATGGATGAACACATTGCCAAACCCATCGATGTGGAAGAGCTGATAAGTTTATTCAGCAAGTATTCCTGACACTGAGGCCACGGACATTATCTCAAGTCTTCTGTCCGGTATATTTCTTTCTTACTGCCAGCACGCATATCACCAGGACTACCGGGAAACCGATGCCTGCCAGGATTCCGGTCTTGAGATCATCTCCCGCATGCTGTGAGACCGTGCCGACAATTGAAGGACCGAGCGCGCCGCCAAGATCTCCCGCGAGTGCCAGGAAAGCGAACATTGCCGTGCCGCCTTTCGGAAGGATTCGCGACGAGATGCTTATCGAACCCGGCCACATGATGCCGACTGCGAAACCGCAAAGCGCGCACCCTATAAGGCCGAAGATCGGTGCCTTCGTCAGGCCCGCGAGCAGGTAGCACGCGAGGCACATAAAGCCGGATGCCGTCATGAAAAGCGTAAGGTCGACTTTCTTTCCGTATTTCCCGTACCAGACACGGCTCAGACCCATGAGGATCGCGAATCCGCAAGGTCCTGCAAGATCACCGGTTTCCTTGGACACGTGCAAAGCTGATTCCGCGAAAGCAGATGCCCACTGCGCCATTGCAAGTTCCGAAGAACCGGCGCACACCATGAGCACGATGAACACCCAGAACAGCCTGTTACGCGCGAGCTGCCTCACGCCCATACCTTCACCGTTCTCCACCAGCGTTTCGATCGGACAGGTTAAGAAGTTATAGATGTTATATATAGGAACCAATGCCCACAGAACTGCCAGAACACGCCATTTCCCGATCCCGAAGATCCCGAAGAAAGCTGTCGAACCGAGAATTACGCCGACAGAACCCCAGCAATAGAAGGAATGCAGCAGGCTCATCATGCGGTCCTTATTCTCGAACGGACAGGCCTCGATAATGGGACTGACCAGCACCTCCGTGAGGCCGCTGCCGACAGCGTAGATGATCACGCTTGCCAGGATGCCCGAAAATGGCCTCGCCATGATCTCAGGAAGGAACGCGAGTCCCAGAAGACCGGCACCGGACGTTACTTCCGCGGCCACAACGCACGGCCTGTATCCTATCCGGTCAACTATCTTCACGCAGAAGAGGTCCACCATGAGCTGGGTGAAGAAGAACACTGTTGATATCAGTGCGAGCTTGGCAAAGGAAATGTTGTAAGTCTTATAGAACGTGATGTAAAGAAGCGGCGCAAAATTCGCACAGATCGCCTGTGTGACGAACCCCAGATAGCATGCACGCCTGGTCTTTTTGTAGTTCTTAGTCTTCATAAGATCGTTCCTTTGCAATAACTATATTATAGATATAAGCGGGGTGGTGTGCATTACCGGATCTTCATCAGCTGTTATGGAAACGGATTACCAAAATGGCCGGCTCGTTACTGAGCCGGCCACTTTGTCTGATGTGCGGTTGGGTTCGCCATCATTACGGGATCTTGTCGCATGTTGTGTACATAGTCCAGTCGTCACCGCAGATAGTAATAGTTCTTGATTCAGGATATCCGCGTGCGAGCATAACGCTGACCGTATGCATTCTCCTGGTCCAGAAGAGAGCGTAGCTTTCTTCATAGGATTTGACGAGAACGCCCATGTACCATGCCACGCCGCCGTCATCGGTGAAGAAATATCTCTGACCGGGTATGCCTTTGTACTTGCCGACATGACCGGTAAAGTGATAGGGACCGTTCTTGCCGGGCCTTGTGGTGCTGGAGTTATCTCCGCCTGCTACCATCTCGAGCTTCTGATCTTCGATCTGAGTTGTATCACATACAGTATTTTCCATATTCGTTATCTCCTTTTCAGATAGGTTTGGTTTTCTATGGATCGGTTACGTTCATCGATCAATCCATATAGAGATATAAGGTTACGGTATCACCGCTGAATTCACGTTCGCTGCTGAATTCTGAGCAATCCCAGCCGTTGTTGAGCAGCAGGAGGAAACGGTGTGTTCTCTCGGTTCCGAAAAACGGGATCCCGATGATCTCATTCTGCTTCTCCCAGGTCTTAAGCAATGTACCGTAGTACCATTCATCGAGATGGTCGAAGGTAATATAGTAGTTCTGTCCGACAACACCCTTGTACTTGCCTACATGGCCCGAGAAGACATGTCCATTTATCTTTCTTGTAGAATTATCTCCGCCTGCTACCATCTCGAGCTTCTGATCTTCGATCTGAACCTTTTCTTTTAAAGCTACATCAGTGTTTTTCATTTCATCTTCTCCTTTCGGGATGTTTTAATTTGTATCTGTTTATACGAACAAATTTTGGGGATGGCTACTGCCGAAAAATAAACAATGTGCATAATTTTGCGTTGCGAAACAAAAACGGACAGAACGCGTGCGTCTGTCCGAAGTGCCTGATCTTTATAAAGCGTCCGGTAAGGCGATCAGTTATCAGATGAACCCGATGAATAATCCTGCCACAACGGAAGTACCGATCACGATTATCGGATTTATCTTCTTATACAGCATAAATAAGAAAGTGATCAGCAGGACTGCTCCAAGAACAGATCGGGTATTCACGAAGTTCAAATTCGCCGATATCGAAAATGTTGACATGGCGGTAGTGACAAACGCTGAAGCGATAAGCCCTATCACAGCAGGCTTAAGGCCGCTCATACAGCCGCTGACAAATCTGCTTTTCTTGAACTTCTCGTATGTTTTGGCAACGATCAGAATGATGATAAAGGACGGAAGGATCACGCCAAGAGTGGCCAGAAAAGCGCCGGGCAGGCCGCCGGTTTTAAAGCCTACATATGTGGATATGTTCACGGCAAAAGGCCCCGGAGTGCTCTCGCTTATGCCGACAAAATTAATGATATCTTCCTGAGACATCCAGCCGTGAGCCAGCACTTCCTGCTGAACAAATGCCAGCATTGCGTAGCCTCCGCCAAAGGTAAAAGCTCCGATCTTCAGAAATGTCAGGAAGAGCTCCGGGTAGATCATGCTTTGTTTTTCCTCCCGAATTCCTGTGACAGGAATCCTATGAGCGCCGATGCACCTATTGCCCACAATACATTGATATGGAATATCGTGACCGCTACGAAACACATTATCATCAGCAAATAGCCGATAACCGTTTTCGGGCACTTCGAAAACATGGTGATCACGGCTTTCAGGATCAATGCCAGGACTGCTATGCGGATTCCCCAGAACGCATCCTGAACATACTTGTTATCACTGAAGTTCGTAAACAGCACCGCGATCAGTGAAGTGATGACAAAGGAGGGAATGGTAACACCCAGAGTTGCAGCAATTGCGCCCTTTATGCCATTTACTTTGTAACCCACATACGTGGCTGCATTTATCGCTATCGGTCCCGGTGTTGATTCCGCTATTGCGACCACATCCAGAAGTTCTTGTGTTTCCATCCACTTTTCCTTTTCGACAACCTCGCTTTGGATCAGAGTGATCATGGCATATCCGCCGCCGAAGGTAAAAGCGCCGATTTTGAAGAATTGAAGAAAAAGTTTTAAGGATAGATTACGCATCTGATGCTCTCTCAAAGATTACTCAAGATCTTCCGGGGACGATCCTCCCCTCAAAGATTATAAACCATTGTCTCAATAATAATCCCGGATGCAACTGATCCGGGATTAAAAATGGTATTTATTGATCATCTGCAAGTTCTTGCAGGCTCAGTTACCATAAAACATGTTATTGTAGCTGCTGTCTGCAAGCTTTGTCGCCGGAAGCTCCGGGGCAGTACTCAAATCTGTTCCTCCGGTCACAAAGCTCATTTCTTCATCACTCAATTCGGCGAGTTTCTTATTCAATGAATCAAGTTCGCTCTTAAGCACGTTAAGTTCTTCTTTAGTTTTCATACTGTATGCCTCCTTGAGTTCTTTCCGGGAATGTGAAGTTCTTGCTTCGCAAGTGCCGCCACCGTCACTTCTTCAGTATAATGACCTGGGAATTACTGATTCTCGAATAATCGGCATAGTTTCTTTTATATATGTCTTTAACATAACGCTGGGGATACCATCCCGCAACATCAGAGTCACCGTTAAAATAAACAACCTCTTCGATATGTCCCAGGCAGACCGATAATCCGTACATAGTCAAAACTGCTCTGTGAGTATAGCAGTGACCGGAAAGCCCTCCGATACAATCACAGATCTCGGTCGTATATCCTATCGGATAATCGAAAGTATAATGTATTCCGTTATACAAAAAACTATCACCGCCTCCGGTGACGGATGAGAGTTCTTCTTCTGTCATTTCGCTGATCGTATTGTCCTTATTCCCGATCCCGTCTTTGTTATCCATGGCAATGAACTCCTTCCATATCTATTGATACTGTCTTACAGATGCTCTTGTATATAAACATATATACGATATTCAGCGGTGAAAGGCTATAAGACCGAAAGATAATTCATAGTTAGTTTTCAAGTAAATAAACCTCTGCATACACCTGTAAGACGGCTGAAAATGCGGGTTTCCCGACTGCCGGTACGCAGTCTTTTCCGATTGCCGGAAAGATGAGCCTCAATTAAAAACGCTCCGGGATCAGCTGATCCTGAAGCGCTTTTGTGGTGTTCTTAGTCAGTCCGGATACGGATCACTTGCCCTTATACAATCCGATGACTTTTCCGGCAGAAATGATATTGCCGGTATTGCCGTCCTTGTCTGTATCAAGGTCCTTGATGAATCTCGGGAGCTCAGGGAAGTTGCTGTTTATGCTGCCCTTTACTCTCTTCACCGGATTCTTGAGCGCGATGACGTAGATATTGTACTGATGAACGCTTCCCGTCGGAGGATATGGTCCGACGAAAGCAGCCCTGTCTGCAAAGCCCTTCGGAAGCGAAGTCTGTGTTATGTCGCCCTGTACCCAATGCAGAAAACAGTTGGCATTGAGATCCACCATATAGATGACGTAGCAGGAAGCGCCTTCTACCGGCTCCCAGGAAAGATCGGGAGAGATATTCTCGGTTCCGGTCTCATCCACCCACATATTGCCCGTAAGACTCGTTGTTGTTACTTCAAATGCGGGATAGTCACCGACAAATTCATCTCCTTCATTGGTTACCGGAGCTTTTGACGTTTCAGCTGTCGTTTCAGCAACAGCGGAAGTCTCATTTGTCTTGGCCGTGCATCCTGCGATCGAGAACATGAGCGCACCGCAGATAAAGAGCGATGTGATTTTGTTGATCTTCATACAGTTCCTCCTTGGAATTCGCGGTTGTTAACGCGAAAATCGGTTATTAACGCAAAAAATAGTACTGATAATAACGGCGCAAGTCAAGAAACATCAGCGCGGCGCTTATCAAGACATTGCACAGATCCGGCACGGATCGACCGTTTCCAAGATCCTCAATGGCTGCCGTTTTCCAAGCCGAAGATCAAGTTGAACAGTCAGTAATGCTATGAACATCAAACCTTTCATCGTCTGGTATAAAATAGAATGGATCACCCAAACGGTCACATCAGCAACTCTTTATTCTGTGAGGCTCGGTAAATGATAGAACTGCAAGGAACCTTGATCGAAAGGCTGGAGATGGCGGTACAGCTGGTCTGTGCCGATACAACAGACGAACAGATGCAACATTTCCACGATATCTACGAGAAGGCAGGTATAAGGCCTTCAGCCGCTGCAGCAGAGTTCTTCAGAAAGTACGGCGGCGCTTATCGTGAAAACTATATCATGCTGCCTGAACCCAAATATAATAAAGCAGTTTTCTTCCGGTGCTACGGAAACGATGAAACGACATCAGACCTTGACTATGCCATGCAGTTTATCGATGAGGTCAGGGATGCAGCCGCTCAGGATGTCTGCCCTGTCGCGCTGATAGGGTTCGATATTCCCGCTGAAGTATATATAGGAGAAAACGGGCTTTTATATTGCCTGTACGAATTCAAGGAAGAGATCGACACCTTTGAATCGCCCGCCCGGATACTGGAGTATTATCTGAAAAACCATGTCCCGGTCGGGATCGAAAAAAAGCCTGCCGTGACACCGTAAGCGCCTAAGGAACTAATCCATTGGAACAAGTCTGTTATCAGCGGGAATAAACGGATTGTAATACACGTCAACTTTATCGCCTTTGAATTTCCCGTAATAATAGAGCGAATCCTCGCGGTATCGTTGATGATACTCAGCGTAATACTTCTTTCCGCGAACCGTAAACTCCACTGTCATATGCTTCTGTATCTCGGTCTTTTGCGTACTTCCGTCCTGTGAAATAATGACGTTACCCATTGAATGGATCTCATCCGTTACGATCCCGGTCGTCCTTCTCTTGAACGGGAAACGCAAAATCGCCACGGCAATTACAATTACTGCAATTACTATGATCCCTGTCAGCTTTAATGCTTTCTTCATGTTTGCCCGCCTGCCCAGAAAAATAAACTCTGCTCAACTAATTATACTGTAGTTATCTGCTGCCCGAAATACATAACACCGGAGGGGTTCAGCACGAGTGGTATAATATGGAGGATCAGTTCGGGCAGACAGTACCTGTTGATCCATGGAACAAGGGGTTATATGGTTTTACCTGAGGATAAGTTTGATGTTGATGCAGTAAAACGTTTGGATAAAGAATTACCTGAAAATGTAATTCCGTTGCTGCCTGAACTTATGGAATGGCTCCAGGATATGAATTGGCCGGTTGCAAAGGCCGTCTTGCCGTTATTGATAAGATATGAAGACATAACGACACAGATAGCAATGGACATACTGAAGCAGGACCAAAAGGATGACATCTGGAAATACCAAATCATCAAGGATTTTGTTCCGGCTGTATCAGACAGTAATCAAAACATCTTATTTGATAGTATAAGCCGAATAGCGTACCATCCGACAAAGGGAGAAAAGACTGAAGAAGTTGATGAGGCTGCAAGAGAGTATTTATTGCAATTAAAACGAAGTCAGAGGTGATCATATGGTGAACAGCAGTGATTTTATGAGTTGTGAGATCGAGGATCTTAAGTTCGAAGCCTTGAACGCAAAGGATCAGGAAGCACTTAATGCATACACGAAAATGAGTGCAGCCCACATAGCCGTAGTAGTGATCTCGGCAGTTATCGCAGCAGCGCTGCTCATATGGGCGTGGCTCTTGAGTCATAACGGGATAGGGTTCAGCATTGCCGTCTCCGTACTGAGCCTGATAGTGTTCGGAGCAGGCTGGTCTATCGGCGGCAAGAAGAACAACAAAGCACAAGGTGCCGTCCACGGAGTAATCGAGACGTCTTTTTACCGTTCAGCGCAAAACGGCTCATCATGTGATGCCGTAGATTATTTCGCCACGGTTGCTTTCCCTTCATCTGAACAGAGAGTGGTCAACATGAAGATACCTGCTGTGTATGCTCTGAAGGGCGGCCTCGCCAAAGAAGGCGCGGAGATCATCATCTTTAAGATGTCAGACAATACATGTGCGGTAGTGTACCCTGAACATCCCGCAGATCAGGAAAGATATACATATAAGCTGCCAAGAGCATAAAGAAAAGCAGGCTGTTTACGGCAAGGGCGGCAAGGGCGGCAAGGCATCGATCGTCGTTTTGAGGCGGCAAGGCATCGATCGTCGTTTTGGGCGGGCGGATCGTTGTTTTGGGCGGACGGATCGTCGTTTTGTGCGGGCGGAGAGCGTTCATCGGTTTGCCCGCGCGAAAAGCGCTTGCAGGCGCCATTTGCCGCCCCAAGATGCCGCGATCATCAATTTTGTCCCTCGCGAAAAGTGCAAATCCCCAGATTACCAAAACAGTGTAGTAAAATCGGTTTTTTACTACACTGTTTACTACAAATTCGCTCCTTTTGCAGTAAATAGTGTAGTGAATCGGGCTTTTTACTACACTTTTTACTACAATC
>X424_Quagga__coassemble_55_pt1 | contig 16274 bp, 11 predicted proteins | sample X424_Quagga__metabat2_low_PE_008 | metagenome-assembled genome bin X424_Quagga | reverse complement strand
GCGGATGCAGAACGACTTCCGCGACTTACACGAATGCGGCCGACTCCTCCGGGATCTCCATCGGTATCGTATGGACCGACAAGGCCGCAGCAGCATCGAAAATGTTCGTTCAGGCCGATGCCGCCATGTACGACGCGAAGCATCTGGGCAAGAACAGATTCGAGATCACCAGAAATATGGGATTGACTGAAGAATAAGTATCGCATTCCCCGCTTCAGCGGTAACGCGTGGCAAAGGACTTCATGCGTTCCCGTGAGCGCTTATCAGTTAAGGTTCTCCGGTCCGAAGCTCTCCGGGAGAAGCTCTTCCAGAGTGTACTCCCTGTAGTCGTTTCCGCTCCTGGCAAGATAGATCTTAAATGACGGCTTGCAGAATTCTCTCAGGACCTGACGGCATACTCCGCAGGGCGCACAGTACTGCAGCTCCCCGTCTCTCTTTCCGCCCGCGATCGCGATCGCTGCAAAGTCTTTCCTGCCTTCGCTTACGGCCTTGAATACCGCAGTGCGTTCCGCGCACACTGAAGGACCGTATGCGCTGTTCTCGATATTGCATCCCGTATATATGCTGCCGTCTTCCAGAAGGAGCGCGCTCCCTACGAGAAAATCCGAATATGGGGCATAGCTTTTTGACCTCATATTCACTGCTGTTTCGCAAAGCTTCGTAATAGTATTATCGTCGATCATGCCATTCCTCATTCACAACTGCCGTCGTTACTTTATCTGTCGTACTGCGCCTGTCAGGGTGAATTTATCACCCGGCGAAAAGAGTGTCAACAAGTGACCTGAAAGGTCTGTAATTTATCGGGCTATATTCTGAAGAATCGTGATATACCATTTCGCGGGCTTTGCTATACTGTTTACAAATAATCATCAGCGAAAAGAGGAACGGCCCATGGACATCTATGTAGACATCAGATTTTTGAATGCTTCAGGCAACGGCACGAAAGAAAATCCTTTCGGAACCATATCCGAAGCGGCAGCCATCGCTAAGCCCGGCGATACGGTTCATGTGGCACCCGGACTCTACAGGGAATATGTCTCGCCCGCGAACGGCGGTACGGAAGACGCCCCCATCACCTATGTGAGCGACGTCCCCCTCGGAGCAACGATCTCCGGCGCTGAGCAGATCACGAACTGGCAGCAATATGAAGGCGACGTATATGTCTGCAGAGTCGACAGCAGCATCTTCGGCGATTACAATCCCTACACGACCTTCTGCTACGGCGACTGGTATTTCGCCGGCAAGAACAGGCACGTAGGCTGCGTCTATATCAACGACAGAAGGCTTTATGAGGCCGCTTCGGTCGAGGAGGTCATACAGGCCAAGGTCTACAAATGCTCATGGGTTCCCGAGGAATCCAAATACAAGTGGTACGCGGAAGAAGACGGTGATCAGACAGTCATCTACGCGAACTTCGGAGGTCTCGATCCGAACAGCGAGACAGCCGAGATCAACGTGAGAAGAATGTGCTTCTTCCCCAAAGAGACCGGCAGGAACTACATCACGGTCAGGGGCTTCAAGATCTGCAAAGCCGCAACGAACTGGGCGCCTCCGGCGGCATGGCAGGAAGGCATGATCGGACCTCACTGGTCAAAGGGCTGGATCATTGAAGATAACGATATCTATTTCAGCAAGTGCTCAGGCATCGGCCTCGGCAAGTATCTGGATCCCGAGAACAATCACTACTTCACATATGAGCATCTCAAGAGCCCTACGCAGATGGAGCGCGATGCAGTCTGCAGAGGACAGTATCACGGATGGCTCAAGGAGAACATCGGCAGCCATATCGTAAGGCGCAACAACATCCATCACTGCGAACAGGGCGGCATCATCGGAAGAATGGGCGCGGTGTTCAGCACCATAGAGGATAACCACATCCATCACATCAACAACATGATGGAACTGGGCGGCGCGGAAGTCGCTGGTATCAAGCTCCACGCGGCTATCGATGTCGTCATGAGGCGCAACCACATCCATCATTGCGTAATGGGGATCTGGACTGACTGGGAGGCTCAGGGAACGCGCATCACACAGAACCTTCTGCACGATAATCAGAGGCCTGAATATGCGACTCCGCTGAAGGGCGGAATGGGAAGCGAGGATATCTTCGTTGAAGTCGGTCACGGACCTACGCTCATCGACAACAACATACTCCTGTCCGACGCGACTCTCAGGATAGCGACACAGGGCGTCGCCATGGTGCATAACCTCATATGCGGAGCATTCACTTCCGTAGGCGCCGGAACCGACTGGCGCTACACTCCTTACCACATGCCGCACAGGACTGAGGTAATGGGCTTCATGACTATCCTGCACGGAGACGACAGATTCTATAACAACATCTTCTTCCAGAGACAGACGAAGGATTCGCTCGTTTCACGCTTTGAAGACGGAAATGTCGAGGTTGAAGAGCGTGTCGTCGGCACTCATGTCTGGGATCAGTACCCCACTTACGACGAGTGGATCAAGCGTTTCGACATTGAGTCTGACACACCTGACATGATGAAGATCGCAAAGGCGCATTTCGATCATCTTCCCGTCTGGATCGACGGCAACGCATATCTGGGCGGCGCCCTTCATTTCTGCAAGGAAGAGAACTATCTCATGAACGATAAGACTGAGGTCTATGTCAATGTTAAAGAGGACGGAGACAAGGTCTTGCTCGAGACTAATCTCGCGGAAGCGATCGGTTCGTTCACCGCTTCCATGATCGATACAGACGTGCTCGGAAAAGCGTTCGAACCCCAGCAGAGATTTGAGGACAGGGACGGCAACGATATCGTTTTCGATACCGACTATTTCGGCGCCAAGAGAACATCTGTCATCCCCGGACCGTTTGCAGGTCTTAACGTAGACGGGATCAACATGGTCCTTTAAATAATGAACAGGAGACGGATATGGAATTCAAAGATGTGATCAGGAACCGCTATTCATGCAAGAGTTACGACGGACGCAAAGTTGAGAAAGCCAAGCTCGACGCGATACTTGAAGCCGGCCGTCTCGCGCCCACCGCGAAAAATCTCCAGGAGCAGCACATCTACGTCGTTCAGTCTGAAGAAGATCTCGCTAAGATCGACGCGGTCACACCCTGCAGATACAACGCGGGCACCTGCCTGATAGTCGCTTTCGACAAGAATAATGTCTACACATATCCGGGTTCTGTCAGACAGTCAGGCATCGAGGACGCAACGATCGTGGCAACGCACCTCATTCTTGCCGCGGCAGACGAGGGCGTTGACAGCTGCTGGCTCAATTGCATCGATCTGGCTAAGATCCATTCGGAGTTCGGCCTTCCCGAAAACGAGGAAGTCCTAATGATCCTGGACCTCGGCTACGCAGCCGAAGGTGCGGGGCCTCTCGCAAATCACGACAGCAGAAAGCCCGTTTCAGAGACCGTCACTTACCTTTGATCTCAGGCATCAGCATCAATCTGTAAAAGCACTTCTTCGGTCCGCTGAAATCCGCCGAAGTTATTTTCATGTGTTTTCTGCATGAGGTGATGAGGTCTTCGAATTCTTTATTAGAAATATCCTTTCCCGAGAAGGCCGCCTTCTCTGCTATCCTGTCGGCTGACGACGGGAACACGAATCTGAACAGCTTCGCCATCATGTTGAAATAGTGATAGTACGCAATCGCTCTGTCATTGATATTCACGGCTCTGAATCTGTTCGTCCAGTAAATGAGCAAGACCGCCCGCAGCACCAGGATAATGACCGCCAGGAATGCCGCGCAGATAACGACCGTCAGAACGATCTTGAAAAAGTTCCTGACGTATTCAGGGAACTCAATAACGGAACCGCCTTCTTTATTCCCGGCGTCGGGTCGCGTCTCACTGCCGCCTGACTGAGAAGAACCGCCGGGTTCGATCCCTGTCTCTTCAGGGCGTCCGTTTTCACCGGTGGCAGACGTATCGGATCCGGATGTTTCTGTTTCATTCCCTGCTACTGTTTCTGTTTCTGATGTCGTCTCTTCAGAAGGTGCCGTTGTAGTCTCCGTTGCGGTGCTCTTCGTCTCTGCATCATCTTTTCTGCTGAAATCAAGTGTCTCGATCTCCGGATATACGTCAGCGACAGCATCGATGTTGAAGCCGGCTGCTTCCGTGTTGAAACCGGGCGTTGCATCGCCCATTATCCAGCCGTATTCGGGAATGAAAAACTCAAACCAGGCATGTGCGTATGACGCGTAAACGACGCTCTCGCTGCCCGGCGCGGAGTTCACATCGATATAGCCGCGCACATATCTTGTCGGAATTCCGATCATGCGCAAAAGGACCATTGATGCGGTCGCATAATGAACACAGATGCCGCTCTTTGATTCGTTCACGAACCACGAGACAAAATCCTTGCCCTTCGGAGGATACTCGGTATTAACATCATACGGGTGAAGATCTCTTACGAATTCAGTGACAGCCTTTACCTTTTCGGCATCAGACATCTCGGTCCTGCCGTAGTAAACATCCAGATACCAGCTCGGAAGCTTTCCGCCAAAGATCAGGGCCCTGTCTGTCGAATACGGGACTTCCAAACAGGTCTTGTTTACATAGTTATCGATATAGTCTTTCGTATAGATATCTCCCGCCTTTACCGGATAGGGCGAAGAAGGGAAAACCGTCTTGTGTTCGCGTGTGAAGTTATATGCACCCAGCTTCGCGGGCTCGTCGTTCCCGTTCATGCGGAAGTGATCAGAATACAGCGGCACCGCATCGATCGACATGCCTTTGATCGGCGTTACCGTTATACCGTATTGTGCCGTCTCACTGAGCGGCGCCTTGTTCTTGTCATAGACTTGCCTGTTAGGCAAGGAGTTGCTCAGCGTGTTGTTCTGATACGTGTCGGATGACTCCAGCTTGAAATACAGGACATTGCCCTGATACGGATTTCTGATCCCGTTATATTCCGGGTTGTTTTCCCTGTACACTTTGAAAACAGGTTCATTCGACGGATTGAACGGTCCGACCTTGTTCAGGTTCGTCGGCGTGGAATAAAGCGGCGAGATGGCATCAAAGCTGCTGTCATAATCAGATGCATCAAATCCGTTGAGCGCTCTGTCGAAAATCTCCCTCAACCGGCTGTTCCTGCCTGTGACCTTATCGAACCATTCCTGTGCCTCGATAAGGATGTTCTCCGCGAGTTTGTTCTTGTTGTACTTATCCTGCGGATTTATTCCTCCCAGGATAAGCATGAAACAGAGCACGGGAACGGCAAGCGCGAGCATGACCCTGTCATATGTGACACGTTTCTTCCTGCGAAAAGCGTGGCAGAACAAAAGCTCTATCACTCCCGCACCGGCTATTATGAACGACAACGCTTTCGGACAAGTATCGGTATTCGTAACAGAGAACAGGAATATCGGAGCATATGGTATCAGCGCGGCAGGGATCCATCTGCGTTTCATTATCACGAACACCGTGCAGCTTATCGCGACCAGATTATAAACGACGAGGAGCGCCAGGATCGTCTGTGCCGCATCAGGAGCTTCAGGGTAATCTCCCGGCAGCCATATTAATACATAGAACTTCAAGTAGTACATAAAGGCCATGATGCCTTTTTGCACGCCGAACCAGTCGAACAGCGCACTCAAGGCGAACATCACCGGCGCGCTCATCAAGGCAATAAAAGACAGCCATTTCCGGTTAAACAGGAATATGACGCAGAAGACCAGCGAAGTGATGAATGAAGACAACATGAGGCGGGATGCGCTTATTCCGATCCCGAATGCGGAGTCCATCATCAGTGTAATACCCACGGACAAGGCCATGGATACGGCAGCCGCCACGAGCGCGGAGAGTATTCCCGGCGGGGTCTGCCCTTTGACCAGATCAACCGTCTTAGTCCTCATGAGGCACCTCACCCTTCTTCTTTTCGCTGTTCTCAGCCGGATCCTCTTTGGGTAACCTCATGCAAAGAATATTGACTATTACTCTCTCGAGATCGACCTCGGACTCAACATCAAAGGCCACCTCGATATCGTCAGGCGGATAAACGCGTATCTTGTGCGGCGTCTCGTGCTCGATGAAGAACTTTGAAGTAAAGACTATCTGTCCGAGATGAACATCCAGTTGATCCCTGTCCGCCGTAAGCTTCAGAAGGACGCGCGAATGACCGCCGTATTCTTCGAGCGGTTCCTTAACAAGCACCGTGTCTTTCTTGGCCGACATCTTCCAGTGGATCGATCTTATCGGATCGCCTATCTGATATTCTCTGATATCGTAGATCTCAGAATTGGGCTGCTTCGATTTGCGCAGATTCTTCGCCTTGAACCCGTACATGTCAGGCATGATTTCGGGCATTGACGGAACGGGTTTCACGAAGAGCTCACATGTCTTGTTGAGGTTGATCTTCGAGCAGAAGAGCCCGAAAAGATCGTATATGTAAAGCCATGTCAATTTGTATGAATATGAGCCGCAGTGTTTGGTATCGACCGGGATCGATGAATCGCCCCTGTCGTGGATCGCGAAAACCTTTTTCGTGACCTCAGAAGTCATGCGGTCAGTGGAAATTATCTTAACCTTACAATAAGAGAAAAAGGAAGCAATGCCGTCTGTCTTCACGCTGATCGAGGTCGGCGTGCCGATAAGAACACTGCCGGGACAGTTTATCTCGATCCTCATCGTGCGCGAAGCAATGATGCTCATGATAAGGGAAAGGACAGGCACCATCAGGACGATGATGAGAACTATCCATGAGACCCACATCTTGTAGCAAAGAAAGAAGATGAGGGCGGAAATGAGCGAGACTGAGTAGAGGCCCCAGTTCTTCAGCATATACGATCAGACCTTGGGAACAAAAGTAGATGCCAGGATCTCTTTTGCTATCTCGACGACGTTCTTGCCGTTTACCTCGGCTTCAGGAGTAAGGATGAGCCTGTGGGTAATAACAGGCAGAAATACCTGCTGGACATCCCTGGGGATCACGTACTCCCTTCCGTCAAGGAAAGCGTGTGCCTTTGCCATCGAGGTGAATGCCAGCGTTGCACGCGGGCTTGCGCCTCTTGCGAGATCGGCATGACCGCGTGTCTTGTTGACCAGCGCGATAATGTAATCCGTCACTGCTTCGTGAATGAATATGTTGTTTACGGCCGCCTGCATTTCAAGAAGCTGTCCCGCACTGCACAGCGTTCTCAAGTTGTCCAACGGATTGACTCCGTTCTTCCTCTGCTCGATCATGAGCTTCTCATATTTGGCAGAGGGATAACCCATCGATACTCTGACCATGAAACGGTCTATCTGTGAATCGGGAAGAAGCGATGTTCCGGATGCACCCGTCGGATTCTGAGTCGCGAAAACGATAAAGGGATCGGGGAGCAAATAGGTCTTTCCGTCCACGGTTACATGGCTCTCTTCCATGGCTTCAAGGAGAGCTGACTGCGTGCGCGAAGAAGCGCGGTTCAGCTCATCAGCAAGAAAGAGATTATGGAATATCGCTCCGGGCTGGTATTTCATGGAATCCGTATTCCTGTCGTACATCGAAAAACCCGTGATGTCCGAAGGCAGTACATCAGGCGTAAACTGCACTCTTCCGAAATCCAGTCCCATTGTTTTCGAGAACGCCAGCGCCATAGAGGTCTTGCCCACGCCCGGGACATCCTCCATCAATATATGGCCGCCTGCGAGAATTGCAGTAAGCATCTCCTCTATGACATAATCCTTACCGCAGATCACTCTTTTTACTTCATGGACTATGCCTTCAGTTAAATTTCCCATGCCACCGATTCCTTCCCCTGAATCATATAAACATAAGAAGTATACATTAATACGTTACGGAGAACACACTAAAACTATGGCAAAATCAATGCAACTGCCATTTTCTGAAATATTGCCTCATATAATCGGCGGATTTGGTGTTTCTCAGGAGCCCAGCTCCTTCATCTGCTCATAGGTTATCCCGTATTTCTCCGCGATATTCCTTGCGTATGAACTCGTGTCAGGCGCGCTGCGCTTGATCTTGAAGGTATTCTTGTTATTGATTATCTCCATGACGATGCTGACCACATCGCTCTCACCTTCCCACCCGTTCATCTCCGTCAGGGTATCTGCCAGTTCGTGGATATGAGTATTAAAGATAACTGCGGCGCCCCTCTCCTTGAGGATCCTGAGCAGATCCATGGAAAGGTAAAGACCGTCTTTTGCAGAAGTCGTTGAGAATGTCTCGTTGAACAGGACAAGCGTTTCGCTGTCGGTCATGCTCACGATCTCCTTGATCCTGACCGCTTCTTCACCGAGACGTCCGTAGTTGATCGTCAGATTCTCATCGATCGGAAAATGAGTGAAGATCTTTCTGAAAGGCATGCCGCTGCATGCGTCGGCCGTTACGAACATGCCGAGCGAAGCCATTACCGAGATAAGTCCCAGAGCCTGCTCCAGTATTGTCTTTCCTCCCCTGTTTGGTCCGGTAAGGATGAACATCTTCTCTTTCGCGGAAAATTCGAAATCATTCTTAACTATCGCTTCCCGTTCGATCGAAGAGAGTCTTATGTTGTATAGTCCCTTGACGTTCAACGGCCTGTCCGCGGTTATCTCCGGGAAAGCAATATCAAATCCCTTAGACTTAAGTTTAATTCCCAGATCCGCTGCGCAAAGATAGAAAACAAATCCGTTGTACAGATTCGTAAGAAGGCTCGTATCGTATTTCGAATGCTTCGTGATAAGTCTTTTCAAGTCACCGAAATGGTGTTTCAGATGCTTCTTCATGAACGGTGTCATGGAGACCAGGAGCGGATCGATATAACCGTTCTTCTTGAACGGAGTGCTGAGCTTGGATTTTATCGATATGTCTACGATGTTATAGTTTGATCTGATCGCCGTATCGGTAAACTCGATCGCAGTGATACTCTCGATATCAAGATCAGGCGTGAAATTGACACCGACTATCGCGCTCCTGACATTCGAAAGATCGTCGTGCATCTTCTCTATGTCAGGCTTCACTGACTTGAAATCATCGTCTTCAACGATTGTTTTCAGCGCGTCTCTCAATGCTATAAGACCTTCTGATCTGATATCGTTCCTGCTGAGAGAATCATAAAGAGTTTCCACTACATCAACATAGACCTTTAGTTCGCGAAGCTGTTCAAGCAGTGAGACAAGGGTGCTGTCGCCGTCTCTCAGACGTTTTGTGCCGCCGTAGTACTGCAACACCTTGATCGGATCGATCGAGTTACGGACGGCGTTCATGAGCTCCTCATTCAACATGAGGTCCTTGAGGATCTCCTGTCTGTAGATCATGTCGGAAGGATCCTGCGGGATCTTTGACATAACATCACGAAGTATCTCCTGCTCCTCGTGATCGCCGCTCATGTATCCGATGACTTCCTGAAGCGCAATATCCTTGGCTGTCTCTTCAGGCAGTTTCCAATATCTGTCATTGCCGCCGGTCTTGTAAAGAATATCCATATAAGCCCCCAATATTCTCAATACGAGAAGATTAAAAATAACAGGAAAAGCCTTATATCAATATATATAGATTTGTGTCATGATATTAATATCTTGTGAAAATCCGGAGCATATATGAGTAAAAACAGGCTCAACAGTGAAGAGATAAGAGAGCTTCTTTTCGAGAACGCCGAGAAGGGCTTCATTCACATGACTCACAGTGAAGATATGCTCAGATTCCACTACCTCATGAACGGTGACATCAGGGCAATCGATGATACGGATAAGGTGTTCGAGGCATCGCTTCAGGGCAAGCTTTCAAAGGATCCTTTGAGAAACTACAAATACCTTTTCGTCGTCAACACTGGACTTGCTGCCAGGTTCGCGATAGAGGCCGGCGTGCCGCTCGAGACTGCGTATTCCGTCAGCGATCTGTACATCCAGAGAGCCGATGAATCTGATTCCATAGACGAGGTAAAGGAACTCAACAAAGAGGTCTTCAAGACCTATGTCGATCTGGTAAATACATATAAGCGGGAGAATCTCTATTCCAAACCTGTTCTTACCTGCCTCAACTACATTGACTCTCATTTCAACGAGAAGATAACGCTCGGAAAGCTCGGTGAGATCACCGGATTGAACCCGGTCTATCTCGCATCCCTGTTCAAGAAACAGACGGGCGTGACCATCGTCAGCTACATAACCTCGAAGCGTGTCGAGACAGCTAAAGCACTGCTTACAAGGACTGACTATTCCTGCCTTCAGATCGCGTATTCGCTCTCCTTCTGCTCTCAAAGCCGTTTCATCGAGGTGTTCCGTGAACAGACGGGATACACGCCAAAAGCATACCGCGACACGTTCCACAATCAGAACATTTCCCTGATCAGCTCGCGCTCCCTCATCGAAAAGAACCCCTGACCTCATTAATGAAAAACCCCCAAAGTATTCAACCTTGGGGGGCTTTGATCAGAGATCTTCTCTGTCTGGCGCTCCAAGCAGGAATTGAACCCGCATCAACGGTACCGGAAACCGCTATTCTATCCATTAGACTATTGGAGCGTGCAAGTCGTATTATACAGCATTCGACCTGTTATCGTTAAGTATCTTGAGGATGCCCTTGATCTCGTTAATGGTCTTCTCCTGCTTTGTCGAAGTGGGTTTGTAAAGCAGGAACGGCCTGTCGCTCATGGCATTGATAGTGACTCTCGCGCCATAGAATGAATCCCTGAGCAAAGCACCAAGCGCATTCATGTCGAGCTGGAGCTTGGGATCAAGGTAAAGCCTTACGCCGGCATTTCTGACGGAAGCGCCCGTAAATCCGAGTTTTCCGGCCATCGCCCTGATAAGCGAGATGCCGGCAAGGATGTATATCTCCTTCGGAGGATCGCCGAAACGGTCAGTGATCTCGTCCATGAAATCATCGTACTGCCCGAAATCGCGGATAACTCCGATCTTCCTGTAAGTGGACATACGGCTCGCCTCATCGGAGATATAACCCGAAGGTATGTAAGCATCGTAATCGACTTCGATCGTGATGTCGCCCGCTTCTGCAGCGCCTTCCGCGCCCTCGAGCGCCTTCTCCTTCTCGGCCTGATTCGCACCGAGCGTCTTGATCTCCTCGTCGAGAAGCCTGCAGTACAGCTCATATCCGATAACATCCATCTGACCGTGCTGTTCTGCTCCGAGCAGGTTGCCCGCGCCGCGGACTTCGAGGTCCCTGATAGCTATCCTGACGCCTGAACCGAGCTCCGTGAACTCACGCAGGGCATTGAGCCTCTTCGTCGCATCTTCATTGATCGGCGCATCAGCATCGTATGTGAAATAAGCATATGCCTGCCTGTCAGATCTGCCGACACGGCCCTTGATCTGATAAAGCTGTGACAGTCCGAAACGGTCAGCGTTCTCGACTATCAGCGTGTTTACATTAGGCATATCCACACCGTTTTCGATGATGGTCGTGCAGACCAGAATGTCGTATTTGCCTTCAACGAAATCTCCGACTGCGGCTTCAAGACCGTTCTCGGGCATCTGTCCGTGAGCATATGTAACTCTGATACCGGGCATTAATTCCTCGAGCCGTGAGGCTACTTTGTCGATATCGGAAGTCTTGTTGTAGAGATAGAAGATCTGGCCGCCGCGTGCGATCTCACGCATGCACGCCTGCACGATTATCTGACTGTCGTAACCCATTACATAGGTCTGTACGGCCCGTCTGTTGAACGGCGCCTCCTCAAGGACGGATATGTCCCTTATTCCGGAAAGCGACATGTGGAGAGTCCTCGGAATAGGCGTAGCGGACAGCGCGAGCACGTCAACATCAGTCTTCATGGACTTTATCTTTTCCTTGTGGTTGACACCGAATCTCTGTTCCTCGTCGACCACGAGAAGCCCCAGCTGAGGCGGTCTCACATCGTTCGAGAGCACCCTGTGCGTCCCGATTATCACGTCAGCCTTGCCGTTCTTTATGTCTATCAGATTCTCTTTGATCTGCGCGGCAGGAACGAACCTTGACAGCATCACCACATTGACGGGAAATCCTTTGCAGCGCTCGACGAAGTTCTGGTAATGCTGCTGTGCAAGCAGTGTTGTCGGCGCGAGCATCATGGCCTGTCTGCCGTTCATCACGGCTTTGAACATCGCCCTGAATGCAACCTCGGTCTTTCCGAATCCTACATCACCGCAAAGAAGCCTGTCCATGGGCCTTTCAGACTCCATATCAGCCTTGATCTCACGGCATGCGCGAAGCTGATCCTCCGTCTCGATAAACGGGAACTTGTCTTCGAAAAGCTTCTGCTGTTCATCATCAGGATCGCATTTGAACCCGTTGTTGACGCTTCTGGCCGCATAGATCTTGAGAAGGTCATAAGCAACCTTCTTTATCGTTTCCCTGGCCCTTGAGACCTGTCGTTTCCACTCGTCCCCTCCGAGCCTGGAAAGCTTGGGTTCGCGCTCTCCCGGTCCGATGTATTTCTGTAGCGAGTCGAGGTTTTCCGGAAGGATATATAAGATCTCGTCCCTGGCGTATGTGATCTTGAGGTAGTCCTTACGCGTCTCTCCGACCTTCATGTTGACAAGGCCGTCATATCTTCCGACGCCGTGCTTGTCGTGGACTATGTAATCACCGGGATGGATGTCACCGAAGAAAGTGATCCTCGCGCCGCCCTTTTTCTTTGGCTTTGCGGTCCTTCCGCTACCGAAGATCTCCTGCTCGCCCAGAAGCGTGAGTCCGAGCGCAGGATAAGAGAAACCCTGCGGGAGGTCGGCATAGATGATATCCGGAAGGGCTCCCCCGTCTATCAGACTGCCTCTCAAAGACTCGGTCCTTCTTCCTTCAGGCAGGACGATCTTTACACCGGTCGTACCCTTAAGAGCTTCTGCCAGCTCGCTGATCCTTCCCGAATAGTTTTCGGAAGGGAATCCGGACGTCGATACATTGATACCGCCGGGAAGCCCGCCGCCGGCCGATGCGAATGTCGCAAGCGTAATGACCTTGGCGATCCCGTCGATCTTCTTCATTACATAGGGCGTATCGAAAACCGCGTCGACCGCGCAGGAGGGTGCAGTTCCGGCCTCACACGATTCGCCGCAGCGCTGCCGGTATTCAGCACAGAAAGCCTTCATCCTGGCATCGATCTCAACCAGCTCGTCAGCAAACCAAATGGCCTCCGAAGCGCCTTTATATTCAACATAGTCACAGGCGCAGGACGGCCTGTCCAGCAGGATCCCCGTCCAACGCGATATGCCCGTGGGCTCACTGCCCATCTCTATCTTAAGTGCATCAGATTCAGCTGTCCTTGAAAGGAGTTCTGCCGCGCGTCTGGCCTCGCGCGATTCCTTGTTCATGCGCGAAATGTCTTCTTCAGCCTGAATGCGGATCTGTCCCGCAGCCTCTTTCCGGTCATCCTCGTTTCCGAAGTCATATATCCTGGCAGGTATTATCCTGACCTGCTGAAGCATGCCCGATGAACGCTGTGTCTCGAGATCGAAATTCTTGATCTGGTCTATCTCATCGTCGAAAAAGCTTATCCTGACAGGTTCATTCATGTCCGCCGGAAAGACATCGATGATATCTCCCCTTCTTGCGAATTCGCCGCGTTCCATGACCTGCGGGACCTTTTCGTAGCCCATATCGGTGAGCTTCAGGATCATGTCATCCGGATCGGAAGTCCCTCCGACCTCGAGTTCCATTATCCTCGACATGAATTCAGCCGGTCCCGGAAGCTTGGTCATGAGTGCGCCTGCAGTTATTACCGCCGCACCGAAACTGCCCGTCACAAGATCAGCGAGCGCTGCGCATCTTGTGAGTTCCAATTCTCTTGAAGAAGCTTCCGCAGTGAGAAGCGACATCTCCGCAGGCAGCAATACAGCGACATTTCCGCCCGTGAAAGCTGCGAGAGCGCGTGACATCAACCTGGCGCGTGCCGCGTCAGATACTATGACGACAGGTCTTTTCGACTTATACGAAGCCAGGGCGCTTATGACAAACGCCTTCTGTTCGGCGCAAACGCCCGAGATATTAAGATGTCTGCCTGCGTCCGAAGCCTTCTCAAGACCGTCGATAACGTTCTTGTCAGACCTTATCAGAGCGAGCAGGTCACTTATCTGCTGATCCATTAGCGATTATTCCCTCGATGGCCGCACACGCCTCGATAAAGGCATCGTTCATCATGAGACGTTCTTCCTTAGGGACTTCCGAAAGCACGTAGTTTATCAGGTCGAAATGCTCGGGAACGGGACCCGTGCCGATACGGACACGCGGAAAATTCTCTGTACCGAGCATCTGTATGCAGGATCTCATCCCGTTATGGGTACCTGCGCTCCCCTTGGGCCTGACTCTGATAGTGCCTTTCTTTATGTCGATGTCATCATACACGGTGATAATGTGCGAGGGATCGATCTTGAAAAACCTGCTTGCCTCCACAAGACACTCACCGGAAAGATTCATGAAGGTCACGGGCTTGATAACGATGACATCCTGTCCCGCTATCCTTCCCTTGCCGTACATGCCCTTGAACTTATCCTTATCAAGCGTAATGCCGTATTTCTCGCACAGCACGTCGACAGCAAGGAAACCCATGTTGTGCCACGTGTACATATATTGTCTGCCCGGATTCCCGAGTCCCGCTATCATCCACATATCAGAGTTCCGAACGCCTGTCGTCGAGCATTATGTAATTCGAACCTCTCATGCGGGCCTTTTCGGACACCCAGTTCTCCTTGTTGACCTGTTTCGAACGGCCGATTCCGAGCGAAAGCGGCGGAACGTCGGTCGTGATGGTCGAGCCTGCCGCGATATATGAATCCTTACCGAGAACAACTGCGGAAACGATATTGGAGTTGCCTCCGATGAAGACGTTGTCCTCGATGGTGCAGCCGACCTTGTCCTGACCGTCGAAGTTACATGTAACGGTTCCGCATCCGAAGTTGACATTTCTTCCGACCTTCGAGTCACCGATATAGGTAAGGTGCCTTGCACGCGTATATTCACCGATATTCGAACCCTTGACTTCGACATAAGCGCCAAGCGTGACATGGTCATCAATGACACACTCGGGTCTGATGTGGGAATAAGGTCCGATACGGCAGTCATTTCCGATCCTGCTCAAAGTAACTATCGAGTTATCGACTACCGTCTCATCGCCGATCTCGGAACAGTCAATTCTCGTATTCTCGCCGATGATGCAGTCTCTTCCGATGACCGTGTTGCCCATGAGAGTCGTGCAGGGCAGTATCGTCGTATCAGGTCCGATCTCTACCGCGTAATGGATCCATGTCGAAGCGGGATCGATGATCGAGACGCCGGCTTTCATATGCTTCTCGATTATCCTGCGGTTCATGATCGACTGGACCTCTGAAAGCTGGATCCTGTCGTTGACTCCGCGTGTATCGTCGAAATCAGCTATGACCGCGCCGACCGTATATCCGTCTCCGATGAGGATCCCGATGGTATCGGTAAGGTAATACTCCTTCTGGGCATTATTGGCGCCGATCCTTCCCAATGCGGAGATCAGGAGCGGTGTCTTGAAGACATACATCGAGGAGTTGATCTCCTTTATCTTGAGTTCCTCTTCCGTGCAGTCCTTATGCTCTACGATCTTGACGACATTGCCGTCTTCGTTCCTTACGATCCTTCCGTATCCGGTGGGGTCATCAGCCTCCGCTGTAATGAGGATAGCCGCGCAATTCGTGTCAGCAGCCTCAAATTTATCGAGAGCCTTCTTTATGGTCTCAGCCGAAACCATCGGGCAATCGCCCGGAAGCACTATGGTAAGGCCGTCCCTTCCTTCAAGGAAAGGCGCTGCCTGCATTACGGCATGACCTGTACCGCGCTGTTCTTCCTGAAGCACATAGGCAACATTCTCGCCGAGAACGCTCCTGATCTCATCCTGAGCCTCGCCCACGATATAGACCTGATCCTGACATCCTGCATCGAAAAGCGCGTCTGCCACCCACTGTATGATCGCTTTTCCCGATACCTGGAAAACAACCTTCGAATGCTTGGATTTCATTCGCGTGCTTCTTCCCGCGGCCATTACAACTGCACTGATTTCCATTTAAACTTTATCCCCTTGTGTAATTTATAGTTGATCTGTTCTTACGGCTCGGATGTCCTCGCCTCTTCCGGCTGCTCCTTCGAAGGCGTGACCGGTTTGACCGGTACCGTTTCCTTCGGAGCGGATGACTCCTTGACCGGATCTGCCGCCTTTACAGGCTCCTTTTGTTTTACTGCAGACGCATCCCCTGAAGGAGCTTCATCTGTCTTCGCGGTCTCTTTTGAAGGAACCGGCTCTTTCACGGATGCTTTTCCTTCTTCAGGGACAGACTCCCCGGAAGGCTCCGTTCCGTCTGTCTCTTCCGTTCCGTCTGTTGTTTCCGGCTCATCTGATGCTGACGGCTCTTCGGCAGG
>X424_Quagga__coassemble_54_pt1 | contig 16381 bp, 14 predicted proteins | sample X424_Quagga__metabat2_low_PE_008 | metagenome-assembled genome bin X424_Quagga | reverse complement strand
AGTAAAATTGAAATTTAGGAACCAGACGGTATCTCTGAAATAGATGCCAAACAATTGAATATTTTAACAGACCATAAAAGGTGGAATGCAAAATGATAAATCATATTGCAGCCACCTTTTTTATTTTCAGAAAAGGAGATTTTTAATCATGGAAAATGAAAAGATTATTACAACAACAGATACCAACATTACCGGAACTGAAGGTGCTACCATTCCAGCTCCGGCAAATGTTGTGAGCAGAACCATAGGAAAGACCACCTATATTGCCAATTTACATTTCAAAGAGCAGGGGCAGACCTTCTCACAGAAGTTAAAAAGGGTGTTAAAAGCCGATGCAGGGTGCTAATTTTGTACACGATACTATTGACAATTAGCAACAGGGTGTCTGAACTGCAAAATACTGAATCTTGGAAAAAGGCATGGAGCCAAAAGATTTACGTTTCCCGGTTAACCCCTGAACATCTACTGAAATAATTCGCTTGTTGGTGAAGATGAGCTGATCACGTACAGTTTGGAAAGCCATAACCGCAGTTTCTCCTTCGGTAAGGAGACCGCAAACATCATTTCTGACAGCTTCAACAGGTATTGGTTTAAGGTTGAAAACACTGCTTTGATTAAAACTGATTGCCATTAGATTATCCTCCTGAATATTAATGAACTGCAATACTTCATGAACTGCATAAGTAGATAGTATCACGCTCGGGTTGGCATACAGTCCCAATAATGTCGCAGTAACTCAACTGCGAATGAAATTATAGAAAAAACAACTACACGGCTGACGGCACCAAAGTCCCTGTCTCCCAAAGTGACAGAAATGTCACTTTCAAATTCATTTACCGGAGACAGAGTTCTAGTAGTATGGTGCCATCAAAACTCAAGGAGACACACATGGAACTACTTAGATGTGAAAATATCTGCAAGGTATACGGAACCGGCGACGGCAAGACTGAAGCGTTAAGAGACGTTTCATTCAGCGTCGAAAAGGGCGAATTCGTATCGATCGTCGGCGCTTCGGGAAGCGGCAAGTCAACGCTTCTCCACATTATCGGCGGTGTTGACAAGCCGACTTCGGGCAAGGTCTTCATCAACGGGACCGAGATCCACAGCCAGAACGAGGACAAGCTCGCGATATTCAGAAGAAGACATATCGGTCTGGTATATCAGTTTTACAATCTGCTTCCGGAACTCAACGTCGACGAGAACATCGTGCTTCCGCACATGCTGGACGGCAGGACTCCGGACAAGGACAGACTCGATAAGATAGTTGATTATCTTGGACTTTCTGACAGAAGAAACCACCTGCCGAGCGAGCTTTCGGGCGGACAGCAGCAGAGAGCTTCGATCGGAAGGGCGCTCTTTTCGAAGCCGGAACTCCTCCTGGCAGACGAGCCGACGGGCAACCTTGACAGGAAGAACAGCGGCGAGATCATTGAGCTTCTCAAGGAATCCAACAGGAAGTTCGGCCAGACACTCATCTTGATCACACACGACGAGAACATCGCGCTCCAGGCGGACAGGATCATTTACATGCAGGACGGTCAGATCGTCAAGGATGACCGCATCAGGGTTACTGATCTGCGAAGCAACGATTAAAGAACGCCCGGATCATCGGTAGAAAATTCAGAAACATTTTTAGGGATTATATATATGAGAAACACCAGGATAATTCATCAGGTCACGCTCAAGCACATGAAGATGAATGCGAAGCGTACCGTAATATCGATCATAGGCCTCATGCTCATGGTAATGCTCCTTACGAGCGTCATCGTGGGCAAGGATACCGCAGTTGGTTATTTTGTGGAACTGGGCGCGGCTCAGTCCGGAACGTACCATTATGAGGTCAATGACATAGACAGGGAGAAGCTCGCACAGATAAAGCAGCTCAAAGGCGTAACTGAGATCGGAGTCACCGAGGACCTTAAGTATACCGAGTTTGCTAAGACAGGCAACCCGGAGCGCCCTTTTCTCAACATCAGGTGCTATTCCGCGGAAGCCATGGAATGGACGCGTATCAAGACTGTCGAAGGCCGTCTGCCCGAGAATGGCGATGAGATCGTTATAAGCTATGACGCCGTTAAGGACGGCTCCGGGATCAAGGTCGGCGACACCATTGACGCCGCAACTTTCAAGCGTTTCATGACCAACAATCAGGAGAGCGGCTCTACGGTAATACCTTTCCCGTACGTGGTGATCCCTTCCGGAAAGAAGGTTGAGATACCTTATGACATGTACTATTTCGTCCCGGGTACTGAATTCGGCGATAAGTTCTATCAGACTCACGACGAGGTCCATGAGGATACAGGATTCAAGCATACCTATACGGTAGTAGGTCTGATCGAGTGCCCGAAGTTCGAGAAGTCGGACTATGCCTGGTACAGCGCCATCACGAAGACGGATGAGTCCTCGCTCAGCAACAGCGTTTTCAATGCTCTCATCATGACGAACCCCGGGAGAACAGACAGCAATTTCGGCTCGAAGATGCGTGAGATCGTAGGTGACATGAACCTGCACTCAAACGATATGGTCCTCATTTTCTCGGGAAGCTCAAAAGACAATTCGCTCAACTTCATAGTCAATGCCGCACTGATATTTTTCATTGCGCTGATCGTGTTCATATCGGTCATCCTTATCTACAATGTTTTCGCGCTCTCATATGACGAGAGAGTCAAATATCTGGGCATGCTTTCGTCTGTCGGCGCGACAGGCAAGCAGAAGAGGAGCTCCGTATATTATGAGGCTGCCATGATGCTTATCCCTGCCGTTCCCGCAGGTTTCCTCGCAGGCCTCGGAGTCGTAAAGGGCGCCGCATGTGTTGCCGGACCTTTTGCGAAGAAGCTGATCACGATGAACCCCATAGTCTCGTCTGATGTTGCACCTTCACTCAAGATAAATCCTGCGGCAGTTGTCGCGGTAGTGGTCCTGAGCATCGTGACGGTATTTGTTTCCGCATTGATCCCTGCACGCAGGATCAGCAAGGTCGGCTCCATCGAAAGCATCAGGGGCACCAAGGGCAAGTCTGAGGCCAAGAAGTCACGTGCTGCATCTGACAGATACATCAAGGGCTCTTTCTCAAGACTCCTCTCGAAAAAATTCATCAAGAACGACAAGAGCAAGTCGTTGGGCATCATCAGGGCCGTCACGGTATTCCTCATGGTCACTGTCATTGTGTTTTTCGCTGCCGGACTCATTATGAAGATGGTCGAATACAAGCTCAAAGACAATTCGATCCGCGATGTTTACTATAATGACAGAGCATATGTGCTCACCATGTTTAACGGCGACAGAAAGCTTTTCACGCCTGAAGAACTGGCCGAAAATATCCGCAATATGGACGGCGTCTCTGATGTTGTCACCGTAAAGCGCAGCCAGATCGCAATGAACGTCGATTTCGGCGCGATAAGCGATGAGTACTGGGACAAGTTCTATGACATTGCAAGCATGTTCTATTCTGAAGGTCAGTACAGCAGGGAAGAATTCGACGCGAGATTCAAAAAAGACGAGGATTCAAGGCCTACCATCGGAGTATATGCTTTCGATGATGAGGTTTTCGCGAAGATCGCCAAGGAGACCGGTGCGGTGGCATACGGCAGCGATGAGCATCCCTGCATCCTGATCAGCAACGCGGCCATTGCGACTGACAGATACGGAATTGACAGGAGAAAGGCACGCGACTACCGCTACATGGCGATCGACGATGCTTTCACGGTCTCGGATGGAGAGAATATTCCTTTGTATCCGATGGCGATGCCCAGGGATAAGGCACTTGAGCTCGGTTACGACGTCAACTCGCTTGATTTCCCCGAGATCGATACAAACGGCCGTCCTGTTGATTTCAAGGTCATCAAGAAAGTAAATATCAAAGAGCTCGGAAAGTACTTCTCGGGCAGCGGCAACTTCAACCTCAACATGATCGTCCCCATGAGCGTTGCCGGCTATATCGAAAAGTTAAACGTAGACAAGCTTGAGACGACGGTATATTTCAACTGCGATAACATGTCAACAGTGAGTTCGCTCCTGGAATATACGGAGCAGATCCAGAACGAGGGCGCGTTCATCAACCTGGGTTCCAACATCGTGAGCAACTCGAGCATCAAAGATATCATTGCTTCGCTCATCAGGATAGTCTTGATCGTATTCACGGTCATCGCTTCATCCATCTGCCTGTTGAACGTTTACAGTTCGATATCCGGTCTCATGGTCTCGAGAAGGAAGCATTTCTGCATACTCAAGTCCATCGGTTCCACTTCGGGCCAGCTTGTCAGGGCGGAGCTCAGTGAAAGCATCAAGATGCTGATAAGGTCATTCGCAACCGCGGTACCCGTCATAGGCATCATCTGCTTCGGCCTTTCAAAATGCCTTATCTCGAGGTTCGGATACTTTACGTTCGACTTCCCGTGGGTTTACAGCCTCGGCATCGTAGCCTTTATATCGGCAGCAGTCATCCTCATGACGATTATTTGCGTCAGACGTGAGAATAAGACTGATATAATAGGGGGTATCAAAAGAGAAAGCGTTTAACTGATGGTATTAGTAGTCGAAGACGACAGCATAATAGCAGAGGGATTAAAGCTCGCACTGACCGGCGAAGGGATGGAAGTCATCCTCGCCGGTTCAGTCATGGAAGCGATGGAAGCTCTTGATGCCGATGCACGCAATGAGAATGCCGGGAAGATAGATTTCTGCCTTCTCGACATGATGCTTCCCGACGGCAACGGCATGGACATCTGCATGAAGATAAGGGAGACCTCGGAGATGCCCATCATCTTCCTTACCGCGGTTGGAGATGAGATACATACGGTATTGGCTTTCGACAAGGGCGCTGACGATTACATCTCCAAGCCCTTCCATATCAAAGAACTCATAGCGCGCATGAAGCGTCTCATGAAGAGGACGGGCAGCAAGCTCTCCAATACCTGCGTGATGGGCGACATCACAGTGGATATCGGCAATGCCAAGGTGACAAGAGGCGAAGAAGAGATCGTCCTTACCGCAATGGAATACAAGCTCTTGCTGGTATTCATCAATCATGCCGGCGAGATGATCACCAGGGACGAGATATTGAACATACTCTGGGATGACGTCGGGAGCTTTGTCAATGACAACACGCTGACGGTCTATATCAAGCGCCTCCGCGCCAAACTGGGCGACGAGGGCAAGTACATAGAGACACTGAGAGGCCAGGGGTACAGGCTCAATCTATGAATCCGTTCCTTATCCTCACAATAGTCCTTGCATTTGTTGTGGCGGCGCTCGTCATATATATCGTTTTGGATAAGAGCAGGCGCAGAAAAGAACTGGACGAGCTCATAAGCTTCCTCACCAAAGTCCAGGACAGGGACGAATTCCCGGATCTCGGACTCGAAGCGGAAGGCAATATGCGCATCCTGAGAAGCGAGATATACAAACTCGCCACAACGCTTCAGGAGCAGTACAGGGACGAGGTCAGGAAGAACACCTATATGGCAGACATGCTCTCCAACATCTCCCACCAGATCAAGACACCGCTCACTGCCATCAACCTGATGACCGACGCGCTCAAGAGCGGCAACCTGGACGATTTCCAGCGCCGCCAGTGCATCGCCAACATCACTGAGCAGACGGACCACATCACCTGGCTCGTAAGATCGCTCCTGGCGCTCGCCGAGATCGACGCCGGAGTCCTGGTCCTCAAGAAGGAACAGATATCGATAAAGGAGATCATTGACGTCATAGTCTCGGGTATTGCCATCGAAGCGGACATCAAGGATGTTGAGATAGAAGTCGATATACCTTCGGATATCGAGGCGGAATGCGACAGGCGCTGGACCTCGGAGGCCTTCTCGAACATCATCAAGAATTCTCTGGAGCACACTCCCGGCGGCGGCCGCCTGAAGATCTCGGCGGAAGATACCAACGTCTCGGTCAACATCAGGATCGAAGATGACGGGACGGGTATCAGCAAGAAAGATCTGCCGAACATATTCAACCGTTTCTACCACGGCGAGAATTCTAACCCCAACAGCAACGGCATCGGTCTCTCTCTTTCAAAGCAGCTGATAAACACCCAGAACGGCGTTATCACCTGTGAGAGCGAAGAAGGCAAGGGAACATTGTTTGAGATAAAGCTTTATAAATCAGTGACGATGTAAGGCACGGAGCGGCAGCATTCTGCCGCGAAAAGACAACGCATCAGCTGATCAAGCCTGCCGCGCCTCCACGCATGAACTGACCGCACGGACGACCTTACAAAAGTGTCACCCTGCTGTCACCCTTTTCGATGTCGAGGAGCAGATAGTATTAATAAAATCAGCTTATCAATCTAATGGAGGCCAAAATGGAAATCCTAAAAGTAAACGATCTGAAGAAAACATATACATCACGTCTCGGCGGAACGCAGGTTCAGGCGCTCAAGGGCGTGAATCTCACAGTTGAGGCAGGGGAATACGTTGCCATCATGGGCGAGTCCGGATCCGGCAAATCGACGTTGCTGAACCTGATCGCGGCACTCGACAGGCCGACGTCCGGGCAGATAGTTCTGGACGGCCGGGAGCTGTCTTCGTTCAAAGAGAACACGCTCGCCGCATTCAGAAGACAGAACCTGGGCTTCGTCTTCCAGGAATTCAATCTCCTCGACACCTTCTCGCTCAAGGACAACATTTTACTGCCGCTCGTGCTGAACGGAGTTCCGGTATCAGAGATGGATAAGCGCCTTGCACCGATAGCGGATTCACTCGGAATAACCGAGATCCTTGGCAAGTATCCTTACGAGGTCTCGGGCGGACAGAAGCAGCGGACGGCAGCGGCGCGCGCACTTATCACAAACCCCAAGCTCATCCTTGCTGACGAGCCTACGGGCGCTTTGGATTCGCAGTCCGCCGCAGAGCTCCTTCGCATATTCACGCAGATAAATCAGAGCGGACAGACCATACTCATGGTCACACACTCCACTGATGCGGCGTCGCATGCTAACCGGGTACTCTTTATCAGGGACGGTGTTGTCTTCCACCAGATCTACAGGGGCGAGTCGACCAACGAGGAATTATATAAGAAGATCTCCGACACGCTCACGATGCTCCGTACCGGAGGTGAGGCGAGATGAGGACAGGTTTTTATTCCAGATTCGCCGTCGCAAACATCAGGAAGAACAAGAGGCTCTACATCCCCAGAATACTTACAGAAGCGGGTCTTCTCGGGTGCTTCTACATTCTCTTTAACCTGACGCTCGACAGAGTCATCGAAAAGGCGACAGGAGGATCGTATCTTTCAGTGTTCATGGGTATGGGCAGCATTATAATCGGACTGCTCTCGTTTGTTCTGATCCTCTATGTCAACAGCTTCCTCATGAAACGCAGAAAGAGCGAGTACGGCTTATATAATGCACTCGGAATGGAGAAGAGGCATGTCATCAAGGTCCTCTTCTCCGAGTCGCTCGTAACATCAGTGTTATCGGTAGCTTTTGGACTTCTTTTCGGTGTGATGTTCTATAAAATATCGTCACTCCTTATCTGCAAGCTCTTGCATTCCGAACCGGTAACCGGGTTCTATTACATCAAGCCGATGACGCTCGTGATACCTGCCGTGATCTTCTTGCTTTTCGATCTGTTCGCGTTCTTCGTCAACAGCATCTCCATCTGCCGCTTCAAGCCCGTTGAGCTTTTGGCGGGACGCAAAGCAGGCGAGAAGGAGCCGGGCAACAGATGGGTGCTCCTTGTTCTCGGCGTGCTTTTCCTTGGCGCGGGCTATGTTATGGCCCTGATGACGCAAAGTCCTCTTCAGGCGCTCGAACTCTTTTTCGCTGCCGTTATATGCGTGATCATCGGAACATATTTCCTTTTCACGGCCGGCACGACCTTCGTTCTCAAATGCCTTAAGAACAATAAGAAATACTACTACCGGGGCAATCACATGCCGGCGGTATCAGGACTTCTGTTCCGCATGAAGCAGAACGCGGTGGGACTTGCTTCTATAGCGATCCTCGCGACCGGCGTCCTCGTCATGATATCCACGACAGTGAGCCTGTACAGCGGAGTAATGGATATCGTTGAAAGAAATTATCCGAGTCATATGTATCTCGCTGCTCACAGAAATGTGGGCGGCCGGTACGAGCCGCTTTCTGCCGGGGAAATGAGCGGTATCGTAAGGAAAGTGGCAGATAAGAACGGTTTAAAGATAAAAGAGATCAAAGACGACAGTTATCTGGAAGTCTCATACCAGAGGGAAGGAAACACGTTGCTGACAACAAAAGATGCAGGCGTTACCTACGAGGTCCAAAAGGTCTGCTCTGTCTACTATATTACGGATGACATGTACAGGAAGTGTCAGGCTGACCGCGCAGACGTAACTGCGGAAAGCCTTGGTCTCGATAAAGATGAGATAGCTGTCTGCATTATCGGCAATTACAGTGCCAACGAGGCAAAAGTTCCCCCGACGCTGAAGATCCACGGAAGGGAATACCGCGTAAAGACGGCGCTGAATCACTTTCCGCTCGAGAGTGTCGACAGTAGTATCGTGAATACGATCGGAATAGTCGTATCAGACGATGCCGTTCTCGAAAACATCTTTCAGGCCCAGAGGGAATCATACGGAGACGCCGCTTCGGAATACACAAACAGGCTCGGAGTAACGTTTGAGGATGAGGCCGCGGCAAAAGCTGCCGGTATGCAGCTGAGAAAAGATCTTACCGAGGCTTTGGAAGAAAAGTATTCCGTAGAACAGAAAAAGAATGTAAAGATGAAGTGGGAAGCCGAAAGCAACATAATCGACATGAACGGCACGTTCCTTTTCCTCGGGATCCTGCTGGGCTTCGTCTGTCTGTTCTCAACGATCCTCATTATCTACTACAAGCAGATCTCGGAGGGTTATGAAGACCGTGAACGTTTCCAGATAATGGAGAAGATCGGCATGGATTCCAAAGAGGTCATTAAGACCATCAACAGCCAGATCAGACTGCAGTTCTTCCTTCCGCTCGTGACGGCCGGGATCCACACCGCATTCGCGTTCCCGCTGCTCCTCAAGCTCCTTAAGATCTTATATCTGGAGAACATATCTCTGTTCATCTGGTGCACGGTGATTACTTACGCGGTTTTTGCTTTGTTCTATTTGGCGGTGTACTCTTTGACTGCAAGGACTTATTATAAGATAGTACACTGAACGGAAGGGAGGACTCTGATGTACCGTATCTTTATCGTAGAGGATGACATGGCGCTCGCGAAAGAACTGAAACGCCAGTTAGAACAATACGGCAATGAGGTATTGATCGTCAGGGATCTCCGCAAGGTGACTGACGAGGTCATAGAATATGACCCGCATCTCGTCTTGATGGACATAATGCTCAGCTTTAAGGACGGATACTACTGGACGACCGAGATACGAAAGCACTCGACGGTCCCCGTCGTATTCCTCTCATCGGCATCAGACGGCATGAACATCGTCATGGCAATCAACACCGGCGGGGATGACTTCATCCCCAAGCCGGTCGAGCCGATGGTCCTGAACGCCAAGGTCCAGGCGGTCCTGAGAAGGACCTATGAGCTTCCCGGGAGCAGCAGCGTGATCGAATTTGACGGGGCAGTCCTGAACGTTTCCGAGAACAGCCTCCACATAGGCGGCGACTGCATAGAACTCTCCAAGAATGAATTCCGCATCCTGAAGACTCTCCTCGAGAACCGCGGCAAGATAGTCAGCCGCGATGCCCTGATGCTGAGGCTCTGGAACGACGACTGCTATGTCGAGGAGAACACTCTCACGGTGAACGTGACGCGTCTCCGTAAGAAGCTTGAAAGCGCAGGCCTCAAGGACGTCATAGTGACGAGGCCCGGAAGCGGGTATATCATCCAATGAGGATCTGGAAGGAAGTCTTCAGGCAGACTATTCCGGCGATGATCATCTTCGTCATCATGTGCGCGGTCAACGCCGCGGTCTTTGTGCTTTACGGCATCTTTATCGAGCCCTTCATCTACGCGTCGATACTGTGTCTGGTATTCCTGATACTGTACCTCATAGTGTCTTATTTTCGCGAAAAGCAGAGAAGCGCAGAACGCAGGTACACACTGAACGCCATCCTGTCCGAATGGCAGAATCTCCCCGAATCATCCTCGTTATGTGAAGAAGACTACGCGGACATGATCGATGTCCTCGGCCGCCAGCTCGAAAAGATACAAACGGAGAGCCTCACGGAGCGCCAGGACATGATAGACTACTACACCGCCTGGGTCCATCAGATCAAGACACCCATTGCGGTGATGCGCCTCAAGCTCTCGGAGGATACCCCTGAACATCACGCTCTCAGAGTTGAACTCACCAGGATCGAACAGTACGCGGAAATGGCGCTCCAGTACATCCGCATAGGCAGCGGCACGAACGACCTGGTCATCCGCGAATACAAGCTCGATGACCTCATAAAGCCGTCCTTCCGGAAGCTCGCTCCCCAATTCGTCGAGAAGAAACTGAAGCTCGACTATGAACCCTCTCAGGAGACTGTTATCACAGACGAGAAATGGTTCGCCTGCATAATGGACCAGCTCCTCTCAAATGCCGTCAAATATACGGAACAGGGCATGATAACGATCAGGAGCGAGAACGGTCTTCTCAAAGTCTCGGATACCGGCATAGGCATCGCCCCTGAAGATCTTCCCAGGATATTCGAGAAAGGCTACACCGGCATCAACGGCCGCATGATCCAGCACTCCAGCGGTCTCGGTCTCTATCTCGCCGGAAAGGCCGCCAACCTCCTCGCCATTCCGCTCAAGGCAGAAAGCAAGGTAGGGGAAGGGAGCACGTTTACGCTGGACCTGAGGGAGAAGATGAAGTAAAGACTTCCTGACCGGTCAGCAGTATTACGAACCGGTTTGTTATTCCGCGCAGTAGATACGGACATTCTCGGATGTCAGGATCTCGTTCTGTTCGCCGATCTTGATGTTTTTCCAGTCAGAATTCGTACCGGCATAGCGTACCTCGGTAAGAGAATTACATAAAGCCAGTGCTTTTGCTTCAATGCTCGTGAGGCTCTTTGGCAAACCGAGCTTATTGAGATTATCACAGAAGTACAAACCCGTGTCACCGATCTCCAGTAATCCTTCGTTCGTATGGATCTCCTTCAGATTCGTTGCACTGCTCATGGCGTATTTGCAGATCCTTTCCGTGCCTTGCGGTACAGTGTATTCGGTCCTGTCGGATGCTATGGGATAGCAGATCAGTTTTTTGCCGTCCTTGGTAAAAAGCACGCCGTCCACCGATTTGTAACTGTTGTTATTGGCGTCGACATCAATAACAGTCAGAGCGTAATTCCAGAAAATGGATCCTTCCTCGATCGAAGATACGGATGCCGGGATGACTATCTTCTCCAAGGTGTTGTTGACCTCAATGGCTTCCTCACAGATGGTCGTTACGGTGTCAGGAATCGTAAAAAGCTTATCCTGTTTGCCTGCCGGATAGTTGATGAGTGTGGTGATGCCCTTGTCATACAGCACGCCGTCAACAGATGCATAGTTCGGATTATTCTCATCTACGGCAAAACCGGATACGAACATGTTGGCAAAAGCATACTTTCCGATCACCAAAAGTGAGGCGGGGATCGTAACGGTGCCTTCTTTAAATGAAGAATGGAACGCGTACTTTCCGATATACAGCATTCCCTCCGGGAACTTGAAGCCGTTATCGCTGTGCAGAAGAATGTTGTTGAATGCACTTTCTCCGATGTATTTGAGATTGGACGGAAAGTTCATGGTACGAAGAGATATACAGTTGTCGAATGCATAATCCCCGACAAACTCAACCGCTTCTCCGAGTTTGACTTCCGTAACTGCTGAGAAGCTCAAGAACGCACCAAAGCCGACAGAGGTTACTTCATCGCCTATCACGATCTTCTCGGCTGTCTCGCGGTATACATCCCATTCAGGCGCATTCTCGGTGTAATCCTTCATCGGACCTTTGCCGGAGATAACGACGGTCTTGGAGGCAGTATTGTATTCCCACTTCAGATCGTCCTGCGTAAGGTTTTTGTATTTCTGCTCCAGCTCCGCAATCTTGCCGGACGTCCGGTCATTTGTGCCGGGCTCACCGGATTTACCGGGGTCATCGGCTTTTCCGCTTGCATCCGTGGTATTCTTGCCGCCGGAAGCAGCATTTGCGGATGTGCCTGAAGCTCCTGAACCGCCACCGTTATTGCATGCCGCCAGCGAAAAGACGAGCATAACGCAGAGCAGAACAGCCGTTATTTTCTTTAGGTATTTTTCTTTTCTCATGATAATTGCACCTCGTTATTGAAAAGGCATCAGGCACGCGGGAATAAACATTCATCACGAAAAGGATCGCCTGTCTTATGGTTAATATTATATACGACTTAACTGACACGTTTCAAATCTGTTCCATCCCCGGCGAAAAAAGCAAGAGCCCGGTTACAGATTGTCCTGAAAAACTGTCCTGATAATCGTACATATCTTATCCGGCGGCATGCTATAATATGGTTACCATCAAGAGTACGTGAGGGACAAGCCCAGTGACCGTACAGCAACCTGCGTGAGCAAGGTGCTAATGCTTGCCGATGGGTTATACCATTTTGGGGGAATGATCTCGTCGCTTAGCGTACGGGATCATTCTTTATCACAGGGAATTGTATCCCTGCGGAAGACCGCTGACGAGCGAGCTGTCATGCAGCACCACACAGGTCTGTGAAGACATTGAGACAGGAGGAGATCAGATGCAGAGATTTAGGAATGCAACAAGGTTTTATTTGGACGTAATGATCGATTTCGAGGACAAGTTCATACTTGTGCTTCTCAACAAGGACCGCAGACTCATTGAATATAAGCGCCTCGATAGCGAAGAGATCATTGAATACGTTTCAACCCTCCCCGCAGATTATGACGGCGACAAAGTGACTGACAGCACCTGCGAGCTGGTTTGGCGCTGCGATGTTGACGAACTCGAGGTTGAGTACAAGATGTACAAGGACGGCAGATACAGCGCCAATATACATTCCAATACCGGAGTCAGCGTTGAAGTAACGAAGGCTCCTGTGTCAGAGATTGGTGAAGCCCTCGATTCCATGATCGAAGCTGCGTTTATTACCAAGTATTTGAATTCCGTCATTCCGGAAGGCTTCAGACTGCCTGAATTTCTGGAGCACATGGAAGAATTTGAAGGCTTTGAGGACCCGGACGACATTGACGGCTTCGGGGACTTTGGGGACTTTGGGGACTACAGGGATATCGGCTGATAAAGGCGTCCTGAGTGTTGTAGAATACAGTTATGCAGGTAATTGACGGCCAATGGATAATGAACGGAACGGACAGGGACGACGAAGCGTGCGTCCGGAGTCCTGACGAGCTTCTCGAAGTGATCGGGGAGGTTGGTTTTCTGCCGCTTTTTGATAATGATATCCCCGGATTTTCTGTGGAGAACATGACCGATCCGTCCTGCTGGTGGTGCGGCGACGCGGATACCGATCCGTGGGAGTGGAGGGTAGTCCTGACGCGTACCGGCAAAGTCGCGTACGGCAAATTCTTCGGGAACAAGGCCGGGTTCATTTCCAAGAAGTGGTTCCCGTATTTTGCGAATTTCAGGCGCGACGGTTATGATTTCGATGCCGCCTATGAGGACGGCAAGGCTGAGAGACGAGAGAAGCTCCTGATGGATCTTTTCGTACCTGCGGGCGTCGATATGTGGAACGTCGATAAGAACGCGCTTGAAGGACTCGGATGCTCATCCGAACTGTACACTTATGAGATGAAGGAGAAGGCAAGGTTCGGCAAGGGCGGCGAGAAGAATTTCGAGGGAATGCTGACAAAACTTCAGATGCGTACGTATCTGGTCGCGGCTGATTTCAGGGCAAGGGTCAACAGGAAGGGCGAAGAGTACGGCTGGCCGGTGGCGGTTATGACACCGCCGGAGTACATATGGGGTTATAAGTCCGTCACTGGGCGCTACGTCGAATCGGCTGAAGATTCATTGAATAAGATCGTCAAGCAGATATTGAAGCACTATGAGACTGACGCGGAGACTGTCAGGAAGGTCCTTCGTTGAGTGAAGGGCACGCCCGGCGGAAACGTTTTTTCAAAAACACACATTTTTCCTTAAGTTTTTTAAAGTCTGTTTAAAGTGGCGGGGAGATAATGACCTTGATGAAACAATAATTCATTTCATTATACCCTTCCCCCGAAAGCCCGGTTTGATAGCACCCGGGCTTCTCTTTTTGTAAAGCCCGTGTGTCCGGTATCAATATGCCCCTGATCTAAGAGAAGTCTTTATGGCAGTTATCTGCCCTTTTTCTTGGCTCTCTTCTCGAGATACATGGCCTTGTCGGCCTGCTTCATGCAGTCGGCGATACTTTTCCAGTCGGTGACGTCGCTTGTGCCGATGCTCGCGCTCAGTTCGAATTCGAAATTTCCTGTCTGGTTGAATTCCTTGATGCCGTTTCTGACGCTGCGGATGAATTTGCCGACGCGTCCCGGTTCACTGAGGATGAGGACAGCTTCGAATTCATCGCCGCCCATCCTGGCAACGAACTCGCCGGGGCTGAGCGCGTTGTCGATGCACTTTGCAAGGCCCTTGATGGCTTCGTCGCCTTCGCTGTGACCATAGGTGTCGTTGATGTGCTTGAGGTTGTCCATGTCGATCGAGACGACTGTAAGGTGCTTCTTCATCTTACCGTCGCGGTCGAACTTCTCGGAGAGTTTCTTTTCGAAGCCGCGCCTGTTAAGCGTGCCGGTCAAAGGGTCCTTGATATAAAGGGTAAGAACGTCGGAGATACCGAACAGACGCTCGTAGAGCTCGAATTTGTTCATGTTGAGGCCGATCTGCATCATCAGAAATTCTATCTTGAAATTGATGAAGTTCGGCTTGTTCGTATCGACTACCAGGACGGAGTAACCGTAGATCTCGTTCTTGTAGGTGATAGGAAGATGGATGCGCATGCCCTTGTCTTCATCCGCGAGGCCTTCGGGCAGGAGCTTGTCCTCGGAGAAGGAAACGGTCTCGGTGACCGGATCTCCGTTGTCAACGAAATATCCGAGAAGGGAACGGTCATCTTCCTTATATCTGCACATATAGAAAGAACTCACGCTTTCAATGTCTTTGAAAAGACTGAGTGTCAGTTCTTTGCCGGACTGCTTGGAGAGAGCACACTCGTACATGTCGCTGATAACTGTGTACTGTCTTGAAGTCTCTGTTGCTTCGGTTGCATCTGCCTTCATGTTGCAGAGTGCGGTGAAGATGTCTCTTTCAACGACCAGGTCGCCCGTGCTTTCGCGCAGGATGAGCGTGGAAGGGACACTGTTTATGAGATCGCGTTTCGTGCCGTTTGCCAGATCCTCGAGGATGCCGATCGCCGCGTCGACGAAATCGTCTTTGGATATCTCTATCGTCGTGATGGAAGGGATATGATCCTGAGCCTCGAAAATATTGTCAACACCGCTGATCAAAACGTCCTGAGGAACTTGGTAGCCGCGCTTGCGAAGTTCGTTGCAGATTGCGAGGGCTTCGTAGTCGTTGGAGCAGATTATCGCTTCCGGGAGCTTGCCGTTCTTCTTCAGAAAGAAATCGACCATCTCAGGGCCTTTGTCGAACCAGTAATTGCCGTGGAAGATACGTTTCTCGGACACCTTGTAGCCGGCTTCCTTCATTGCATCTTCAAAGCCGAGCCTTCTCTCGAAAGAATCGTCTATCTCATCTATTCCGGTGACAAATCCGATGTTCCTGGTCTTGCACTTGGAGATGACGTGTTTCGCAATCTCGTACATCAACTCCCTGTTGTCGGGAACAACGCTGTAAAAGCCGGGGATCCCGGTCCTGATGCAGACTACAGGAGGAGCTTCGTTATCTGAAAGGAGTTCTTCCACAAGGTCCTTACCGACGTCCTCGTGAATCAGGGTATCGTTGCAGAGGATCACGCCGTCGTAATCGTGGACATCGGGGAGAGACAGTATGCTCTTGAAGCCTGTGACATGAAGCGGGTTCGTGGTAGGCATGGAGCACATTCCGAACACATCGATCCTGTATCCTTTCATCTGCGCATAATAATCAAGACGTTTGAGCACGCCCAAAGCAAAATCCCTGTACATGTCGCCGATGAAAACACAGATCTTCATTTACTTATTATACTAACCTTGCTTCGTGACTGTAAAGTGTTTCGGCTCGTGCAAGGATACCCCGCGGCTGAAGGGAAAAGTACTAAGCGTTTTCTTAAAGGCTGTTTTTGCCTTGTACCTGCAAACATAGTATTGCCATCAAAAAAGGGGTTGCCTTTCTGTGATATATCACTTTGAGACAACCCCATTTATCAGTATCTGATCGCTATTAAGAATTTACTTCTTGACGGTTACTTTCTTACCGCAGTTCTTCTTAGTGAAGTACTTCTTATACTTCTTTACCTTGGACTTCTTGACCTTGACTGTCTTCACGGAAG
>X424_Quagga__coassemble_53_pt1 | contig 16554 bp, 12 predicted proteins | sample X424_Quagga__metabat2_low_PE_008 | metagenome-assembled genome bin X424_Quagga | reverse complement strand
CTTTTGCTCTATTAAGGCATCGCGTGAGCACGTGATCCGGGATGTTCGGTTTCTTTTGCAAAAAATAAGGGCTTCGGGAAATCCCGAAGCCCTTTGAAGTCAGTTTGTAAACCGGTTACCGATTACTCGATGATTGTAGCAACAGTACCAGCGCCTACTGTGTGGCCACCCTCACGGATAGCGAACTTGAGGCCCTGCTCCATAGCGATAGGTGTGATGAGATCAGCAGTGATGGTAACGTGGTCACCAGGCATGCACATGTCAACACCCTCAGGGAGCTGGATTACGCCTGTAACGTCTGTAGTTCTGAAGTAGAACTGAGGACGATATCCGGGGAAGAATGCCTTATGACGGCCACCCTCTTCCTTAGTAAGAACGTAAACTTGGCCTGTGAACTTTGTGTGAGGAGTTGTTGTACCGGGCTTAGCGATAACCTGGCCTCTCTCAACTTCCTTACGATCGATACCTCTGAGGAGGCAGCCGATGTTGTCACCAGCCTCAGCCTGATCCATAGACTTACGGAACATTTCTACGCCGGTGATTGTTGTTGACTTAGGCTCATCCTGGAGACCAACGATCTCTGCGGGATCACCAACCTTGACTGTACCTCTCTCGAGACGGCCTGTAGCAACTGTACCACGGCCGGAGATTGTGAAGACATCCTCGACAGGCATAAGGAACGGCTTGTCAACAGGACGCTCAGGAGTTGCAATGTAGCTGTCAACGTTAGCCATGAGGTCCTTGATAGGTGCATAAACAGCATCGTTAGCGTCTGTAGATGTAGACTCGAGAGCTGCAAGAGCAGAACCACGGATGATAGGTGTGTCATCACCAGGGAAGTCATACTGGTTGAGGAGGTCACGGATGTCCATCTCAACGAGCTCGAGGAGCTCATCGTCGTCGACCTGGTCGCACTTGTTCATGAATACAACGATGTAAGGAACGCCAACCTGACGAGCGAGCAGGATGTGCTCACGTGTCTGGGGCATCGGGCCGTCAGAAGCGGAAACAACGAGGATAGCACCGTCCATCTGAGCTGCGCCGGTGATCATGTTCTTGATGTAGTCGGCGTGGCCAGGGCAGTCAACGTGTGCATAGTGACGAGTCTCTGTCTCGTACTCAACGTGAGCTGTGTTGATCGTGATACCACGAGCTCTCTCCTCCGGTGCGCTGTCGATCTGAGAATAATCCTCGAACTTAGCGCCGCCCACAAAAGAAAGATACTTTGTGATAGCTGCTGTGAGTGTGGTCTTGCCGTGGTCAACGTGACCGATGGTGCCGATGTTTACGTGCGGTTTGCTACGTACAAACTTTTCTCTTGCCATTTTAATTCCTCCTAAGAATTAATTGAATCTGAATTTTATGACGCTTTGATCAATACAGCGATAAACAACATTCTACAAATTTTTCAGGTTACTTTCAAGTAATCCCAAAGAAAATCAAGTGTTTGTTTGACTGTACCGAACTAAAGCATCGGCGAAAGAAATCATCTCTTGAGGATTTCTTCCATTATGCTCTTCGGCGTCTCAGCGAAGTGGCTGATCTGCATGACGAAAGTACCACGACCCTGGGTTGTGGATCTCAGGTCAGTTGCATAACCGAACATGTTTGCGAGCGGAACCTCAGCATGAACCTGCTGGGAACCGTTCATAGGCTCGATATCCTTGATGTTGCCGCGGCGTGCGTTGATGCCGCCGATAACATCTCCGAGGTACTCATCCGGGATCTCGACGTCTACCTTCATGATAGGCTCGAGGAGGCACGGATCGCCCTTCTGCATACCGGCCTTGAAGCCCATGGAACCGGCGATCTTGAATGCCATTTCCGAAGAGTCGACATCGTGGTAAGAACCGTCGAAAACGGTAACCTTAACGTCAACAACAGGGAATCCGCCAAGAACACCTGCGCCCATTGCTTCCTGAATACCGGCATCGATAGGTGCGATAAACTGCTTCGGGATGGAACCGCCGACTGTTGCATCGACGAACTCGTAACCCTTGCCGGCTTCCTGGGGCTCAAGTCTGAGCCAGCAGTCGCCGTACTGACCGTGACCACCGGACTGACGTACGAAACGTCCCTCGGCCTCGACGGTCTTCCTGATGGTCTCCTTGTAGGAAACCTGAGGAGCGCCTACGTTTGCCTCGACCTTGAACTCACGGAAAAGTCTGTCAACGATGATGTCGAGATGGAGCTCGCCCATTCCGGCAATGATCGTCTGACCTGTTTCCTGGTTCGTATAGGTACGGAAGGTCGGATCTTCCTCGGCCAGCTTCTGAAGAGCGATAAGCATCTTCTCCTGCGAAGCCTTGGACTTAGGTTCGATAGCTACTTCGATAACAGGCTCAGGGAACTCCATGGACTCGAGGATGATAGGATGATCCTCATCGCAGAGTGTGTTACCTGTTGTCGTGTCTTTGAGACCGATCGCTGCTGCGATATCACCTGAGAATACCTCGGTGATCTCCTTACGCTCGTTAGCGTGCATCTGAACGATACGTCCGATACGCTCCTTCTTGTTCTTTGATGAATTCAGAACATAGGAACCGGCTGTAAGTACACCGGAATAAACTCTGAAGAAGCAGAGCTTACCGACGAACGGGTCTGTAGCGATCTTGAAAGCGAGAGCAGAGAAAGGCTCTTCATCAGATGAAGGTCTGTCCTCTTCTTCCTCTGTTTCAGGGTTGACGCCCTTGATTGCGGGAACGTCAAGCGGAGAAGGCATGTAGTCGACAATTGCGTCAAGAAGCATCTGGACGCCCTTGTTACGAAGTGCCGTACCGCATGTAACAGGGATAAGCTTGCACTCGCATGTTGCTTTTCTGAGAGCTGCCTTGAGCTGGTCGTTGGAGATCTCCTCGCCTTCGAGGTACTTCTCTGTGAGCTCATCGTCAGTCTCGCAGATCTTCTCGATCATCTCTTCTCTCTTGGCCTTGATGAACTCGACCATGTCAGCCGGAACTTCGCGGTCCTCGTACTCCTTACCGTCATCAGAGGTATAAACCTCAGCACGGAGAGTGAGAAGGTCGATGATTCCTGTGAAGTTATCTTCCTTACCGATAGGGTACTGGATAGCTACAGGATTGTTCTTGAGACGGTCTCTGATCATGTCGCAGACGTGATCAAAGTTCGCGCCTACGATGTCCATCTTGTTGACGAAAACCATTCTCGGAACACCATAGTGCTCAGCCTGTCTCCAGACTGTTTCCGTCTGCGGCTCAACGCCGCCTCTTGCAGACATGACCGTTACGGCACCGTCAAGGACACGGAGCGAACGCTCAACTTCTACTGTGAAGTCAACGTGGCCGGGAGTGTCGATGATGTTGATACGATGTTCCTTCCAAGGTGCTGTTGTAGCAGCAGAAGTGATCGTGATACCACGCTCCTGCTCCTGGACCATCCAGTCCATCGTAGCTGTACCGTCATGAGTCTCACCTAACTTACGGTTGATACCGGAATAGTAAAGGATTCTCTCTGTGGTCGTTGTCTTACCGGCGTCGATGTGAGCCATAATACCGATGTTTCTGGTCTTTTCAAGCGGATATGCTCTAGTTGCCATTGTATTAATGTCCCTTTCTTGTCCGGTAAATTAGCGGTTGAAATGCGCGAAAGCCTTGTTAGCCTCAGCCATTCTATGCATCTCTTCTTTTCTCTTGAATGCACCGCCGGTCTCATTAGCAGCATCCATGAGCTCAGCCGCGAGGCGCTCCTTCATGGTACGCTCAGACCTGTTTCTCGAGTACTGTACAATCCAACGAAGACCCAGTGTCAGCCTTCTTTCAGGCTTAACATCCATAGGGATCTGATAGTTGGCACCGCCGACACGGCGTGCCTTGCACTCGAGGGTGGGCATTACGTTCTCAAGAGCCTTGTAGAAAACTTCAAGAGGCTCTTCGTTCGTGCGCTCTTTGATGATATCAAAAGCGTCGTATGTGATTTTCTGGGCTACGCCCTTCTTGCCGTCCAGCATGATATTGTTGATGAGCTTGCTCACCTTGATATCATTGTAGACCGGATCAGGAAGAACGATCCTCTTTGGGGTATTGCCTTTCCTTGGCACTTTGCTTCCCTCCTAACATGATTATCAAATAAATTTTGAAACCATAGGTACTCACGATTCAGTTATTGGACCCGTGTAAGTGTCATCGTGACAGTGTCCCTTTATATGAACAATGTACTGATCACTTATGTCCAATCCTGTCTGTTAAAACAGGATTACTTCTTAACCTTCGCGGCCTTCGGCTTCTTTGCACCGTACTTGGATCTGCCCTGCTTGCGGTCAGCTACGCCTGCTGTATCCAGCGTGCCTCTGACGATGTGATAACGCACACCAGGAAGGTCCTTGACACGTCCGCCTCTGATAAGAACAACAGAGTGTTCCTGAAGGTTGTGTCCTATACCCGGAATGTAAGCCGTTACTTCGTAGCCGTTGGTAAGACGTACACGTGCAACCTTACGGAGAGCCGAGTTAGGCTTCTTAGGTGTTGTGGTCTTAACAACTGTGCAAACGCCGCGCTTCTGGGGTGAATTAAGATCAGTCTGCTTGTTCCTGATCGTATTCATCGAAAACTGAAGTGCAGGGGAAGCAGACTTATAGGTCTTATCCTGTCTTCCGGTCTTGACAAGTTGATTGAACGTTGGCATCAATACATCTCCTTTCTTAAGATTTGCGCGCAAATATAGGCACAAAGTCCCCTTTGCGAGCAATTAAGTATACACCCGTGATTTTTGAATGTAAACGGGTATTTTTCGTCGGCGAAAAAAGCGGGAACCACAAAAAGTTCAAGATAAAATGGTTAATTTTGCTATTCACTTATCAGGTTAAAGCCATTATACTTTGTAAGGTTATTTATTAATACAAGGAGTGTGACTTCAATGAAAGTAAAATTCACAGAAACCGTGCTGCGTGACTCTCAGCAGTCTCTCATCGCGACACGTATGCCTTTCTCCGATTTCGAGGGCATCCTTGAGACTTTGGACAACGCAGGCTACTACTCGCTCGAATGCTGGGGCGGTGCAACCTTCGATTCGTGCCTCAGATATCTGGACGAGGATCCGTGGGAAAGACTTCGCAAGATCAAGGCGGTCTGCAAGAAGACCCCTCTTCAGATGCTCATCCGTGGCCAGAACATCCTCGGATACAAGCACTATCCTGATGATGTCGTAAGACTGTTCTGCCGCAAGGCTGCAGAGAACGGTATGGACATCTTCCGTATCTTCGACGCTCTCAACGATTTCCGCAACATTGAAGTCTGCATAGACGAAGTCAAGAAGTGCGGCAAGCATGCTCAGGGCTGCATCTGCTACACAACTTCTCCTGTTCATACGATCGCTAAGTACGTAGATATGTGCAAGGAACTTGAGAGCATGGGCGTTGATTCCATCGCTATCAAGGACATGGCAGGTATCTGCTCACCTAAGGAAGCATATGACCTCATCAAGGCCATCAAGGATGCCGGCATTAAGGCTCCTCTCTTCTTCCACACACACCACACGACAGGCATGGGTCCGATGACTCTCCTCAAGGCTGTCGAAGCAGGTGTCGACGGCATCGACTGCGCTATCTCCACAATGGCAGGCGGCACATCACAGCCCGCTACCGAGACATTGGCTTATACACTCGGTCAGTTCGGTTACGAGACCGGACTCGACATGGACAAGCTCAAGGAGATCGCTGATTACTTTAAGCCCGTCAGAAAGAAGTTCCTCGATAACTCAACACTCAACCCTGAGGTCATGGGTATCAAGGCTGACATCCTCAAGTATCAGGTCCCGGGCGGAATGCTCTCCAACATGATCGCTAACCTCAAGGATATGCACGCTCTCGACAAGTTCGATGAAGCGCTCGCAGAGATCCCTGCAGTCCGTAAGGATATGGGTTATCCCCCGCTCGTTACCCCTCTCTCTCAGATGGTAGGCAACCAGGCTGTTCAGAACGTCCTCCTCGGAGAGCGTTACAAGAACATCTCCAAAGAGATCAAGGCTTACCTCAGAGGCGAGTACGGCAGAGCTCCGGGCGAGATCAACCAGGAACTCATCGACAGATGCTGGAAGCCTGAAGAACTCGTTCAGGGCAGATACGCTGATTCCCTCGAGCCCGTTTTCGAGAAGACCAAGAAGGAACTCGGCGACAAGGCCCGTTCCGACGAGGACGTTCTCTCCTATATCGCTTTCCCTCAGGTTGCAGAGAAGTTCTTCGCAGCACGTGAGGAGAAGGAATCTAATACTGTCAGCTACACCATCGAGAAGAAGGAGGACTGACAATGAACTTCGATATCCGTTTAGATGAGGAGGAAGTCGTAATGCTCTCCGGCGAAGATACCGCCGAGACAACAACGGCTGCCGGCACCGAATCCAATGTTTTCACTTTCCTCAAGCCTCAGATGGAGAAGGGTGAAATGTTCATGGATGCAGGCATCGTAATGCTCGTTGTCTTTGCAGTTCTCTTCATCATGTACCTGCTTATCTCGATCGCGAGCAGGATCCTTGCAGGCGCAGCGACAACTAAGAAGTCTGACGCAAAGCCCGCAGAAGCTGCAGCACCCGCTGCCGCACCGGTTTCCGAAGAGGAGTTCTCTTCAGGCTCCCTGAAGCTCAAGGGATGCGATGAGAAGACCGCCGCCATGATCATGGCGATCGTTTCCGACAACACCGGAATCCCGCTCTCAGAACTCGTCTTCAAGTCCATCACGCTCGTCGAAAAGAAGTAAAGGAGATAACGACTCATGATATACAATGTTACGATCAACGATAAAGTTTACGAGGTAGAGGTTGAGAAGGGCAAAGCCAATCTCATCAGGACTACCGCTGTTGCAGCAGCACCCGCTCCCGCAGCAGCTCCCGTTGCAGCTCCCGCAGCTGCACCTGCTGCCGCTCCTGCCGCTCCCGCAGCTACTGCAGCAGCCGGTACAACCCCTGTTAACGCACCTATGCCGGGCACGATCCTTGACATCAAGGTCGCTGTCGGCCAGGCAGTCAAGGAAGGCGATCTTGTCTGCATCCTCGAAGCTATGAAGATGGAGAACGAGATCTATTCACCCTGCGCCGGCACAGTCGCACAGGTCCTCACCTCCAAGGGCGCTTCAGTCGACACCGGTGCGCCTCTTGTTACTATCTCTTAAGTGACTACGGAGGAAAGATAAATGATAGAAGTATTTAAGAATCTGTGGGAGACCTCGGGCCTGGCCCAGTTCTTCATCACACAGGAAGGCTGGAAGAACGGAGTAATGATCCTTATCTCGTTCGTCCTCCTTTATATGGCAATCAAGAAAGAGTATGAACCGCTCCTTCTGCTCCCTATCGCTTTCGGTATGCTCCTTACGAACCTGCCTTGGCCGGGCGGCGGAATCTTCCACCCCGAGTGGTTCAACGGCGAGATCAACTGGGCAGCGCTGGGCGGACAGTATGTCAATGCAGCCGGTCAGCACATCGATCCGGGTCTTTTCGATTTCCTTTACATCGGCGTCAAGATGGATATCTTCCCCTGCCTCATCTTCATGGCAGTCGGCGCGATGACTGACTTCGGACCTCTGATCTCCCGCCCTTCGAGCTTCTTCATGGGCGCAGGCGCTCAGTTCGGTATCTCATTCGCATTCGTAGTAGCGATCCTCCTCGGCTTCTCACCTGAGGGTGCCGCTTCCATCGGCATCATCGGCGGCGCTGACGGCCCGACGGCTATCTACCTCACATCCAAGCTCGCTCCTGAGCTCCTCGGTGCAATCGCCATCGCGGCCTACTCATATATGGCGCTGATCCCTATGATCCAGCCGCCGATCATGAAGGCTCTGACTACGAAGAAGATGCGTCAGGTCAAGATGGAGCTCTCAAGACCTGTTTCCAAGGTTGAGAAGATCTGCTTCCCTATCATCGTTACAGTCGTTTGTGTCCTGATCCTCCCTTCAGTCGCACCGCTCCTCGGCTGCCTCATGCTCGGCAACCTCTTCAGGGAATCCGGTGTTACCGAGCGTCTTTCAGATACATCACAAAACGCTATGTGTAACATTGTTACCATCTTCCTCGGAACCTCTGTCGGCGCTACGGCTGTCGGTCAGAACTTCCTGCAGGTAAGAACGATCATGATCATCGTCCTTGGTCTTACGGCTTTCGCTCTCGCTACAGTCGGCGGCCTCCTCATAGGCGACCTCATGTACTTCCTCTCCAAGGGCAAGATCAACCCGCTCATCGGTTCTGCCGGCGTTTCCGCAGTTCCTATGGCAGCTCGTGTCTCGTCCAAGGTCGGTCAGAAAGAGAACCCTTCGAACTTCCTTCTCATGCACGCCATGGGTCCGAACGTCGCAGGCGTTATCGGTTCTGCTATCGCAGCAGGAGTTCTTCTTACACTCTTCGGCTGATAGAGCACCAAATAAATAACCAATCGAGGCTGTCTTCATACGAAGGCAGCCTCTTTGTTTTGGTATGTTATTTATATATATGAACCGCTTTCGCCGCCGCTCCCCTTGTCGGTATTTGTCGGTTGATATTGTGTTTTCGCGCGTCAAAATAGGGACATGGACATTAATAATAAGTACATCCCCCGCGAATATCTCGCCCTCAAGATCAACTACTGTAAGAAGCAGCTCGCTGAGCTGCCGGAAGTGAAGGTATATGCTTGCCATGCAGATAATGGCAATGATTCCAAACGATACATTTCGGGCAACCACAGATATAACGCGGATTCGCCTGCAGGTCAGAAGATGCATGAGATTCTTCTGCTTCGTGCTGAGATCAAAATGACCCTCGATGTATATGAGTCACTATGGAATTATTACTTTAATGGTTCTCCGATACCCGAGTGCATGCCCTGCGAATTGAATAGAACACTAGCCGTTGACTACAACAAGCGTGTGGTAATGAATAATGTGTTTTTTGACAACCTCCGGGAAGATACCAATACAAAACACGTTAAAAGTCACAATTACTTCTTCAACGGGATCTACTACCGTTCTGCAGCAGAACGCGAGATAGCAATCTTCTATACGGAAATGGGAATACCTTTCAAATACGAACCGGAGATCTCTCTTATCGGGTTGCCTTACACGATCAATCCTGATTTCGTTCTATATATCAAGGAACTTAACACCTGCAAATTTCACGAACACATAGGCATGAAAAACTCTGCAGATTATATACGAGATACCAAGGTCAAGTTCAGCAACTATGCAGGGGCTGGGCTGATTCCCGAACTGGATGTTATTTTCACTCACGATACAGATGAAGTTCCCTTTGATATAAGATATCTCACCGTCAAGCTCAACGCTTCTATATACGGTTCAGTTCTGTGCGGCAAAAACAATGGTTATAGATAAGGGGGAACCGATCGATTACCAAAAGCAGCAGTAGTGGATAAGGGCTGATCCGTCGATTACCAAAAAAGTGTAGTAAAACTGATGATTTACTACACTTTTTACTACAAATGAGCCCCTTTTGCAGTAAATCGTGTAGTGAATTGGGCTTTTTACTACACTTTTTACTACAAACAGGTTTTTGCGGCACTATAACCATCAACCGCCACGCCACCGTCAACCAAACCGCCACGCCACCCGCCGAACCGACGTCAACCACGCCACCGTCAACCAAACCGCCGCACCAACCTCCAACCCAAACAAAAAACGCGCCCCCAAAGGAGCGCGCGAGTCTTAACTTAATATACAAACCTCAGCCGAAGAAGTACACGAAGCCGAGCACGTGGAGAACTACGCCGGCAAGGACGAACAGATGCCAAACCATATGAGAAAACTTGAATCTTCTCTTGGAAGGCGCGAAAAAGATTCCCACCGAGTAAGTGATAATGCTCGAGAACAGGAGCCAGAAACACATGTGAGATGCGTTATTGTAGAACTCGATGATCCTGAAGACGATCGCCCAGCCCATTGCTGCATAGATGAAATACGAGAAGCCTTTGCCGACCTTGGTGTGATAGGCAAGCGCCGTAACGAGTACGCCGGCGACCGCCATCGTGGCTTCGATCGCCCAAAGGACCGCGCCTGAGACGGGGCCGAGGAAATGGATGCAGATGGGCGTGTATGCGCCGAGGATCGCGAAATATGCAACGCTTCTGTTGATCTTGTTCATAACACGCTTTTGCGGGGAGCCGTGCTTCATGAAGTGATAGATCGTGGAGAACAGGAGCGACAGGAAAAGCGTGATGATGAATGCTGAAACACCGAGTACCGACATTACTATCGAGGTCGTGGTGGCACCCTGTTTTGCGGCAGCCGTTAAATAGGCCTTGATGGAAGCGTAAGGGAGGAGACCCAGCAGATACAGCGCAGGAACGCCGGCTGTGATCGAGTTTCCTACCTCTTCACCGAAAGTCTCATATGTCTTGTGAAGACCGCGCTTGACTGCACGGCGGGAATTCTGAAACCAGGTAAGGTCCTTAAGACCTTCCTCAAGCGGATCCTCTCCGGTCGCGGCAGCGTACTTTTTGTCGTCGCTCTTCGCGAGGTGGGTTTTCCAGAATGTTTCGTTCTTTGCCATCAGTTGAGAACTCCCGAATATTAATAAGCCGTTTTATTTTACAAGTAGTCTATTTGGTTTTCAACAATATCTCAGGTTGACTCGCCGGAATCACCCGATGCGGATAAGGGCGCTCCAAGCTCAATGACTCCGTCTCCGCTGTCTGAAGGAACCTTGTCTTCGCTGCCTGAAAGACCCGCGTCCCCGCTGTCCTGTGATGACGGTGCAGGTGCACCCAGCTCGATGACCGACGGCGCAGCGGATGCGCTCGCGTCTGACTCAGGCTCACGTTTCTTGCGGCCTTCGCCAAGTGTCCCGGAAACCTCCGGACCTTCAATGTCGTTCACATCATCAGACTTGCCGGAAGGAGCAGGTTCAACGGGACGGATCGCGTCTGCGAGAGGGATCGAATCGGATCCCTTCTTGCCGTCATCCAGAGCTTCAGGCTCTTCATTCTTCTGATCACGTGCAGAACTGCTCTGCGAAAGGGCTGCCTGTCCCGTAACTACATCGGGAGATGCAGCGACTTCGGGCGCGGTGATGATCGTTCCGAGGACTTCGGGTTTGACCGCAGGACCGGAATGGGCCGCCTGTGCCTTGGACTGAACCTTCGGCATCGGGTTGAGCTGCTCGCTCAGATAAGCGCGTCTGTAGAAGCGGAGTACTTTCAGGAACAGAGGCCAGATAAGGGATACCGGCAGGATCCAGTAGACAAGGGCCGATGCGGCTTTATCGCCGATCAGCGTGGAAAGCGCCGCGAAAGGCGCCTGCATCATGCCGTAGATACCGCGAAGGCTGACGGCAAGTATCATGTGCGGGATGCTCGCGTCTTCTCCTGTGATGAGCGCCTCGGCAGGATACAGGTACTTTACCAGATAGATAAGTACGCCGTAGGAAGCGAGACCCCAGTTGATCCAGACTTTGTCACGATAGGCCGCGAAAAACGGCAGGAAGATGATGAAGAATATTGCATATAACAGGCTCATCAGACGTTCGAAAAGTCCGAAGTCCCTCGGAACGGTGCCGCCGTACACAAAGTAAAGCGGAGCAAAGCAGACGAACATCAAAGCGCCCGCTATAAGACCGAGAAATACGCATGTGAAATAATCTCTGCGCAAGTAACCGTTCCTTCCCTACCTTAAGATGCCCGTAAAAAGGGCTGTGCGGAAAACCCGTTTCAGCACAGCCACTATTTTAATACAAAAGGAGCACTTATTAAACCGTCAAAGCTCATCGCCCGCTGTAAAGGGCCTGATGTACCTGATTACCATCTTCTTCAGCTTTACGCCGGGGCCGGAGAAATGCAGCCTCATGACACCATTCCTGGATAAGAGGATGACCTCCTGCTTCAATGTAACGTCCTTGCCTCCGGTTCCGTTCCAGGTCACGACCGCGAACGGAATGCTCGAGAGATACATCTGCATCGGGACCTGAGCAAGGCCGTTCAGTTCGGAGCTTCCCGTCATTTCGATCTCGAAAAAGCCCTGTTTCTTTGCTGCGATCCCGAAGATAAAATCCCTGTCATTCCAGGTTTTCTCAGGGCGGTCGATGACAAGCTCATCATCAACCTCGAAAAACATATCGACATCAACAGGGATATCGTCTTCGTTGAACGGATCGTCAATATGGGTGACGGTCGCCGGATTGCCGCATACCCTGTCCATCGCGGGCGTATTCATCGCGAAACGGAGGATGTTGGCGGCATTACGCTGAAGCTCAGCACGTGTGATCCTTGAGCCGTCGCCTTCTGTCAGTTCCTTGAACGCATCCGATTCATCTAAATTCTTCCTCTCGACGCTCGTGCACACCATATAGATGTCATTCTGAGCACGCGCCATGACCGAATGATCGGTAATCGTATACTCCGCGGTATCACCGCCCGTAACGCCGATATAAGCCCACCAGTCGGTCATGACGATGCCCGTATATCCCCATTGCTTGCGGAGGACAATGGTGTTCATGTCGTAATAATTGGCCGCGTACACACCGTTCACACGATTGTAGCTGGACATTATGCTGCGGGCGCCGCCTTCCCTGACCGTTATCTCAAATGCGGCCAGATAGATTTCGCGAAGAGCCCTTTGCGATATGACGGAGCTCATTGCCCGGCGGCAGTTCTCGCGGTTGTTGCCGCAGAAGTGCTTTATCGTCGGTGTAACTCCGCTCTTCTCAAGAGCTCTGATCTGCGCGCAGGCCATGCGTCCGGTAAGGAGCGGATCTTCTGAGAAATACTCGAAATTCCTTCCGTTCAGCGGATGCCTGTGAATGTTGATACCCGGGCCAAGAAGGGTATCTATCTTGTTTGAGACCATCTCGATCCCAAGGTATGTGTAAAGTTTTTCGACAAGCGCGGTGTTAAAAGTGGATGCAAGGCATGTTCCGTTAGGCAGTGAGAACGCCTTCTTGCCGGAGTCGATCCTCATTCCGGAAGGACCATCGGAACAGCAGAGCGTCGGAATGCCCATGTCCTTGAGTTCCCTGCTTATTCCTCCGAAGGCCGCGGCAGTGCCGATCGTAGCCTTTGAGCTGCCCATGCCTTCGCCCCTGATAATCAGGCACAGTTCCTCGTCGCTGAGCTGCGCGATGAACTCCTCAAGCGTGTTCTTTCCCTGTCTGACGTCAGAGAGCTTTATCCCGCGGTCTCCGGTCTGCCGTATCTCGGAAGGGACACGGGACAGCCTCGTTTCCAGATGGCTGACAGGCATCAAAGGGACATCCTCGTAGTCTTTATCAAAACCGTTTCCCGATGCTGACGGGACCGCGATGAGACGCTTGAAAGGCTTGTTGGCAACCATCGCGTTTTCGAGCGCTTCAACAAGGACAGGCGCGTCAAGTTCGAACGAGCCGGCCACATCAGAAGTGGTGACATCTCCTCCAAGATAGAAAGTGTAGCACCCTGCGTCGAGAATGAATCCGGTTCCGAGTCCCGTTCTGCCGTCATCATCGAAAGAAGCGAATGTGCGGACCGGTGCGGTTATATCAACCGTCTCACTGCCGCCTGAAGGGATCTTGCCGGTCTTGGCAAAACCCGTAAGGACACGCGAAGGTTTGGAGAGCCTGCCCTGCGGAGCGGATGCGTAAAGCATGACGGCTTTCTTGCCGGGAACGTTTCCTGTGTTCTCGACAGTGACCGATACCTTGACGGCCTTCCCGTCAAAACAGAAGCTTGATACTTTCATGGAGAATGTCGTGTATGAAAGTCCGAAGCCGAAAGGATAGAGCACCTTTGAGGGTGCAAAAGTCGAGAAGTACCTGTAGCCGACAAAGATATCCTCCTCGTACAGGTCCTCGTGAATATCTTTGTTTCCGAAATTATCGTTGGAAGGATGATCCACGAGACTTTCGGCAATCGTGTCGGTAAGGCAGCCTGAAGGAGACTCCTCGCCCGTAACGATCCTGGAGACCGCGCTTCCTCCGATCATGCCGCCCTGCCAGACATAGAGAACGGACTTGATATCGTATTTGGACACGAATGACATGTCTATGATGTTGCCGACATTGAGAAGCACTATAGTGCGCGAAAAAGCGGCGGATACAGAAGCAAGCATTGCCTCCTCGCTGTCTCTCAGATAGAACGAGCCCTTCTCGGCTGAATTGTCGCGATCCTCGCCTGCCGTTCTGGCAATGATCATCACAGCCGCATCGTTTCTTGCGGCCATGCGGGCGGCAAGCTCCGCGGATACCGGCATCTCGGTCTGCGACCATGCTTCCATGCCCCAGCCGAGCCCGTCATCAAGCGGGTTCTCTTTCTCCCAATCGTCGTATATGTCCATGAGTTCCGGATCGAGCGTTATCGAGGGTGATGAGGCAAGACCTTCGCGGATATCGACAACGTGGCTGACATTTACCATGCCGCCGCTTCCCGTACCGCTCTTGTAGTAATTGGCCTGCATCCTTCCGAAAAGAGCAACCCTGCTGCCGTGCTTCAGGGGGAGAGCGTTGTCCGCGTTTTTCAGCATGACGATGCCTTCAGAAGCAGCTTCTATCGCCGCCTCTTGATATTTATTCCAGTCAAGGACCAGTTCAGGCATAACGACCTCCGATCAATCCGTGCTGCATTGAATATACAAGAATCCACGACCTCTTTCTCATAACTTGTTGGCATTTATTTCATTTTTCTTTCCACAAGGTCAATTTTGTATTAACAACCCGCGGAAAGCAGACATTTGTCCCCGCGCGATAGTATAATCAAAAAATAAGGTTTTCATGGGAGGTGAAATATGAGCGGGGTTTCAGACTACTTCTATGATGAAGACAGGTTTTTCGACAGATACATAATGAACGCGCCGATCCTGAACGCGAGTTGTTTCAATGTTACCGGAGACACTCTGATAAGCTCGGCCGCCGTCCGCAAGATCGCCTCCGATGAGCCGTCACAGGAGTTCATCGAGTACGCGGAGACCTGCTGTCCGGAGATACGCGAACAGGGCGAAGTGACCCGCAATTTCCTTTTGAAGAGCGCTTTCCTTGTAAAGGACAAGGAGAAGCAGCTCAGCTTCCTCAAGAATTTTTCGCATCACGGACTCATGGAGCTTTATGAGAAAAGACGCTATGAATTCTCCCTGATATATGACCTGGTCACTCCCGATATCAAGGCATTTGTCATCACCCAGCTCGTACTGATGAAAGAGGCCGGCTCCGATGATCTTGTGGCGAGCTTTATCACCAAGGATATCTCAAGGCTCAGACAGTTCCGGAGGCTGGCTGCCACTGCCATCAATTCGGTTTGCGACAGCATCTCCATCATCGACACGAGATCCCGCACGGTCAGTTTTGAATCAGTATCAAACGATCTCAGGCAGCTCCTGCCCGGTGATGACAACAACCCCAAGTTCGACTACGATCAGACCTTTCTCACATTGCTCAAAACGTTTGCGAAATCAGCAGGAAATACTCCTCTGGACAAGCTGATCACTATCGAGAACATCGTCCGTGCACTTGACGAGAAAGGTGAATTCGTCGTCATTATCGATCTGGAGAACAAGTACGGCGAGATCAGCCGCAAACAGGTAATGTACCAGTGGTTCGATAACTCTCATCGCTATATCGTGTGCCTCCAGTCCGATGTTTCCACGACATATCATGAAGAAATGCTCCAGCTGGAGAAGCTCAACCACGATCTGAGCATCAAACTCGGAAGGGATCAGGTAACGGGTCTGCCCAACAAGAATTCCAGCGCAATGCAGATAGACGAGAGATTCATCCCCGGTGACAGCGCCGTTATCCTTTTCGATCTTACGAACCTGATATATCTCAATAACACTGTCGGCCGCGATGTAGGCAATATGCTGCTTTACCAGTTCGCACACATAGTATCGACATCACTGCCCACGGGCTGCTTTGTCGGAAGATATACAGGCGCTGAGATAATCGTCCTGCTGAACGGCATAAAGCATGGCGGCGAAGAAGAATATCTTCAGACGATCAGTGAGAAGATCGAGAACTATAACGCAGAGAATCCCGACTGTCCCATAGAATATGTGAATGTCGCGGCCTTCTCCGCAGATTACGAGAACTACAATTTCTCCATGCTCTATGATGAAGCTTTCCAGAAACTGTCAGAAGCCAAGAGCAGACACGGCACACCTATAGTCGCCAAAGAGGACCTTACGTATCAGCTTCAGGCAGCCAGCGACAGGAGCCGCGAGCTTGAGTATTCCTCACGCCACGACGGCCTGACAGGGCTTCTCAACAAGACTGCCGGAATGGATGACATGACGGATCTCGCAAGGTTCCAGCCGCGCAGATATCATGTTATGTTCGTCATGGACATCGATAATTTCAAGCACATCAACGACACGTTCGGACACGATTTCGGCGATGACATCCTCAAGAAGACCGCCGAGATAATCAAGGCGCAGTTCCGCCCCAAGGATATACTGGCACGCTACGGCGGTGATGAGTTCATTGCCTTTATGGCTGATGTCTCCGGTCCCGCCCAGATCGAGGACAAGGCCAGAGGTCTTATCGAAGCGGTCGACGCAATGCTCTTTGACAGCGGATGCAGAAAGACTTCCGAGACTGACACGAATGCGCCCGACTCCACCGGGATCTCCATCGGTATCGTATGGACCGACAAGGCCGCAGCAGCATCGAAAA
>X424_Quagga__coassemble_51_pt1 | contig 16930 bp, 11 predicted proteins | sample X424_Quagga__metabat2_low_PE_008 | metagenome-assembled genome bin X424_Quagga | reverse complement strand
GCAAGAAGGGAAGGATCGAGGACATCATTGAGCGCTATTCCATGATCCGCGCTCTTTCCGCGATCGACCGCGCTGATGTCTGCGTAGTACTCATCGATGCTACAGAGGGCGTTACGGAGCAGGATACGCGTATCGCGGGTCTTGCACACGATTCGGGTAAAGCTACGATCATATGCGTAAATAAGTGGGACATCGCGCCCAAGGAGACGGGCACGGTCGAACGTGCCACGAAGGTCATCCGCGAAAGGCTGTCCTTCATGTCTTATGCCCCTGTTCTTTTCATTTCCGCCAAGACAGGTCAGCGTGTCGACAAGCTTTTCGATCTCATAAAGACAGTCAACGGGAATTCCAACAAGCGTCTCTCCACGTCTGTCCTCAACCAGATGATCTCGGAGGCTGTCACGCAGGTGCCGACGCCACAGGACAAGGGCAGGCATCTAAAGATCTATTACGGCACGCAGGTGGCCGTAAAACCTCCCACGTTCGCGCTTTTCGTAAACGACAAGGAGCTTTCGCATTTCTCATACGAAAGGTACCTGGAGAACCAGCTCAGACGCAATTTCGGTTTCGAAGGCGTTCCAATACGTCTGCTTTTGCGTAATAAGAACGGCTCAGAGGATTGATATCCCCATATATTTTGTGAAATATGACAGTGCTTAATATATGCGCGCGAGTAGCAAAATATTAGGCGGTTTGTAATTTGGATTTTTCATGCAGTTATACGAGGACTAACACATGGCAGTACAGAAGATCGAAAATTTAAGAAACATCGCCATCATCGCACACGTCGACCACGGCAAGACGACCATCGTCGACTCGATGTTAAAGCAGGCCGGAGTTTACCGTGAGAACGAGACTGTCGTTGAACAGGTAATGGACTCCAATGACCTTGAGCGAGAGAGAGGCATCACTATCCTTGCCAAGAATACGGCTATCGACTACAAGGGCATCCGTATCAACGTCGTTGACACTCCCGGCCACGCCGATTTCGGAGGCGAGGTTGAGCGAGTACTCAAGATGGTCGACTCCGTCCTTCTCGTCGTTGACTCTTACGACGGACCGATGCCCCAGACGAGATTCGTTCTTCACAAGGCCCTTGAATTAGGCCTCAAGCCCATCGTATGCATCAATAAGATCGACCGTCCCGACGGACGTCCGAAGGAAGTCGTCGACATGGTCCTTGATCTCTTCATAGAGCTTGGCGCAGATGAGGAACAGCTCGATTTCCCTATCGTTTATTCTTCCGGCAAGACCGGTATCGCTACGCTCGACCTCAAGGATTATGAGGAAGGCAAGCAGCTTGATTTCACGCCGCTCCTTGATACTGTTGTCAAGTACACACCCTGTCCCGAGGGCGATCCCGAAGCTCCTCTGCAGCTTCTTGTCTCCAACATCGACTCTGATCCTTACATCGGAAGGATCGGTGTAGGAAGGATCGAGAGAGGATCGATCAAGCAGGGCGAGAGCGTTTCACTCGTTACATACGACCAGGAAGGCAAGAGAAACGCCCGTATCGTCAAGCTCCTCAGATTCCACAATCTGGGACGCGAGGAGGTTACCGAGGCTTCTATCGGCGAGATCGTCTGCGTTGCAGGTATTGCCGACATCAACATCGGAGACACGATCTGCGATGCCATGCAGCCTGAAGCGCTCCCGTTCGTCAAGATCGATGAGCCTACGATCGCAATGACTTTCTCGGTCAACGACAGCCCTTTTGCAGGACAGGACGGAAAGTATGTTACTTCAAGACACCTCAGGGAAAGGCTTTTCAAGGAGATCGAGACAAACGTTTCCATGAGAGTCGAAGAGACAGATACCACAGAGGCATTCATCGTTAAAGGAAGAGGAGAACTCCATCTTTCAGTCCTTATCGAGACGATGCGCCGTGAGGGATATGAGTTCCAGGTCAGCAAGCCGAAGGTCATCATGAAGGAGATCGACGGCGTTCTCTGCGAACCTGTCGAGGAACTTGTCATCGACGTTCCCGAGGATTTTGTCGGACCTGTCATGGAGAAGGTCGGAAGAAGGAGAGGCGAGCTCCTCGATATGCAGCCCCCGACGAAGGGTTATACGAGGCTCGTGTTCAGGATCCCGTCAAGAGGACTCCTCGGTTACAGGACCGAATTTTTGACCGACACTAAGGGCAATGGTATAATGAACAGCGTCATCAGCGGGTTTGAGCCCTTCGCAGGAGACATCGAGACACGCGGCCAGGGAGTGCTTGTAGCATTCGAGACAGGTACCGCAGTCACCTACGGATTGTTCAACGCTCAGGACAGAGGAGCGCTCTTTATCGGAGCGAGCACACCTGTCTACGAGGGTATGATCGTCGGAGTCAATCCCAAGCCTGAGGACATAACGGTAAACGTCTGCAAGAAGAAGCATGTAACCAACATGCGTTCAGCGGGAGCCGATGACGCGATGCGTCTTACCCCTCCGCTCAACTTCTCGCTTGAACAGTGCCTGGAATTCGTCGAAGACGACGAGCTTTGCGAGGTAACGCCGAAGAACATCCGCTTGAGGAAGAAGATCCTCAACAACGATCTCCGTGCGAAGACCCTTGCGAAGTTAAAGAAAGAAGACTGATTCCCCGCAGGAACGATATCCTGCGGAGAGCATAAATAGAAAAGGCTTTTCGGAGGACGCCCTAGCATATAGCCATGCTTTCCAAGAAGATCTGGGTAGCTCTGCGCATACTTGTAATACTGGTTCTCTTGTTCGGATTTGCAGTTTTAGGCATTTTCGGCGGGTTCAACTATGTCATTTCGCAGGATACCCGCTTTACTGCCCTGAAGAAGGGGCTGGCTGACGGGAAGTACAAGGTTACGGCTGAGACAAAGGATGCCGTGACGCTGGTCGTCGAATCCGGTGATTCCACTTCTGACATAGCCGACAAGCTCTATGAGAACGGCCTCATCAAGAACAAGCTTGTCTTTTCGCTCATGAGCAAGATAAACGGTTTTGACGGTGCATACGTTGCAGGTACGCACTATCTGCTCAAGACTTATTCGTATGACGAGATAATGTTCTTCCTGACTCTCGAATCCGCGACGGTCGCGGTCACTATCCCTGAAGGCGCGACCTACGTACAGGTCAAGAAGCTTCTTCACAAGGCGGGACTGACTTTCAACGACGAGGAATTCGACCAGTGCATGAATTCTCCGAATATGTTCGTCGACTATGATTTCGTCTCAAAGATCGAGATCAACGAGGACCGCGATTATATCCTCGCAGGTTATCTCTATCCGGATACCTACATGTTCGATATCAACGCCAAGCCTGAGACTATCATCCGCCGTTTCCTCAGCAATATGAAGTCCAAGCTTTACGACGAATACTACAAGCGTGCTTCCAGTCTCAAGATGTCAATGGATCAGGTCATCACACTTGCTTCCATTATCCAGATGGAGACGGGAAAACCTCTTGATATGATGTATATCTCCGCGGTTTTCCATAACAGGCTCAAGTCTAAGGATAAGTCGCTGCGCAAGTTCGGCTCGAGCGCGACCGTGAACTACCTTATCGAGAGACAGGGAGGAAAGACTTCGCTGCTTCATTCTGATGAGGAGCTTGCGATAGACAGCCCGTACAACACTTATACGCATGAAGGACTTCCGCCGGGACCCATCTGCATGCCCGGTCTCGATGCGATCTCTGCTGCACTTTATCCGGAGCCCGGCTGCGGCTATCTGTATTTCTGCGCCACAGGTGACGGAGGAACGGCATTCGCAACGACGCTCAAGCAGCACAATAAGAATATCGCCAAGTATAAGGATAACTGGACCAAGCACGAGGACGTTACTGACGAAGAGCCTCATGGCGAGGATATCGACGATCAGAACGCCGGCAAGGATCCTGATGAGACACCGACACCCACCGAGACCACGAAGAAGAAAAACTGACGGTTATGGCGGGAATGGGTACTGATAATTCAAACGGACGCAGCCGGATCGAGGTCCTCTCTCCGGCAGGTGATCTTTCCAAACTCAAGACAGCGGTGAATTACGGCGCCGATGCAGTCTATCTGTCAGGTACTTCATACGGCCTGCGGGCTTCATCGGGTAATTTCACAAAAGAAGAGATGTGCGAAGGCATTTCGTATGCCCATTCACGCGGCGTTAAATGCTATGTCACGATGAACGTAATGCCGACGGAACAGGATCTCGCCGGCATAGATGATGCCATTCTCTTTGTCGGCAACGAATCAGGTGCCGATGCGGTGCTGGTCTCGGATCCCGGCATTTTCGCGAAGGTCAGGAAGCTTTGTCCGGATCTTGATATCCACATCTCCACACAGGCTTCCGTAACCAACAGCGCTGCGTGCCGTTTCTGGGCTGAGCAGGGCGCGAAAAGGATCGTCCTTGCCAGAGAGGTGAGCCTTGAACAGATCAGGGCCATAAGGAAGGCAATACCCGAAGATCTTGAACTTGAAGCTTTTGTCCACGGTGCGATGTGCGTCTCGTATTCCGGAAGATGCCTTCTGTCGAATTATTTTACCGGCCGCAGATCCAACGGCGGAGCCTGCGCGCAGCCTTGCCGCTGGAGTTATTCCGTGGTTGAGGAGAAGCGTCCTGACATGCCGCTTCCTGTTGAGCAGGATGAGAGAGGGACTTATATTTTCGGTTCCAAGGATCTTTGCATGATAGAGCATATCCCTGAACTCATAGAAGCCGGCGTGAACTCTCTCAAGATCGAAGGAAGAATAAAAGGCGAATACTACGCAGCTGCAACGACAAAGGTCTACAGAGAGGCTGTAGACGCGTATTTTGAGGAACCCGAGGAATACCGCGCGGATCCCCGTCATCTTGTTATTCTGGACAAGGTAGTCCACCGCGATTATGACACGGGATTCTTCTTTGACGACCCGATGGATGACGCCAAGATAGACTATGAGAAGACCTATAACAAACCTGCTTTCGTTGTCGGCGAAGTGCAGTCCTTTGACCCTGTGAACGGCCTTACAAAGGTGATACAGAAGAACAAACTGTACAGGGGAGACGAACTGAACGTCCTGATGCCTGAAGGTTATATGGAACCTGTGAAGGCGGCAGAGCTTTACGATCAGAATCTGAAGGCAATAGACAGTGCTCCGCATCCGGGAATGATCATCTTCATGAAGGCTGTTGACTCATCGGGTAATACCGTGGAACTGCCCTCTATGTCATTCTTAAGCCGGGACGGTGACAAGGATAACGGAATAAATCCGTCGGAGAGGTAACCGGACATGAATTCCGCTGCCCCCGGTTTTTGGTTGAACGATAATTATTCAAGTGTTAGAATATGCCATTAAATAAATAATATTTATATTAATACTTTGGGGTATGGGAATCAGATGAAGAATACGACAAAGACCAAGGAAAAGAACCGCAGACCTGTAAAACTGGCTGTTTTACTTGTCGTCCTTGCAGTGGTTCTGGGAGGCCTCGGATTCGGCGGATATCAGGCTCTGATCTATTATAGAGAAGCAACCGCTCTGGCGAGTCAGGCAGAGGGTCTCAAGACTGAATTAAAGAGTCTTGTCACTCATGTCGAGAAGGGTAATTATGAGGCGGCAAATCTCTCCGTACAGAAGATAGACAGTCTTTCCGCGGAGATGCGGACCACCATCAGCGAACAGCGCTGGCAGCTGGTACAGGATAAAGCCCCTAAATACGGTGAGGATCTCAAGACTGCATCCATGTTCCTGGATGTCGTCGACGAAGCTTCGAATACTATCTTAAAACCCGGAGTCAAATTCCTCCGCGAGAAGGGACTTCCCAACAAATCGACTTTCAGCAAGATAGGTCCTGAACTCGGAAACACGCTTAATGACTATGCGGCGCTCATTGACGAGCTCTGCCCTGCTGTGGAGAAGGTCCTTAACGATTTCAATGCGCTTCCGACATTCCAGGTCGGAAAGCTGGAGTCTAAGGTCAGCAAATACAGAGTACTTGCCAAGGACAACGGCGAGGATATCGTCACATATCTGCAGTTTGCGAAGAAGACATCAGATACGTTCATCAGGCCCACTGCAAAGTTCCTTATCGACAACGGCAACGCTCTCAAGCTTGATCTGGATATGGACAAGGTCGGTCCTGAGATGGCAAGTCAGATCACTATCCTTGCTGACGGTATCGACCAGCTTACTCCCGTTGCGGAGAAGACACTCAAGGAATTCAATACTCTTCCTGCGTTCAAGATCGAGAAGGTTGAGTCCAAGGTCAGCAAATACAGGAAACTTGCGAAGGACAGCGAAGCGGATATCACCGATCTTATGAAGTTTGCCCGCGAGTTGTCTTCGGGAGTCATCCGTCCCGCTGCGACCGTTATGGAGAGATCGCCTCTGTCCAAACTCAAGACGGAGAATGGTGATGTTGATACGAAGATAATCCGTGATTATCTTTCACTTGTTGAGACTGTCAGACCTTATCTCAACAGGGTCAATGAGGTATTCAAGACAAACAAGCTCCTGAAGGATCACCCGAAGCAGACCGTTAAGATAACCTCAAAACTCGATTCCGCCATGGAGCTCATGGAGAAGTACGACGCATATGTTCCGTATATCGACGTGATACTCGGAGACGGTTCGGATAAGACATATCTCATCGTAGCCCAGAACAGCGCCGAGATGCGCGCTTCGGGCGGTCTCCCGGCTTCAATGGGACTCGTTACTATCAAGGACGGGATCCTTCATATCGGAGATTTCCAGCCGGTACTTAATTACGTGCCCTTCCTTAATGAAGACGTCAAGGCGAATAAGTGCTCAAGTATTGAGGATAAGCTTTTTGCAAAAGACTGGTACGGAAAGAAGCTTACTGCCGCAACGGTAAATCCTCATTTCCCGACAGCAGCAAAGCGTATTGCCAACGGATATAAGGCGAAGAACAAGAAGAACCTTGACGGCATCATCTCCATGACGCCTGCCATCGTCGGAAAGCTCATCAAGGTAACAGGCCCGATCAAACTTTCAAACGGCGTAAAGCTCGATGAGAAGTATTCGGTCAAATATCTGCAGCGTGATATCTATTTCCAGTACTATACGAAGAAGACCATCAAGGACGCCAAGCTCCGCAGAAAGGCTGATGACAAGGCGAACGGTCTTTTCGCGGAAGCAGCGAAAAAGGTTATCAGCGGCGTAATGTCCGATCTTAATGTCAAGTCCATCCTCAAGCTCCTCGATATTATCAAGGAAGCAAGCGACGACAGGATCTTCCTGATGTGGATGGCTGACGCAAAGAATCAGGAGATCGTTAAGAAACTCGGCTGCTCCGGTTCGCTCAATTACGATCCTCAGAATCCTGAGCTTGGTGTTTTCTTCAATATCAGAGACGCCAACAGACTCGGATATTATGTCGATATCAATATCACATACGGAAAAGCGACCACGAATAAGGATGGCTCTGTCACATATCCTGTAACCGTAAAGCTCAAGAATAATATCGACAAGACTTCAGAGTCCAAAGGTAAGGGCAATGCTTATCTCACCAGTAAGCATGACGGCAATATGCGTTCGATGATCTATTTCTTTGCGCCTGCCGGCGGAAAGATCACGAACTTCAAGGATAACAGCAGTATTGTTAAGGGCAAATCTGCCACATATGAGAACCTGAAACTTTACTATTGCCCGTTATTTGAGCTCAAACCCAGAAAGAGCGTGACATTTACATTCAAGGTTACGACGGCAGCGGGCGTCAACGTACAGCCTAAGGTTGTCCATACGCCTCTCCTGACCTCATATAGAAACGCAAAAGAACCTAAGTAAGGACATCTTATGGATAACAAAGACTATTTTGTTCACGAAACCTCGTTTGTTGATGACGGCGTAAAGATCGGCGCAGGCACAAAGATCTGGCACTTTTGCCATATCCAGACGGGTGCGGTGATAGGCGAGAAATGCTCGCTCGGCCAGAACGTGAATATCTCTAAGGATGTTACTATCGGCAACGGCGTCAAGATCCAGAACAACGTATCGGTCTATGAGGGCGTAACGCTCGAAGACTGTGTATTCTGCGGACCTTCATGCGTATTTACGAATGACCTCACGCCGAGAGCCAGATATCCAAAGGGAAGTGCCGGTTATAAGAAGACCGTTGTTCATCACGATGCGACTATAGGCGCAAACGCGACCATAGTCTGCAATCATGATATCGGAGAATATGCTACCATCGCCGCCGGCGCTGTCGTTACAAAGAGTGTCATACCGCATGCGCTGATGGCAGGAGTTCCCGCTAAGCAGATCGGTTGGGTCTGTGAGTGCGGACAGGTGCTGTGCGAGGATCTTAAGTGCCCTGACTGCGGGCATTCGTATAAGCTCGAGAACGGCAGACTTGTTTAAATTCAGTTCAGGCTTTTCTCAAGTCCTCTGAACGCTTCAGAAAGAGTCTTGCTCTCATTTTCCCAGCAGAGATCGTGCTTTGCCGCAGCGCAGTTTGACTTGCACTGATCCAGGAAATCCCTGTCTGTTATCATGCGTACGATAGCCGAATTTATCGATTCCTGATCTTCAGGTTTGCAGGTAATTCCGACGTTGTATTTCTCGATGACTGCCTTGATCTCAGGATAATCTGAACCGATGACCGGTGTCTGCGCCTGTATGCTTTCAATGAGCTTGTTAGGCAGGGAGTAGTAATAGCTGGCGTTCTTGTTCTCGATTATGACCGCTTCGGCATCGACGGCCGAAATGTATTTCCAGAGTTCTTTCTGGGGGACTGCCCCGTGGATCGCGATCCGCGCGTGCGCGGGTGAGGACTTCACCATATTGTCGTAGTAATCCTGATTGACCGCATAACCTAAGAAGACCAAGTACATAGAGGGTATCGCTTCAGCTGCCTTTATCAGCTTCTCCATGCTGCATCCGGATCTGAACTGACCATGGAACATGACGATGAATTTCTCGCCTTTGTCCTCGAAAAGGTCCTCGAGTTCTTTCCTTGCCGCTGCTTTGATATCCGCAGGGACCTCCGGTGCAAGATATGGGACATTCCTTACGCAAAGGGGCCTTTCACTGAGCTTATAGTCCTTCTGAACGGCATCGCAGATCGAATCATTTACGAACATCGGAATATCCGAATGCTTGATGACGTATTTCTCTATCGCGCCCTTGAACTTGCGCTTGAGCGCGTTGCTCCTGACGAGCTGACCCATCAGGTATTCGTGCGCGTCATAAACAAGGCGGGCCTTTTTTCCGTCTTTCCTCTTCTTGTTGGAAAGCATCGCTATATACATGCCGATCAGATTGTGTCCGCTGATAATATCAGGCTCGAGCTTTGCGATTTCCTTTGCCCATCTGATGCCTGCGGAAAGCTGATTGAGCTTGCCGGGAAAGTTCTTGTGCGGTCTGGTGGTAAGCTTCAGGAGTTTATATCCGTCAGGTTCGTCGTCCTTGCCCGTATCAGGCTTGACGACCGTGACATCCCAGCCGAGAGCGGCTGCGGCATCTACTTCTCTTCTGTCGCGGTTTGCATATAACCAGTCATGAACATATGCAACTTTAACGAATTTAATCTGACTCATCTTGTACTTCCTGAATTCGGATTAACTAATTTTATCATACCGGTGATCATTCATCAGACTCCGCAAGACGGATAAGCACTTCCAGTGACTTTTCCATCTCGGGAACAGACGCGAATTCGTAGCGGCTGTGAAAATTGTAACCGCCTGTAGAAAGGTTAGGGCAGGGGAGGCCCCTGGAACTCAATATGGCTCCGTCCGTGCCGCCTCTTACAGGTTCGGTCGACGGAATGCCTCCGGTTTTCCTGACGGCCTCCTGTGCGCGTTCTACGAGGTCCATGTGATCCTTGAGATACAGTGCCATATTCGGATACTGATCCTCGATCGTGATCGAGCACAGCTCTGAGCCGTACCGCTCGTTTATCGTGAAGACCGCGTCTTTCATGAATTCTTTGCGGTCATTGAATCTTTCGATGTCGTGGTCTCTTATCAGAAACTGCATTTTCGCGTGCTCGCAGTCAGACCTTATGCTGTCCAGATAATAGAAGCCCTCGTATCCTTCCGTGGTCTCGGGTGTCTCGTCTTCGGGAAGAAGATCAATGAATTCTTTTGCCACGAGAGAAGCGTTTATCATCAGACCTTTGGCGCTGCCTGTGTGAACGCTCCTGCCTTTTATCTCAACAGTTGCGGCAGCGGCATTGAAACACTCGTATTCGAGTATGCCGAATTTACCGCCGTCGACAGTATAAGCCTGCTTTGCATGGAATCTTGAAAGATCGAAATTGAGCGTGCCGTCGCCGATCTCCTCATCGGGCGTGAAAGCAACCGCGATGCCGCGGCGGTTCACATTGGGATTGTCTTTGAAGTAAGACAGCATCTCCATTATTTCCGCGATGCCGGCTTTGTCATCTGCGCCAAGCAGAGTTGTGCCGTCGCTCCTGATAAGGTCTTCGCCGATGTGACTGTTTAGTTCCGGAAACTCGCAGGGATCAAGGACCTCGTCATGACCGTCGTACGAACGGATGATGAAAGGACTTACATTTTCTCCTGAAACTGCCGGTGAAGTGTCCATGTGGGCGATGAAGCCCAGGTCGTCTTCTGCGCTTCCGTTCGGGGGAAGATATGCATAGACATAGCAGTGCTCCTCATCGTAATCGACCGTGAGTCCCAGTTCTCTTAATTCTTCAGTCAGAAGCAAAGCCAGATTGCGCTGCACGGATGTCGAGGGACGCGTTTCCGATTCCTCATCGGACTGCGTGTCGATCCTTGCGTATCGCATGAAACGCGCGATGAGAGGAGAAATGCTCTCCATTACCCGATCGCGTCCTTCATTGACTTAACGTATTCGTAGATGTGAGATGTGGCATCTTTACCGTATTCTGCGATGATCTCCACGACCGCGGATTCTACGGACACGCCGTCAGCATACTGAGACAGTGTTTTCGCCTGTTCGGGCGTGGAAATGCAGGGGTTGATGACGCAAGGGATATCGGAAACCGCCTTTACCTTTGAAGCAAGACCTTTGATGTCAACGTCGCGGAGGCTTGAATCGATATAGATAAAACCTTCTGCTTCGGCGGCTATCATGGAGATCCTGTTCTCTGAAGTGGGCGCGATGAGGCTTATCAGGTTGATGCCGTATTCCTTCATGACAGGAAGGAATTCATCCTGTTCTTCGTACGGGATGTCAAGCAGGATGATGCCGTCGACATCGATCTCCCTGCATTTTGACATGAAACGCTCGGCACCGTATGAGAACACTACGTTTGCGTAGGTTACAAAGATTATCGGAACCGTTACTTCCTTACGAAGTTCCTTTACCATATCGAAAACCTTGTCTGTAGTCGTGCCTGCAGAAAGCGCTCTCTCACTTGAAGCCTGGAGAATGGGACCTCCGGCTGTGGGATCGGAGAAAGGTATGCCGAGCTCGAGAATATCCGCGCCTGCACGTGCCATTTCTTTTGCGAACGCGACGGACGCCTCGAGATCAGGGTCACCGCACGTTATAAAAGGTATGAATGCTTTTCCGTTTTCGAAAGCTGTGCTTATCTTACTCATAAATGTCTTCACCTCTGTATCTTGCGATAGCTGCACAGTCCTTGTCGCCGCGACCGGAGACAGTGACTACGACCACCTTGTCCTTGGGCATTGTAGGAACGAGCTTCATTGCGTATGCAACTGCATGAGCCGATTCGATCGCGGGGATGATGCCTTCTGTGCGTGAAAGGTACTCGAACGCCTGAACAGCCTCTTCATCCGTGATAGCCACATATTCTGCTCTGCCGATGTCATGGAGATATGCGTGCTCGGGGCCGATTCCCGGATAGTCGAGACCTGCCGAGATTGAGTAGACCGGAGCGATCTGTCCGAACTTATCCTGGCAGAAATAAGACTTCATTCCGTGGAAGATACCCAGGTGGCCCGTGTTGAGAGTAGCTGCTGTCTCAAAAGTATCGATGCCCCTGCCTGCAGCTTCGCAGCCGATAAGACGAACGTCCTTGTCTTCTATGAAGTTGTAGAACGAGCCGATCGCGTTTGATCCGCCGCCGCAGCAAGCCATTACGACATCAGGGAGACGGCCTTCGGCTTCCATCATCTGCCATTTGATCTCGCGTGATATGACTGACTGGAAATCCCTGACGATCGTAGGGAAGGGGTGAGGTCCCATGACAGAACCAAGGCAGTAATGAGTATCCGAGATCCTTGAAGTCCATTCGCGCATCGCTTCGGAAACCGCATCCTTCAGTGTTTTGGTACCGCTCGTGACGGGAACTACGGTAGCACCGAGAAGCCTCATCCTGTATACGTTGAGAGCCTGACGCTTCGTATCTTCCTCGCCCATGAAGATGACGCATTCCATTCCGAGAAGGGCAGCAGCAGTTGCTGTCGCAACGCCGTGCTGGCCTGCGCCTGTTTCCGCGATGAGACGCTTCTTGCCCATCTTCTTGGCAAGCAGAGCCTGACCAAGGACATTATTGATCTTGTGTGAACCGGTGTGGTTAAGGTCCTCTCTCTTGAGGTAAACCTTGGCGCCGCCCAGGTCTTTTGTCATCTTCTCCGCATAGTAAAGGAGAGAAGGGCGTCCTGCGTAATTGTTCAACAGATCTGTTAATTCCCTGTTGAATTCAGGATCATCCTTGAATTTGTTATAAGCTTCCTCGAGTTCGACAACGGCGTTCATCAAGATCTCGGGGATGTACTGACCGCCGTGTATTCCGAACCTTCCTTTAAGGTCTGCCATTTCTTTTCCTCCTGCTTAGAAGTTCCTTCTCCGGGCAATAAAAAAGTCCCCGGCAGAAGAAACGCTTTCTCTGCCAAGGACGAATTATATTATAATCCGCGGTGCCACCTTGATTCACAATCGCTTGTGCACTTACTAAAGTACTGTCATACTCCGGGCTTCTTAACGGTGCCATCCGTCACAGAATACTCAGTTGCCTTACGGTTCCCTTTGACTGTGCCCTCATCGGACCATTATGATGAACTGCGTTCCGCCCCAATCTCAGCTTACGGGACTCTCTGTGGGTGCACGAAGCATCTTTACTTCCGAATCAACGGTTTTGCTATTGCGATAAAGATATTACTTAGTCCGTGGTTTGTCAAGCAGAATAGCTTCCGTGATATCAACGGCGCCGTATCCGTAACAGAATATGAGCCGCAGATTATCAATGTAACATTGTTACAGTGCATACGTACCGTGCGAAAACGGGCGGAGTGCTATATAATGATCAAAGGGATATGAAGAAGAGAACAGGAGGCCGGATACATGACCAGACTCGAACAGATCAGAAGATTTAACCTTATATCATCCATTCTTGACACTGTCGGCGCAGGCTCCACTACATGGTTTTCCGTAAAACTCATAACGTGGGGATCGGCCGCGGCTAAAAACATTGACAGGATCGCCGGTTCTACCGCTGCGATCGATGATAAGGATGAAAAACTCAAGATCGCTTTCGGGATCGCCAAGACCGGCGGAATGGTTGCATCAGGTCTGCTTTCAGCATTGCTGATCATTGTAGGCATCCTGCTTGCGGTCCTGGCACTCAATCTGATAATACCTGCGGTTTTCGGCTTCGTCTCGGTAAGGCGCGCATCAAGATGCGAAGAGCCTGCAAAGTCAGTAAAGATCGTACGTTGCGCTGATATCGTGAGGCTCGTTTTCCATACATTCCTTATTATCGGCGCGGTAATCCTTATCATTATTGCGATCTGCAACAGTATCTTCGGGTTTCCTGTCATAGTCGCAGCACTGATCTCCACCATTCCGGCCGTCTTGTCCATCATGTCACTCGTCTGGCAGCGGAGGCTTAAGTGTGAGCCTGTCATTGAAGAGAAGAAGCCGCTCTGAAGCATTCCGGCGCTTTGCGGGCGCATAGGATGTGTTCACGGAATTTTCTTATTTCCATACTTATAATCAATGAAATTTGTTGGTATAATCAGTCCATTAACCGATATATCTATATTTGTTACTTGCCGGATGGTCATACTGTTACTGGGGTTGCGATAATTATATGGATAATAGCAATATGAATTCTGACGAGACTTTACCTGTTAGGATCGTTTCCAAGGTCCTTTCGGTACTCAATGTCGGGAAACAGGATGATTTCCATAACATACTTACTGATGATGCTGCCAGGAAACGTGTAGTCTTCCTGATCTACGATGTCCTTATATGCCTCATCGCATTCTTCATGACGATCGTCAACTGGATCACGGGTGAGTATGAGACACTTATTGCCACTGCCGCTATCGTGCTTATCTGTATCCTGGATTACATCCTTTTCAGGTTCAATATCTCATTCAAGATAATCAGCTACATATTTGAAGGCTTGCTCTTTCTGGTAACGGTTGCATTCGTGGTTACCGGACATCCTGAGGGATTCAGTGCCTTGTGGATATGTCTCGCACCGATGCTGACAATGATGTTTACCGGCCGTAAGGCAGGCAGCGTATACGGTCTTGTCGGACTGGTAACGCTTATATTCCTTTTTTGGACCCCGTTTGGCAGGAGCCTTCTGCAGTTTCAGTATACCGATACGTTCCTGCTCAGATTCCCGTTCTTCTATTCTGCGGTATTCATCCTCTCGTTTTTCATGGAGTTCGTCAGAAGCAGGACACAGGCAAGCCTGGTCAGCGAGAAGGAGAAGTACAGTCAGCTTTTCAGACATGATGCTCTGACAGGCCTTTACAACAGATACGGAGTTAAGGAACAGCTCGATAAGATCAACGGGTTAGACAAAGGCAATGCAGTAGTCATGATCGCGGATATCGACCATTTCAAAGCCATTAATGACACTTATGGACATGATGCGGGCGACAAGATCCTTATGAAAGTTGCTGAAGTCTTCAGAAACACAGTCTGTTCGGATTGCACTATCGCAAGATGGGGCGGCGAGGAATTCCTGCTTGTTATGTTCTGCAAGCACGATCCCGTGAAAACAGCCGAGACGCTCCGTTCCAATATCGAGAATACCGTTGTCAAATACGGTGATTGTGAGATCAGGATGACTATCAGTATCGGTGTCTGCATAGCCGATGATTGTTCCGGTTATACATCGGAGAATGTAATCAATATGGCTGACCAGAGCTTGTATGATGCTAAAGAGAGCGGCAGAAACAAAGTGTGTATCTGCCATGCCAAAGAAAAATCATAATAAGAAATCTTTTTATCAGTGCTGATCCTGTTCAGCGTGCAGTTTCTTCTTTGTCTCGTACATGAGATTATCTGCTTCCTTGATGTATTCAGTGAGAGTCTTTTTGGATTCCTTATCGCTCAGGATGTAGCCTGAACTGACTGAAAGCCTGAAAGGCCAGACTCCGTCCTTGTTGACCCTGTCAAGAGTGTTGTTGATCGTATCCCTGAACTTGTCGGCTTCTTCGCCGGAATTGACGCTTCCGATGACGAGGAACTCGTCGCCGCCGAACCTTACACCGATCCAGTCACCACGCAGATTTGACTTTATCGCGCTTGCCGTAATCCTTATGGCGGCATCTCCGTTCATGTGACCGAAAACATCGTTGATCTGCTTCATCCTGTTGATGTCGATGAACATGACCATAAGGAGCGCGTTGTACCGGACGCTGTCTTCATAAACCATAATGGCTTTATTCTCATAACCGAATCTGTTGTACAGCCCCGTCATCGTGTCGATCTCCGAGATCTCTCTCAGTCTGTCGTTATAAATGCGAAGCTTTATATTCGATCTCTGGATCCTGAAGGCAAGCATGAACTTCTCAAGATAGGCGTTAAGATCCAAGTGTTCTTTCATGATCCTTGTTCCATGGGAGGTGACAAGGTATCCGTAATTCCACTTTCCGGTGTGAAGAGGAATTATGTAATAGATGTGGTTATCTTCGGAATCGGGATCGTAGCCCGGGACGATATTGATCCTGTCAGAAGTGAGCTCAGAAGTTACTTTTCCGTCCTTTATCGCGACGAACGGGGTTACCAGTCCGGTTATGCCGTTCTCGTGAACATCCTCGTCACTTGCCATTACGTTGCTCAGATAGAGGTTGTGGATGACGACATAGAAGTTGTCACCGACAAGACTACGTACTGATTCATAGTATTCTGTAAGCTTCCTGCGGAGCGTATCGTAATCCGGAGCGCCGGTGATTATGTTCGTCAGTGTACGTTCGCTTCCTTCCAGGTATGCGCGGTCAAGATTGTCGGCATATGTCTTGCGTCCGAATTCGCGGCGGGACTCCTCGAAGTCTGAATTCTGATGGCATCTGCAGCTTTCTCCGATTACGATCCGGGATTTCGATACTATCTTGTGAGGAACTTCAAGACCGGCGAAAACGGAATCAAAGACTTTGATGCATTTGTATCCGATGCCCTCATAATCGGTAGTGACCGTGGTCAGGACGGGATAATAGGTCTGTCCTGCGGCTATGTAATCGTAACCCGTGACTATGATGTCTTGAGGGAGCTTGATCCCGAGTCTCGTGAATTCAGTCGAGCAGGAGAGCGCCATGATGTCGTTTGCGCAGATTACGGCATCCGGAAGACCGTTCGGATCGCAGGCTATCTTGTTTGCTGCTTCGGTCGTCAGGATATTGCCCCAGTTTCCGTAATAGATGTCTTCGTCACGGATGGTCAGACCGTGTTCTGCAAAGACACGTCTGACGGTCTCCAATCTGCAGATGCTCTCGGGATGGTCGATGTAACCTCCGATAAAAGCAGCTCTTTTGACATTGTGTTCTGTGATGAGATGCTCTGCGATCTCCTGCATTCCGGTAATGTTGTCGATGTCGATATAGATGGCTCCGTCAATGTCAATGCCTATGCTTATGACGGGAATGCCTGCTGAAACAGCCTGCTGGACGATCGATATACCGGTCTCGATATCGTTGAGCGCATTGGCAAATACGATCGCGCCGTCATAATCCTTCATTCGCGGCAGGGTGTAGATATTGAGTTCACCCTTGTTGTAATCTTCCGGAGAATCGTACGAAGCGTAACTTACGAATAAGAAGAAATCGTATTCCTTAAAGG
>X424_Quagga__coassemble_50_pt1 | contig 17095 bp, 17 predicted proteins | sample X424_Quagga__metabat2_low_PE_008 | metagenome-assembled genome bin X424_Quagga | reverse complement strand
GCCAAAGAAAGCGGTCTTGCAGACATTGCCTCATCTGTGGATGCATCTGTCCTTTTCGTATATCCGACATGTGACGGCGGCTGGGAGAAGGCAGATGCAAGCCTTTATGCTTCACTCATCGAAGAGGTGAAGATGGATCCCGTCTATGAGGACGGCATCTGCGCCGTAACGGATTTCTTCACTCAGACATTCAAGGGTTACTTCATCAGAGGCGCAAAGTTCAGAGCGGATATCTACAGCTTCGGCAAGTCTGCCGATTATGTCGCGAAAAACCTTCTTCAGACTTTGGAAGGCGAGTATCTCTGGGGCCCGGGTGAGATCACTCCGGCGATGTGCTCAATGGAAAGACTGTCAGTCCTGCCCGATGTTAAACGCAGCGACATAGCGGTCATCAGCGTAGGGAACGGCAGTAAGGCGAATGAGATCCTCGCGAAGTCAGAGAACAGTCTCATAAAGGATACGGCTGATTACAAGGCTGACTACTATTCCTTTGTAAAGAAATTCAAGATGTGGTGCGGCAAGGTTCAGATCGAACCGGATCTTGAAGCGCTCAACATGACTGAGGAAGCCGGATACACAGAGGTTAAGACATCTCCCGATAACAGGCTTCTCGCAGGCAAGACCGTAACACATAAGGTAGGATATTTTGCTTACTATAACAACGGACTCTTCGATAACGGACCGGTCCCGCTCCTTATCGGATTCCACGGCGGCGGTGATTCTTCAATGTATCTCACGTTCGTGGCTGACTGGTGGGAGATAGCGCACAGATACGGATTCCTGTATGTGGCGCTCGACAACCATCAGTTTGTTACGGCTACAGAAGTCATGGAGATCCTTGCCGATCTGAAGAGCAAATACGCGATCGATGAGCACAGGATCTATGCATCCGGTTTCTCGATGGGAAGCGGAAAGACATGGGACATGTTCCAGGAGTACCCGGATGTGTTTGCGGGACTTGCACCGCACAGCGCGCTTTTCCCTGTGCACGATAATCCTTTCGGCAGATCCATAGGCGATGAAGGAATGAACATGGATACGATGGTTCCGGTCTTCTATTCCGGCGGTGAGAAGTCTTTCCTCGGAGAGCTGCCTTTTCAGAGCAGGGATTCGCTAGACAGGATCAAGTATCTGTCATCCGTTAACAGGTTTAAAAGGCCTGTTGATGTTGATTTTGAGGACAAGGATAACTGGGAGAACCCGATCTGGGGGATCAATGGCGACAAGACCGTGAAGATACGTGACGAGGAGCGTGACAGCATCCTGACGGTGAACTATTTCGAGAGTGAGGACGGTGTCATCCGAACGGCTCTTGCATCGGTCAGCAATCAGATCCACGAGTGCAGGCATCACAGCTGTGAGGCTGCCTGGAAGTTCATCTCGCAGTTCAGCAGATAAGCTGTTTTGAGCCGCTTACGCGTAGATCTCGACCACGGACACTTCGGGCGTGGCCAGGAACCTTAACGGGAGTTTGTTGCATCCGACGCCTCGTGAGATGAACAATGTTGTTCCGTTATGCTCGAAAACGCCCTCGATCACATTGGACCGCGGCAGCATATCGGAGCGGAGCGTCAGGAATTCCAGCTTGAAGGGCATCTTTATCTGGCCGCCGTGGAAATGGCCGCTCAGCATGAAATCTACATGAGTGCCTTCCCCGAAATGCAGGATGGAATCAGGGTTGTGGATTATCGCGACAGATACGGCGTCAGCGGGAACGGAAGGCACCTTGTACCATACGCGTTCATGCCTGCCGGAATCGTCGGCACCGCAAAGGATGATGTTCTTTCCGGTGGCGCGCGAGACAAACGGTATCTGCCTGTTCTCGATGCAGTCAAATACGCATCTGCGGTCAGAGGGATCGAATTTGTGGTCGTGGTTGCCTGTGACGCCGTAGAACGGGATGCCCAGCTTGGCGCACGCGTCCGAGATCTGTCTGAGATATGCGAGACCTGTATCGTTGGCATCGTAGTTATTGCAGATGTCGCCTCCGAAAACAACAGCGTCAACAGGTGACACAGAATCGGCTTCGCGGATTGCCGCTATTATGCGCTCGGGCTTGATCCTGCATATCTCGGCATGAAGGTCGGAGAAGAAGAACAGACGAAGTCCCGGTCCTGCCTCAGATCCTGCAGACGGTGCGCAATCGCCGGAAGGCTTGCGTTCCTGTCTTCTGAACCCATCAACATTTCCTGCGGGGTAGAGCTGCCTGGTCGTGACCTTGAGCAGGAAGGGCTCGGTCAGAGAGCGTGCGATTATAATGATCCCGGCTATGATCAGCGTTGTCAGAACTATCGTGAGTATCAGTCCGCCTGTAGAAAATCCGGTGAAAAATCCGCTCAAAATAAAATCTCCTATATTATTCTTTTTAATTATAATATACACAGCGCAATCGTGTGTTATAATCCTACATTATAGATAATAAACCTTTTATAATAAGGAGGGTGTAAAAATGCCTAAGACAGAGATTACCTACGAGATCATCGAGCAGATCGGCATCCTTAAGGAGAACAAGTCCGGCTGGCAGCGCGAGGTCAACATCGTCAAGTGGAACAACGGTAAGCCGAAGCTTGACATCCGTGATTGGGGCCCGGACCATCAGAAGGTCGGCAAGGGCATCTCTCTCGATTTCGAGGAATACAGCACGCTTAAAGCATTTTTCGAGGACGGAGATTTCTCGAAGCTTGACGTCTGATCACTGCCGGGTTACCGGTTGATCATCGGATCATCATGAGAAGCAACGAACGCGCAGGAATTGTCAGCGTAATCATGCTCTTTTTGTGGGGGACTCTGTTGACAGAGCCCTTCCATATTTTTGTAGAGTATATTTCGCAGGCCGCGAACCTGGCTGTCAAAGGCATGGGCGGCGGTCAGAAGGTCTGCGCGCTTTCTTCTTATGTGGTGCTGATCCTTGCGACAGTGCTTTTGCAGAAGCTCTGCAACACCGTGGCTGAGACATATATCCCGTGCATTGCCGCGATATTGAGCGCGCTGATGTTCGGCCTGAAGTCTTTCAGCGACGGCCATATCGAGCTTAGGAGCGGCATTTTGCTTGCGGTCTCATTGGCCGTGGTAATGCTGTTCTACATCATCAAGAGCGACGTTCTTCTCAAGTGGGCCGCATCGGTCTATACATACAGCATCTCGACTGCGCTCCTTACGGCGCTTCTTTTCGTTCCGCTCTCCAAACTGAACGGGACTTTGGGCAAGATACTCTACATCACGCGTTACAATGCCGTCAGCATCACGGAGCCTTTTGCGGGCGTCGCGGGACTTCCCGAGATAGTCTGGGGATTGTTCCTGGCCATTGCCGCTTCTTTCCCGATAGTGTTTCTTGCCACGCAGAAAGGTAATTCATAATACATGGAGCAGCTTGATCTATTTGCCAGTCTTGACGGAACCTCAGGCACTGAGCCTCTGACTGCCGCGCCCGCGAAGCCGGTGACGTCAGAAGAGGCGGCTGCTGCGTCGGCGCCTGACCCGCGCCGGGAGTATCTGGATCTCGTAAAGACGCTCAATTACCACGCCGAGCGCTACTATGCGGAAGACGAGCCCGAGATATCGGATTTCGAGTATGACACCTTGAACAACCGTCTCAAAGCGCTCGAGAAGGAACACCCCGACTGGATCGTTCCCGAATCGCCCTCGAAAAGAGTCGGCTGGAAGGCCGAGAAGGGCGTGCTCGTAAAGCACAATGTACCCATGCTCTCGCTGCAGGATGTCTTTTCGCGCGAGGAAGTCGATGAGTTTGTGAATTCGATGAAGGAACAGTTTGGCGATGAGGCCGAATTTCTTGTCGAGACCAAGATCGACGGCCTTTCGATGGCGTTGAGGTACGAGGACGGCGAATTGAAGCTCGCGGTGACGCGCGGTGACGGGATCACCGAGGGCGAGGACGTCACGATGAACGCCAGAATGATCAAGGACGTCGTGCGCACGATGAACGAGCCCGTTCCTTACATTGAGATAAGGGGCGAGGTCTACATGACGAGAGAGGCCTTTGCGAAGGTAAACGAGCAGGCTGAGGAGGAAGGCAAAAAGCCTTTCGCGAACCCCAGGAACTGCGCTGCCGGCACGCTGAGGCAGATCGATACGAGGATCACTAAAGAGCGCGGACTGTCCATGTTCATCTTTAATGTTCAGGAGACGCGCGGCATTACTTTCAAAACACATCTTGAAGGATATGAATACCTCAAGCGCAACGGCGTCAAGGTTATCGAGACATACTACAAATGCAGGACCGCAGATGAGGTCTGGGACGCCATACAGAAGATCGGTGAGGCGAGAGGCAGTCTTGCCTACGATATAGACGGTGCCGTCGTCAAGCTCAATAATCTCGCGGAAAGAGACACACTTGGCGCGACGATCAAGTTCCCGAGGTGGGCTGTCGCCTACAAATATCCTCCGGAAGAGAAGGAGACGAAGCTTCTCTCGGTCGAGGTCAATACCGGAAGGACCGGAAGAGTAACGCCGGTGGCCGTTTTTGAGCCTGTCAGGCTGTGCGGCACGACCGTTTCGAGAGCGACTCTTCATAACCAGGATTTCATTACCGAGCTCGGTCTCGGTATCGGCGATACGATCGTCGTATATAAATCGGGCGAGATAATCCCCAAGATCAAGAGCGTGGTAGAGTCCAAGCGCCCTGAAGGATGGCAGCTCTATCAGATGCCTCAGGAGTGCCCCGTCTGCGGCCACAGGCTCGTAAGGGAACCTGACGCGGCCGATCTTAAATGCGTCAACATGAGCTGTCCCGCGACCGTTTCGGGCCGCCTGATCAACTTTGTTTCGCGCGACTGCATGGACGTCAAGGGCTTTGGCGACGAGTACATCAGAAAGCTCGTCGATGCGGGTTACCTGACCGGCATTGCGGATATCTACGACCTGAAGGACAAGCGCGACATGCTGATAGAAGCGCACATATTGGGACTTGAGAAGAACACCGACAAGCTGCTCGAAGCGATAGAGACTTCGAGGAAAGACAGTCCCGCGGACCGCGTGCTCGGAGGACTGGGCATCCCGGGAGTCGGCAAGGCGACTGCGAAGGAACTGATACGCACGTTCGGCTCGATCGACGCTATTGCGGAAGCTGACAAGGAAGCGCTATCGCAGGCTTCGGACATCGGAGAGATAACTGCGGAGGGCATCTACGGGTTCTTCCACGATGAAGACAACATGAAGCTTATAGCAAGGCTTAAGGATGCGGGACTCGTTTTCGAGCGCTCGGAAGAGAACATCGGAACAAGCCTGGCAGGACTTTCGATATGCATAACGGGAACCCTTCCGGGCATGTCCAGGGATGAGGCCTCGGCTCTTATCGAGAAGAACGGCGGCAAGGTCGTTTCCTCAGTCTCGAAAAAGACCTCGTACCTCCTGATGGGCGAGGACGCCGGTTCCAAGGAGCGTAAGGCCAGGGAGCTCGGTGTACCCATAGTCAGCCTGGACGAGTTAAGAACGATGATCGGCGGTGAGTGATATGGAGATCAGCGAAGAGAAAAAGGCAGTAAGAGCCGAGATCAGGCGTCGCCGTCTGCAGCTTGATGACGATTTCCTGAATGAAGTAAACAAGAACCTCCCCAACGAGATATTCTCGCTGGATGCGCCTGAACTCAAGGCGCGTCTCAAGTCTGCAAAGCGCATAGCACTCTACAGGTCATCACAGGGCGAAGTACCCGCTGACGGGCTTGCTCAGGCCTTGATGAAGAAAGGCAAGATCTGCTGCTTCCCCAGGATCGAAGGGGACAACATGGTGTTCTGCGACTGCCGCGACCTCGAAAAGGACTTCGTAAAAGGCGCATTCGGGATCGAAGAGCCCAAGGCTGATAAAGCTGCGGTAAGCCCTGATTCCATTGATATTGTCGTGCTTCCCGCGGTCGCTTATAATGAGGAAGGAACAAGGCTCGGGCAGGGCAAGGGCTACTACGACCGTTTCATAGCGGGAATAAAGGCTGAGAAACCGTTGCTTCTTGGTGTCTGCTACGACTTTCAGATAAGCTCCGAGATACCTGTCGAAGAGCATGACATCACCGCGGACGTGATCGTTCTGATCCCCACCGCGGAAGATAACGACGATGAGGAATAAGACTGATGCGATATTACCTGCTTAATCTTGCCGTTCATGCGGTTGTCCTCTTTGTACTGATCTTCGGCGTATGCTTTTTTACCAAGAGGAACAAGAAGCGCAAGACAAAGACGGTCATCGGATATTTCATGCCGATGCTCTTCGCGCTCCTCGCGATACTGGACCTTGCGTTCATCACGGCCCCCAGACTTCTGGATTTTAACAGCGTCGCTGCCAGGAGTTACTACTACGATACGGGCGTGGTCACCGATGTCTCTTATCTCAAGAACTATTTCACGGTTGACGGCAAAACTTATTACATCAATCCCATGAGGCTGAAGATCAAGGTTGGCGATACCGTGCGTATCAAGCACACGCAGTATTCAGGATTCACGGCCGAGGTCATCGATGTCACGAATTCCGAGACGCTGCCTTCAGATTCATCGCAGCCCCAGTAAACCGGGACATTTACAACTTTAATGCTGACACGGGTCTGAAAGTCTCAATTCAGGCCCTGTTTTTTTGCTCTGATCCACATCGCCCGCAAATGCTTTCCGGGCCGTTTTAAACTTCAGCTAAAAGGAGGTGGATCAAATGGCGGAAGTGATAAGTGAATATGGCAGCGGTATCGAGATGGCCGTGGTCTGCAGTGATCTAAGCCTTCTTGAGAGCGTGAATTCTCTTCTGGGGAACTCGGGCGTGATAGGCATAAGAGGCGAAGACGGCGTAGTTCATTACATAATCGACGGAAGGACGGACCGACGGCAGGCGTCCGCGACCGTGACGGCGCTTGCCAGCGGAAAGAACATGGGACAAGTCGATGAGGTGTTTTTCGATACCTGCGTGAAGAGCGTTTTCAAGGAATGCGGATTGAATCTGTCTCTCATCGGAACTTCGGTCCTCCTTGATGCCGTCAAAGCGATCTACCTGTCCGGTTCGAAGATCCCGCTAAACATGAAGAGCATATATGTCACGGCAGCCAAGACCTACAGGATGACATTCGCGCAGATAGAAAGGGATGTGAGATACGCTGTGAAGACCAGCTCGTTCGCGGGAATGAGGAGCAGGATGATCCTTCAATATCTGGTGACCAGGACCGCGAGGCGAATAAAGTTCGGGGAGGAGGGACCCTGAAAGGAACAGAACGGGAGCTGTAACGGTCATGGTTCACGAACACAAAAAAGAACGACCGGCTGATGCCGATCGTCCTATGGTTACTACTTAATCAGATAAGAAGTAAATTACTTCTTCTTGCCCTTCTTAGCGTTGACCTTATCCTTGAGGGACTTGCCAGCCTTGAATGAAGGAACTGTAGAAGCAGCGATCTTGATGGAAGCGCCTGTAGCAGGGTTGCGGCCGCTGCGAGCAGCAAGCTTCTTTGTCTTGAATGTACCGAAACCAACAAGAACAACCTTGTCGTTCTTTACGAGAGCACCCTCGATAGCATTAAGTGTAGCCTTGAGAGCAGCTTCAGCGTCCTTCTTAGAAAGACCGGACTCAGCAGCGATTGCGTCGATAAGCTGTGACTTATTCATGTTATTTTCCTCCTAAATAGCCGTAACACGACCTTTATTGCAAGCATATTATTGCCTTAAAACCAAACATTGTCAAGGGTTTTAGGGCATTAGGGGCCTGATTTATCAAAAAAATTTACCAATATTACCTTATATATGGTAACGAATGACAAAAGTCTGTCCGTAGTGTATTCTTGTACTGCTGAAAACTAATATCAGGAGGCCTTGTATGGTTGTTACAAAAGATACGATTATCGGCGATGTAGTCAATGTTGATGAAGGTGTTGCACCTATCCTCATGTCTGCCGGACTTCACTGCCTCGGCTGCGCTCTTGCATCAGGCGAGACGATCGAGGAAGCATGCATCGTTCACGGTATGGATTGCGATGCACTCGTTGAGGAACTCAACAACTATCTTCAGTCTTTGGGCTGATCAGTAGATGGCGTTGAAGACTACCTCGAAGGTGGTCCCGACGCCGATCTTGCTTTGTACGGAGATGTCGGCCTCGTGCTTTTCGCAGATCAGTTTCACGATGGCGAGGCCCAATCCCGTTCCCTTAATGTTCACACCCGAATTCTTTGCCCTGTAGAAGCGGTCGAAGATCCTCGGGATGCTCTCTTCAGGAATTCCAATTCCGTTATCGGAAACAGAAACGTGGATCTTCTGCTTGTCTATGGCAAGGTCCGCGCCTGTTCTCCATGCCTTGATCGTGATCAGGGCTTCTTCTCCGGTGTAGTTGATGGCGTTAGAGATGAGGTTCTCGAATACCCTTGAGACTCTTCTCGGATCGGCTTTTATCAGCAGCAGATCATCGTCGGGGATCTCGAGCTTGATGTGCTTTTTCGAGCCCTCGAGATCCATCTGATACATCATGGTGACCTCGTCGAGCATCTCGGAAAGCGCGACATCCGAGTAATTGAATTCGACGTCGCTTGCTTCTATCCTGGTGAGCTCCATGATGTCTGATACGATCCTCTCCATCTGTTCGGAACGTCTGACGATGTTGGTCAGATAGGCATCGCGCTGCGCTTTTTCAAGCCTGTCGCCCGATGAGAGCATGAGCTCTGCGTATCCGCGGATGGCGGTGATAGGAGTGCGCAGATCGTGAGAGACATTTGACATGACATTCTTTCTCGCCTGTTCACCCTGCATCAGTTTCTTATTGGTCTCGATGAGGTCGCGGTTGATCTCTGAGATGTACTGCGTCTTTTCGCGCACCTGGCGCTTGAGGTTGTCAGAGTCTCTTTCGAGCATCCTTTTCTGATTGATGTATCTCGAGACGAATATTACCTCGACCGCGAAAACAAAAAGGATATAGAGCATGCTGTATGTAGGCAGCATGTAGATCGCGGTTCCGTCGATCAGGATAGAGATGTACAGGAAGAAGAAAACGAAGCTTGCGCACATTGCCACGAACAGCTGCGTAGGATTTCTGTGCCTGTAAAGGAGGATGTCCTTGAGCAGGTTTGCGGTAATGACCAGCAGGCTGAAGCAGATGGCAACGAAGTCAGGCATGACGATGCCAAACGCAAGATCCAGGAACAGGTAAGTCAGATACAGTACAGCGCCCGTAAGGAATACCGTCAGGTGGTCGATCCTCAGGAACTTGATATGCGATTTCTTCGTCCTTCCGTATCTCAGGATGCAGGTGTTTATCGCGAAGGCGAAGACCGCCGAGATGACAAGCAGCACGAACCTCAGGACCGCCCGGTAATATGCGTTAACGGGGATGAACCTGTAGTCGACGAGGTAGTAAACGAAGACGGAGGAGAAGGCGATAACGAATGAGTGGATCAGGAGCGGATCCTTGAAGTTGCTCGCGATAAGATAAGTTCCGGCGATGATGCCGATCGCGAAAAGAAGGAACATGACCGAGAAATGTCCGCCCAGAAAAGCGATCCTCAGGTTGATCGATGCTCTGTTCTGAAGCAGCGGGTATGAATTGATGCCCGGGTTCGTGACTTTCGTGGGACACGAGACGACGATCGCCATATCTATCCTGCCGTCCTTCGGGATCAGCATACAGTAATCGGCGAAGGCACGTGTATTGAAGTGGGGTGTCATCTCGCCGATGACGCCTACATATTCGCCGTTGCAGTAGATGCGGGCGACACCGTTTATGTGGTTCAGGCTAAGATAGAGCGCATCGATCGACGGGTCGCATATGAACGAGTTGATGTATGCCACCGAGTGTGTCTCGGTCCCGTCAACGAAATAGGTCTTGTAGGAGATGGGACCGTCCTTGTTCACCCAGTTGAAGCCGTTCTCGAAATCGTACCACCCGTGCCAGCTGTCCGTGATGCTGACATCCGTTGCATAAGTCAGGTCCTGATATCCGTAAGAGGCGGGACCGCTCTTTATCTTGGCGGCGGCATCTTCAGGCGAGACATTCGGAACGAAGTCCCAGTGTTCGGTAATGTAAGTGGAGCAGGCATTCGCCTTTGAGAGCTCTGCGGGGATCTGATATGCTCTTTCCTCACCGTCGTAACTTGATTCGGTTCCCGTGATGGTATTGAAAGAACTTACAGCGCCGGTGCAGGCGATCGTCGCGATCATGATGACGATGAAGGTCAGGAGCGCGAAGCTGATATTCTTCTTGCGTTCCTGATTAAAGTCTGTCAGATGGCGTTTCGCACGGTTGCTGTGCCTGTACTGCGGCATCGTTTCCCTCGGGTATGTTTAACCAAAATGCCCCGGGAAACATTAGTCTGCCCGGGGCTTGCTGTTCATTAATATGTGACCATCAATACTGAGTGTTCATGCTGTTCTTGACCGGCGGATAAGCAAACGAATATCCGATACCCCATTCGGTCTTTACGAACGTGATCTCAGGAGCGATCTTCTCCATCTTCTTTCTGAGGTAGGAGATGTTGACCATTACGAGATGGTTGTCGCACGGTGAATCGTCACCCCATACATGGGAATAGATCCTTGTGAAAGGTACTATGACGTTCGGTGTCTCTGCGAGCAGGCAGAGGATGTCGAATTCACGGTTCGTGAGATGCAGAGGCTTGTCCTTGAGGGTTACCTCACGCGTCTTGATGTTGATCTTGAGAGGCGGATACTCAACGAGGAATCCCTCACTCTTCATATTGCGCTTGATGTGCACGTTGATACGAAGGCTGAGCTCCGGAAGCGAATAAGGCTTGGTGATGTAATCATCGGCACCGACCTGGAAACCGGTGATGACGTCTTCCTGACGGTCCTTTGCCGTGAGGAAGATGATAGGGCAGTCTGTGAATGCTCTGAGCTTCGGAGCGAGCTCAAATGCCGATCCGTCCGGAAGCATGACATCAAGTACAATGCATGCAAAATTGTGAACCTTGACCTTCTCGACTGCTTCAGCACAGGAAGTAGCAGTGACGACATCATAACCCTCGCTTACGAGGAAATCATGATTCAATGTAAGGATATCGGTGTCATCATCAACGAGGAATACCTTTTGTTTTGCCATTACGAGCACCTCCAATCACGGTATTAACGGCATTCTTGGGAACCGTGCCGACTCGGTTTTTACAAAATTCGGAATCTTTGATAATTACACGGATATTATATACCGTCAAACTTAAAAATGCACTTGTTTTTTATATTTTTTATATAAAAGTGTCGAAAATCGGACTTTCCGGATCTGCTGCTTTTAATGCTTGTTCTGCCATGCTTTCCGGGCAAATAAGAAAATATGTTCTTTTAATGGTATAATACCCCCATGAAAAGGATTATCTTTCACATCGACCAGAACTGCTATTTCGCCTCCGTTGAGATGATCTCGCACCCTGAATACCGCAATGTCCCCATGGCGGTCGTGGGTGATCGTGAGGCCAGGCACGGCATCGTCCTCGCGAAGAACGAGCTTGCCAAACAGGCCGGCATCAAGACGGCCGAAGCCATATGGCAGGCGAAGGCGAAGTGCCCCGATCTGGTCTTGGCACCTGCTCATTACGAGAAGTACGAATTCTATTCAATGAAGCTGCGCGAGCTTTACTATAACTACACCGACAGGGTGGAGCCCTTCGGTCTTGACGAATGCTGGCTCGACATGACCGACTGCTGCAAGGATTTTGACGATGCGGTCAAGGTTGCCGATTCGATAAGGGAGAAGGTGAAGGAGGACTTCAGGCTCACCTGCTCAGTGGGGATCAGCTTCAACAAGGTGTTCGCCAAGCTCGGAAGTGACTATAAGAAGCCCGATGCGACCACTGTCTTCACTGATCTGGACTGGAAGGAGAAGATATGGCCGCTTCCCGCTGACGACCTGCTTTTCGTCGGAAAGAGCACGATGGCCAGGCTCAGGAAGATCAATGTCAGGACGATAGGCGACCTTGCCCGGACCGACAAGGATTACATCATCAGATATCTTGGCAAGGCCGGGGAGATGCTCTGGAATTACGCCAACGGCATCGACGATTCACCGGTTGCCGAAGCGGGGCACAAGCGAGAGATCAAATCAGTCGGCAATTCGACAACCACAGCGACCGACATGACCTCGGACGCTGCGGTGCAAAGGACTTTGCACATGCTTTCCGAGAGCGTCGCCGAAAGGCTCAGGAAGCACAAGCTCAAGGGTACTGTTATCCAGATAGAGGTCAGGGACAGGGACCTTGCAAGATACGAGAAGCAGAAGGTACTGTTCGAGCCGACCGACAATGCGGGCGTTATCTACCGTGCCGCAAAGGAACTTTTCGAGAACTCGTGGGAATGGAAGAAAGGGATCAGGAGCATCGGGGTCAGATGCGCCAAGGTCATCCCGGCTGATCAGGGCACTCAGCTGTCGATCTTTTCGAACGAGGAAGAACGCAGGAAAACGAGTAAACTGGATAAAGTGATAGACGATATAAACAGGCGCTACGGCAAGGGTGTCATCTCGAGTGCGGCCGAGGCTGAACTCCAAAAGTCAAGAGAGCACGCGGCGCCGATAAGCAATGATCCGTTTCATCCGGAGGACAGGTTCTGATGCTGACTGCAAACGACCACTACAAAGCCGTTTTCGGCCGCAAGATGTACAAGGCTTCGATAAGCTTTGCCGGTTCATGCCCGAACCGCGACGGATGTAAGGGCACGGGCGGATGCATCTTCTGTTCGGCGGGAGGCTCGGGTGAGTTTGCCGCTGCGGCAGATAAACCGATAAAGGAACAGATCGACGAGGCTATAAGCCGTGTCGGAAAAAAAGCGGGACCAGACGCCGGCTACATCGCGTATTTCCAGAGCTTCACCAATACCTACTGCCGTCCGGAAGCGTTGGAAGCGGCCCTCGATGAAGTCATGGCACATCCCGGGGTAGAGGCGGTATCGATAGCTACCAGGCCCGACTGCATTCCGGAAGATATTATCCGCGTGCTGGAAAACTGCGCAAAGAAGATTCCGCTCTATGTGGAATTAGGCCTTCAGACATCGAATGATGATACTGCAGAGATTATAAACAGATGCTATGCGACACGCGAATACGATGACGCTGTAAAGCGCCTCAGAACGATCGGCGTGAATGTGATAACCCACGTGATATTCGGCCTTCCGGGCGAGAAAAAGGATGACATGCTGGAGACCGTCAGGCACTGCGTAAGTGCGGGAACGGACGGGATCAAGTTCACATGCCTTTATGTGCTTAAGGGAACGAAGCTTGAGCAGATGTGGAAGAATGGCGAATTTGAAGTATTGGGCAGGGAGGAGTATTTTGATATTGTGAGCGAAGCGCTGAAGCTTCTTCCAGCCGGCACCGTGATACACAGACTGACCGGAGACGGCCCGAAGAGCCTTCTTCTCGCACCTTTGTGGACCGCGGACAAGAGGAGCGTAATCAATTACATCAACAGGAGGTTCTCAAAGTGAAGGAATATGTCGTTGCCACGATGAAGGGCATGCAGTCCTATATTGATAATGACATGAAGACGGCAGAGGAAGACAAGACCCGCCGCGTTCTCGAAGAATTTGAGATCAAGATATCCTATTTCCAGCACGAGCGGTTGATACACCTTATGGTCACGCTCTTTTTCGCTCTTTTCCTCCTGCTTTCGATCGGTTCCCTCTTTATCGTCCCTGCTGAATTCAAGCTGACGGCAGTGCTGCTTACCGCGATATTCTTCGGTCTTACGATCGGATATGTTTTTCACTATTACTTCCTCGAAAACAGTGTCCAGAAGATGTACCACATGCGTGACGAGGTCCTTGCCTTTCTGGACAAGGATCTGAAGGCGGCAGGTCTCACTGACAGCGGTGCTGATAAAGCCTGAGCAGTTTTCCTTTGTATTTATATACTTACTGTGTGATAATTAACGGAGCTTTTTTCGGAGGAACGATATGAGCACATTAATGAAATATATATGCGTATTCTTCATCTCGATGGTCCCGATCATTGAGCTCAGGGGCGCTGTTCCGATCGGTATCACATACTTCGGCCTGAACGAATACGTGACTCTTGCGGTCTGCATTGTAGGCAATATGGTCCCGGTGCCTTTCATTTATCTCTTCGCCCGTAAGATCCTTGTCTGGGGCAGCCACTGGAAGCATGGCAGCGGTCTGTTTAAGTGGATCCTCAACAAAGGTGAGAAAGCAGGAAAGAAGCTCACAAAGAACGGCAGCAACGGTACATTCATCGGTTTGATGCTCTTCGTCGGCATCCCGCTCCCCGGTACCGGTGCCTGGACCGGCACACTCGCAGCCTCCATGCTCAACATGGATATGAAGAAGACTTCTACTGCGGTCATACTGGGCGTCCTCATGGCGGGAATAATAATGCTGGTGGTAAGCCTTCTTGCAAAAGCCGGCATCACCTCGGTAATGGATTTCTTCTGACAGGATCCGAAAACAGGAAAACAGCGCACAACGGCGGGATCACTTGATCTCACGGTGTGCGTTTTTATTTGCGTCAAATATCTTCGAACGGCTCCGGGTGCGCCCGGGTTTTCAAATGAAAATCACATCGTTGTATAATCTTGACAATCAAAGTATTATTTTGAGGCAAAAATCAGGCACGAAACTGACATATTGCACAATAAAATGATTTTCATTTAGTATTGTTGCAATATTGTTACAAAGCTCGGAGGGTTGTACTATTAAGTCAGCTCCAAGGAATACGGAAGCGATAACTTCCAGACACCGAGGAAGACCGCCTGAAGCGGAAGTCGAGTTAGACGCAGGGGAGAACCAGAGTTGACTAACTTGTGGCGAAGCCGAAGAAACGAAGCCGGAGAGTAAGACCGAAGGCGGACACAGAGTCAGAGACGTAAAGCTGAGGGAGAGACGAGCTAGCGGTTGAAGGTGAGAGATCATACAAGCCGCAGGTTGTAACAAATAGTTGATTCGGTATTCGGATCCGCGAACTGGTGAGATGTCACCATCGACAGGAAAGAGCCGAGGCCGCAGCAGATGTTACACCGGTTCGTGCAAACCGAGTAGCCCGATACTAGCTACGCAATGTCTTTAATCCAAACCCGTGGAGGGAAGATTAAGACGACCTGAAGCGAATAGCATATGTTCGGCGAAGGGAGACATGAGTTGCACGGTGTGATTTGAAGTTGCAGCAGTCAGTTAGTTGTGACGATATCGCATAGAGCTCGGGTTGCAAAGGAAAGGGTCTTTGAACGGACGGAAGCACAGACAGGCAGCGCGAAGAGCGTGAAGCCCGGGAACCATCGGATTTGGTTCGTTGGAGCAATTTGAATCCCGCAGATGAAGAATCTGCGGGATTTCTTTTTGCGTATAGATCACGGTTAAAGAAGTGAAGCCTTACCCGCGCCGCTGGTTGATCTGGGCGATGTAAGGGAGGTTCCTGCCGATCTCGTCGCGGTCCAGGCCGCAGCCCACCAGCCACTGATCGCTAATCTCAAAACCGCAGTAGTGAACGGGGATGGTCATAAGGAGCCTGTCGGGATTGACGAGCATGGAGCAAAGTCTGATCTCCCTGGGCTTCTTCATCTCAAGGTTCTGTATGATGTACGCTGTGGTAAGACCGGTCCTGATAACATCCTCAACGACAAGAACGTTCTTTCCCGTAATATCGAGTTCGATATCCTTGATTATGCGCACGACGCCTGTCTGTGAGGTCGTGTCGGGGATGTTGGTGAACCCTATCATGTCGACCTTGACAGGAAGGTCAATGGCTCTGGTCAGGTCTGCCAGAAAATACATCGCGCCCCTGATAAGACCTATGACGATAAGTTCCTGTCCTTCATAGTCCTTCGTTATCTGCGCGCCCAGTTCCGCAACGCGCTTCTTGATCGTCTCTTCGCTGTAAACAACGCGCTCAACGCCGAGCGCATCAGAAAGATTACCCATCAGCCGTTCTCCCCGTTGCCTGTCATGCCGCCTGCGAGCTTGAGGCGGTTGACGAGTTCATTGAAATCCTTTTTGTACACGATGCGGATGTTCGTCCCGGGATAGAGCTCCCTGACGAGGCGCATCTTCTTATTCTTCTTGGTCACATATTTCTGATCCATTGTCGTGAGCTCAAGATAGAGGTTGAACTTCGGCAGATAGAAGTCAGGTGAGATCGCCGATGTGACATTACCTTCCGCGTCCCACTCAACCGGGAAAGTCTTGGGCTCGTAGAGCCATTCGATATTGAACATATTGAGTATACGCGCGAACTCTTCCTCGGTCTCATTCTTGAAAACAGGAGTCCTTGTCTGGTGATTGACCGTGCCGTAGGCCTCGTTCTCGGAAGCAAGCCTGGCGCGCAGATCGTGTTTTCTGGAAAGCTCGCAGATGGCGTCAATGCACTCGTCAACGCTCAGTCTGTCCGTGTTGAGTATCAGATCGTAATTGCCCGGATCGGTCACGTCCTTGTTGAAGATGTTCTGAACGAACCGTTTGTGCTTGCGGTCAGCGATGGTAAGCACCTCACGTGCCTCGTCGTCTGTTATGCGGTAATGCCTTGCGATAGTGCGCAAACGGGTACTCTCACTCGCGGTGATCCTGATATGTACGGCACCCGGATAGCCGGAAAGGATCTGGCATCCGCCCAATCCCAGTACTACGAGGTTTGAATCCTTTGATCTTGAAGCCATTCCGCGGATCTTCTCGACAAGGATATCGGCATAAGTACGCTGGCTTCCGGGGAGGGGGGTCGCGAAATACTTCGAACTCTCATTAAGTCTTGCAAGGGTTCCGGGATTGATCTCCCCGAAGAAATTATCTAAAGCATACTGTCTCGAGATCACATCTGTACCGAGGCGAGCGGCAAGCCCTGCGGCTATCTCGTCCCCGAGGCTTCCATTCTGCCTTGAGATGGTGATTATCGCCATACTATCCCCCTAGGAATGCTATAGAATAATTATACCCCATTAACTAATTTGAATTAAATAGAAATAAATGCGTTGACTTTGAATATAGTATTGGTTATAATTTCACGTGCTAAAAGCAATGCCATCTTAGCTCAGTTGGTAGAGCAGCTGATTTGTAATCAGCAGGTCGTGGGTTCGAGTCCCACAAATGGCTCCAGGATAAACCCCTTGAACAACGCGTTTCAAGGGGTTTTCTTTTGCTTAAAAATCAGCGGTAAATGGCAAATAATCGTGAAAATGGGTGCGATTT
>X424_Quagga__coassemble_49_pt1 | contig 17123 bp, 15 predicted proteins | sample X424_Quagga__metabat2_low_PE_008 | metagenome-assembled genome bin X424_Quagga | reverse complement strand
CCTTTACAAGTTCCCTGAAATCCACTCTGCCCTCTGCGGTAAAGAAGAATGTAAGCTTCTTGCCGTCAAACGAGTATGCACAGTCAACGAGGTTCATTTCGAGACCGCGCATATCAATGAACTCGCGGCACTTTACGAAAGCTTCCTTCTCCTGGGCGCACTTCTCGTCATAACGGTCCATTTCGGATTCAGTTGCCTTGTGAAGTATCGGTGTTATATCCTCTTCTTCATTCTCGGATTCATAAGGTTCTTCGCAGACATGTGCAAGATCCGTACCGAGCGTCGTCTCGACCATTACCGCATCACCTATGGTGAGATTGACTCCGTCGCAGCTGAACCTGTATGTCTTTCCGGCGTCGCGAAAACGCACCTTTACTATTCTTGTCATCTCTTCAACTCCTCATGTATCTTCAGCAGCATCGCGCACGAAGCCGCATCATAATTTGCATTTACATCAAGGCCTCTAAGGAACTCCCTGACTGCCCCTGCGCATCTTCCCAGTTTAACATTGTCTATCATAGAGGACCCTGCAAGCTTTTCAAGCTTTGTCCTGTGTTCCGTGAACGCTATCTTCCTGAATCCCGGCTCACTCTTGATTCTCATCAGATCGTCGATGAGAAGAAGGATATCGCAGGCAACGGAAACCGCGTCCGCTTTGTGTTCAGCCATGAACTCGGCGTCCTCGTTCAACAGCTTAATATACGAAGCATCCGGGATATCAAGGAACATATCCGCGACTTCTTTCTTCAGATCGGTGTCCTCGCCCTGCTTCGCAATCGCGACCGCCTTTCCGGGAACACCGCCGCAGTTTGCGGCTGCAACGGACAACACATGCTGCGGGCAATCGGGAACATTTTTCCTTACTATTTCCGCGATCTCATCATTTCCGTATGGTTCGATCTTCAGCTCGGTAGCTCTCGAAATAACGGTGTCCAGGACCATTTCCCTGTTGGAGCTCAAAAGGATGAACACAACATGGGCCGGCGGTTCCTCGAGTGATTTGAGGAGCGCGTTCTGGCTCTCGACTCCGAGATAATCAAGATCAAGTATGAACACCTTCGTCTTGGAGAACTGAGGTCTCAAGACCGCTTCAGGAACAATGTTCTCCTTTATATGGCTTACCTTTACAAGTTTCGTTTCGGAAGGCTTATAGACTCTTACGATGTCAGGCGTTGTACCCGCGCCGAAATACCTGCAGCAATCACATTTTCCGCACGCGCCGTCGCTGTCAGGCTCATTGCACATCAGCGCTTTTGCGAATTCTTCAGCGAAAACATGACGGCCGGAGCCGATGGGGCCGGTAAACATAAAAGTCCCGCTCTGTCTCTCACGGACTGCAGATGCGAGTCTGGCCTTGATGCCCTTCTGTCCAATAAGATCCGAAAATGCCATTACAATAAAGCTTCTATCTTTTCCTGAATCTGCTTAAAGATAACTTCCGGAGTATCGGACGCATCGACAGTTACGATCCTGTTATCCTCGGAAGCCGCACGGATGAAGCCCTGTCTGACCTTCTCCTGAAAGCCGTCTCCCGCAGATTCGATCCTGTCCTTCTCTCCGCCTCTTCCTTCTCTTCTCATGATCGCCTTTTCGACGCTGATATCGAGAAAGAAAGTGATATCGGGTGCAAGACCGCCTGTCGCATCCTTGTTAAGACGGCTGACCATCTCGGCTCCGAGGCCTCTTGCACAGCCCTGATAGGCAAACGAGGAATCGAAAAACCTGTCACAGATCACTGCTTTCCCCTCTTCGAGAGCGGGTTTGATGGTCTCTTCGACTATCTGGGCCCTGGCTGCCTCGAAAAGGAACAGCTCGGTCATGGGTGCCATTCCGTCGTTGTTCTTGTCCAAAAGGAGCCCTCTGATCTTCTCGCCGATCTTCGTTCCGCCCGGTTCCCTGACCAGGAGGACAGTCTTGCCGAGGCTTTCGAGCCACTCCCTGCAAAGCGCGGTCTGAGTGCTCTTGCCGCACCCGTCAATGCCTTCGAATGTAATGAATATCCCTTTCATATCACTCAATGGTTATATCCTTCATTGACGCGATCACCTGATAGATCTCCTTGGTGATCCTTGCGTTGTCGCTCCTGATATCGTCAATGGTCTCAACCTTCTTGACGGAAGGCTCTCTTGAGCGTTCCTCATCTCCCGAGCGCTGACGTCTCTCGCGCTTGAACTGGTTCTGACCTGAAGACGTTCCGTCATTAGGTTTCTTGTTGTGTTTCTGGCCATGATCGCGAGGCGGCCTGTTCTCACGGTATTCCACCCTGTCCTTCTGGTCATGTCCGGACTTTGCAGGCTTATCACCAGACTGGCGCTGACGGTTCTCGTCAGCAGGACGCTGCTGGCGCTGGCCCTGATTCTGGCCCTGATTCTGGCCCTGATTCTGACCCTGTCCGCCGTGTCTGCGGCGGTGATTGCGGCTGTTCCTGCGGATCTCGCCGCCCTGACGGTTCTCTCCCTGTCTGGGCTGCTGGTCCCTGCCGGAATTTTCCTGTCGCGCGTTCTGCTGAACAGCAGCGGGTTTTGCGGAGTTGTTATCAGCCATGATTTCCTCCAAATTCTTTCTTCTTATTTCCTTAAACGATTAATTATAAACTTAGAATACGAATAACTCAAACTCTGCCGCGGTAAAGCCTGATACCGTCCTCTCCCGGAACCGGAACATCAAGTTCCATAAGTTCTTTCGCCGGAACGATAACGAATGCCCTCTCCTGCCATCTCGGATGCGGTACCGTAAGCCTTGGCGTATCTATCTTCCTGTCTCCGTAGAATATGATGTCGATATCCAGCGTCCTCGGGCCCCACCTGATCTTCCTGACGCGTTTGCAGTCGTTTTCAATGCCGGAAGTAAGATCCAGGAGTTCCTCAGGTCCCATGTCCGTTTTGAAGGTCACACAGGTATTGAGAAAATACGGCTGGTCCTTATATCCTACGGGTTCTGTCTCAAATATCGAAGCTTTCTTCAGCGAGTTTATCGAGCTGCATGCTTCAAGCCGTTCCTCGGCGAAAGCTATATTCGCTTCGCGGTCGCCCATGTTGCTGCCGATGGAAAGCAGGACCGTCACTTCATCTTGTCCGTTCAATCCTGACCTCCATCGTTTCAAAAACAGCGTTGACCGGAGCCTGCGGCTTGCCGACGGTAACGGCGCAGGAAACCGCATCAGCTGCTTCAGTAAGCACCATATCGGCTATCAGACCGGCGAGATGTTCAATGAGATTGCCGGAATCATTCTCGACTATCTCTTTTGTCTTTTCGCATATGACCGAATAATCCGCCGTATCAGACAGCTCATCAGTCTCGCATCCCCTGATCCTGTCGAAATGGATCTCAATGGTGATAACGAACTTCTGGCCTTTTATCTTCTCTTCTTCAAAGCATCCGGTATGCCCGTCGAAAACCATATTCCTCAATACTATCGAATCCATAAAAACCCTCCGTCAGCTGCAGTAATAAGCACTGTCAAAAGCGTTCAGCGCCAGCCTTGAGCCGGCCACGTCATGAACTCTTACCATCGCCGCACCGGCAGCCGCAGCCGTGACGCTGAGACCTGCAGTGATGCGGTCAAGTTCATCCTCATCCGCGTTTGCTTTTCCGGACAGAAACTTCGCATACCTCTTGCGCGAAGCCGCGTAAAGCACAGGATATCTGCCATCAAAGCCAAAACGCAGCAGGTCCCTTGTAAGCATTCCGTCCTGCTCCCTCGAAGTGCCGAAACCGATACCCGGATCGGTGATAATGTGATCATCGGGAATGCCGGCAGCACGTGCCGTTTCTATACTCTTCAGGAGCTCTTTCTCGGCACGTTCAAGGATATCCGCGTCCTTGTCATCTTCCGCAGCTCCATTCGTGCGCGAGTTGAACATCAGTATGACTCCGGCGCCGTAGGAAGCGGCTGTCTGTGCCATTCCGGGATCACCCGTAAAACCGGTGATGTCGTTGATAATGTCACAGCCGCGATCAAGCGCGGCCCTTGCGACTTCAGACTTATATGTGTCTACAGAAAGCGGGATATCATATCTTTTGCGAAGCTCGCTGATCACGGGAGCTATCCTCGATATCTCTTCTTCGGCAGTTACAGGACCGGCCTTGGGATTTGTTGCCTCGCCTCCGATGTCTATCACATCGCAGCCTGCTTCTGTCATCTTCTCAGCCTGCTTCAGGCACGCTTCGATATCGGTGTATCTTCCGCCATCCGAGAAAGAATCGGGTGTGCAGTTCAGGATGCCCATAACAAGAGTCTTTCTGCCGATAACGAGTTCCCTGTCACGGCACTTATAGGTGCCAATATGCCTGTTGTCAGTACAAAGCACGAACGGTCAGACCCCCGAACGCTGCCTGTTTATCAGCGCGAGCGCTTCGTTCCTTGTCCTCAGATCAGTCCTGCATCCTCCGCGCATTGCGGAAGTAACCGTCTTGGAACCCGGTTTCCTGATGCCGCGCATTGTCATGCAAAGATGCTCCGCCTCAATGATGACGCACACAGATCTCGCGTCAACCGCCTTCTGGATCGTGTCGGCAATCTCGGATGTAAGACGTTCCTGGAGCTGGGGTTTTCTTGAAAGCGTATCGACTATCCTCGCGACCTTTGAAAGGCCGAGGATCCTGCCGTCACGCGGGATATAGACGACATGCGCCTTACCGTGGAAAGGAAGCAGATGATGCTCGCACATCGAGTAAAACGGGATGTCTCCGATCAGTATCATCTCGTCGTTGCCTTCCTCATGGAAGACCTTGATATCCTTTGTAATGTCCCTGTGAAGTCCTGCGAAGACCTCAGCGTACATCCTTGCGACACGCTGCGGAGTCTCCTTTATGCCTTCCCTTTCGGGATCCTCTCCGATAGCCTCGAGTATATCCTTTACGGCATTCTCGATCTTCGGAAGATCCATATTCTTCTTGCTTTCCTCCGGTATCGAGTTATCGTTTTCGTAATCGTACATTGATCCTAACCCTTCCTTACTTTAAGTGAAGCTTTCTGTATTCCATCGGAGTCATTCCCATCAGTTTCCTGAAGGCGACATTGAAGCGCTGGGGCGATGAGAAGCCCGACTGGAGCGAGATGGCCGAGACCTTGATCTCGTTATTCTCAAGAAGCGCGCAGGCACGCTCTATCCTCTTCTTCATGAGATAGTTCATCGGGCTCATCCCCATCTCGTGAACGAATGCCCTCGTGAAATAACCCTGGCTGAGGAATACGTATTGCGCGGCCTGAGCAACCGTAACTCCCTGATCGAAATTATCGTCCATATACTGCTTGGCGATGGATACGAGTTCCTTGGCCTTACCGGTCCTGACTCTGATATTCTCTTCCCACTCGTTTCGCATCGCGCGTGAAAGATTGATGATAAGTTCGACTGTAAGCGTCTGTATCATGAGCTCTTTCGAATATCTGTTGTTCCTCATCTCGGAGACTATGCTTTCCGCGAGGTGGCTGATCTCGGTCTTCTCGGAACCTGTAACGACAAAGCACGGATGGCTCGTCATCTCATTGTCTTCGGTAAGTCCGAGGTTAGCGAACTTCAAAAAGCTCTCGAGTGAGATCTGCGCCATGGAACCGGGGATCGCGACTGACGGGCCTGCGCTTTTCGAGCCGGAGTACTGCTTGTCTGCAGAAGTTCCCCTGCCCTCATGCGCTACAGAAAGCTCTTTCGCATCATGAACGAATCCGAAATAGAGATTGAGCATATCGGCCTTTCCGGATTTCACGGTAAGCCTGTGCTTGACCAGCGGCCTGATCACTATCGTAGAACCTTTGCCGAGTTTTATCTTGCCGCCGCCTTCAACAGAGACCTCGATACTGCCGTCACGCAGATAAAGGAGCTCGTGCGAATTGTGCGCGCTTTCAGAAGGAAGGGAATCACCGGTGTCATAGGTATGTTCGATGCCTTCGATGACCACGGGCACTGAGCCGGACGCCATCAGAACTTCATTCTCGATTGACGAAAGCAACTGGTTTGCCATCTTCTCCCTCCCGTCAGATGAAATTGATACTGTCTACGTAGATCTCGCCGTTACGGTCGTTATCCTCGATATAGATCCTGAGCTTCGAGAACTTGACAGGACCATCTTCGCTGTAGTTCAGGACTATGGTCTGCCAGTTGAGCTGCTGTCTGATCTCAGCCTCGCCGAAATCCTCGATAATAAGCTTTTTCTTCTTCTGGTCAGGGTTAAATACCGTAAGAGCGATCCTCTTCCTGCCGTAGATCTCGATAGGAGTAAAGAGCGACGCGTATTCAAGGCAGGGCTCAAATCCGTAGAGTGACTTCTCAGTCTCATATCTGATCCTCAGGGATCCGTTGCCTGTAAGCTTGTGGATATTATCGACCGATATGATGCCTTTGCCCTTGAAAGTGCGGTAGATCTCAAGCATCTCGAAATCCGATTCGGGAGTGCGCTTGCCGACGAACTCGAGCGTATCACAATGCGTGAAGCTGAGGTCGGGCGCGAAATATGCGGGATCCCTGTCAAACCTGAAAGGAAGTATCGGCAAGCCTTCGCCGTTCTTAAGCGTTGCATCGTGCGGGAAAGGACTGAAGCCGTATGTTATTGATTCGGGGTTGTCGATATCATCACGCCATACCATCACGCACATACCGTAAAGGCTTTTCGCGTGTGCAGGATAGAAGATCCTGTCAGCGCCCGCGACGGCAAAGCCCGTGATCTCGCTTGCCGTATCGGGGATGCGGAGTCCGGACCCCAGATTGCTGAACTTGATTATCCTCTTACCGCCTGCGATCTCAATGTCGTTAGGCTCCGGTGAAGACTTGCTCATCTTCGGTGAGAAATGCGTACCCAATGCAATCGTCGCGAGTCTCGTTCCGAGGACAAAACTGATAGTCTTGTCGGGAAGCAGCATGTCGTGAAGGCTTACGATGCCCGAGGGCATTGAAAGGAGCTTTGTAAATGCTGTGAAATTCTCGTTGAATTCAAGGACTCCGTAAGGATTGTCGAAATCAACATCATTCGGATGCATCGAAACGAACAGGACGGAAGGCATGACCGAATCGTCAAATACCTGTCTGGGCTCGAATGTGTTGGACAGCGTGACCATAAGTCCCATCAGGAAAAGATCATATCTGTCAAAGAGCAGTTCGCCCTTGTCAGGCGAGAAGCAGAAGCCTCTTACCGGCAGGCCTCTCAAAGGATAAAGCTTCTGTCTGTAAAGAGTGGCCAGGCGATACTTGGGCTTGATATAGTTCTTCTCGTCCTCTGCCCTGAGCCTTTCCTCGTCGCGTTCCTCAAACTGGGGAAGCATGTCAAATTCAAGCTTGTCGGCAGTGTCGGTAGTGATGTTCTCTTTGTGGCCCTTTGAATTATTGAGCGTGCTGTCTCCCGAAGTAGGGAAATCTATGTCAAGAGGCTTGATGTCGTCAGGATCCTTGCCCTCGAGACGCTTGATCGCATCTGATATCGACATATCGATATCGCCCCGGGCGGTAACTTCCTTGAGTTTCTCCTTTAACTCAGCCTTCTCCTTGCGGCGCTTGTCGATCTCGAGGAGATTGGTATAGCCTTCATCGTCAAGATAAAGACCGAAAGTTTTGAGCATGTCCTTGAGTGCTTCTACAGAGTCGAGAGCTTCATTGCAGATCCAGTTGATGATGGTGGAATCCGCACATGAAAGATCGACGACTCCGACAGGATATGATATCTGGTCGCTCAATGTGTAAGCGAAAGAGAACGCTGAAGATGACACATCGGAAAGCTCCTTGGTGTCAGTGACCTTTATCCAGCGAGCCTCCTCGAAATGATCCTTGGGCGTAACGGGATATATCTCCTCATCGCCTTCAAGACCCGTTCTGGAAGGAGTGAAGAAACGCAGGTAATTCATGACCTTGCGCTTCAGCGGTGTCTTTGTGGCGTTTGCTTCCTTCATCGGAACCGAAAGGAATTCCGAACCGAGGAACACCCAGACGTCACCGCACCTGATATCCGTCATGGTAAGCGTATCTGACAGGCACTTGAAAGTGAATGAATATGCGTCCGAAGATGCCTTGTATGCAGGTATCTCGAAAATAAAACGTCCTTTTGAGGAAGTCGTTACCTCGCGGCTCAGGATGACACCGTAATCCGTATCGAGCTTACTGACCTTCCTGCCATCGGTAGGATCCTTGGTGATCTCAAGTGTAACTGTAGCGGAGGGGGCCGCAAATCCTTCTATCTTAAACGGTACGCCCTGCTGGAAGACGCATTTGCTGTCCAGCCAGCAAGGAACGGAAATAGGTTTATTCTGCATAATACTGACCTCTTTAGAGAATTCAAACTATATCAGATTATTATACATTAAAAAGAAATGTAAACAAAAATATGGGAGAAATTGTCAGGCCTCGGCCACAATGACGTTAAGACCAGCTTCCTTGCACTTCCTGACGCTCTCTTCAGAAGCATCGGAATCAGTTATCACATAATCGATCTTGTCCGCCGAAATGAAAGATGACGCGGAATCCGTCATGAGCTTGGTTGAATCTATGAGAGCCGCGATCCGCTTTGCTCTTTCTGCACAAAGACGCTTAAGCTCGAGCTCGTAGAAGTTATCTCCGGAAAGCCCCGACTCAGGCGAAAAACCGTTGCCGGAAACGAAATAGATATCTGCTGAAAGCCTTCCTATCATCTCTTTGCAGGAAAGTCCCTCGATCGCGCCGGAATGCGGCCTTAACATGCCGCCGAGAATTATGACTGATTTGAAATTACTGCAACGCTGAAGTTCCATCGCGGTATGGATACCGTTCGTAACGACAGTCACGTTCTTTCTTGACTGAAGAAAAGGTATCATATGAAAAGTCGTGGAACTCGCGTCCATGAAGATCGTTGAACCGTCAGTAACGAGATCCGCAGCTGCTTTTCCGATCTGGTTTTTAAGTTCGACATGAGTGACGGCGCGGACCATGTAATTCTCGCCGCTGTATGAAAGAGTTTTCCTCGGAAGCCTTATTCCGCCGTGAAAACGGACGATCGCGCCTTCGCGCTCAAGTGCTCTGATATCGGTTCTGAGCGTAGCGCCCGTAACGCCGAGACGCTCGGACAGTACTGTCGTATTTATCTCTCCTTCTGCCGCAAGGACATCAAGGATCTGTTTTCTTCTGTCTGTTATACCCATGCCACAAATGCTATCAACTGAAAAATCTGTTGTCAACTTGTTTTCATTTGATTTTTATTCTGTTTTTCATCACTTTTTCTTCCGATTTGCTATAATAGTCAGGCAAACGCGCCTGTGGTGAAATTGGCAGACACGCCAGATTTAGGTTCTGGTGCCGCGAGGTGTGCAGGTTCAAGTCCTGTCAGGCGCACCATTATATTTTCCCTGATACGTTACGGATAATTCAGCCTTAGTGTAAAAAAGGGCTGTCCGCTAAGGACAACCCCTGTTCTGTCAGATTACTCGTCATCAAGCTTGAGAACGCTCATGAAGGCTTCCTGAGGGACCTCGACGGATCCTACCTGCCTCATTCGCTTCTTACCTTCCTTCTGCTTCTCAAGGAGCTTCTTCTTACGCGAGATATCACCGCCGTAGCACTTGGAAGTAACATCTTTTCGATAGGCCTTAATGGTCTCGCGTGCGATTATCTTTCCTCCGATCGCAGCCTGGACAGGTATCTCGAACTGCTGCCTCGGGATGTTCTCCTTAAGCTTCTCGCACATCCTCCTGCCCCTAGCATATGCCTTGTCTGCATGAACGATGAACGAGAGCGCATCGACCGGATCACCGTTAAGGAGAATGTCGAGCTTGACGAGCTTTGACCTCTGATATCCGCAAGGCTCATAATCGAGCGATGCATAGCCTCTCGTGCGGCTCTTGAGAGCATCGAAGAAGTCATAGATTATCTCGTTCAAAGGCATCCTGTAGTGAAGCATGACGCGTTTATCATCAAGATATTTCATGTCGGTGTATTCGCCGCGCCTTTCCTGGCAGAGCTCCATTATGTTGCCGACATAGTCCTTAGGAAGCATTATGGTGGCCTTTACGACAGGCTCTTCCATATACTCGATCCTCTCCGGTTCAGGCATGTTAGTCGGGTTCGAGCAGTCGATCACCGTTCCGTCAAGCATGTGTATCTTATAGATAACCGAAGGAGCTGTACTGATAAGATCGAGGCTGAATTCGCGCTCAAGCCTCTCTTCTATTACTTCGTAATGAAGAAGTCCCAGGAAGCCGCATCTGAATCCGAAACCGAGCGCGGCGGATGTTTCAGCGTCGAAAGAAAGCGCCGCATCGTTGAGCCTGAGTTTTTCAAGCGAATCCTTAAGGTCTCCGTATCTCGCTCCGTCAACCGGATAGAGGCCGCAGAATACCATCTGCTGAATCCCCTTGTAACCGAGAAGCGGCTCTGAAGCCGGTTCGTCAGCTGTCGTTACCGTATCTCCGGGGGCGGTATCCGCAACGTTCTTGATGGAAGCACAGATGTATCCTACCTCGCCCGCTTCAAGCTTTTCGGCAGGCACAAGTTCACCGGGATGGAAATATCCGAGTTCGGTTACCGTGAATTCTTTTCCGGAGTGCATCATCTTTATCCTGCTGCCGGACCTTATGGTACCTTCACGGACACGTACGCTGACGATGACGCCCTTGTAGGGATCGTATTTAGAATCGAAGACCAGTGCCCTGAAAGGCGCATTCCTGTCACCTTCAGGAGCGGGAAGATACTTGACTACGCCCTCAAGGACCTCGTCAATGTTGATATCGCTCTTTGCAGAGATAAGAGGCGCATATGAAGCGTCGATTCCGATGTCATCCTCGATCTCCGCTCTGACCTCTTCCGGTCTTGCGGAAGGAAGATCGATCTTATTGATAACCGGCAGCACCTCAAGATTTGCGTCTACGGCAAGATAAACATTTGCAAGAGTCTGCGCCTCGACGCCCTGTGAAGCATCGACTACGAGGATTGCTCCGTCGCATGCGGCAAGGGATCTGGAAACCTCATAATTGAAGTCCACGTGGCCGGGAGTGTCAATCAGGTTGAACATATATGTGTTCCCGTCAGACGCCTTGTAAGGAAGTCTCGCGGCCTGTGACTTAATGGTGATCCCTCTCTCCCTCTCGATATCCATGTTATCGAGGATCTGATCCGTCATCTCGCGCTTTTCCCTTACATGGGTATGCTCGATCAGACGGTCTGCCAGAGTGGATTTTCCGTGGTCGATATGGGCGATGATGCAGAAGTTTCTAATATACTTTTGATTCTCGTCGGGCATATACCGCGTGTCTCCTCAGAAAGTCCTTATCATGTTGAACGGGAAGATCCTGATCACAGCAACAGCAACGATCCTGTCTTCAGTAAACGGACCGAGATTTCTTGAATCGTTACTTACCGGACGGTTGTCACCAAGGCAGAAGTATTCATTGTCTGCAAGCGTGATCTCGTTATATCCGTGAGCGGTGCCGTAATCCATCATGGTGGTCTTCACGCCCTCTTCAAGATAGCTCTCCTGCAGCACATAGAAATCTTCCTGTCCCATCGGCTTGATGTATACGTTGCCGTTTTCGATCTTTACGGTCTCGCCGGGAAGACCGACGATACGCTTGATAAGATATTCGCTCTTGTTATAGCCTTCCATGTTCTGTCCGTTCAGGACGACTATATCGCCTCTTTCGTATTTATTGAAATACGTCGATATCTTCTGTGTGAAAAGGACATCTCCGGATTCGAGCGTGGGGCTCATGGAATCGCCATAGACGTTGTCTCTCTGGATCACGAAAACGACCAGAAGGACACCTGCGAGGATACCGATGCAGATGGTCCTGAGCCAGTCCATTGCTTCGGACATGGCAGTCCTGTTCCTCTTAACCTTTGCCTTGCGGTCCTCCGGCTTTTTCTCAGGCTTCTCCTCAGGCGCGATATCAAGTTCTTTGTCCGCTTCCGTCTCAGCCTCTTCGATCGAAACAGGCTGCTCTTCAGCAACGGAAAGTTCCTTTCCCTCAACAGCTGCGACTTCCTCGTCTGCGGAAAGCTCTGTCAGCTCTTTTGTTTCTGCGTCCTCAATTACGGACCTGTTCTTTTCTTCAGCTTTTTTCATTTGTCACCTTTCAGGATTCTTCGGTTTTGGCGGCCGCTATAGCCTCTTCGTCTATCTTGATCGACAGTTCCTTAAGCTGCTTCTCGGAAACATATCCGGGAGCATCCATCATGATGTCCTGTGCGTTCTTGTTCATAGGGAAAGGAATGACCTCCCTGATGGTCTCTTCGCCGGAAAGGAGCATTACCATACGGTCCACTCCGGGAGCGATTCCTGCATGCGGCGGAGCGCCGTAGCAGAATGCATTGTACATAGCGGGGAACTTTGCCTTCACATCCTCCTCGCCGAGTCTTACGAGTTCAAAAGCCTTGATCATGATCTCAGGATCATGGTTACGGACAGCACCCGATGAAAGTTCGATGCCGTTTACAACAAGGTCATACTGGTCAGCCATTATCGAAAGAGGATCGATCTCTCCCCTCTCAGCCTTCAAAAGGACGTCGAGTCCGCCGGAAGGCATTGAGAACGGATTGTGGCAGAACTCGAGTTCGCCTGATTCCTCGCCGATCTCATACATAGGGAAATCGACGATCCAGCAGAATGCGTACTGTTCCTTGTCCATATGGCCCGGAACGGCAGCACCGAAAGTCTTTACGAGAACACCGGCGGTCTTCTGAGCGGCTGTCTTTGTGCCTGCGGAAAGAACTACCAGCGTATCAGGCTTGAGGCCGAGCTTAGCGACGACCTCATCCTTTCTGGGAGCAACGAACTTTGAGATGCCTCCGACGATCTCGCTGTTCTCATCCATCCTGAACCAGTAGCCCTTGTTACCTGACTGGATCTCGACATCAGCCATAAGCTTGTCGATGAACTTGCGGCTCTCATGGAAATCAGAGATAACGACTGCCTTTATCACGCCGTCAGCGAAAGGAGCGAACTCCTCTGTCCTGAGAAGCTCGGTGCAGTCTGTGACAGTAAGATCGATACGAAGATCGGGCTTGTCTGTTCCGTATTTCTCCATTGCCTCAAGATAAGGGATCCTGACGAAAGGCGAGCCTGAAGCCCTGTCATACTTGCCGTACTTGGCGAACACAGGCGGAAGCACATCCTCGATCACCTCGAAAACATCATCCTGGCTTGCAAAAGCCATCTCCATATCGAGCTGGTAGAATTCGCCCGGGCACCTGTCGCCTCTTGCATCCTCGTCTCTGAAGCAGGGAGCGATCTGGAAGTATCTGTCTATACCGGATACCATCAGAAGCTGCTTGAACTGCTGAGGAGCCTGCGGGAGGGCATAGAACTTGCCCGGATGCTTTCTCGCGGGAACGAGATAGTCTCTTGCGCCTTCAGGTGAGGATACAGTGAGGATAGGCGTCGTGATCTCCATAAAGTTATGGTCGATCATGGCATTCCTCAATGCGGCAATCACATTGCTTCTGAGAATGAGGTTCTTCTTGACCTCGGGATTCCTGATATCAAGATATCTGTACTTGAGCCTTACTGACTCATCAACATCACGGCTGTGGTTGATCTCGAAAGGAAGCTCATTATAACGGCATCTTCCGAGAACGGTAACGCTCTCGGGAACGACCTCGATATCGCCGGTATCCTGCTTGGGATTCTTCGACCTTCTCTCCCTGACGACTCCGGTAACCGAAATCGTTGACTCCTTGGTTATGCCCTTGAAAGTCTTCATCATATCGGCCGTCTCGATTACGAGCTGTGTCGTTCCGTAGAAATCACGGATTACGACAAAGCCAAGCTCCGCTCCGACCTCACGGAAATTCTCAAGCCAGCCGGAAAGCCTGACACTCTTTCCTGCATCGCCAATTCTCAATTCTCCACATGTATGTGTGCGGGACTGCATCTGTTACCTCCAAATATCGTTTTGCTTCAGACAATGTTGTCCGTGCAGTATTTAACAAATTCATCAAGTCTGACGGGCGTCTCTTCACCGCTTGCCATATCCTTGATCCTTACCTCGCCGTTAGCGAGTTCATCATCACCGATAACCGTGAGATACGGGATCTCCTGTTTACCGGCATACTTCATCTGAGCTCTGAAAGATCTGCCCGCGAGATCGGTCTCACAACCGATTCCGGCAATACGCAGATCATAGCAGAGCTTTGCGGCTGCCTTCCGGGAATCGTCAGACATTGCCGCTATGAAGAGCTTAACATGCTTGGGTTTACCGGGAAGCTTGCCCTGCGCTTCAGCTTCGATAAGAAGTCTTTCAACGCCCATCGCGAAACCGATGCCGGGTGTGTCGGGACCGTCCATCAGGCCGACCAGGCCGTCATATCTTCCGCCGCCGCAGATCGTGCCCTGAGTTCCGACATTCTCTGAAACGAACTCGAAAACAGTCCTTGTGTAATAATCAAGGCCTCTTACGATGTTGGGATCTATCTCGTACTTGATACCGAGCGAATCAAGTTCACTCTTAAAGCCGTCAAAATGAGCCTTGCAGTCATCGCAAAGATAATCTATGAGACGCGGTGCATTCCTGACCACATCCTTGCTTCCGTCGATCTTGCAGTCGATCATACGGAGAGGGTTCCTCTCGAACCTCTCTCTGCAGTCCTCGCACATCTCACCGATATGAGGTCTGAAATAATCCTTGAGAAGCGTATTGTAAGCGATGCGGCACTTAGGGCAGCCGATGGAATTGATGCGCAGACCGATATTCTCAAGTCCCATCTTCTTGAAAAATACATCAACGACCGAGATTATCTCGGCATCGATAGCAGGACCTTCAGCGCCGAAAGCCTCAAGACCGAACTGGTGGAACTCCCTGTATCTGCCCTTCTGCATCTTCTCATGACGGAAAGCAGTGATGTTGTAGAACATCCTGACAGGTGTGGGAAGCGATGTCATACCATTCTCGATGAAGCTGCGCACGATCCCCGCCGTACCCTCAGGTCTCAGCGTGATGCTTCTGCCGCCCTTATCCTCAAAGGTGTACATCTCCTTCGTAACAACGTCCGTGGTATCGCCGACGCCTCTTGCAAACAGATCAGTCTGCTCAAAAGTCGGTATCCTTATCTCCTCATAACCGAAGGAATGGCATACTGAAGCGAAAGTCTTCTCTGCTGTCTGCCATCTGTAGATTTCCGAAGGCAGGATATCCTTCGTACCCTTCTGCGCGCTGAATTTCATCTGCAAAATTCTCCTTTTATTATTAAAACACGCGTAATTATAAAGCTTATGTTCTGATTAGACAAGTTGAGAGCCGATTTTGCCGATAAATGTCCGCTTTTTCGGTCTGCAATAAAAAGATCCCCCGGCCTTTCGGTCCGGGGGGATCGGAAAATCATATAAAACGCTGTCTGTCACATCTCGGAAAGCTTGCGCAGTCTTGCGAAAACATCATCGATCGACGAACCGGTCTCTGCAGGTTCCTCTGCTTCGGGAGTCTCGATATTGCTGGTGACAGCCGTCAGATTGCTTGATTTTGCAAGTTCTTTTGCCAGGATGCCGTTGCTCGGGATGCTTATCCCGCTTCCGAACTTGATCCTGCTGGGCATTGTATCAATGCTTCTTGCCGCATCTCTGATGCTCTTGGCGGGTGACACAAGTGAGCTGATAGGGACAACAGCCGGAGACTCAGGCTCGGGGTTAGACTCAACAGTCTCCTCCTTCACACTGTCAACCTCAGGCTCATCCGGAACGATCCTATGCTCTTCTTCCACGACCGGCTCCTTAGCAGGTTCTTCACTTGCAGGGATATATTCCACCGTGGTATCGGTCTCGTCCACAGCCTCGGTAATTCCGCAATAAAGTCTGGAAGCAACGACCGCCTCATCGATCGTCTTGCCTGAAGCCAGTTCGCAAGCGACTGAAGCAGTAAAATTCTTCTTGCTGGAGACAGAATGGTCGGCTGTTCCGTCAAACCACTTTGCCTTGCCGCCGAGCAAGAAAAGATCTCTACCGCCGGTCTTGGATCCGCCCTCGATAAATACTACGCTATGGAACTTATCGCAGATCGTCTCGGCAGCCTGCCTTACATCGGCGGGACCGTGGCATTCGATTCCTGAAAGAAGCTCTGCTTCATATACGTTTATCGTCAGGAAATGGATATTCTGCATCAAAGAATTCACGATGCTGTTGTATGTATCACGTGAGACCAGTATCTGTCCTTCAGGCGTGATTATCGACAACTCTGCGACTACAGCCGCATGATCATATTGCATCAGCTTGGAGGAAACGGTCTCAACTGCGGCTGAATCCCTGATCATGCCGACAAAGATCGCATCAAATTGTTCTTCCGTGAAACAATAATCGAGCACCTCGCCGATATCGACCTGCTCATCAGCTTCCGCACCTGTAAACTGAGGAACGGCGAGCATGGAATCGACGCTGTAATCGTTATATGTATTAACACAGCGACTAACGCTGTACCTAGTATTCTCTATAGAATCCGCAACCGTAAGGATACGTCTCATCATCACCCCTGGCTCCCGCAAAACCTTTAGTCACATTACAACCTTATGACAGTTTTATTTTGACACGGCAGGGAGTCGTTTTCCACAAACAAAAGGTAACAATCTTATGAACAAATTTGTGAAAATCGACAAAAATACCCGTTATTTAATATGACAGACATATGCCATCCAGTCATTATCGGTCCTGGATTCGATGATCTCCAAACCCGCTTCGGCCAGCGCCTGCTCTACTTTTTCCTTTTTGGTGTTGATTATTCCGGAGCAAATGAACATTCCGTCCTTAGCAAGTCTTTCAGGAATATCCTTCGCGATAGCGGCAATAATGTCCGCGATGATATTTGCGACGATCAGATCATAATCATTGCGGTCAGCGTCCTTTAATTCACCGGTATGGCATTCTATGTCGCTGCAGCCGTTGATCGCGCAGTTATCCTGAGCAACGTCCACCGCGAGCTTGTCTATATCGATGGCCTCGGTAATGCCGCTTCCCAGCTTTTTCGCTATTATTGCAAGGATTCCGGAGCCCGTACCGAGATCAAGGACTGTTCCGTCCTTTTTGAGATACTTGTCGATCAGCTTGGCACACATCGAGGTCGTCTCATGCGTACCTGTACCGAAAGCCGAACCGGGATCGAGGATTATCTTATGTTCCGCTTCGATCGAATCCGGATCGAGCCATGACGGACAAACCGCGACACGGTCAGATATCTTGAATTCCTTGTAGTATTT
>X424_Quagga__coassemble_46_pt1 | contig 17927 bp, 14 predicted proteins | sample X424_Quagga__metabat2_low_PE_008 | metagenome-assembled genome bin X424_Quagga | reverse complement strand
TCGTCTTCACCGTCGTCTTCATCTTCGTCGTAGTCGCCTGAACCGTCATAGCCGTCATCGTCGTCGTCATCTTCTTCATCAGGATCGACCGGCTCGGCAGGTTCTGCAGGCGTGGGGATGTTCGCGGGCTTCGGATTGAGCTTGAAGCCGGAAAGATCGACGGAAGGCTTGCCTCCCTTCAGTGTGAGGACCCAGGAAGCCATTACATAGCCTGCATTCTCGGTATTGCAGAGGACCATTGTGTATTCACCGTCCTCGATACCGCCTGTCTCGACCTCGAAAACATAATCCTCGCTCTCTGATTCGCGTTCATTGTAATATCCGTAGTTCACGCCGGCGTCATCCGCGTCTTCCTCAAAGACGTAGGAGCCCTTCTCGCAGATGCCGATCCAGGCATCTACTTCGAGAGCGATCTTGCTGCTTACCGTAAAAATGAGATTACTGCCTTCGATCCTGCAATCGATCTGCTTGGCGATGGTCTTGCTGTCAGATGTAACCTTAGGTGTGCCGTCCGCGTTCGTGACCGAAGTCCCGGCCGTGGTGTCAGACACGGCGGTATCCTTGTTGCAGGCTGCAAGCGATGCGGTCATTGCGAGTATGAGTGTTAATGCAAGTATCTTTTTCATAATAGCCACGATTGTATCATCTATTTAACCATTTGTTGATATAATTATTCCCGTAGTTTGATTATAACTGCAACATCTTTGTCCGCTAATCTGTATTTAAGGCAGAAGCGGAAGAATTCCGGAGGAGTCATGGCACTTGGCTTAACGTTAAGATTTCCGCGTTGGAAACTGCTTACCGTGCTTTTCGCGCAGGCAGGCAGTTCCGGAAATACAGACAGAAGACCGGCAGAAGCAATTCACGACGGCGGTATCGCGAGTGAAGAGCCTGCCACGGCCGGCGGAGACAGGATGTCTGACGACGAAGTCGCTGCCATGGCCGAAGAAGTGCTCAACACTTTGGGAGATGCGATCCTCAGGCTCGCTTTCTCATATCTGCACAACAGGGAGGATGCGGAGGACATCCTTCAGGAGACGATGATAAAGCTCGTCACGGTAAGACCGGTTTTCGAGAATGAGCGTAACCGCAAGGCGTGGCTCATGACGGTTGCAGCGAACCTGTCGAAAAACAGGATCGATTACAACAAGGTGCGCGACACCGCCGAACTTAACGAAGAGATCGCTGGTGCCGCGGAAGAGGACAGGGAAATGAGCGATGACCTGTCTGCAATATGGAAAGCTGTGGAGCAGCTGCCTGTCAATCAGCGCGAAGCCATCCACCTGTTCTATCAGGAAGGATACAAGACCGCTGAGATCGCTGAGATCACGGGCCGCGCAGAAGCAACGGTGCGCTCCGACCTTAAGCGCGGACGCGACAAGCTCAAATCTATACTGAAGGAGGCAGACGACTTTGAGTAAGTATAACGACTTCATGAGTCATATCAGAGTTGACGACGATATGCATCGCCGTGTCATGGACGCTGTCTCCAGAGCCATAAGTGAGAATGCGTCAGGCAAAGACGGCGAAGGGCTGACGGCTAAGCCTGTTTCTGCCGTTCCCGCGGCTGACGTTAAGCCTCTGAACAGTGATAAAAAGGCTCCGGTCCGCCGCAGAAAAGTTGTTCCGTTGATAACGGGGCTTTCAATAGCTGCTGCAGCCATTCTCGTAGCCGGCGGCGCCGTATTCTTCTCTTCGAGATTCTTTGTGGGCTCAAAGACTGCGGAGGCAGCTTACGGCACAGTTGGAGACGTTGATTCCATTGTGGGCAACGACAGTAAAGATAAGGGTACTCATGGAATAAAAGATCCGAAAGCAAAGCATGACTTCAACAACAAGGTCAGAGGCGCAACTGAGGCTACCGCTGCGAAAGCCGGCGGGGACAGAACGGAAGAACAGATGGAAACTACGGAAAAAGCGGCAGAAAAAGAGACCGAACCCTCCGTTTATGACGGCAGCACTGACGGAACGGATATCAGGAACCTGATCCCGTTCAAGGTCAAGTTTGAAGAAGCCACAACACTCAATGACGGACAGGTGACAGGGACCATTTTCTATGGCGAAAACGATGAATCGATGATCCTTTTCACATCGAAGGAGGGCACCGACATAGCCAAGGCATATTATCCGGGATTCACCGGCGATCCTGCCGTTCTGCGTACTGAAGGCGGCGTGGAGTTCAAAGGCATCGATACATTAGTTGAGAATAATGCCAAAGTCAGCGATAAAGGCCCTTATGAGGCCGTTACCTGGACGAAGAACGGGACTGCCTACATGCTGGTCTTCAACACCAGGACGGACATTAAAGTCTTCTCTGCGCTCATAGACAGAATCTGAACAAAAACATTACTTTTGTGTTATTTAGTGTATAATCTGCTTATTAATGTCGGGTGCTTGAGTGCTCCCGGAGAAAGGCAGAGTAGAGTATATGTTTTGTCCCATTTGTGGTAAAGAAAATCCCGAAGGTTCAACCTTCTGTGCCGGTTGCGGAAAATCGCTTTCGGCTTCAGTTCCCGCTCCCGCAGCACCCGTGATCCCTCAGCAGCCTGTCCAGCAGTATGCCGCTCCTCAACAGCCCGTTCAGCAGCCTGTCCAGCAGTATGCCGCTCCTCAGCAGCCCGTTCAGCAGTACGCGGCTCCTGCTCAGCAGTACGCAGCTCCCCAGGCTCCCGCAGCTCCGGCAAAGCCGTCGAAGATCCTTCCTTTCGGTCAGTTCTTCAAGTCACTGATCGCAGCTGCCACCAAGCCCGTCACCGGTGCTTCCGATGAAGCTAAGAAGTATGATGTTATCGGCAATTCGATCATCCTTTCAGCGATCGTTGTAGCCATTCTTACCGTTGCGAACTTCATCTTCTATATCCTCAGGACAACGATCTATAATTCATGGCCCAAGAAATTCGGAGATGTCGTTGTCAGATTGTTCAGGAACTTCACAGGATCATTCCTTGACTACGCGCTCGCGACTTTCGGTTTTGCCGCAATAATGCTCGTTGTCGGACTTATCCTTAAGCAGAAGTGGTCTTTCTCGAGACTTCTTGCGATCTGCAGCATGGCGGTATTCCCTCCTGAAGCTGTCAGGATCGTTCTCGTCAACTTCCTGACGACCGTTCCGGTCAGCAGCAATACAAACTGGTACTACACCATGCTGAGGATCTTCCCGATCTCAACGATCTTCTCATCTGCCTGCACGATCTATGCGTTCATCCTCCTTTATGAGGGCATCACACGCGAGACAAAGCTCGAGGGCAACAAGAAGGGATTCGTTTTCGCGATCGCATGGATTGCATTGCAGTTCGTATCTCACTACATCGGCCTCATCTGATCTTCGGGTCCGGCCGGATAAAAGAAAACATTAAGGACTGATCCTTCCGGGGTCAGCCCTTTTTTATTGCTTGTCTTTCCGCCGGAAAGCCCTGCCTTCCGCGGCCTGAGGGTCACATTGCGGTGAACCTGCAACATTATCCGGAGAACAACTGTATATATGGTATGATTACAGTTCCGGAGGAAAAAAAGATGAATAGATTTACAGGAAAAAAAGCTTTGGTGGCCGGACTGGCCGCGACGATGCTTCTCGGCGGATGCAGTAATGTGTCACATGTTAAAGCGGATCCTGCGGCAAAGACCGAGATAAAGCTGAATGAAGTTGATAAGCGAAAATACGATGAGGATAAACTCAATCAGGGATACGGTGAATTCAGTTTCAAGATGCTCACTCAGCTGGCAGAAAATGCCGGCAAGAAGAACATCATGATATCGCCCGCATCGATGATGATGGCGCTCGACATGTTATCTGCAGGCGCCAAGGGAGAAACACTCAGGCAGCTGAACGAGCTTTTCGCGAAGGACACGGAACCCATCGATCAGCAGGCTTTTGCGGCGAATCTCATGAAGAGGATCAATGCGTCACAGAAACTCAAATTCGCATGCGCGAATGCTGTCTGGACCAATGATACCGTTCTCAAAGGCAAGGTCAATCCCGAGTATTCGAAATACATCAAGAAGACATTCGGAGCAGAATTCAAAGCCTCGGTATTCAATGACAAGACACATGAAGAAGTAAACAAATGGGTTGACGGTAAGACGGAACACATGATCCCCCAACTCCTGGATGAGCCGCTCAGTCCGGATGCTGCCATGGTCCTGGTAAATGCCATACGTTTCGAAGCGCAGTGGCTTAACGGATATGCAGACAGCTCTGTCAAGAAATTGAATTTCAGAGGGACTGAAGGAACCAAAGAAGCATCAATGCTCATGAGCACTGAGGAGGGTTATTTCTCTTCTGACAAGGCTACCGGATTCATCAAGTACTATGAGGGTGAAGAGTATGCATTCGTAGCGATACTTCCCAATGATACGAAGGCTGACGCCAATGAGTTCATTAAGACGTTCAGCTATGAGGATTACAAGCAGTTTATCAAGAGCCGCACTTCCGAAGAAGTCCAGACTATGATGCCGGAGTTCAGATCCGATTACGGTGCTGATCTGAAGGAAGCACTGATAAAGCTTGGAGTCACTGACGTTTTCAATAAAAACACGGCTGATCTTACGGGAATATCAGTTCCTGACAATACAAAATTACATGTCTACAAGGTCGTCCACAAGTCTCATATCGAAGTTGACCGCAAGGGAACGAAAGCTGCGGCTGCCACCGGCGTTCTTACCAGGGACTCAGCCGCGCCGATCAAGACCGAACCCAAGGTCGTTTATTGTGACAGGCCATTTGTATATGCGATAGTCGATACGGTGAGTATGAATCCGATATTTATCGGAACAGTGAACAATGTAGAGTAACATGGAAGCTCTATGTTATTCCGGGGGCATCCGAGGGGTGCCCCTTTTTCATACGCAATGCTGTCAAGTGCCGCTAATATGCCCTTGTTTTATATATTGTTATTTCACTGCCCATACGATATAGTAACAACGATAATCACATAATCGGCGGTTTGGGTTTACATAATGAAAATATTGAGTGTCGCCATACCCTGCTACAATTCGCAGGATTATATGGGCAACGCAATCGAATCACTCCTCGAGGCAGGGGAGGATATTGAAGTCATCATTGTTGATGACGGTTCTGTCGACGATACCGCACTCATCGCAGACAAATACGCCGAGAAATATCCTGAGATCATCAGAGTCATCCACAAGGAAAACGGAGGTCACGGTTCTGCCGTCAATGCGGGTATAGAGGCTGCGACCGGTTTGTATTTCAAGGTCCTGGACAGTGATGACAGGCTCGATCCCGCGGTACTCTGCGAGGTCATGGATGCCCTGAGGTTCTACAACAAGGAAGAACAGCCTCTAGACATGCTCGTTACCAATTTCGTATACGACAAGCTCGGTATCCCGGAGTGCAAGAAAAAGGTCATGAGCTATGAGGGCGAGATACCCGAGAAGTTCGTCTGCTCATGGGAACTCTGCAATTTCGGCAAAGGTGATTATCTGCTCATGCACTCGGTCATCTTCAGAACGCAGCTTCTCAAGGACTGCGGACTCAAGCTTCCGGAGCACACATTCTATGTTGACAACATCTATGTTTTCGAGCCGCTCCTCAAAGTCGAGCGCATATATTATCTGAACCGCAATCTTTACTATTATTTCATCGGCCGCGAGGACCAGTCGGTCAACGAGGCGATCATGATAAAGCGTGTCGACCAGCAGCTCAAGGTCAACTATATCATGCTCGATTATTACCTCGATAAGAGGAGTGAGATCAAACAGAATAAGCGCCGCTACGCTTACATGTATAACTATCTCGAGATCATCACGACCGTGTCCATCTTGCTTCTGATCCTTGACGGCAGCCCTGAGTCGCTCGCCAAGCGAAAAGATCTTCTGGATTACATCCACAAGCGCAGCAGAAGGCTTTACGCGAAGTTCAAGCTTGGCGCCTGCGGTGCGGTCATGACACTGCCGGGCAAGCCGGGAAGGCTCGTTGCCACGGAATCCTACAAGATATTCCAGAAGTTTTACGGATTCAACTGATAAAGAAAGATACGATCAACTGCAGCGCCCCCGGAGCCGAAAACTTCGGGGGGCGTTTTATCTGTGTTCATTCAAAATAAAACTTCCGCCTGCGCACAGACAGACGGAAGTTGTTATTCGTAAGATTGGACTGCTTATCAGTCGTTCTCGTATTCGACAACGAGCTGCGATACTGTCTGCTTTGCGTCGCCGTAGATCATGACGGTGTTGTCCATCGTGAACAGCGGGTTCTCGATGCCGGAGAAACCTGTACCCTGACCTCTCTTGAGGACGAATACAGTACGTGCCTCGTAAGCGTTTACGATAGGCATTCCGTAGAGAGGAGAAGACTCGTCGTTGATAGCTGCAGGGTTGACGACGTCGTTGGCGCCGATGACGATCGCGACGTCAACGTTGCTCATCTGAGGATTCATCTCGTCGGAGGTCTTGAGCTGCTCGTAAGGAACGTTTGCTTCAGCAAGAAGGACGTTCATGTGACCGGGCATACGGCCTGCAACAGGGTGGATGGCGAAATTGACTTCGCAGCCGTTGTCCATAAGGACGTCAGTAAGTTCCTTAACGGCGTGCTGAGCCTGAGCAACAGCCATACCGTATCCGGGGATGATGACTACGTTCTTTGCAGCCTCAAGGATGAGATAAGCATCCTCGACGGACATTGACTTGGGTTCCTTGTGCTCGCCTGTAGCTGAAGCGGCCTTCTTTTTCGCTGTCTTGAAAAGGAGGGCAGCAAAGGTCTTATTCATAGCCTTGCACATGATGAGCGTAAGGATGACGCCGGAAGCGCCTACAAGGCATCCGGAAACGATAAGGACCGTATTGCCGATAGGGAAACCTGCAAATGCGGCTGCGAGACCGGAGAGTGCGTTAAGGAATGAGATGATGACGGGCATGTCTCCGCCGCCGATCGTGATGACGAGTGTAACGCCAAGGACGAGTGATGCGAGCGTCGTGATGATAATGCCCAGAAGTCCGAGGACTCCTTCAGGTGAGACTGAATAGAGAACGATGCCCAAAACAGCGACAGCGAGGATGGCCGCGTTGATGACGTTCTTGCCGGGGATCACGATGTTCTTCTTGAAGATCTTGAGTCCTGCGAGCTTAGCCCATGCGATCAGCGAACCGGTGAAAGCGACGGCGCCGATGACGATCGTGAGTCCAAGTGTGATGGATGTGAAAGCATCGGTGTTGATCCTGTCAGAACCGCCGCGGAGAGCGCAGTACTGTGAGATAGCGACGAGCATTGAAGAAAGGCCGCCGAAACCGTTGAAAAGAGCAACGAGCTGGGGCATTCCGGTCATCTCGACCTTCTTGGCCCAGATGAAGCCGACAACTGTGCCTGCGATGACGGCGATCGCAATGATCAAGTAGCCGACGAGACCGCCGTCAATTACGTCCTGAGAGATGAGGACAGATAAGACAGCGACTGCCATACCGACTGAGGAGAGGAGGTTACCTTTTCTTGCTGTGTCAGCTTTGCCGAGCTTCTTGATTCCCATGATGAAGAGCACGGCGGAAATCATGTAGAGGATGATGCAGATAAAATCTTCCTTGATAGTGAGGAAATCCATTACTTCTTCTTACCCTCCTTTTTCTTGAACATAGCGAGCATCCTGTCGGTTACGAAATAGCCGCCGATGACATTGATCGTTGCGAAAAAGATCGCGATGCCGCCTAAGATCATTCCGAGGATATGGTTATCGACGCAGATCGCGCAAGCCGCGATAGCGCCTACGATGGTGATACCTGAAATTGCGTTCGTACCGCTCATGAGCGGGGTATGGAGCTGCGAAGGGACCTTTGAGATCAGTTCGACGCCGAGATATGCTGATATGATGAAGACGAATATCAGCAGCATTATGGTCTTGGAATCCATTATTAACCCTCCTTGAATCTTTCGTGTATGATGGCGCCGTCTTTTGTAAGGAGGCAGCCCTTCATGATCTCATCGCCGAGATTGACCTCGAATTCCTTGCTCTCCTTGTTGTAGAAGTGAGTGAGGAATGCGGAGATGTTGCCTGAGAGCATCTTGGATGCGTCCCACGGTACCTGACGCTGGAGCTCATCACCCGGAAGGATGACTACGCCGTTGTCTGTGACAACGACCTTCTCAGGGTCGGAACCTTCGACATTGCCGCCTGTGGAGACTGCCATATCAACTACGATCGCACCAGGCTGCATACGGTCAAGAACATCCTTCTTGATGAGGACAGGAGCCTTGCGTCCGAAAACCTTTGCCGTGGTAATTACGATGTTAGCTTTCTCGCAGACCTTTGCCTGAGCTTCCTGCTGCTTGGCGATCTGTTCGGGAGTAAGTTCCTTGGCGTAACCCTGGGATGTCTGACCCATCTCACCAAGGTCGATCTTTACAAAGTTCGCGCCCAGCGATCTGACCTGTTCTTCTACTACCGGACGGGTATCGAAAGCGTCGACTCTTGCGCCGAGACGCTTTGCCGTAGCGATAGCCTGAAGACCTGCGACGCCTACGCCGATGACGAAGACTCTTGCAGGGTTGATGGTTCCGGCAGGGGTTACCATCATGGGGAGGATCTTAGGCATTCTTGCAGCCGCATTGAGAACTGCTACGTAACCCGCGAGAGAAGTCTGGGAAGACTGGACGTCCATTTTCTGGGCGAGAGTGGTTCTCGGGATCATCTCGAGATAGACTGCCTGAATGTTGTTTTCTGCAAATTCGTTGAGAAGGGCTTTCTCGTTGAAAGGGTCGAGGAAGCTGACATGGAGTGCTCCGGGCTTGAGGCCTTTTGCTGTCTCCGGCTTAAGGATCCTGACTACTATTTCGGCATCGTCAAGAGCCTCAGCTTCGCTCTTTACGATTTTCGCGCCTGCAGCCTCGTATGCCGCGTCGTCAAATCCGCTCTTAGAACCTGCGCCGCTTACGACCGTGAACTCAAATCCCATTCCGGACAGCTTTTTGATGTCATCCGGTATCAGGGCTACACGTGTCTCGGCAGGCAGGGTTTCCTTGCACACCAAAACTTTCTTCATTTGAATACCCCTCTCGTAATTTATGGACCTAAAAAAATAATTATTTAGGCGAATAAATTATAAAACATCACCTTGCTGTTGCAAAGTGATGTTTATAAAGCACATTAAATAATTATGCAAAAGTTACTTTGTGAACCAGGTATTGTTGATATCTTCGTAAGCCTTCTTTGCATCATTCGCAAGGGCCTTGCAGTCGTCGTAACTCAGCTTCGTTATCTCTGTATATCTTGAAGGATTGAACGCTCTGTCAACGCTGTCGAACGTGACGGTGATCTTGTAATCCCCGACAGGGCTCTTGAAACGGTCGGAAACAGAAGTGAACTTTCCTGATGTCTCGAGATTCAGGAGCGTGAGTTCGTACGTGCCGCCCTTTCTAAGCAGTTTGCCTTCGGCGCTGATGATGCTTCCGTCCTTATCACCGGTCAATGTGTAACCGCCGGCTTTCTTGTCCCACTTGAAGGAAAGACCGTAAGAGGCTTGCTTTCCGATGCTGTGAGAAAGATCACAGGTCAAGTCTAAAGTTGCTTTGTATGCTGCCTTGTCATTCTGTCTTACCGAGTAGCTGATATCCATCTTGTCGCCCTCGGAGGAGTTGAATGTGAAGGAGATCTCGTCTGAAGTCTTTACATTCTTGCCAAGGTCAAGGCTCATCTCATAAGCGACGCGTGTGCCGCGGCTGTTCTTGCCGTCAGTGTCGACATCGATCCTTGCTATGCGCTTGCCGGATTTGGTTATGTAGATCCAGATAGTCATGTCGCCGTCGTAATCCTTGACCGAGCGCTTGTAGCCGTCGAGCATCTCATAAAAATCGTCGACCATGTCATCGGCGTCCTTGATGCCGAAATCGAAGTTCGAATAGCTCTTGAGAAGGAATGATTCGAGATCCCTGTCGTGCTTTGCTGCGGAAACTATCTGCGAAACAGCGTCAGACATTGATTTTCTGTCCAGATCGAGCGATACGACTTTGCAGTTGACCTGCTGTCCGCCGGCCGTGATGCGGTCGGAGGAAGAGGAGACGCGTGCGTTGTCCATGAGCGAGGTAACGAGGAGCCTCTCGTACTTGACGGTAAGCTTCTTGAATTCGTTTGAAAGGGTCTTGTCATTCGAAACGGTCTTACCGAGCCTTGTGAGATAGTCGTAAAGATTCTTGTCCGGTGCGTAATTCTCATCCGGATGCTCGGGATCGAAAACAGAACCGTGAAGGTTTTTGGATATGTTCCTTAAGGAAACACCATAGGGCTTTTTGGAGACCTGCGGGGATTCAAAGCTGATATCGTTCCCGTTGAACGAAGTCTTGAAGCTTGCGGCAGTATTCCTGCCTTCTTTGATCTTTCCCGTGGCGGCAAATCTCATGCGCGTGAAGTCGGTGTAGATCTTAACCTCGGCATCGCCATCCTTGCCGGAAAGCGGCATCAGGTTTGTCTTGAGTTCAACCGAACCGCCGTTCAAAAGACGCTTCGAATAATCAAACAGCTCGATCTTGGAAGCATCCCTTACGGTATTGGCCAGAGCACCGGTTACCATATTCTTGGGGTTGCCGGCGGTGCAGGCGCACAGGACTATAATGAGCAGAAAAACGCAGACAGCTGCCGTGCCCGCTATGATACCTTTCTTTTTCATCTTGTCATCTCCTCGATAAAGACTTTCCAAACAGACAAAAAAATTATATCAGATTACGCACATACTTTGTGAGATATTGAAAACAGCCTGCCGCAAGTCTATCATTCATCTATGGTCAAAGCGAAAACAGATGTAAGCAAGACAGGCTCGTCGTTCATCCTAGTAACGGCGGCTGTCCTTTTCATATATTCGATCACCGGAATGACGGCTGCGCACCTTAACGCTGTCAAAACGGCCGTCCTGTTCGGCACGTTTGTCTCGTTCTGCGCATTTTACGCGCTCGGCCGGATCAAAGGGCTGAAGACGGGATTTCCGGGTTTGATCTCCGGAATACCTGTTGGTGTTGTATCCAAATTCGCGCTTGAGGCGGCTTTCAATTCCGTTGAGCGGATGACCATAAAATGCTTCGGAATAATGCTGCGTTTCCTTCTTTGGGGAGGCCTCGCATGCATCCTTCTTACATGTGTCCTCCTGATAAGCGCCGGATGCTTCAAGACGGAAGACGGTGTTTTCGCCGTGCTTGCGGCGGGATTTGTATTGCGTACCGTCATGGTGCTGTTCACACCGCTTAATTTCTACCAGCATGACGTGTCGGGATTCGGTGCCGATTTCCAGGGATTCCATGACGATTACATCATGTTCATCTATGAACACTGGACACTACCGTCCAATGATATCAGGGAGTTGGGACAGCTTTATCATCCGCCGCTCCACCATGTCCTGAGCGCAGTATTCTTCAAGATAAACTCACTGATCTTTCCCAAATTTGCAAATGAGATCAATGTATTCAAGACGCTTCCTTTCCTCTACAGCTGCTGGTTTGTCCTCATCGGCCACAGGATATTGAAGCATTTCAAGATCGGCGGGGCACCGCTGGTCATCTCGCTGGCGTTTATCAGCCTGCATCCGCAGCTCATATTCCTCTCGATACAGATAAATAACGATGCGCTCATGACGATGCTTTTCGCGGCCTCATTCTATATCGCGCTCAAATGGTACGAGAAGCCCGGGCTTACCACGATACTGTATCTTGCGATCTCGATCGGATGCGCGATGATGGCCAAGTTATCCGGCGGTCTCGTGGCTATACCGGTCGCGTTCCTGTTCCTTCTGAAGCTCATTGATTCGCTGAGGAAAAAGAAGGGCTGCGTCAGGCTTGGAGAACTCATAAAGCAGTATGTCCTGTTTGCGCTCCTCGTTTTCCCGCTCGGACTGTGGTACCAGATCAAAAACTATATCCTGTTCGGGACACCTATCACATATGTTTGGAAGATCGAGTCCACAGCCAATCAGGATCTGTGGATGTTCCCGACCTGGAAGCGTCTTTTCGCGCCGTCGGCCGGGTCATTGAAAACACCGTTCATGACGATGAATTCCACAAAGCCGGAGACCGATTACAACGTGTTCCTGTCTTTGCTCAAGACATCGCTTTTTGACGAGAGAACGTTTGATTCCGGATATCTCATAAACACGGGACGCATCCTGCTCGCGTTGAGCCTCGCTGTCACCGTGACCTGCATTGCGTGCGCAGTGTTCGTCATTGCAAGGCGGATAAAGCAGAAGAGGATAACGGCGGACTTCATGTCGCTCCTGATACTCTGTGCAACACTTTGCGTCAGTTATGTGAGTTATTGCCTCGGATATCCGATCACCAGCACGGAGAGTTTCAGATTCGTGATACCTCTCCTTTTGCCGGTCGGAGCGTTGCTCGGCATGGCGCTCACGGAGATGCGGAAGAAGAACCCGCTGAGGATCATCGCGGCGGGCGTCATCATCATATTCATCTGCGGTGTCATTGCATTCTACGGTTCTTACGCAGGATACATACCTGCATGGGAGACATTGATCAAACCTGCGTGACAGGTTCGCATTCCTTATTTTTAATATTTATCCTGCCGTGCTATAATCCTTTCTGTACAAAATTTAAAGGGGACCTTATTGATGGCACTTTTCGGAAAGAAAAAGCAGGACGAGAATAATACCGAGGATATCAAGCCCGCATCAGCCGAGCAATCCAAGGAGATGGATATAATCCTCCAGGCACGCCGGGAGGAAGAGGCAGAGCGTCAGGCGAAGATCGCCGCACGTGAAGCCGAGCAGGAGAAGTACAAGGACGAGCTCAAGGCGGATATGGAGAAGTCCGCCCAGGCCGCGAAAGATGTTATAGAGCTGTATCCGGCAAAAGACGGTGAAGAACGTTTCTTCATGCTCGTTGAAGCAAATGTCTATACCGAACCGGTTAACGAAGGCAACGAGATCGTCAAGGGAATCCTTCGCGGAAAGATCAGGAAAGGCCAGGAGATACAGGTCCTTTCAGGCCTTGATTCATTGAACAGGGTTACGGTTGATGTTATCCGCAATGACGACCGCGAGATACTCGACGAGGCATGCGATGAGATCGTGGAGCTCGAGCTTACAAAGGGCGATTTCAAGGAGGCTGCATCTCCGGATGAAGATACAGAGGCAAGAGTAAGGACATTCTCGGTTCTTACAAACCTTCCCGAGGAAGAGGGCAGATCCGAAGGTATCCGTCTTCCGGCAATGCTCTGTGAGTTCTCCAGATACCAGGGTGACCAGGAGTTCTTCGGCCAGCTGATGAATGCTGCCATGACTTCCGAATTTACTGTTCCCGCGAGGATCTCCAACGGAAGCGGCAGCCAGAGGAAAGTCTCCTTTGCCGGAATGAAGGGCGAGAACAAAGACGGAAAGCCGATGCTTCCGGCGTTCACCTCTATCAGGCAGTTCGAGAAGCACAAGGATATGCTGGCAAAGGCAGGCGGCTTCAACAGCGCGCTCCAGCTGGATTATTCCCAGCTCTGCGGAGTTGCGAGAGATGACAACCATGGCGGTACGGTCATCGATCCTCTCGGTCCTGTCATTTTCGCGCTCCCCAAGGAAGTGCTCAACACGTCTGTCAGGACTGTTCAGTTCCATGCGCTTTTCGGTGAAGGAAAGATCGCCGAGAAGTTCACTCCTTCAGACGATGCTTCCGCAGAGGGACAGGGCAAGCCTGCACAGAGGCTCAGGGAATACAACGTTACCAATCCGGTTCCGGGCGGTGAATACAATTTCATCGAGGATGTCGTAAAGCAGTACGCAGGAAAGAATGCTGACATCGCCAAGCTCTGCATCGTGGTCATTATCGCAAGGGATGACCCGAACGAGAAGTCATATGTCTGCATCCTCGACTGCCCTCAGGATAAGTACGGCATGCACTGCAAGGAGATAGAGACCAAGGTCAGGCCTTTCCTGAGGACCATAAACAAGATCCAGTTCCGTCCATATGAGAAGGAGAAGTTCAACGAGGAATTCTTCTCCAGATATCCCTGGACATACAATAAGCTCGGATTCTGAAGATGAATTATTACTACATTGATTTTGAGAACGTCAAGACCGCAGGACTGAAGGGGATCGACAGGCTTCCTTCCGGCGATACCGTGAAGATCTTTGCGAAGGGCGGCTCGGATCAGATGAAGTTCAACGACATCAAGACATTGATGGCTGCCAAGGCGACAGTCACGATCGAAGATGTTGTTACGGGAACCAAGAACGCTTTGGATTTTCAGCTTCTGGCGGACCTTACCATCGATTGTATGAAGAGGGCTGGAATGAGTCCGGCTCCCCGTTTCGTGATAATATCCGCTGACCGCGGCTACGATCCCGCGATCACGCAGATGAAGAAACGCGGCGTGAATAATGTTTTCAGGGCCGTGTCGATAAAGGAAGCAACAGGAGAGAAAGAGGATAAGGCTCAGCCTTCGCCGAATCAGAAGACTGCGGGCAAGCCTGCCCGTAAGGCTCAGAGAAACAATGCTCCCAAGGCTGATGAGAATTCCAAAGAGGCTTCAAACGAGGCTGTTAAGGATACGAAGAATACGCCGAATAAACAGCAGAAAGCTGTTCCGGCAAAGGAAGAGAAAGCTTCGGGCGAGAAGCCCGCTTCCAAGCCGAGGCCGAGACGCGTCCATACAAGGACCATCAACAAGGCCGATAAGACCGGCACGGAAACTGCTGATAATTGAGATTTTCCAAGACAAGAAACGCCCTGAGAACGGAGTGATCCCGCTTACTTGCGGCTCCCTTCTTTGAGTTCGGTCTTTCGCTCATACATGCGTTCATCCGCGAGCCTTTCCGCGAGCACAAGGCTTGCGCCGCTGCCGCTTTCGTAGATCGCCATTCCGCATGCTATATGGAGAGGCACTTCGGGGTTCTCGGCCTTATTGAAATTGTCGATGTAGTTCTCGAAAAGCTTAAGCGCCTCATCGTAATCTTTCTCGATCTCGCTGCCTGTCATGATGGCCATGAATTCATCGCCGCCCGTCCTGAAACACCATGTTCCGGGGAAAGTTCCGAATGTCGTCTTAATGGCGTCGGCTGCAGCGATGATGCGCCTGTCGCCTTCCAGATGACCGTGTTTATCGTTGACCGTCTTGAGATTGTTCACGTCAAACTGAACGATGATGCATTTGCCCGAATCGCCGTTCTGAAGGACCTCCTCGCATTCGTTGAATGCCAGACGGTTAGAAAGTCCGGTCAATCCGTCGACTCTTGCGAGTCTTGCCTGGATGTCTGATTCAAGGCTCCTGCGGTTAGTCTCGATAAGCGATGTGGTCTCGTATATCAGCAATACGATAAAGAATACGGTCAGGCCGATTCTCGTGGCTGCCGCGGTATCGCTGACCAAACCCGGGAGATAGTAGCGGATGATGTCGATAATGCCGGTCACGAAAAGAAATCCGAAACCGAAAAGCATGTATCTGTAACGGCTGTCCCGCTCCTTGTCGAGCCGCAGCTCGCGGATATACATGAACACCATGAAGCCTATGCAGATCGCGATTATGGCGTGTGAAAGGATCAGGAGATTGTGGAAATCGGTTATGCCGAAGACGAGGACGGTGAAGCAGACAATGAAGTTGCCCGTCACGAGCCACAGTATTATCTTGACCAGATGTGAATTCAGATTCTCCGTCATTGCAGCGAAAAAGATCATTGCGGGCGCAGGCAGGAGAACGAGGCAGAAATGTTCCATGAGCCTGATTATGGCCGGATTCCCGGTTACCAGCGACATGATCTGCGTACCTGAATGAACATATAGCGCCAATATCACCGTCATTGTTCCGAGAGACACGGTCTCGATCATCTTATTGGGACGCTTCGACTGGAAGAATCCGAAAATGACCAGCATTATACCAAGGAACAGCGATGAGAAGCTCAGGATGAACTTCCAGAAATTCCTGTGAAGGATGTCTTTTATGTATGAGGCTCCGTTCTCGGCGCGCATACCGCGGAAAGCGGTCCATTTGCCCTTGAGAAGCGATTCGTATTCTATCCTCAGGGTACGCCTTCCCTCAAATTCCGGGATGCCTACGACATGAATGTATTCACCGTAGTATTTTCCGTATATCCTGAGGAGCTTCGGATGGAAGTCGTAAATGAGCTCGTCGTCGAGATAGATCTTGAAATAGAGATTGTTGGTGGAGAAACAGAGATCAGCACCCTTGAATGTCGACCGGTCGATAGTCTTGCACATCGATATGGAATTGACGGAATCGAATGCAGGCTTCTCGGGATCGGCAGTCTCATCCTTTATGACATTGGGACTTGCGCCGCCCATGTAGTACCAGTTGTCTGACACGGATCTGTTCGGAGATATGACATTGCCGTCGGGAATGTTGAAGACAAACAACAGCCCCAGCATGACTGCGGCTATCAGGACAATAGCGAGATTGACATAGGCAAATGATTTATTCATCGGTGTTCCGTAGGTTCGGTGGTCTGTCGTCTTCTTATAATCAAGTATAACACGCGAACTATAAACTTTGACAGTTGACAAAAGCAAAAATGCCTGTAAAATTGAAAACGATTTTCAGTTTCAAAAGGAGTGGGCAATGCTCAAAAAGATCTTCGCAGCTGTCATGGGATTCGCGTTCATCATCGGTATGACCGGATGCTCCAAGGCCCCCGCAAGCTCATCGAAAGCGGTCAAGGTTGTGTGCGCGACCGCGCCGCTGTATGACTGGACCCGCAATATAACCGAAGGCACTGACAGCGCGGAGCTGTCTCTCGTTATCGGAAACGGGACGGATCTTCATTCATTCCAGCCCTCCGCTGCCGATATCATCTCCATAAAGAATGCGGATGTCCTGATCTATGTCGGAGGAGAATCCGACGGATGGATAAGGGACGCTCTGAAGGAGACCGCAAACAAGGAGCAGAAAGTCGTCTGCCTCATGGATGTGCTCAAGGCTGATATCGTTGAAGAGGAAGTCGTGGAAGGCATGCAGGGAGAAGATGAGGAAGACGGAGATGAAACTGAATACGATGAACACGTCTGGCTGTCCCTGAGACTTGCTTCAAGATCCTGTGAGGCGATCGAAAAGGCGCTTGCCTCCGTTTCTTCAGCGGATGCGGAAAAGTACAAGGCAAATCTCGAGAACTATCTGGCAAAGCTTTCCGCGCTCGATAAACAGTATGAAGACATGGTTAAGAACGCAAGGCTCGATACCATCGTAGTCTGTGACAGATATCCGTTCAGGTATCTTACGGAGGATTACAAGATCAAATACAGCGCGGCATTCGTCGGATGCTCTGCCGAGACCGAGGCATCGTTCGAGACGGTGAAATTCCTTGCCGACAAGGTCAGGGAACTTGACGTGAAGACTGTCCTGACGATCGAGAAGTCTGATGGCAGGATCGCGAAAACCGTTCTCAAGACAGCGGACAGACCCGATGTGAAGACCGAGGTGCTAGATTCGATGCAGTCAGAGGGTAAAGACCTTGATTATTTAGGCACTATGACAAGCAATCTCACAGTTCTTAAAAACGCCCTCGCGTGATATCATTACCGCGTTATGAATGATCGCGGGAAAAACGGAATATCCTATATGACAACGGGGCGCCTTGCCCCGAAGATAATCCTCTTCGCATTGCCGCTTGCGGCAACTGCGATTCTTCAGCAGCTTTTCAATGCTGCCGATGTTGCCGTAGTGGGCACTTTTGTCGACAAGACGGCCATGGCGGCGGTAGGATGCAATACCCCGATCGTCAATCTCCTGCTGAATATCTTTACCGGCATCTCATTGGGTGCCAACGTCGTCATATCAAGAGCGATAGGCGCGGGAGTCAAGGATGCCGTGAAACGCGGAGTCAGGACTGCCGTTGTCGTGTCTGTCGCCGGAGGTCTGATCATGGCCGCCATAGGCGAGCTTATCGCGGCTCCGCTCATCGGAATGATGTCCGTGCCGGATGAAGTGCTTCCGCTGGCGATCACTTACCTTCGCATTTACTCGGCGGGCCTTCCCGTGATCTTCCTGTACAAC
>X424_Quagga__coassemble_44_pt1 | contig 18346 bp, 18 predicted proteins | sample X424_Quagga__metabat2_low_PE_008 | metagenome-assembled genome bin X424_Quagga | reverse complement strand
GTGCTGAGTATGCTTGAAACAAGCACTACCAGTACCGTAGCGAATGCTGCGCCGACTGAGCCCCACCACTGGATAAAGAAGTAATCCGCGAAGATGTTGACTACGCTCGAGACAATGGCCACGAACAGATTGAACTTGAGCGCCCTCTGCGTCAGCAGGAGGAAGCCTGACAGCGTTCTGAAAGTAGCTGAAATGAAGTAGTTTATTGACAGTATGCGGAATACCGGGACGCAGTCGAGATACTGCGTGCCATATGTGTATTTGACTATGAAGGGGGCCAGGATAACGAGGAAGGCCGAAACAAACATATTAAATGCTCCGAATCCGAGGAGTGTGAGCCTGTAGTATTTCCTGCACCATGCCTTGTCTTTTCTGTGCTGAGCGAAATACGGGTAGATGTATGTCATCAGCGCGGACGGAATGAATGTCAGCGCGGTAGGAATGAGCGTTGCGGCCTTGTAGCTTGCGAGGATGGTCTCCTGCGGATCGACGATCCCCAGAACGAATACGTCCAGGAGATAGAGCAGATGTGACAGGCTGTTGTTCGTCATCGAAATGAGCGATATCTTCAGGATGGGTCCCTTGTCATTTCCGACGGACTCTCTCTTGTTGCTGAGCAGGGAGATCTTAAAGACGAACACGCCGATGATTATTGAAGCAATCCATGAGATGTAGTGTCCTACTATCAGGCCCATCTCTCTGAGGACGAATGCGCTTGTCAGAGTTACCAGATAGAAGATCACAGTATTGGAAAGCTGCATCCTGGCGTACTGTTTATTAAGCTTCTTGACGCGGAGATTGATGTTGATAAGCTCGAAATAGAGCTGAACGAAAGGCATCAGGCATGTCGAGATGAGTATCGTGCGGCTGCTTTCGATCTTGAGAGGCGCGAAAAGGCCTATCCCGAGCAGAACTGCAACGAGTAGGATATTGAACTTCAGGCCGAATCTTGTACCGAAATCCGTTGCTTTCCTGGTGTATTCCTCATCACCCGCATGCTCGCTGCAGAGCTGGAGGATACCTGACGTGATGCCCATGCCGCTGAAAAGGATAACTATGCTGTAAATGTTCCATGCATAAGTAAACACACCGTATTCTGACTTGCTGATGATGTGCAGCAGGACGATGTTGCAGAGAAAAGCAAGGACCTTGTTTATCGCGCTGGCTCCGAAAATATGGAAGAAGCCGGTCCTGATGAGAGTCTTGATCTTTGAGAGTTTGTTATCCATTCACACGTTCCTTAAATAAGTAAAACGCAAATATACTATCACAAAAACGCCTGGCTGTATCAGGAAATACTGCCCGGCTTACTCTTCGGCCTTCAGTGTGAGGGCGGTCGTCGAGATGTCAAGCCACGTCTTGTCTTTTGTGTTCCTCACGTAGAGGCTGCTTAAGACGACGCTCCTGGGGTGAAGGACCGTCTTTGGACCGGGCGCGGGCGCGACGAAAGTGCCGACTGCGCTTATCACATAAGGCCGTCCGTCGACTGTACCGAGGTAGATCGTCATGTGCCCCGGGAATGAGATAAGGCTTCCGGGGGCGAGATTGCTGATGACCTCCAGTTTTTTCGCGGAAGACATCTTACTCATGTCGACCTTGAAAACGCCCTTGCTTTCGGACTGGCCGGTGCGGGGCAGGAGGACGCCGAAGCATTTGTAGATCTCCCTCGTGATGCCTGTGCAGTCGTTTGCCTTCAGATCGCCCGCCCAGCCGTATCTGTCGCCCAGACGCTTGAAAACAAGCTTTATGATGTTCTCGGAGGTGAGAGGAAGGAAGCCTGCGTTGACATCATCCGAGACGGGTACAAGGACGTAACAGTCCTTGATATAGCCGTCGCTTCCTCTGGTCGGGACTTTGACGATATAGTCGCCGTAGGTCGTCCTTTCGCTGACGGTCGCGGGCGCCCGGGAAGCCGGGACCAGTTCCATCTTTGTTCCCATGGGCAGGACGAGATCCGAGGTCTGAGAGCTGTAAGGGTCGTTGCCGAGCCTGATCTCTCTTCCTGTGACGATGAGCCACTTATCCGCTGACTGCCTGGACACCCAGTCGTTCCTGTCCTTGCAGAGCGCGACCGCGTCTTTCCTGACCCATGCGGCGAAGCTGTCGAAAACGCAATACAGATAGTCTCCGTCCGCACTTTCGTGAAGGACGGCGACGGGCACATACGGCATGCATTCTGAGAAGATGAGACTGTCGAAGAGCTTGTCTGTCTTGTCCTCAAAAACACGGTCCTCGGTAGGGAAGAGCCGCGATGTCATTCTTTTCGTTGTGTAGCCGAACTTGACGTTGATGGTCTCCGGAACGGCACTGATATTGGATCTTCTGACCAGTTCATCCCAGTAGGAAGCGGTGGTCGGCTTGCCGTTCAGATAGTATTTTGCGGGATCTGACGGTACGGCCTTCTTATTGTCGTTAAGGAAGGTCTTCAGTATCTTTCCGTCAAGCGTATCACCGAACTCGTCGAGGAGAGGGAAGACGGTCTTTTTGTCAGCTGCCTTGATCTCCTTGCGGTTGGTCTTGTTGAATGTTTCTATCTCCTGCGCGCTCATGAGGACCGATCTGTCCTTATCACTGATCCAGAAACCGGGATCCATCATCTCGGGTTTCACGTCGTCCATGAGGCGGACATAATCTGTATCTGTCACGGTCCTGTCCTCCGGTGTCTTTTCTGCGGTGCTTTCGGAAGCGCCGGGTGCGGATGTTTCCGGGGCTGCGGTGCTTTCGGGCGTCCCGGCTTTGATGGTGATCTCAGTGGGAGCGGCGGGTACGGATGTCTCTGTCGCGGCAGCGAAAAAACTGCATCCGCCGAGCATAGGTACGGATACTGCGAGCGCGAGAAGCGCGGAGGTTATTCTGAGCTTTCGATCTGACATAAAATGCTCCGGTGTTTTGAAGTCGATACGATTATCTCATATCCGTAAAAATATAGAATCACAAAGTGGTAGAATATTGCGTGAAATGAAGGAGATGCCTTATGAGAAAAAGTAAAGTACCGGTCGTATTGTTCTTGCTTTCCGCATGTTTTTTGTGCGGATGCTCGACCGGTGAGCCGGAGAATACGATACCCACGATAAACAACACTTTGTACAGCCGCGAGGGCGACAAGGTCATCTTTTTCGAGGGCGGGGAGACCGAAGAGATAAATACTTCGATGGAAGCCTTCAACAACGTGTATTTCAAGATAGAGAACGGGCAGTTCTTCGTGGCTTTCGAGGACGGCTCGCTGTACAGGACGAACATCTCGAGCGTGGACGGAATGATGCTGGATGAAAGGAGCGCCGATGACGGTATCATCTGCGACGTTTACATCTTCAGAGGCAAGAGGATCCTCTACAAGATCTCGCTCTATGCCGTGGGTTACGCGCCTTTCACTTTTGAGGATATGGAGAAGGGCTTCGGAACATTGAAGGAAGTCAAGTGATCTGCCGGAGCGGGCAGCCTTCTCACGCGTAGATCTTAGCGAACAGCTCCGGATCTATCTGATACAGTTCTTCGCCTAAACGGTCGCCTGTCTCTATCAGCATGCGTTCGTATGTGCACTGCAGCGGCGACACCTTATTCTCATCACCGGTATTCATCCTGTTCGCGCAGCCGCATGAATTCGTGCAGCGCTTGACGAGACTGCATTCCCTGCATGTCTCGGGTGTAGAGGCTTTGCGGGCGATCTCCGCTATCCTGGCTTCGTTCAAGCCCTCGAAAACATTACCCAGCAGGTAGTCCTTGTCACCGATGAAAGAAGTGCAGGGATAGAGTTCTCCCGCAGGCGTTACAGGCATCTGCCTTACTCCGAGATGGCAGCGCTCCGCGGAATTCCTTCCTCTTATGCAATCCTTTATCTTGACACCGAGTGCGTTCATGTAGAACGTATCCTTCCTGATGAAGAGTTCCTTCAGATAAGCGGCGGTCTGCTCAAGCTGTTCTCTCAGCAGTTCAAGATCTTCATCAGTCCAGCTTACTTTCCTGCCGTAAGCTATTACGACGGCGACATATCTGAAGCCGAGGTCATGAAGATATCTGACTGAATCAGCGTAGTACGGTACGGCCTGCGGAGCTATGGTCGCCATCGCGTATGAATCGGGGATGTACTTCAGAAGGAGCTTTGCCTTCTCTTCGATCACTGCGGATGTGGGAGCGCCTCCCTTGAAGACTCTGCAGACATCCTGGGCTGTTCCGTCAAAGGACAGGCCGATCCCCATCTTCGCTCTACGGGCGCGCGTCAGGAACTCCTCATCGAGCAGTGTACCGTTGGTCGTCATCTTACATTCGAAGCTTATGCCGGTCTGTGCCGATCGCTCTTCGCAGTAGTCAAGAGCCTTATATATCAGGTCTTTCTTGAGCAGAGGTTCACCGCCGAAAAAGCAAAGACCTGCATGATTGCCTTTGGAGAAAGCAAGATCGCAGGCCTTGTAAAGAACGTCCTCGGTCATATCCCGGGGACATTTCTCGCGGATGCAGTAACTGCAGTCCATGTTGCAGTTTTCAGTCAGGTGAAGTGTAAGGTTCATGACCGCCTCCGTTAAGACCGGGCGTTACCGGTCAGATGATTCTTCAGGCGCATATTCGGGCGCCGGCACGATACCTACCAGCTCTATGGGTTTCATTGCTTCAGATGCATCATCTTTCCCCGTCGGTTCGGGTGCGGAGATCATGCCGTCCACAAATACTTCTGATTGTCTGGTCGTTTCGGTCTGTGTCTGTATATCACCTGCATAACTGACCGACTTATCCGGATCTGTGCAGCCGGACAGGGACGCTGCCAGGAGAGCGGTACCGATGCCTATGGCGTAGAGCGGTTTCTTGTAGTCTTTGAACGGTGTGATCTTCATATGTTTATTCTCCGTTTCTTATCGGGTATCGTGCCCGTCTACAATAAATACAGACAATGAGATGAAAATGTTGCAGCCGACAGGAAGATTTTAGCAAATCCGTGAAAAACCGTAAATGTATCAATGGTTATGACATCAGGTTACCGCTGACATGTGATAAACAAACGCTGATTTTGAGACATAACTCTTTTCGCGAATGATAGAATAGAAAATCATAAAAAATAATGAGAGGAGATCGCTCTTATGTTCGATTTCAAGTATTACACACCCACAAAGGTCATTTTCGGAAAGAACACTGAGAGCCGTGTTGCCGAGCTCATTAAGGAATTCGGCGGAACCAGGGTCCTTATTCATTATGGCGGCGGAAGCGTCGTAAGGTCCGGTCTCCTTGACCGTGTAAAGAGCACGCTCGATCAGGCGGGCATCAGCTATCTGGTACTTGGCGGAGCTGTCCCGAACCCGCATCTCGGACTGGTTTACGAGGGCATCGAGCTTTGCAGGAAAGAGAAGGTCGATTTCCTTCTGGCAGTCGGCGGCGGAAGTGCCATTGATTCCGCAAAAGCGATCGGATACGGCGTCGCAAACGAAGGTGATGTCTGGGATCTTTACGATTATAAGCGCGAGGCTAAGGGCTGCCTTCCTTTGGGCGTGATCCTGACGATTGCCGCGACAGGAAGCGAGATGAGCGATTCGTCGGTCATCACCAAGGAAGAAGGTCTCGTAAAGAGAGGCTACAGCAGCGATTACAGCAGACCGAGATTCGCTATACTGAATCCTGAGCTCACCATGACGCTGCCTGACTATCAGACTGCCTGCGGCTGCACCGATATCATGATGCATACGATGGAAAGATATTTCACTAACGGCGGCAACATGGAGATCACCGATGCTCTTGCTGAAGGCTTGCTCCGCACCGTAAAGAAGAATGCGGTCATCCTGCGTGATGATCCGAAGAACTACGATGCCCGCGCTGAGGTGATGTGGGCGGGAAGCCTTGCGCATAACGGCCTTACAGGCTGCGGCAATGACGGCGGCGATTGGATGACGCATAAGCTCGAGCACGAACTCGGAGGCCTTTATGATGTCGCTCACGGCGCAGGACTTGCGGCTATCTGGGGCTCATGGGCGAGATATGTTTACAAGGATTGTCTCCCGCGCTTTAAGAGGTTCGCCATTAACGTTATGGATGTCGCTGATGAGGGAACCGATGAGGAGATCGCCCTCCGCGGGATCGAGGCGATGGAGGATTTCTACAGGTCTATCAATATGCCTGTGAACCTCAGGGAACTCGGCGTCGATCCTACTGAAGAAGATCTTGTTACGATGGCTCACAAGTGCGCTGTCGGCGTCGGCGGAGAGATGGGTTCTGCAAAGGTCCTTGATGAAGCCGCGATGCTTTCGATCTTCCGCGCAAGCATGTAAAGGAGGCTTTCAATGTCAGTAAAATGGGGCGTTTTAGGCACTGCCAACATAGCGCAGGGCTGTACCATACCCGGAATGAAGAAGGCGATCAACTGCGAGCTTTACGCGATAGCGGGAAGAAGCGCCGAGAAAGCAGAAAGCTTCAAGGAGAGGTTCGGCTTCGAGAAGGCCTATGCCGGATATGACAAGCTCATTGAGGACCCGGAAGTGCAGGCGGTCTATATCCCTTTGCCCAACCATCTTCACAAGGAATGGGTCATCAAGGCGTTGAAGGCAGGCAAGCACGTCCTCTGCGAGAAACCTCTCGCACTCAATGCGGAAGACGCAAGGGAGATGTTCGAGACCGCAAAGGAGAACAACGTCATCCTGATGGAAGCTTACGCCTATCTCCACAGTCCCTATGTCGCATCTCTCAAGTCAGACATAAAGAGCGGCACGATAGGCGATATCGACTTCATCGAGACGGCTTTCTATACGCAGGGATATGTCGAGGATATCAGGATACATAAGGATATGGGCGGCGGAGCGATCTATGATCTGGGCTGCTATTGCACGACCATGATTCTGTCGCTGGTCGATTCGGATATCGAATACGTAACGGCTGACGCGGAGTTCAACAATGACGGCGCTGATGTTTTCGCTTCCGTACTGATGAAGTTCAGGAACGGCGTGCGTGCCGCGTTCAATGTCGGCATGATCTTCGAGCCCGGCAATGACGGAAGGCTCGACAGGCTTTATGTTCACGGAACGAAGGGCAATATCATCTCTGATGTTGAATACAATCAGGAGGGCAAGCTCAGCTATACCGTACATTCGGGGATGAACGAATATCATCCTTCGGTAAACGTCCCGGACAATTACATGCTCGAGGTCGAGCAGTTCGGCAGATGCATTGAGACGGGCGAGGAGCCGCACATCAGCCCCGGGTTCTCGGTCAGGAATGCCGGGGTCCTCGACATGGTGCTTTCAAAGATGGGCTATTGAGAGGAAAGGCCGCGGAAAACGGCAGACAGGACTTTTCGCGGATGAAGCGCCGTCCGGACGGACTTCATCAGTTGACGATAGTACATAAGACTAATAGAATCAAGAAAACCGTTTGTAAATTGGAGGAATACACATGGCTGAAGACAAACTCGATATATCATCTATTTTCGGAGACACGTTCAAGCAGATCTCTGACGCGCTTTCGGGCGAGACTCAGAAAAAGAAGACCACAAAGAAGTCAACTTCCAAGAGTACGTCCGCCAAGACTAAGTCTGCGGTAAACAAAGCGGTTTCCGCAGGAGCAACTGCGGCAAAGAAGGCGACTGCGACCAAGAAGACAACTGCCAAGAAGACTTCTTCGACAGGTTCGTCAAGCACTAAAAAATCGTCCTCTACGAAAGCCGGCACGATCCTTCTTGAGATCAACGGAAGGCAGATCGATTTCAAGACGATCGAGCAGAAGGCCGCGAAGCTCGGAGGCAAATGCTATGTCGTCGTTAACGAGAAGAAGATATATAACGAAGACGGAAAATCCGTCAGCCTGTTTTGACGGTTGAATTCTTTAAAGAACTTTATTATCCTTCGTTCATTTAGGTTCACTGGAAATTGAAGAAAGCTGGAAACTGTTATGGATAGCGATATGAGTGTAATGTTTTCCAAGATGATCGGTACGCTCGCCGTTATTCTTGTCGTTTCTGCATTTATCGGTGCCAGTGACATCATCGATAAGTACGTATCCAAGAAGAAAAGCTGGGTGTTCTCGCTGATCACCGGTTTCCTCGGAGGCGTTTTCGGTGTCTACGGAAACATTTCGGGATTCAATCTGAATGGCGCCGTCATATCGGTCCGTGATATCGGCCCGATGCTTGCCGGATTTATTGCCGGGCCTTTAAGCGGCTTTATTGCCGGAGCCATTTGCGGATTCCACAGGTTCCTGATGGGCGGCATAACCGCAAATGCTTGCGTAGTGGCCACCTGCTGCATCGGATTGATCTGCGGACTCGTATCTGACAAGAGGCATGAGAAGATCCAAAAGCCTGTCTATGCTTTTCTTCTCAGCATGTCGATGGAAGTGCTGCATCTTTCCATAGTACTGATCATGGTAAAGCCGTTCAGTGTCGCGCTGGACCTTGTCAAACGCATCGCAATACCGTTCGTTGCAGTCAATTCGCTCGGATTCGTGCTGATAATACTGATAATGGGATACACAGAGAATCTGCGCAATCTCACTATCGAGAAGAGCCGTCTCCAGTCAGAGCTTGAAGTCGCAAATGTCATCCAGCATTCGCTTCTGCCCCTGATCAACGATACTTATCCGGGACTTAAGGAGCTTGATGTCAGCGCCTCGATGGAAGCTGCGAAAACGGTCGGCGGCGACTTCTACGATACCTTCTATGTCGGTACCGGCAAGCTTGCTTTCCTGATAGGCGACGTTTCGGGCAAAGGCATACCGGCGGCTCTGTTCATGGCTTCATCCAAGATAATCCTCCAGAACGCGATAAGGGAAGGCTCAAACCTTGCCGATGCTGTTGCTACCGCGAATAATGCGCTCTGTGCACGAAATGAAGCAGAGATGTTCGTCACGGTCTGGGTCGGAATCCTGGACTATAAGACCGGTGAACTCAGGTATGTCAGTGCGGGACACAATCCCCCCGTCATACTTCGCGACGGCAAGCCTGAATATCTGAAGTGCAAGAACGGATTCGTCCTCGCCGGAATGGAGGACATTGTCTACAAGGAGCATTCATATCAGCTTGAGGACGGGGATCTGCTATACCTTTACACCGATGGCGTTACCGAGGCGGACAACGAGAAGCATGAGCTTTTCGGTGAAGAGCGCCTTCTCAGATGCTTCGAAGCAAAGAGCTCGTTAGGACCGGCCAAAATAATTGATGCCGTCAAGGATTCAATAAATGAATTCATTGACGGCAATAGTCAATTTGATGATATTACGATGCTCTGCCTGAAGTGGAAGAAGCCCTGATATCTGCTGTTACTTCTTATCGGTTATTTGCTGCCGATACTGCGGCAAAGATGATTCCCGCCAACGAGCAGCCGATGAGAATAGCGTAGAATACCCAGAAAATAGTGTAGGCGAGTCCTGAGTACTTACCGGCGCGGCTGAGCGCTGAAGCGAACTTTATCCTTATAGTGTGCAGACCGCCGCGGTCCAGGTACTCCAGGAGCTGCTTTCTGTTCTTCGAAGCCATGCACATTGCGATCACGCTCGCTACAGGGATGAAGGATATTGCGCATGAGATAATGGCCTTCTTGAGGAACTCATTGGCTTTTGCCATGTACTCCTCGTTGTTGTTCTGATAGATCTGAGCGCTCGGGTTCTGATAATTGTTGTTTTCCATTTTTAGTTTTCCTTTCAGTATTTTCCCTTATTCCGCATTGCTTACGGAATGTTGTTACTCACAATGTTTATTTTTGTATGCTTGACGCCACTCCGAAGGTTATTCCGAAGATCAAGGCTAAGATCAAGGCGAGGAAGTAAAGAAGGTAGCCTGCCCAGAGAATAGTGAAACCGACCCCCGAGTACTTGCCCGCACGGCTGAACGCCGAAGCAAACTTTATCCTTATCGTGTGCAATCCGCCACGGTCCAGATACTCCAACAGAGCTTTCCTGTTCTTGGAAGCCATGCTTATCGCTATTATGCTTCCGACGGGAAGGAAGGATATTGCAGATGAAATGATAGCCGTCTTGAGAAAATTGTTGGCTTTCTCCAAGTAATCCGAATTTTGATTCTGTTGCTGATTCTGATAAACGTTGTTGTCCATGATCATAGTCTCCTTTCGATAGACTTTTCCCTTGTTCCCACCCATGTTGTTCATGGGTATTTCTTAAGTAAAGATTTTATATGTTTTTGTGTAGAAATAAAGTGCTAACTAAGAATCATTGATGAACCAAATGTAAAAAAATAATGAGTGTAACAATGTTACACCGCCATATTTCAGCTTCTTGCGATCAGTCCTCCGCCAACGACACGCCCGTCTTCATCATAGAAAACAGCCGACTGTCCGGGTGAGACTCCCTTTACGGGTTCGTCGAGCGTGACGCTGACCGGTCCGCCCTCAGTGACCTCGATCACGGCGGGCCGTTCAGTCTGATGGTAGCGCGCTTTTGCGAAGCAGCGTATCTTCACGCCCGCGGACGGCTCGGGAATGCTCTGGAAATTGACGTCTCTGCAAAGGAACGAGCCGCACATCAGATCTTCCTCTGTTCCAAGAACAACAGTGTTGTCTTCGGGACAGATCTTCGTGACGAAAGCAGGGGTGCCCAAAGCGATCCCAAGGCCTTTGCGCTGGCCGACCGTGTATTGGTGGATTCCCTTGTGCCTGCCGAGGACATTGCCTTCCTTATCAACGAAATCTCCTTCAGGGGGAAGGGGCCTGCCGGTGTTCATGCTTATGAAATCAGAGTATCTTCCGTCGGTCACGAAGCAGATCTCCTGGGATTCTTCCTTATGTGCGCAGGGAAGGCCACAGTCCACGGCGATCTGCCTGACCTCGTCCTTGGTGAGGCTTCCGAGCGGCATGAGCGTCCTGCCGAGCTGCTCCTGCGTGAGCTTGTAGAGCATGTAGGTCTGATCCTTGCTTATCTGCGAAGCCTTGCGGACAGCGTATCTGCCGTTATCAAGTCTGTCGATGTATGCGTAGTGGCCGGTCGCGACGTATTCAGCACCGTAACTGCCTGCGAGTTCCATGAGCTTCTCCCATTTCACAAAGCGGTTGCACTCGATACACGGGTTAGGCGTGAAGCCTTCAAGGTAGCTCTTTATAAAAGGCTCAACTACTTTCTCTCTGAAATGTACGCTGACATCGACGGAATGGTACTCGATCCCGAGTCTGCTGCAAATGTCAGAAGCTTCATCGTCCACGGCTGCGGGATCGTCTTTTCCGTCGCTGCCAAGAGACAGGACGCGCAGGTTCAAGCCCACGACCTCATAGCCCTGCTGCTTAAGAAGATATGCCGCAACAGCGCTGTCCACACCACCCGACATCCCGACGATTACTTTTGCCACTTGCATGCCTGCTTTCTCTTGATTGCCTGATATTGTTTCACATTTGAAGATGAAGAGCAATGTAAAGTAGGCCAAAAGCGGAAAGAAGGGTAAAATAGGCGCATGAGAACGAGGATCGGGATAATCGGCGGCGGAGCAGCGGGCCTTTTTGCGGCCTGCCAGTTAAAGCGCCTTGATGCAGACGCAGCCGCTGATGTGACTCTTATTGAGAAGAACCCGGTTCCGGGCAAAAAACTGATACTTACAGGTCACGGACGCTGCAACATCACCAACCGAAAGAATGCTTCAGAGCTGAAGAAAGGCTATCACGAGGCATCGAATTTCATATACCCCGCGTTACGGGAGTACGGCCCCGAAGATACGATGGAATTCGTCTCGGAAACCCTGGGGCTTAAACTCAAGGAAGAAGAGAACAACAGGATCTTCCCGGTCTGCGACAGCGCGGTGAGAGTCAGGGACAGCGTTATAAGCTACATTTCGGACCGGACGGATATCCTTTACGGGACGAAGGTCACAAAGATAGATAAAGATACGGTCTTCAAGGTTGCGACCGATAAAGGCGACTATGAATTCGACGTGGTGATACTGTGCTGCGGCGGAAATTCTTTTACGCATACGGGGTCCACGGGCGATTCCTACAGGCTCGCGAAGAAGCTGGGACATAAGGTGAATCCCGTGAGAGGAGCGCTGTGTCCGGTCGCAGCTGATGAAGGTTCGGCAGAGCTCTGCAGAACGCTCAGCGGCGTTTCGCTGAGTGCCAAAGTGACATTGTTCGCGGAGGAGAAAAAGACTGCGTCAACTGAAGGGGAATTGCTTTTCGCTGACTTCGGACTGACAGGACCTGCGGTCATGGAGATATCAAGAGAGATACCGGCTGATGTCAGGGATAAGAATGCTTATCTCGAACTGGATCTCGTGCCTTCCATGAGCGACGAGGAATTCGACAGAGAACTTCAGGACCTCATCAAGGACCATCCCGACACAAAGATCACCACGCTGCTGGCAAGATTCATACCGTCGTCCGTCGCGGGCGTCATCGCACGCTGGGCAAACGCTGACGAACTATACGCTCAGGGCTTTTCCAAGACCTGCCGTAAAGATGCCTGCAGACTGATGAAGCATCTCAGGATAGGGATAGGCAAAGCGCCTGATATAGAACGTGCCTACGTTACCAGAGGCGGCGTTGCGCTTGAGGAAGTGGACCGCAAGAGCATGGGATCCAAGATAGTCGATGGCTTGTACATCCTGGGCGAGGCGCTTGATATCGACGGCATCAGCGGAGGTTACAATATCCAGGCATGCATGAGCGAGGCGTATCTGGCCTCGAAAAGCATCCTCAGCCGCATCAGGGCGCCGGGATCAGTGTAAGACCGCCTTTAATCTGTCGTCGCTCGTAAGCAGTTCTTTCGCGAGCTCACGGTACTTTTCCTCATGAAGATATGTGTGCCTGTGAGGCTTGATGGAAGGTGCCATATCTATCGCTTTGGCATAGTCCGAGACCTTGAGATCCAGCGTTGCGCAGTAATCCCAGAAGCCGGTCTTGGTGAATATCGTGTCGATCCTCTGCCAGCGGTGATCGAGTATCTTACACATAATGTAAGTTGCGATACCTACCTGGACACCGTGAAGCTGCGGGTACTCGAGGAACGAATCGAGCGCGTGTGAGATGAGGTGTTCGCTGCCGCTCGTCGGCGCTGAAGAACCTGCGATCTCGTTGGCGACGCCGCTCATTGCGAGTGAGTCCAGAAGTTCTTTGAGGAAGAGCGGCTCATCGATGGATTCGAAGGGCGTCCTGACAAAAGAATTCACGGCCTTTTTGGCTATCATGAACGCGAAGTCGTTGACCTCTCCGTAGCCTAAGTCCTCTTCGTGCTGCCAGTCGTAGGTCGACTGTATCTTTGAGACCATGTCGCCGACGCCCGAATGGATGAACTTCACGGGAGCGCTCTTGATGACGTCCGTATCGACAAGGATCCCGTAAGCCATTTTCGCGGGGAGCGATTTGCGGTGACCGTCAACGGTGAGCGAAGCTGAAGAGCTTGAGAATCCGTCGGATGACGAGCTCGTGGGAACGCTGATGAACGGTATCTTCAAGATGTAGCCGATGTATTTTGCAGCGTCGATGACCTTTCCGCCGCCCATGCCGATGACCGCCTGTGTCTTGTTGTCAAGCTCGAAAGCAAGGCTTGTTATGTCATTGAAGTCAACGGTGTCCATTTCCTGATGGTGGAGAACATTGACTCCGGCCTCTTCGAAAGACCTGAAGACCGTTTCACCGAACATCGATGTGAGCCCGTTTCCGAAAAGGAGAACGACCTGCGTGAAGCCCGCTTCTTTCAAGTAGCTTCCGATGTGCGCGGTTACTCCGCTCTCGATCTTGAGAATGGAAGGGATTGAGATTTCGTCTTTTGCCATGTGATAGACCTCGCTTTCTTCAGATGACTTCCGGTACGACCTTGATAAGCTCGCCGAAACTGTTTATAAACGGCACTCCGGTGTTTATCGTTCCGAAGCCGTACTTTGCGTGGATGAAGGGGAAACCTGCCTTTGCGGTCGAATCGTAATCGCTCTGGATATCTCCGACGTAGCAAGCCGCGGTGAGCCCGTTCCTTTGCGCTATGAGCCTGATGTTCTCGTCTTTTTGCAACAGATTGTTGCCGTAGCACTCTATGTCTTCAACAAGATCTTCCGGCCTGCCGTAAGGGATCTTGTAGAACTCAAGGAACGATTCGATGTATCCCGCCTGACAGTTGCTCACGATGTATATATGGTAGCCCATCTCCTTGAGTTCCGCCCAGGTCTTCAGGACGCCGTCGTAAAGGATGCCGCCGTGAATGCGCAGGTACTCGTTCTCGTAGTTCTCGCAGGAGAAGCGAAGGGCATCTCTGACAGGACCTTTCTCGGCGTAGGTAAAGAGATCGTCCGCTATCTCGTCCATGGGTTTGCCCATGTTGCGCTGTATGTCCTCGCGGGTTACATACCGGTCAGTATATCCGGCTTCGCGGATCTTGACGGTCCAGGACTTTGCAACTCCCTCAGAAGAGTCCCAGACTGTTCCGTCCATATCGAAGATAACGCCTTTTTTCTCCTGCATTGAGATCACCTGTTAAGAAAATGTCTTCCTTGTTCCACAAGGATAAATATAACACAAACCGGTTTTGTATTTGAACAGTCCGCGCTACCGCCCCGAAAAGACCTCGGGAGACGCCTTCCTGTCAGTTCTCTGACAGATACCCGGCAGCCTGCTTCAGGACCTCCATGTTCTCATCCTTGTACGGCACAAAGATTATCCCGGTGTGACCGTCCCTGCCGTAGAGCATCAGCTTGTGCTCTGTCCCGAAGTCCTCGAGGATGCCGTCGAAATGAAATGTCATCTTCCTGAGGACATCCGTTGGATTAGTCAGCAGCGCGAGCCTCGGGAGGTTCCTGATGCTGTTGTTCTTTTCGAAAACGAGGTATTTGTACCTCTTGTCGTCCTTATATCCCTTGGGGAACACCATCTTCCGCATACCCCAATAAGCAATGCTGCGCTTATAGAAATGCAACAGGCCGCAATCGGTGAAGATGCCTTTGTAGCCGTAATCCCGATCCCCGGATCCGTAGTCCTTGCGCATGGCGGGATCGACGCACAGCAGTGCTTCGGCAAGCGCAAGCACGCAGCCTGAAGAGTGTCCCGAGATGTAGAGCTGTTCCGGATCCGCTTCATGATCTTCAGCGATCTTCTGCACGAACCTTACCGCCCGGCCGATGTCTTCCACCTGATCGAAAACATTGAATTCGGGGTATGCGAGCCTTACATTGAGAGCGAAAACGGTGAATCCCAGAGATGCCATATAGCACCCGAAAAGCCTGTTCATGGCCTTGTCTTCAGAGATGAATCCTCCGCCGTGGATGTCGATCAGGATAGGCTTTCTTGTCCCGTCACGCCTGATGTAGACGTCAAGCGTGTGTCCCGAAAGGCCGTCATCTTCGTAAGGGATGTCGTTTATCTCCGAGATATCCTCCGGCACGCGGGACGGATCGATCTTCGCGAGATCGGTCTTGAGTGCTGTCTTGCCGATTTTCTTCATCAACCAGTTGATCATAGAAAGAATTATACATCAACGGTTCCGCGCTTTGCGATTACTGATACAATATGTGCGGAGGGACGGGAAATAACCCGTTTGTTTGCGTTATGGATATGGAAAGATTTGAGAAACAGATGGCTTTTATCCGCGAGATCGACAAGGAGAAGTTCATCAAACGCCAGAGCTACCTGACCGATTGCGAGACGCATGAGAATGACGCCGAGCACGCCTGGCACATGGCCATAATGACGCTCCTCCTTCATGAATATTCAAACAGCGAGATAGACGTTCTCAAGACCATGTCGATGCTGCTTATCCATGATCTCGTCGAGATCTATGCCGGTGATACATATGCTTACGATGAGGAAGGAAAGAAAACGCAAGCCGAGCGCGAGGCAAAGGCCGCCGACAAGCTCTATTCGCTTCTTCCCGCGGATCAGGGTGAATACCTGAAGTCGTTGTGGCTTGAGTTTGAGGAACAGAAAACCCCTGAAGCACGGTTCGCAAGGACTATGGACTGTGTCCAGCCCCTTATGCTCAACGATGCCACTGACGGCAAGGCGTGGAGGGAACATAATGTAAGGAGCAGCTGGGTATATCAGCGCAACCGCAACACCCATAAGGGTTCTGAAGATATTTGGGAATATGCCAGGGAGAACTTCATCGAAAAGAACATCAGACTCGGCAACATCATAGATGATGAGGAAACATCACAAACATAAGCATTGCAGGTTTTCGTAAACGGAAAACGGAGGACGTTGACCGCAGTCAGTGTCATCATGCTTGAGTTTTGCCCCAAATTAAATGTTTTATTCGTATAAAATGCGCTTTGTATTATTCAGGTTTTACGGATAGTTTGGAATCAGCAGCCTGAACGAATAAGGAGATAATATGAAAAAGTTTAATATCGCAATAAGCGCGGCGCTCCTCATGAGCATGGCAGCAGGTATTTCCGGCTGTAACCGTATACCTGCGCAGACGAGTCTTCCCTCTGTATCATCAGAGAACGTGACGAGCGAGACTGCGACAGAGACTTCCGAGACGGAAGAAACAACATTATCCGGAACGGAGACAGAGATAGAGACTTCCGAGACGACGGAGACCTCTGAGACGACTTCTGAAACGACAACAGAGGCTACAACAACCACCACCGCTGAAACGACCACCGAGAAACCTGCAGCGACCGCGGCTGCTTCCGCCAAGACCACGGTTGCCGACCAGTACAAGCGAGGATTCAAGGTAAACGGCAAGACTCTCTATACGCATATCCCGAAGGTTACGATCGAGGGAGTCAGCACAAAGGCGTTCAACGATGAGATCCTGAAGAAATTCCAGGATATCGGAAAGAAGAACGAAAGCAGGCTTTACTATTCTTACTACATCGGCAAGAAGACGGTATCGCTTTATATCACGGTAGAGCTTGAGTCCGGCAATTCCGAATTCAAGAACTATTATGCTTACAACTGCTCAAGGACGACCGGCAAGAAGCTTTCAAGAAGCGAGATGCTGAAGATAATGGGCGTCAGCTCCTCGACTTTGAATTCCAAGGTCAAGACCGGTGTAAACAAGCTCTGGAAGCAATACTCGAAAGATACGAGCGCAGCCAAGAAGGCAATGCAGAAGAAATCACTGACAACGTCCAAGCTGAATGAGGCAATCCCGTACTATAACAAGGACGGTAAGAAAGCCTATGTGCTCCGCCAGATAGAAGTTCCGGGACAGATGTCACATGTTGATATCCATGCAACTTTCACATAAAGAATAGTATACTGATTAACAGGGTATATAGATTTACGGGAGGATATAACAAATGAAACTTAAATCAATAGTGAGCATCGCGCTGATCATGACCATTACGGCAGGCATTGCAGGATGCAATCTCCAGCGCAGTGAACCCAAAACCACCACTACGACCGTGACTGAGTCTTCAGCCGGTGAGAGCTCTTCTGAATCTGCAACGGAAGAGTCCAAGGAGAGCAAGCCCTCTGAATCCTCGGCAGCATCTGAGACAACATCTGAGACCACCGAGACAACAAAGGAAGGCGAGACAAAAGAGACTTCCAAGACTTCAGAGACAACAACGGGCACTGATAAGACTACAGAGACCTCAACAACTGAAACAACTGAGAAGTCCGGTCTTGCCACAGTCTCCATCTACAACGCCTACAAGCGAACATTCAAGAAGGGCAAGACGAGCTATACGACACGCTATCCTAAGATCATGATCGCCGGAGTAAACACGACCAAGGTCAACAAGGAGATCGCTGATAAGTTCAAGCCCGTCGCCAAGAAGAACAACAGCAAGGTCGACTACAGCTACTATGTACGTAAGTACCTTATTTCCGTTGTCGTTTCCGTTCAGGTCAAAGCAGGTGACACAAGCGATGTCCGTTACTTCGTTTACAATGTTTCCAGGATCAACGGCAAGAAGCTGACACGTGCCCAGGTACTGAAGTCTCTCGGAATGAAGGATGCGACCTTCAATTCCAAGGTCAAGGCCGGCATCCAGAAGATGTGGAAGAACAAGTACAGCAAGGACACAAGTGCCGAGAAGAAGGCTATGGAGAAGAAGTCACTCACCACAAAGACTCTCAACAGCGCAATGCCTTACTTGAATAAGAACGGCAAGATCTCCTATCTTGTACGCCAGGTCGAAGTTCCTTCAAAGGTTCAGTATGTTGACCTTTACGGGGTCTGCTGACAGGCACGGCTGAACCGGAACAGCAATCAGTTCAAACAAAGGATGCTTCCTGTATATGTCAGGAGGCATCCTTTTTGTATGGCTGCTGAACCGTATGCGGAATCCGCTAATGAGCAATAGATTATACATATATTGCTATTTAAAATTTAGAGGGGCAAATAATGACTATTGTAAACAGATATAATAAAAAATAAAATTTTACTGGAATTTTGTGTGCGCGAGTATAGGTGGGGGGTAGAATTCTATGAAACGCATAAAAGCAACATCAGTACTGTTATCAGCCGCAATGCTTGTATCGATGGTAACAACACCTGTTTC